>Ga0209337_1000457_pt1 | contig 32963 bp, 67 predicted proteins | sample LinPmetageLP53_FD_184044 | JGI IMG/M metagenome (GOLD analysis project Ga0209337, IMG submission 184044) | Marine viral communities from the Pacific Ocean - LP-53 (SPAdes) (version 2) | ecosystem: Environmental > Aquatic > Marine > Oceanic | place: Pacific Ocean | collected 2010-02-08
TATTATCACTCATATTATACTCAATGTCACTATATAGAGTTTCTATTGATTCTTTTAAAATCATTACTGGTTTATCATGATTTATTTCAAATGTATATGTATACTGAGAAGCATTAGATGTATCTATGTAACCATTATGGTGATCTCCATTTCTATCTAATATTTTAGTTTTTAATTCAATTAATTTTTGCATATTTTAAAAAATAAAAAAGGGATCCTAAGACCCCTTTAACTTGTGAATAAATTTATTTAATTTTTCTTTATTTGGAAACTGTTGAAGTTTTATTTAACCGCCATCTTAACCACATCCTTGTGCATAAGAAGTTTAGCAAACTTAATTTTGTTTCCATTAACTATTTCCTTAATGATATAATATTTAAGATCATCAGTGAAAGACTCACAATCCGTAGAAAGATGAATTAATCTATCAATTAATTCTCTCTTAACTCCGTTTGTTTCTGCATAATGTAAGGCGTAGTTGACAGTTCTTGTAGCAATAATGCTACTGATATCTGCTCTAAATTCTGTTCCACCTTCCATAGTAGCTGCTTTTAATTGTCCTGTAATATAGTCCTGATTTGTATTAAATAGAACATCTTTGGGAGAAACAATCTTATCTAGTCTATTATTAATAAACATAGTAAACATACTTGAGAATTCAGATCCAACTGATCCTTCACCAATCATTTGAATTAAAGGAAGTTCATCTTCAAACTTAGGTATAGAGCTGATAGAGTTAAAGAAAGTTGTGACAGATCTTGGATTGATCTTCTGAGTTATAAGCTCAGGATGCATTAGTAAAAAGTTAATACATCTACCATCAATACCTTCTCCTTCTGCCCACTTAGCCCATACATCTACGTCAAATTTTACATCAACAGAAATAAATCTAGTTTTCTGTGCATCATCTAATGAACTAACATTATAATCACCATTATCTGGATTAGTAGTTAGAACAATATGCCAGTTTTTAGGTAATGTCCAAGAGATATATGTCTGTCTATCAATTAACTCCATACAAGCTTGCATGAATCTATGATCAGCTCTAGTATAATCATCAAGAACTAAGAAACCACCTTCATCTTTACCTTGTATCCATTCTGGAACTGCGTGAGACATTCTTTTAGCTACAACTTTGTAACCTTTCTTAGTAGCGGTTTCTATTTGAGTTTCTGTAATCCAAGTAGTCTTACCTTCTTTGTTTTGTATTTGGAATTCTTTTACAGGAAATCCAACAAGATCACCTATCTCTTCTATCTGTGATAGATTAATCTTTACAACATGCATGTCAAGTTCTTGACCTAATTGCATTATAGCAGAAGTTTTACCTAGACCTGCGTCACCTTCTATGTTTACAGCTACAGGAATTTTCCCGTTTTCTTGAATTTCTTTATTATTCTTAGTAATATGTTTTAAGAATGTTTTTAATTCATTTGTGTTCAATTGAGTACCACTCATCTTTTTTCTTTTTTTTAGTTATAATTCTAATTTAATTACCTTTCCTGGTAGTTTATCATTCATGTCTGAGCATTCAGATAGTACCCATAGCACAGGTGCTTGGGGTTTTACACTAGTATAGCATTCTCCATCAGTAAAATATATAAGACTTGTATAAGTTCTTAAGTTTGCATTAAAGTAATCAAGAATAGGATCAAACTCAGTTCCTCCTCTTCCTTCAATATTTAACTCATTGCTTCCATTATACTCCTCTATCTTTCTTATGGATGTATCACATTGAGCTAGCGTCATTGCTACTCCTGTTTTATGAATGTGTTTCATTTCACCCATAAATTCCTTTACTTCATTATTAGATACAGAACCTGAAGTATCAATTGCTAATAAGACATGCTTCTTCATCTTAATCTTAAGACCGGGATTATCATCAAACTTTCTATTCTCCTTCCTTCTAAGCTTTTTAGTATACACTTTAGAAGAAGTTCCTGAAAAGCGTCTTACATAGTTCTTCCAATCAAACTTAGGCGGGAGAACTTCATCTACTTTAATAAGACCTTTGATTTCTCCTGGAGTAGAACCTCTAGACTTAGATTCAGCCATATCAGAAGCTTGAGTAAGAACTCTTTTTATTTGCTTTTCAATAAGTTTTTTCTCTGTCTCAGATAGATCTTGAAAGTCTTTCCACATATCATGATTCTTAATAGGATCATCTCCTCCATCAAGTTGATCACATAACTTATCAAACTCACCACATCCACTTGTACCATTCTCTTCTTTTTCATCCTTAGCTTCTTGAAGCTTTTCATAGTAATACTTACATCCTGCTTTATGATCTAATTCAAGATCTGCATAGTTTTCAATAAATATACCATCTTCTGGTAACCAGGTCTTATCAATATACTGATTGATTTCCATGTCCATAGCAATATTTGCTAATCTTTTATCAGGAAAATAAAAATGAGTAAGGTGATTAAATGCTATATGAAGTAACTCATGCTTTAATATACCTAACTCTTTCTTTTTATCTAGAGATTCCCAGAAATCTTCATTAATACATAACTGGTAATTAATACCATTCTTACAAACTCCTGCAGTAGGAACTTGTGTCTTTGTCCAAATTTTATTTAACATAATCAGAAAGAAACCATAATATGGTTCAGTCATCATTAACTCTTTACTAGCTTTTGCTAGCGAATCAGATTTGTTTTTTATCATATTTTTCCTCTATAAAATTTACCTAATATATTTCCATTTAAATACTGATCATGTACTAATACATCACATAAAAATTGTTGCCTCACTTCCATGTATGATAGTTGTATTTTTGAATGACATATACAAAGGATTACTCTTTTGATTGGATAACCATCTTTTTTAGCTTTCTTGAGAATTTCACTACTACTAAAATAATTTTGATAAGTATATTTTTTAACTCTTTTATATGTCTTCATTCTTTTATCAGTAGGCAAACTCTTCTTGCCTAACTTAGTTTTAACATTACTATAAAAGTTTTTCTTACCAATATATTTAACATGCTTACCATCTAGTACTGTACTCATTTCATATATGAAACCTACAGCACCTTCAGGTATCATGTCTTCAGTAAACTCTTTACCTTCATATATCCATTGTTGTAAAGTATGCTTAATTTTATTTTTAAGTTGTTGTTTCATTAGATCTAAGTTGTTGTTTTAAAAGCTTAAAAAGTGTATCTCTTGTCTTTTCAATACCATATTTCTTAACAGAATCTGATATATCTTTTTCAAGATCTAAGATAACATATTTAAAATTAAATTTATCTTGATACTTTTTCATAGACTTTATTCCTGCATCATCATTATCAAATACAACACATACATCATTATACTTTTCAGTAATTTTGTTTAGTGCAGTTTCAGGTATTAATGTATTCTCACTATCTGGTGCAATACATTCTCCATTAGTAATTTTAAGTTTATTAAATGCAAGAAGATCTTTAAGAGATGAACATATAATAAGAAACTCTTTATCATATTTTAATTGTTCAGAACCTTGTATATAGTTTCTAACTTTTATAAACTTTTTCTTTTTTACTTTAGGTTGATATACTTTATACAATGTTCCATCATTTTTGAAGTACCCATAGATATTTCTACCTTCAATCTTAATCATTTGCTTTTTATCATCTTCTTCTTTACTCATAATATAATAAGATAAAGGAGAAATATTATAAGCTTCAAGCAATTTAGAATTTATTTTATACATATTCCAGTAGTTCTGATCAAAGTTAGTCCAATGTCTAATTTCATAATCAGTTACTTGGTACTTGTTATGTATCTTAAATTCTTTTATTGGTATATGATTATGATTTAGTTTGTATTCATTATAATCTTGTATAATTTTTAATTTTGCTTTCCAATATGGAAGGTTATATAAATTCATTACTAGTCTGGGGCCACTACCACCTATACCAGTTGAATGATCTTTAAAATTATAATTATCTTCTTTTCCTAAAAATATAAACATTGATGGTGTTTTTTCTTTAGGATTGAATACAGACCTTATTTGAATAGTTTGACCTATAAGTTTTTCTTCTAGATTTAAATAGTATTCAAATATCCATTCTCTTGGGACCTCATCTATACGTGAAATTAAATTTTTAGTTGAAATCATAAACTAAATTTAATAAAAAAAGGAGCCATCCCCATGACTCCTTTCTAAATTAAGTATTAATTAATCTAAACTAAAGTCATTAGATGTATTACTTGGAACTGATATATCATCATCTCCAAAAGATTCTACATTTTTAACTATTAGTTTTATTAAATGTTGAGGATTTTCTTTATCATATTTCACAATTAGATTAGAGTCTGTAATAGTTGTATGAAAGTTTCCTCTATCTGCTTTTACTAAAAATAAATTATAGTTAATATAACCATTTTTATTTTCCCATTCTCTTCCACCAATACAAAAATCTAAGTATACTTTTTCCTCTTTTTGTAATACTTTATTAAACGCTTCAGTAAATTCTTCAATAGTTTCATGTTTACCATCTGAATCACTAAACCATTTCATAAATGTTTGAGAATCATTTGCAGCATCTAAAGTTTTAGATAAAGTTTTAAGATATATTAATATAGATCTATCTCTTTCTACTTTTATACCACTTTTTGTTTCTCCATCAGCAAAAGCATATCTACTAACTTTTACTTTTCCAACTTGACCATCATATCTTTTACTATTTGGATCTTCAGAATCAATCATAAAACCTTCAAAATCTTTTAAAGGTTCTGTTTCTACATGTAATATTAAATGATATGCATCATCAATAAATTTAAATTGTTCTAGTTCTAGACTATTAATTTTTAATGTATGATTTCCTGGTGCAATTGTTTTTTTGACCGATGCACCTCCTTGTAGGTCTTTTGTACTTAACGCCATATTACTTTTGTTTTTTTTGTTATTAATTAATCAATATATACTTTTTCCCAGTGAGTTTTTATCTCACCCTTTTTGTCCATCTCAGATATAACTACTTCTTTATTTCTTAAATGATCAGGTCTTGCACCGCAAGTAACCCCATCATTATTATTAAAGTTAATTATTGTCTGATTATCTTTTCTATACATGTAACCAATAGCATCTGCATTAGCACATATAAGTGATTTTATTTTACCTGTTAAATCAATATTAGCTGACATAACCATTTCTCCTTTATCATCTACAACTTTATCTTTTATATGTCCTGAAAGTATGATATGCGGAGCTAATGTATCTATAAAATCTAGCACTTGAAAAAATGCTTGTCTCATATATAAATATCCAGCACCATTAGGTAATGTAATAACATTGTCACCTTGAAATCCTTTACCCATAGGAGTTTGTCTATAAAGTTTTACAGCAAGAGGCATAACCATAGATTCTAATGCTGTTACTGTATCTATAGTTACATATTTATAGGGTTTACCTTGTTCTTTAATTGCTTTACCTGTATCTAATAATTCTTGCAAACTATTTATTTTAACTTTTAAAGCTTCAACATATTCAGAACCCTGTTCTAAATCTAGAATAAGATTATCTTCTAATCCTGCAAATGCTGTTGTTTTACCTGTCTTAGGTTTACTATAAATTATTAATCTTTTAGGATTAATTCTTTGTTTCTTTACTTTTTTTGTTGGAAGTACTATACTCATAAATTTTTAATTAAATTATTTAACCACTTTTTGTTACTAATAGGTTTTTTCCAAAGTATTGAAGCAAAGTCTCTTATAGTCATTTGATTGATAGGATTATCAGAATCAGGATCTATAAATTCACTTTCAAAGTTTGGAAATTCTTGTATTAATTCTTCTTCTTTTTTATCTTGCTCTATTATTTTATTTTGATCAACTAACTCAGAAACAGGAATAAGATATCTTACATGTCCCCTATCATTAGGTTCTGTGTGTTCATATTCTTCCTTATAGTGTGGATTATGTCTCCACTTATACAATATTCTTTCTTTTGTCTCAGGTTCACATTCTTTACTACAAAATTCTGTATAAATATCTTGTGCTTTTTCTATCTCACTAGGAAAAAATGATATGTGTACTTCATCAGTTCCATAAGGTTTATAAGCACACTTAGGTATAAACATAGGATCATGTATACCAAGTTCTTTAAACTTATTTTTATGATGATCTTGAACCTTTGCGGTTGCTTCTCTTCTGTTAAACGGTTTTTTCTTTAGCATTATTATCTTTTTTATTACCAAAAAATTCTTCTCTCATTTCAGAAATAACTTTATTAAATACTACTTTTTCTGAGTCCATAAGAGCTGTATACCATTTAGAAAAGTCTTCTAACTTTAAATCCATATACTCTTTTTTGATATCTGTTTTACTTTTCATAATTATTTAGTTAAAGGTGTAAGCATTTCTTTAATAGTCATTTTTTCAAACTCAGCTCTAAAGAAACTTAATCTATTATCACCATTTCTACATTTAAGAAAATGCATAACAAGAACTCTGTCACTATCTATAACATACTTCTCTGGTCCATAATATCTTATCTTTTGTTTAGCTGGTCTATTAATGCCTATTAAAGTATCCGCATGTTGTAATAAAGCATCCGCTCCAAATAAATCAGATTCTAATATATAATTTCCATACTTACCTTCTTCACTTCTTTCTGGTTTATCAATATTTCTATTCAATTGACTTAGTACAATAAAAGAAATAGGATATAATCTTTTAAGATAAGTTAAAGCTTCACCAAGTTTATTTAGTTGTTCAAGCTTATCTCTTTCTGATTTATCTTTTCTAAATAATAAAGAATGATCAACAGTAATTAAAGTTTTAGTATATATATCTTCACCATCTCTTATAACTTTATGATGTGTCATATAATCATGAATTATTTTTTTAAACTCTGCTACTGTACATGGAGTTTCTACAATATCAATAGGATGTTTTACTTTCTTTTTAGCATAATCATAACACTTTTGTAATTCATCTTGTGATAAGTCTCCATCAGCACTACATAAATGTTTATATGTTTGTCTAAGCACACTAGAATATTCTCTAATTGCACTTGTTCTAGCTAACATTTCAAACTGAAACTGTAAAACTCTAAAGTTTTCACCTGCATTTAATATAAAAGATTCTCTAACTATTTGGTCTACTATTAATGTTTTACCTGAACCAGGTCTTCCACCAATAACCGTAAGAGTGTTCCATTCAATACCATCCGTTGTTGCATCATTAAATTTATGCCACGGAGTTTTGAGACTCTTTATATTTCCATCCATTCTGCCTTTCATATAATGAAGGGCATCTATAAAGCCAGTCTTTTGACTGCTCCATTTCTTTGAAGCTGCTACGGATAAAGTGCTCATAAATTATTAAGACTGAGGAATAAAATCCTTCTTTGCTTTATTATACAATAGATGTAATAATGTAATTATAATTTCAATTACAAAATATTCAAAAATATTCATTTTAACTAAAACTAGATTAATTAATGCCCAGGCAGATATACTACCTATAATAGCAAAAATTGCTAATAGTAATTTAGGTTGGTTTAAAATTTTCATACTACTTTTTCTTTAAAGTGATTCTTTTGTTCTTCTACTCCATTTAATATTGCTTCACAATAATCAGCAAGTGGAGAATCATATGACTTATCTGTCATTTGTTTTCTAATAAAGTATTGAGAAGTTCTCATATACTTATAACTATTCATTTCATATTCTTCTACATATATTTTTGTAGCTTTTAATATAGTTTCCCATGTGTAATCAAAATTTTTAAAGAACCATCTAAATGCTGCTTCTAAAGTTTTGATATTTGTTCTGGCATATTTACCGCTTGGGAGTTTAAATTTAGGAAAAATTTCTGAATATTCCTTAATTTTGTCAATACACTCTGGCCCCATTAAACTAATAGATGTCTTCTTTTTCTTTAATTTAAAAAATGATTCTATTTGATCAATAACTATTAAAGCTTTATTTGTCAATTTATAATCTTCTTTTACCCATTGATCATTTAATAATCTTTTTAATTCTAAAGATATATTTACAAATCTATCTGTCTTTATTTTATGTTTCATACTATAAAGAACATAAAATTGATTTGGTGTTATTTTATATTTTTTAAGTAAACTAAAAATTTCATCCATATTACCAAGTTATTTTTTCTCCATACAAATTATGCATAATTTTATTTGTATGATTAAATACATCATTACATTCCCATTTTTGTTGCTTAGTGTATGCAGCACTAGCAGGATGTGATACTATTAGTTTATAATTATTGTCTGAAACAGAGTCTCTCCATTCTTCAGCTTTCTTCCCCATGTAAATATACACAATTCCTGAATTATTCCAATTTAACCAGTCAAAAAGATATGCTGTAAAAGGTTGCCAAATTTTAAAATGTTGACCTGATTTACTTACAGTAGTAGTAAGAGCTGTGTTTAATAACAATACTCCTTGATTTGCCCATCTAGTAAGATCTTGTTCTGAAGATGTAGCATTGCCATCATATACTGTATCATTAATAGCTGTAAGAATATATCTTATACTTGGTTGTAAGTTAGGTGTATTTTTGCAAGAAAATGCAATACCATCAGCTACATCTACAGTAGGATATGGATCTTGCCCTACTACTATAACTTTTGTTTTATCATAAGGACATTCTTCAAAAGCTCTAAACATATTTTTAAAAGTTGGAGTAAATCTTTTACCTTCACTTGATTGTTTAGCTAACTCTTTTATAATATTATCAAAGTCTTTACTATAGATAAAGTCTTTCAATATACGAGCCCATCCAGAAGGCTTTAAATTATTATACAATTTATTTTTTATATCTTCAATATTGATAGTTGATTTCATTTTAGTATATTTGTTTTATGATTAAAGTAAAAGAAATGAAAGAAGATGCTCTTTTAGACATCAAAGTTAATAAAGCGTTTTATTTAATGGTTAAGAATGTTTCTCTTTATTTATTTCAACAACTGCCTAAAGAAGAAATTGAAAAAGAAAATGCTCTTAAGAAAATTATGGAAGATAAATATGAAGATTTAAATGAAATTGAAAGTTCTTTTTATACTATTACATTATTACTTGCTGAAATTGAAGCACAAGCTCAGAATAATAAATATTATGAAGAAAAAGAAATTCTTGAACCTAGTGATGAAGGTTATGTACCTCCTACTGAGTAAAATCTATATTAAAGTCTCTTCCTATTTCATTACAAACTTCTATTGCCATAGTTAATTCATCTTTACTGCAGTGAGCAAAAGATTTAAGATCTTCTCCTCCATCAATATATACTCCTGCTTTTTCTTTAACAATACTTTTCATTTCATCAAATGTGTACCCAGCTTCTCCAGCTAGTATTCTTATACATGTGTGGACTTTAGTTATCTGAGGTATAGATGCTTTCTTTGAAACTACATCCACAAAAAACTCTAGATCTTGTCCATCATTAATTTTCTCTACAAACAATTTATATTTTAATTTATCTGAAACATTCTTATAAATTATTTTACCATTGCTCTTGGTCATCTTAAGTGTTAACATAAATTTAGTTTTTCCAGGAGGTAATCATCTCTTTAAGAGCCTTAATATCTTCAGGATCTTTTATAGTACAGTTGGCCCAATGATAATGATATACAAACCACTCATCCTTACCGCCTTTATCTTCTACTTGTTTACTATCTGTACTTGTAAGATGTAATATATCTCCTATTTTTAAATTATAATAGTAATAATCAAACTCATTACCACTCATTTGTTTTAAGACTTCAACCTTTTTAAAGCCTAAGTCTTTTAGTTCTTGTTCTGTCATCTTTCTCCAGTTAAAATTTTTAAATCATGAAATGCATAGTTAGCCACTACTTTATCATAAGCAGTATTGTTTCCTTCAAACTCTCCATGATCTTTTATTCTTTGAGTTCTTAGAGTTTTTACAGTTAGAAATGCAACAAAATGATTATCTGTATCATCTGAATGCAGCATTCTAATTATATTATCTGATTCCTGTTGATTTATATAACTCATTTCCTTAAGAATACCTAGCTCTGCACAAAACATAAGCATGTTAGCATCTTTAAGATTATCTTTCTTTGTACCTGATGTATACATATACCACAGGTAATTTAGATTTTTATTTACAGTGTGTTTAGTTATTTCAAAATGTTCTTCAGCTATCTTTTTTAAAAAGTTAGCTATCTTCCTTGTTACTTCCATTTTCATTAGTTACTTCAAATAGTTCTAAAAAATCATCTCTAGTTAATTGCTTTTGATCACAGAAGATTTCTATTGCTTCTTCTTTATTATCACAACTAACAAGAGATATTGCTTCTTGACTTATATCTCCTTTGATATAAAATGTATACATTTTCTTTGACATGGTTTAAATTTAATAATTAATGATCTACGTAACTACCAGCTCTTTTAAAGCTGTACTTTAATTTAGTAAAATTTTCTGGAACTTCATCTAGAATACCAATTCTATAACCTTTCCAACTACCTACTAAATCCATATCACTACCATGATAATCTCCACCACCACTTCCATTTCCATCTGCTAGTAGTAACGGCATAGGATGTATTGATACTTCTTGTGTTTCACCATTACTATATTTTGTAAATTCAGGAGTAGTATCTTGTTTATCTATATACTGTTTTGTATCATAGTTAACGACATATCTATACTTGTTTGGTATTACTCTAATTAAATCTTTAAGTTCAACCCAGTCTTTAGCTTTATCTTCATAAAGTACTGACCATAATTCCATCTCTCCATAATCTCCACCCCAAACTATTCTATCTTTGTGCCATCTGCCTCCTTCTATAAGTAACATCTCTACAGAACTGACAGATTCATTATCTATGTAACTATGCTCCATAAGTTTTATCCAATCTGGTTTTACAACTTCTTTCTTATCTAAATTAAACACTTTAAAATATTGTCCCATTTTTCCTTTTATTAAATTATCAACAAACATACCAGGGCTATGATAATACCTTGCCATATCAGTCTTGTTTATTTTGATCTCTGTACTTTATTAATGCATCTAACATTCCTGCGTTAAATGCATAGTTTCTATCAAACTCAGGCATGTTTCTACTATACCCAAACTCTTCTTCAAACTTTTTTACAACAGTTTCTTTAACTCCAATTGCTACTTCTAGATTACCGTAAGTACTAGCAGGTAAATGTTTTATTAACTTTTCACCAGCCCATGTACCTTCCATGTACTCTATATCTTTTTCAATTGCTTTCATTCATTATGTTTTATAACTGTTTCTATTACTGTGCTTAAGCACTCAGGACAAATTGTATTTTCTTGATTATGTTTATATGACCAAGTTTTACTACAGTGTGTACAAAAATACTTAATAGAATTTAATTCTTCCACAATTTTATTTACATAAGTTTCCGGATTTCCTTCATACTCTTCTTCTCTCATTTGTATAAACAATTCTTTCATTCTTCCCATATATTATACTTCAAGTTCTAATAATTCTTTAATATGTTCTGGTAAATCTTTTTTACTTTTTTCAAGATGAGTTTTTAATACCCAATATGCTTTCTTATACATTTGTGAATCAGAATCTTGCTTTTGCTTTTTAATATCTAAAAGTTGTATTCTTAAACTTTCTATTTGTTCTTCTAATCCTTTTGTATAAATCATGCTACCTTTCATCATATGTTTATTGATTTAATGTATTCTTCAAAATTTGTACCTACATTCACAATGTGTTGTGTAAAATCTTCTTTTTTAACATCCGGATTATCACATATTGTACTATAAATAGTATCAGTCCAATTTAAAGTTTCATTAATAAAGTCATCTCCTGATTTTTTTAATTTTCTTTTATACACAGATGGGCAATCATATTTAAGATCTTCCACATAATCCATTAAAATAGGCAGTACTCCTATAAGACAAGCAATCTTTTGCTCAGTTGTAATCTTATTTTCTTTACTCATCTTTGTTTTGGTTTAAATAAGTACCATCTTCTTCACATTCTTCACCATCTTCATCTTCATAACCTACAAAGTATTGTGGTGGAACTTCTTCTATAACAGCTTCCTCATCAGCTATGGGGACAGTTATATCCTCAAATCCAATTCTTACAAATATTTTTTTAGCTTTTATCATAATCTTTGTTTTGGTTTATACATTTTATGCTATTCTGACCCCGTTTTTTATACTGTTGATCTGTAGTATATACTTTACGTTTTTCTAATGTATTAGTATCAACACATCTTGCTTCTACAATTCTAAATATTCTACTCATATGTATCACCATATATATAATCTTTTACAAATTCTGTAAAAGCTCCTTTCCCGCAATCATCATCTTCCATATGTTCATTCAACATATCTGGATGCATCTCTGCAAAATGCACTAACATTTCTACCACTTCTTCTTCAGTCATATTTTTCTTTTTTTATAAATTCTAATTTTATAACAGAATATATTTAGTCTAAATATTCTTTTCCACTTACTCATAGCTTATTTGCTTTATTCCAAATAATATCAAAGTCAATAGATTCTTTTTCTATTTGAGTTAAACCAAGACTAATTAAAAGTTTAATAGCTGCAGTTGTTGTATCAATATGATATTTATCTTTAAATAAATGTATTCTATTTAAAGTACTAGTATCTAAAAATACCATTCTAGCTCTAGCTTTAGTTGGTGGCTTAGTTGCTCTTGGTACCATATAAGGAAACTTATCATATAAATGCATTGTATTTATCTCAAATTTTACATCATCTTTATCTAATGACTTTATTGGATTTTTTTTTGCAGAGCATACTGTAGCTCTTTTTATATCTAAATATTCTGCTATACTTTCTTCAGTAAAATTAAACTTATAGTATAAAATACATATTAAGTAATTTCTCTTATCTAGATAACTCCTCTTTCTAGTAGGAGCTTTTGGAATTAATTGTTTTAATTCTTTTAATACATCTTCTGCTGTATATCTTTTTTCTTGTATCATATAAAAAATGGAAATAATAGTCCTTTAATTTCTGCTACTACACTACCAAATATTATTGATTCCCAGAAAGAATTATTTTGTAGATACTCCCAAAAAAAATACGCAGCAAAAAGCTGTGTAAATAATAAATATGTATAGACAGCCATCATAAGATAGCAGCCTAAATCATTAGACTTTTTCATAATAAATAAAATTAATTTAAATTTTCAAAGTTTGCTACTGCAGGTGTATCATCTTCATCCTCACCATTGTCATCAGGGTTATAATCTCTAAGATCTTCTAACACCATAGCAACACTGATATCTAGTAAGAACATAAATCTATCTGCATCATAAAATTCATAAGGAAAACAAGAATCATCTAATTCTACTTCTTCAAATTTATAACCAATCTTAAAGTTTTGAACTTCAAGTTTAGCTACTTCTTTAATTGTATAGATTTCATCTTGTTTTACCCACAAATCTTCTGGTATTTCCTCCGGTCTATCAGAGGCATCAATGCATATTACTCTTAATGGCTTCATGAAGATCAACTTTGAGTCCTAAGTTATCTAATTCTAACTTAGTTTCCAAAGTTTCATCAAAATTTCCACTAAAGACATCACATTTACCATTACCATCTGCAATTAATGCACATTGTTCTGCTTGTTGTAGTTCTAGGTCACAAAATTTTATAAGTGAAGCCATTACAAATTCAAAACTATTCACATCATCATTATACAATGTTACTTTATGTGTTCTTATTTTTTCTTCCATACTATAATTTACTAAAAATTTACCAGATTTTAATGTTAAATTCTCTCCAAAGTATTTTATCACTGTCAAAAGAATCTAGTGCGCGTGATACCCATGTTTCATCTATAGTATCTTTATAACATAAAATATGAATAATAGATGTATCATCAGGGTTTAATCTTAAAAGTCTACCAATTCTTTGACTAGCTTTTCTTTCATTACCATATGCATGCATAATAATTCCTTGTTTAAGGTTAGGAATATTTACACCTTCACTTAATTGTAATACACAGGATAGTCTATTAATATCACCTTCTTTAAACTTTTTGAGATTATCTTCTGAATCTATATTATTACTATGATAACTATGATTTGACAACTTGTCTGCCTGATCTTGAGTGTTTGCAAAGATTAAACATTTATCTTTATCATTATTCTCTATAGAATCTGCAAGAAACTTTGTATATTTTTCCTTACTAGGAAAATCTTTTAAAGCTTTCATTCTTTGAATTCTAGCTATATTTATTTCTTTAGAAGTAGATGCTTCATCTAATCTTTTATTCCAATAATAATAACTTTTTTTTTCAGAAGTATTAAATGTTAACTTTTTAAATTTTGCAGTAACTGGAACTACTGGTTTATCAGTTAGTCTTAAAAAATGTACTACAATCTTATAATCATTTAGTATTTTATCATCAACTGCTTCATCAGTTAAGTAAGTCCAAACTATTGGACAGTAATCATATACCATCATACCCTTTTCAGAACCTCTATATCTTGGAGGAGTACCCGTTAATCCTAAAATCTTACCATTATATTGAGATAAAAATTCTCTATGACTCTCTAATAGACTATGACATTCATCTAAATAGATAACATCATAGTCATTAGGGTTTTGTTTATTTAAACTTCTATAAGTTGTAAAATCTGTAATAGTAATCATTTTAGTTTTATTAAATAAAACTGCTTGAGATCTCCATTCTTCCATAATAGCTTTCTTAGGAGCTACTACTAAATATTTCTTCAAAGGACTATACTCTCTTTCCATATGTTTAAGACCTAATAAAGTCTTACCTACACCTGTTGCTAAACCTAAGCCACATCTTTTGACTCTATCAGTATGCTTCAGGGCAATCTCTTGAATTTTTGTTTTATCCATTGTTTAATGTTTAGTTGGTATAGGATCTACACAATCCTTATGATCATTAATAAATTTAGTCGGATTAATGTATCCTTCAGTTTCTGAACTATAACCTCCTCCTATAGGAAGACCTATTTTATCTCTCATTTCAAAATGTAAATGAGCAGGATACATTCCTCCGCAATTACCTACAGTACCTATATTAGTTCCCATTTTAACCCATGTATTTTCTTTAACATGAGTTTCATTACAATGAGCATAGAAAGATTCAATTTGATTTCCATTTGTCATGTAATGGGTTATTCTTATAACATTTCCCCAACCTCCTCCTAAATCTTTTGCAAATGTAACATAACCATTTGCTATAGCTTGAATTGAATCTCCAAGGTCAGTATTTCCTCCTCCCATACCATTCCAGTCTTCACCTAAATGATTATTTTCTGTGAACTTCTGAGCATTATAATATCCATAAGCTCTTAATCCACCAAGTGGAAATATCCATTGAGTTGCATAAGATTTAATAAATTCTTTATTCTCTTTCTTTTTTAACTTTACTTTTTTGTTTTCACTACAACCAATAAGTAATATTGATAGTATTATAATTAGATTTTTCATAATTTTTATTTTAAATAGTTTAACTTTCTTGATTCTTTTGGGTTAGCATGTATCCAGTTATGACAACTTCTACATACTGGTAGCCAAGTAGATTGTATTAAATAATACACGTCTCTTTCACTACCTCCTCTTGTATGATGTACATCTGTTGCATGTGTTGCACATCCTTTTACTTTTACTTTACATAAAGCATTCTCAGTAAGATATTTCTTTCTTAACTTAGAATACTCAGCATCTTTCTTTTGTCTTCTGGCTGAACTATGGCGGATGGTTGATGTAGTTGGTTTTTTAAAACCGTCCTTTGCCTGTTGGCGACTCCAGCATTGTTTACACCAACGCATACCACCATAATTTTTCCAGATATAAGTGAGTTTTTCACATGAATCACACACTTTCTTTTTTTGTTTTATCATTTAGATTGATACTTTAACCTTGGTAACTTATTAGGATTTGTTGTAATGTCCATAAAGTCTTGACGTAATACTCCTTCTTGTATAAAAGCAGTAATAATATCATCTTTAGTTATACCAAGATTAGCAAATGTAAGAGTATTTTTAAATTTGTCATCTGTTTCAGTATTGCTAATTAACCAATCAGTTAAAGGTGCATTCGGAAATAAAGTTTCAAAGATAAAATTAGAGTACCTATTTGTACTTTCCTGTTTGAGTTTGTTAATAACTTTTTGTCCTCTCAGATAAACTCTACTTATTCTTTGTTTCTTTTGTTTACAAGTTCTATTATACTCTTCTTTACTTAAAGATTTTAATCCATGTAAAACTCTTTTATAAAGATAATTTTGATAAGCAGTATACTTGTCCTGCTCATATTTAACAAAGCTATTTGGATTAGCTTCTAACTTTTGAAAGTCTGACAGTTTACCTACAAACTGATACTTTCCATTACGATTTGAATTTTGTTTTGTCATTATATATACATTTGGGGATTAATAAAATAAAAGGAGGAGCTAACTTAACCCCTCCTTTACAATAAATTTAAAGATTAAAATCTTCTTCAGTACTAGCTACAGTATCTTCTTGTGTACTGTATGCAGATCTTAATTCATCTACATTATCATGTCTGATTAATGTATCTTCTGCATTGCTAGCTTCAGTGTATCTAGTCTTACGGTAAATTGGGTTACCATCAATAGTACATGGAATACCTGTTGCTCCTGCTACTTTTAAATCTCTTTCAGGATTTCTAAAGTTAAATGGTGCAGTAGCTTCAAGAACTATAATTTTACCTGGCATTTCTTGCCCTGGTTTAAAATTAAAGCCTTTTAAATCTTCCATTGATCCTTGTATTAATGCACTTATTTCTTTTTTACGTAAGAAACCATTGTCATCTATTAATACTTTTTCTTGTACTACTCTTACATAACCCCATTCTGGGTTTGCTGATTGACCGATAATGTTTCCTGCATCATCAGCACTTACTCTAACTGGTGAGTTCATAATTAAATATTTAAAATGTTAATAATTGGTGAGCCGAACTACTATATTCTTGACTGCTCACATCAAGAATAAGACAATAGTAAAAACTATTTATACAATATTATTTTAGAAGGTCCTCTATATCATCTAGATTATTGAGATCTATATCTCTAAGATCATCATCATCAATATTTTTAATAATGTCATCATCATCTGATGATATTTTTGGAAGTGATTTTCTGCTTATAGAAGAGCCTTGAAAGGGATTGTGAATATGATCACCTGCATTCATAGCCATAAGATATTGGATGTCTTGATCAGTGAGGTTTAAAAACTCCTCAATACTCAAGTAAACAACCTTGCCATTTGGTAACTGATACTGCATCTCTCTATAGTAGACGTAAATATATTATATTTTGTGCAGAAATGTTAGTTTAAACATTTTTTATTTGCCACTATATAGCTAATAATAATACAGGGGAATTATATCCCCCATATTATGTTCAGGAAAAGTACATTCTTGAGAACATACTGTGTTTAATTTACTTCATAGTTTTAAATTTTAAGTATTTCTGCGTCTATAATCTCTAATTTGTGAAAGTAATATTTCATCATAATGATCAAACCAAGAAGGTCCTCTCTTATAATGTTTACCAGGCATCATATATTGTTTAGCTTTAGGCATAGCACCTAGTTTAAATCCTACAATAAAAGATTTTAATTTTTCTGTCTTTGCCATAATTATAGTATTAAATAAATTAATAATAAAACATTCATAACTATAACAAAGGCTATTAATCTTTTCTTTAACCTAAGTATTCTTGCTCTGGATAGTAATTCTATATGATGAGCAACATGAAATTGTGCTTGTTCCTTAAGCATATTAAGAGTAGAAGTATCTTCTCCTTTTTCAATATGTAGTTCATACCAGTTATAATTAAACATGGATAGATCATTTTCAAGTCTTCTTATCTTTTCTTGAAGATAGTTTACATTCATTTTTGGATTAGGGATAAGGAATTTCCTCACCCTTTTAATTAAGTGTTTCATAAGTATAGTTTTAATTGGTTTATAAATTGATTGGTCCTGGAAACAGATCTTGATTCTTAGTAAATGTAGATACAAGATATCTACTTGGTATAAAGTACCCCTCATCTCCAGCAGAGTGAGCTTCATTAGCAAACCAATCTTCTTCCATGTAAGTTCTAACTTCTGGAAAAGCTATTAGTAAATAACTAAGTTCTATGAGTTCTGTTTTATTCAATTTCTTTTACTTTATAAGTTGATGTTCCATCATACTCTGGATGAGCTTCAATTCTATCAGCTTCTTCCAATGGTTCAAAATTAGGATCATTAACTTTATTTTCTATTTTTTCCAGAGCTTCTTCTTTATTATTAGCATCAACAGAGTATACAAAGTTAACCACTCCTTTAGTGATTTGAGTAACTTCATACTTACCTTTCTTTGCTTGTTTAAAATGTAACATTTTGTAAAGATAATAAAAAAAATAAAAAGGAGAGCAAGCAGCAAATATCAAGCAATTTTAAAAGTAGCCTGCCCTCCTATAAGCATTTAGTTTATATCATGTAGTCATCATTTAATGCTTTTAGATATTTCTTTTTGCATTTTAATGACGAGTATAGATATCCTAAAGATATAACTGTCCAAAATAATATAGCACCTATATCACCGGACTGAACCTTTGGTAGATCACCGGAAGATAACCAAGTCTTTTGCTCATTGATATTGATTATTGTAAATGCTGCAGCTATACCGGTAAATATAGCACAAAGCATGAGGATATCTCCCCATACTTTAAGTTTTTTATAATGTTTCATATGTATAAAGATTAAACAATTGATTTAGTTCTATTAGTAGATATTCTAAATATAAAAGCTAAAAACACAATAGTTATATCTTTTTCTATTGATTCAGACTTTTCATACTTGTCAAATCCAATAGCGAATCCAAAAAACTTTCCAGCTTCTAGACTTATAGTTCTTGTTGTTTGAGGCGTAACTTTCTTGTTAACTGCGATACTTGTCATAATAATTGATTTAAGGGATTAATAAATAAATAAATAAAAAAATACTTGTTCAGGTACAAGTATTAAAACCTTTCTTGTTTAAAGCACAAGATATGCTTACTAGTTAGTTTGAGATTATATTATCTGGGTAAGATTCATTATACGAGAACTCCAGTGTCTTAATCCAATTTAATATCTCTCCTTTATAGCAGTAGTCATACATAAATGCTCTGTCATTAACAGAGGCATCTTGTAGACGTAAGCCTTCATCAAGATATTTAAATGCGAATTCTTCCGTAGCACCATGTGCACCCTCTTCTTGTAGATCAAGAATAGTTAATCCTATTCCATCAAAAGCTACCGAGTTAGCATTAGGAAATACTACGTAAAGTTCTCTACCTTCATTGTCCTGATTCATAGGAACAACTACTCCGGCAGATAACATAAGTTTAAAAATAAGTAATGTAAGTGTTTTCATAAGTTAATAGATTTAAGTGATTAGTAAATTGATTTGATTCCGGTGAATAAGTCTATGAAACTCTCCTACTTACTGTAAGAGATAATAAGACTAATGTACTATGTAATGTATATAGACTGTTATAAGGTTAATAATGTTATTGCTTTATAAATAATAGCGATATAATATATATATTAACACTTGGTAAGAATTATTTAGTTTTGTTTAAGCCTATAAAAGAGGTAGTGTTTGATTCTTTCTGTGTTATTAACACACAAACACACACAATATCCTTGTGTTTACAAGGGATTTAATACAATCATACTAAACTTAAACTAGTTTTAGTTTGTTTTGCCTACATATACATTGTATCCAGCGTGTGGAGAAAGTAGACTAACTAATTGATAACTAATAAATTATAAAAACAAGTTTGTTTTACTTTTTGTATTTAATTGTACACAGAATATTTAAGTTTGTTTTACTATAGTATACAAGTAAAGACTCAGTAAAAAAATAAAGATGTCTAAAGACGTATTAAACTAAAAGGCAGGAGATATACTCCCACCTTTCAATGTTAACCTTATGCTGACTTCAGTGAAGCAAACATATCTGCAGTAACCCTTACAATTGGCTTAAGACCACTACATATTAATAGCGGATCTCCATCTCCAATTCTTTGGAACTTACAAGAATAGTCTGAACCTGTTTCAGGCTTATTAGACTCAACACTACCTTCATAGATGATACCACCATAAGTTTGGCTACCGTGACCTATGTCTGCAGTTACAAGTACACTACGATACTTTGTCTTGTTAGCATTCTTCATCTCCTTAACTTCTGGAGAAATGCTAGATAATTTTCCTGTGAAAGCCCACTGCTCTGCAACACCTGTTACATTTCCATTTGCGTCTTTCAATTCTACCTCTTGAGGATTTTGCTCAAATAAATTCATAATAAATAAAATTTTAAGTGATTAATAAATAATTGATTAATAACAAAAAAAAGATGTCAAATGACGTTACAAAAAGAAACCCCCATAATGGGGGCTAACCTTAATTTAATGAGGCCATAATATCACTATCAGATAAACTGCCGTTTATAATCTGGTACTGAAACTTGAGTTCTTTCAGTCTACCTTCCGGCATATACTCTAATTCATCTTTAGTGAACTTCTCTTCTGTGCTTACTGGAATTACTTTTTGCAGGTCCAGTATCTCTGCGATTAAATGTGCTACTAGCATAATAAATAATTTTAAGGTTAATACTGATAATAAAATAAAGTTGTCCTGTAATAAAAAAGAGAGTAGCATCACAGGCGGACATCCCTGCTCATAGAAATTTCCTCTCTATGTCTCACAATCCCCCCTCCTGATACAGGCATGGTCATGTGTTAGCACACTACTCTAATAACAAAAAAAAGTTGTCTTGTAAAAAGTATAGAGACTAATAGTCCCTACACTTATTGAGTTTACTTCTGCATTCAATGAATCCTAACCAGAACATTCCTGCCATAGCCATGAATACAATTGCACACATTAAGCTTGCAATAGTAGTATGTCTAGGTTCTCCTATACATATCTCCATCCAGAATAGTATACTGACCATCATAGCAAGTATACTATCTAAGAAACATAGATGTTTAAATATCTTTAGTTTTAGTTTCTTATTTCTCATGATACTGGAATTAGATTGGTGAATACTAATACTATTCCAATTACTGCTACAGTATCAATGCATAATCCTGCAATGACACCCTTCACATTTTCTTTAGTAGGTATTGGCGTATTAATACTTTTCCAATGTCTACTGATTACTCTTAATAAATAAATTGTTAACATAATATATAATTTTAAAGTTAATCACAACTCAAAGTTGTCCTGTGTTGGAGGGCAGAGGAGGGTAGCTTGACTTTGAGATTGACAAACATTCCTCTGACAGATAAAAAACATTATATCAATCTCAAAAAAAAGCTGTCTTGGCTGTGATGGCAGGGGGTGGCCAGAGGGGTGGTAGGGGAGGGGGGTCTTACATATAATACCCATCTCAACTTATCACACATTATTTTTCCATATAGCGTTGTATATCAAAAAAGTTATTATATTTGTGATGTTCAAAATTAAATTTTTTCATATTCTTCCATAAAGGGCTGCTTTAATTAGTGGCCCTTTTCTATGGTAGTGTATGGGGTAATATTAAAATTTTTTTGTATATTAGTTATATACGTATTTAAAAAAAGAAATTATGCCTGCAAAAAAGAAACAAGCTAGTTTGAAAAAAACTAAAAGTACTACTACTTATGGAAGGGGTGGTGCTAAAAAGAAAATGTATGGGGGTGGCGCAGCTAAACCTATGAAAAAATCAGTTTATAAGAAAGGTGGTGCCAAGAAATTAAAAGCTCAATCTGGAATGAATATGGAACCTGGAATGAATCCTACTCCAAATGATGTAAGAACAGATAGATTCATTAATGCAATGGATAATGTTGATAGAGGTATAAATAGGATATTTCCTGGTAGACCGGGAAGACAAAGAGTTAGAGATATAAAAAGAGGTGCTAAACAAGATGCTAGACTTAACAGATCATTGAATAGAATAAATCGGGATAGAGGACCAAGAGATATTAATCCAGAAGCTTTACCAGCAGCAAATACTAGAGTACCAAGACAAGATCGACAGAGAATGAGAGAAGAGTATATGCGTGAAAATATGAGTCCTGGAGATGCTGGAATGCCAAATCCAAGACCAGCAAGAGTAAAATCTACTCAAACAGAACCATCAGTTCTTCAACAAAAAAGTTTTAAGGCTTATGATGATTACATGAATCAACGACAAGAAGGTGGTTTATCTGGAATGTTTAGAGATGCATCAAAAGGAGCTATGGGATTAAATGAGATGGGTCATGGTGGTCCAGTAACTAATGCTAAAGCTCTTAGAAACAATACAAGAGGTAAAGCAAGAAAAAATAGATAATTATGGCAATGACAAATGAAGATCTTAATAAGATTCAAGCAGCAAACACCAAGAAAAAGATTATGTTTAACGTAATGAAAGATGCGTATGATAGACGTAAAAAGAACAGAAGCGTAGGTACTACTCAATACCCTCCATTTATGTTTCCTCCTACTACAATGAAGAAAGGTGGAACTAAAAAAATGGGAATGGGTGGATCTTGTGGTAGAGTAATACTTGGTAAGAACCTAAGATAATGGGATTGTTTAACCCAAAGTGGAAACGTAAGTTAGATCTACTAACATCATTAGCAACTATAACCCTAGCATCTATTTGTCTAGGGTTTTATATATATTGTTTAGTTACTGATCAATATTTACATAGTTGGTATTTAAAGATTGGTGTAGGTATAGCTTGTATCGGAGCATTAGGAGGAACTATAGCTCATGAATTAGAATACCATAAAACAAAAAAAGATTAGAATGGAGTTATTAATGTTTTTCCTGGCTGGCATAGCAGAAGCTCATATGGATACATTACAATTTCATTTTTATAGATCTAGATTTAGTTCATTTAATCATTCCTTTTGGAATCCGGAAATATCTTGGAAAAACAAATATAAACTTAATGATCCTAGATACGGAGCTAAGTTTCCAGGTTCTACTACTATCTTTGTATTTATTACAGACGGTTGGCATCTAATGAAGTTCTTTAGAAACATCTTTATATTTACAGGACTCTTTTTTGCATTATATCAAAATTATAGTAATCTTACAAACATAATAATAATTACTTTATTATCTAGAACAGTTTATGGAGTAGGTTTTTCTGCATTTATGAACAGATTACTTAGATATTAAAAATATTTTTTGTATATTAATATTAGTATACTAATTAAGAATTTATAAATTTAAAAAAATGGCACTAAAAAAAATAATTCCTACATCACCTAGCGCAAATCTTTTGAAGGGTGTTGATATGACTCCTTTAAAAACAGGAGACTATAATAATAAGATCAGAGCAGATATTGATGCAGAAGTAACAGTAGTAAATACTCAAGTTACTGCTAACACTGCTGCTATTGCATTAAAAGCTAATATTGCATCACCTACATTTACAGGTACTGTTGTAATGCCAGACTTAACTCCTACTTTAGAAGTTAAGACTTCAGGTTTTACAGCTGCTTCTGGAATTGAATATGTTGTTAACTCTGCTGCTGGAATAGCAATTGTATTACCAGCTGCAACAGCGGGTGCAAGAGTTACACTTGTATTGCAAACTAAAATAACTAGTAGTGCAACTACTATCACTGCAGCTGCTGGAGACTTGCTTAAAGGTCATGCTTTCTTAGAAGCAACTGATGCAGCAAACAACCAAACATACTTTGCTCCTGATGGAACTAATGATTTAATCATTACACTGAATGGTAGTACAAAAGGAGGATTAATTGGTGATAAAATTGAATTAGTAGGTATTTCTGCTACAGAGTGGAGAGTACGTGCAACCCTAGGTCATACTGGTACTGCAGCAACTCCATTTTCATAATCATAACTTAAACTATAAACCATGGCAGTTAAAAATCTTAAACCAGGCGCAGGCTTTGCTTCAAGAGGTAATCTTAGATCAAAGGGTGTTGACATGACTTCAGTTAAAATTGGAGATATAAACAATCAAGTTGTTCCTCAAGTTAATGCTGAAATAACAAGGACAAATGATTCCGTTAAAGTAAATGCTTCAGCAATTGGGTTAAATACATCTGCAGTTGCTCCTTTAGCTGGTGTAGCAAAAGGAATCTTTACAACTTGTTCTGCTGCTGTATCAGGAGGTGTTACAGCTGGTCAACTCTATGTACTTAGACAAACCTATAAAATACAACAAGGAGAAGAGGCTGTTGATAAGGTTACAGATACCATTGTTTTAATGGGAGCTGAATGTGGATAATATTAAAACTCGCTCATAATTAATAATTTAATTGATTATCTAGGCCCCGGATGTATTTCTGGGGCTTTTTGCATTTGTACAATCTTTTTTGTATATTATACTATAGGAATTAATTCAAAAAATAAGACATGTCTATTGGTAACGTAAAAACAACAGGTAGTAAAGGAAATAATTGGCCGTGGCAGTATGCCATGATAAAAACATTAACAGCCATCTCTACTAGTTTGGGTGCAAGTACAGAGTTTGAATCCAGACTGGTGAGATTAATTGCCTCTCCATATACTTTATATTTAGAGGTAAGACTTTGGGATGTAGATAGTAGTTCTTGGAGTGGTACTCCAACCTATTATCAAGTAGGTAGTAATACTCCTGTAACTCTTCCTGGTGCAGTACAATATGCTGATGAAGATAACGCTTTAGTTTTAACTGCAATTAAAACTGCATGTGAAACTACTGCTACTGAAACTACTAGTATTGATACTAATACAGCATCTATTCTTGCTAAAAATACTGAGATAGAAACAACAGCTAATGCTATTGAAACAAGCAATGCTGCTATTCTTGCAGATACAGCTGCTATAGATACTGCAACAGCAGCTATAAATACTTCTACAGCATCATTAGTAGTTGCTACTAATACTGCCTTTATGGATAGACTTACTGGTACAGGTACTACTACAGTAACTCAAACAGTAAAATCAATATCAGTATATAATGCTCATGCAACTGCTACAGCAACTATAAATATTGGTGGTGGTGGTAATGAGAATTTATTAGCAGGAGAAACCGTTAATTTTGATGCAGGTGGTAATGGAAACAAATTTCCTGCAAGTCATTTTGTACTTTCATCTGGAAATGCCTCTGGAGATCTTTTAGTTATTTATACATACTAATAATATGGGTGTTTCAATTAACACATCAAAAAGTTTAGGAATTAATGCAGGAAGTAAAATAACTCCTCCAAAAGCTAGTGGTTTTGAAAATCTTAGAAGTATAGATTTAGATGGTGTTAATATGTATGTTAATTGTGGTCCTTTAAATTCAATTCTTCTTATTGATAAATGGACAGTATCAGCATGGGTAAATAGAGATTCAGGTACATCAAAGATGAATATAACATGTATAGCTGAACCTACTAGTTATCATGGTCATGATTGGCAAGTATTTCATACGGAATCTATAACAAGACTGGATGTTAATGTAAATGGAAATAATGGTTTTAGAAATAGCAGCATATCTTTAAATGATGACCAATGGTATCATATAATTATAGTATGTGATAAAACTGAAAGCCCAAATGCTAATAAATGTAAAGTTTGGTTAGATGGAGTTCAATTGACAAATACAGGTGGTACTAATATGCAGCAAATAGCAGATGTAAATGGTGATTTTGCAATTGGTGTGCAAATAAAAGGAACTAATCCTGCAAGCCCTGTTTATGATAGTCCATGGAATGGATTAATTGACGAAGTTGCTATGTGGGATAGAGCATTAACTCCAACAGAAGTAGGAACTGTATATAGTGGAGGAACTCCTGGAGATCTTAGTACTATATCAGACTTAACTAACTGGTGGAGAATGGGAGATATAAATGGAGGAAGTGGAACAACCATAACAGATCAAGGAAGTGAAGGAGCTAATGGAACTTTAATAAACTCACCTACCTATAGTAGTGATGTACCAACATAAAAAAAATGATAAAAGCTTTTAATAATTTAATATACGCAACAGTTGATAGTGAAGATTTATTAAAGGTTGACTTTAATCAAGTAAGTCAAACAGATATTAATACTGTAAGACATTCTATTGATGGGTCACAGTCTCTTTTAAGTTGGACCATAGAACCTTCTTTCATTGCAGATGGTACAATAATACCTAATGGCTTATATACTCATGTAGAGTGTTTAGAGTTAATGCAAACATCTATTTGGACTTCTGAAGATAATTAAAAAAAAGAAAGATGAAAATAATAGAACATGCTGGTAATATCCATGAGTTAAAACTTGAGGGTACCCAAGCTAGAATTGCTATGTTATCAGATTTACATTGGGATAACCCAAAGTGTGACTGGAAACAATTAAAACAAGACTTAAACTATTGTGTAAAAGAATCTATTCCTATTATGATTAATGGGGACATGTTTTGTCTAATGCAGGGCAGGGGAGATAATAGAAAAAGTAAATCTGATATAAGACCTGAACATAATAATTCAATGTACTTAGATAGCATTGTAGAGACAGCAGTAGACTGGTTTAGTCCATACTCTCATTTACTTACTGTAATAGGATACGGTAATCATGAAACAGCTATTATTAAGTTTCAAGAAACAGATATACTAGCTAGATTTGTAAAACTGCTTAACATTAAAAATAATACAAATGTAAAAGTAGGAGGATATGGTGGATGGTTTATTGTTAACCAAGTGCTTAGGGGTAGTGAAAATACAAATAATACTGGTGCTACTAGATCAATGAAGATTAGATACTTTCATGGATCAGGAGGCGGAGGTGTAGTTACTAAAGGAGCACTTAATCTTACTAGAGCTTTAGAAATGTATGAAGACTTTGATGTATTTACTATGGGTCACATACATGAGAATGCTTCTAGGAACGATGTAAGAGATAGATTAATAGGAGCTAAAGGTTCTTATAGGCAAGAACAAAAACAACTTCATTTGATGCTTACAGGAACATATAAAGAAGAATATGGAGATGGTTCTAAAGGATGGCATGTTGAAAGAGGTGCTCCTGTTAAACCAGTGGGTGGTAGAATTTTAGCCATAAACTATAGAAGAGTTGTTAAAGATGGTAAGGATTATTACAATAGAGGAATAGACTCCTATAAGTTTCCAATTTAAACTCTACGTGTTTACTCGTATATTTAAATATTTTTTTGTATATTATAGTATATTATTTATTTATAAGAATGCGAGATGGAAATTACAAGTATGCAAATAGGTTTTGACGCATTAGTGTCATTACTTTCAGCTTTAATAGGAGCTTTAACAGTATGGTATAGTCTAAAAAATAAAGTTTCTATCCAACAAGTAGTCTTAGATAATCTAAGAAAAGACATGGAAGAAGTTAAAGCAAATAAAAAAGAAGCCCAAGTAACACTACATAAAAGAATTGATATCTTGAAAGACCAAGTAGAAGAAAATAGATCTAAAAATGATGCTTCAATTTCAGAACTTAAAACTGAAATGGGTCAAATGGAACTTAGAATTATTCAAGCAATACATGCAAGTAAAAAGTAAACATATAATATTTAGTTTATTACTATTATTAACGCTTATATCCTGTAGTCCAAAAACAAGATTTACTAGATTGGTAGAAAAATATCCACATCTTTTAACTATTGATAGTGTTAAAGTAATAGATACTGTTAGAATTGTAGTAGAAAAGATAGAACATGACACCGTGTTTTCAAAACATTTTTTTACAGAAATCAGAAAAGATACTTTAGTTATTCAAAAAGATAGACTTACTATTGAAATATTTCATGATACTATACATGATTCTGTATATATTAATGGTAAGTGTGATACTATAACTATTGAAAAGATTATAGAAAGAAAGATACCTGTAAAATACTATGAAAAAACTCCTAAGTGGAAACAGCTTTTAAACAAAGCTTTTTATTTTTCTTTAATTTTAGCAATACTGTATGGCCTATATAGATTATATAAATATTTAAAACCTAAATTATCATGAAAATATTTTTCAAACAATTACTAAGTGATGAGTCTGGAAACTACTCATCTAAAAGATTATCAGGATTAATATGTATATTTGCTCTAGTAGCGTGTTTAATAGCTAACACGTTTAGTCCTGAAGAGATTAGACCAGCAGAGTATCTAGTTGATGCTGTAGCTTTATTTGCATTTGGTGCATTAGGTCTTACTTCAATGGACAAGTATAGTAAAACAAAAAAATGATGCTGATAAAACAAGGAAGTAAAGGATCTCTTGTAGAAGATATACAAGAGCATTTAGGTATTACTGCTGATGGAATCTTTGGGCCTAAAACAAAAGAAGCTGTAAAAAAGTTTCAACAAGAAAATAATCTTTGGGCAGATGGTATAGTAGGTCCTAAGACTATGAATGTAATGGGAATACTTGATACTGATCAAAAAGAAAGAAAAATCATAGAAGGTAATCTAGTTATAAATAAACATTATTTATCTCCTGATGAATACTTTGGAGGTGATAGAGCTAAACATTGGATATTCTTACATCATACAGCAGGATGGAATAATCCTTATAATACAGTAGATCACTGGAACAATGATAGAAGAGGAAGAGTAGCTACAGAGTTTGTTATTGGTGGACAGAATATTAAGAACAATGATTCTAAATATGATGGGGAGGTTGTTCAATGTATGCCTGAAGGAGGATACGGATGGCATTTAGGTACTGGTAACTCAGTGATGCATAGACATTCTGTAGGTATTGAAGTTTGTAACTTTGGATATATAACTAATGGAAGAACCTATGCAGGAACTATACCCCATGAAAATCAAGTAGTTACATTAAATGACAAGTTTAGAGGTTTTAAAGAGTGGCATAAATACTCTGATGAGCAACTTAGAACTTTAAGAAACTTAATTCTATACATAGCTAATAGAGATAACATAGATCCTACAAAAGGATTAGTAGACTTAATTAAAGAAAAAGGTGCAGAAGCTTTTGATATATGTAGTGTTTCTATGTGTACTGAAAGTAAAGGACTATGGAATCATACAAACTGTAGAAAGGGTAAATTTGATATGGCTCCTCAACAAGAATTAATTGATATGTTATTAAGCTTATAGTTATGAAATTTAGAAATAGTTGGAATGCAAGAAACAAACAATGGGATAAAGTTATTATAAAACTTAGAATATCCTCTTTAGATATATTTGCAATTGAAATAGATCTTTCACGTAAGTTCTATTTACTTACAATACTTAATTTTACGCTTAAAAATAGATAGCGTAGTTATGTGTGTTATAAAGTCTCTTCAGGAGTGGGGAGACTTTTTTATGTTTAAATATTTGATGTTTAAACTTTAAATGTATATATTTGTTTAAATCTAAATTATATATATTATGATGACAGCAGAACCAACAGAACAAGAAATGGAGCAAATGTCTCCAGAAGATCTAGCAAAAAAGAAAAAAGAGATGCTAGACTTTTACACTGAATCTATTCCTTACTTAGATGCTCAACGTAACTATGAAGAGACTCTTATGAAGTTAGATGAAGTAAGATTTAAAAGAGCTCAGATTCAAATGCAGTTTGCAATGATGATGAATCCACCTGAAGAAATGGAAGAGGAGCCTCAACCAGAACCACAGTCTGAAAAAAGATCACTTAAGAGAAAATAATGGCTGTTGTAAACCAGGTACAAAAACGTGTAGTGATGTCTAAAAAAGATATCATTAAGTATCAGATATTAACTCACTGTTATATAAATAATATAATGGTGAGTAATTCTGAATTAGAATGTTTAACACTATTGAGTAAATCTGGACCTATTGAGCTTACTGATTTTTGTTATGATGCTTCCGATGAACATAAAATTTTTAAATCACAACAAACAGTAAGAAATTGTATTAATAAATGTGAAAAAAATAAATTAGTAATAAAAGATAGAAAAAATAAAAAAATTATTAGTTTAAGCAATTCATTAAAAATACAGACAAAAGGTAGTGTTTTACTTGATTATAAGTTTTTAGCAAAATGAAACCTAAAAAGTATAAAGAAATTTATAAAGATTTAGCTGAAAACTTAGATGTCAACCAAACTTTTATAATGCACTGTGTAGAATTTTATTATGCTGACTTAAGATCAACATTAACTGAGTTAGAAAAATTAAGAGTCAGTGCTCCAGGATTAGGTTATTTTAATATTAAAAGAGGAAGTGTACAAAAAGATATTATAAAGTTTACTAATATTACATCAAGTACTACTACTTATACTATGAATGGTTATCAATATCATAAGAGATTAAAAGCTCTTTTAATTAAATTAAATAAGATTAATAAGCTCATTGAAGAAGAAGATAAGGAAAAATTAGATTTTAAAAAAAATAAAAAAGATGCTCAATCTAAAGGAAATTTGGAAAAATAGAAAAAAGATAATTGAAGGAATAAAAAATTCTGTAGTTAGAGATGAGTTTGTTGAACAGATTGCAAAAGAAAGATGGGCTATTTGTGAACCTTGTGAACATAATGGGGATAAGTGTGCCCTTCCTGGGACTCAGCCTTGTTGTGGAGAATGTGGTTGTTCATTAGGTTTTAAAATGAGATCTTTATCTAGTGACTGTCCTTTAAATAAGTGGAAAGCTATGATGTCTCAAGAAGAAGAAGATAAACTAAATGAATTATGAGTATAATATTTAATGCAGAAAATCATAGTTATAAAAGTATAAACACTGATGAAAATATTAATTGGATCAGTGTTACTACACTTATAGGTAAATTTAAAAACTCTTTTGATGCAGAAAAGGTAGCTAAGAAAGTTTCTAAGAAAAAAAATTCAAAGTGGTATGGTATAGAACCTAAAGAGATTCAAAAAATATGGAATAATGAATCTGTACGTGCAATGACTTTAGGAACTTTTTATCATGACCAAAGAGAACAAGATATTTGTAGTTTTTCTTCTATAGAAAGAGAAGGCTTTACTATTCCTGTGTTTGCTCCTAAAGGAGAAGAAGAAGGTGTTAAAATTGCTCCTCATCAAAAACTAGATCCCGGTGTCTATCCTGAACATATGGTTTATTTAAAATCAGCAGCTGTTTGTGGTCAAGCTGATTTAGTAGAAGTTGTTGATGGAAAAGTAAACATAATAGATTATAAAACAAATAAAGAGATTAAGACTAAATCTTTTAAAAACTGGGAAGGTAAATCAGAAAGAATGAGTTTTCCATTATCTCATTTAGATGATTGTAATTTTAGTCATTATGCTTTACAACTCAGTATTTATATGTATATTATAGTGAAGCATAATCCTAAACTAAAACCAGGAAAGATACATATACATCATGTTAGATTTGAAGAAGAAGGTAAAGATGATTATGATTACCCTATAACTAAATATACTCCAGAAGGAGATCCTGTTATAAAAGAAATAATACAAATACCTATTAATTATTTAAAAGATGAAGTTATTAGTATAGTTCATTGGTTATATGATAATAGACTAAAATTTAAAAAATGAACATAAGACTATTTGACGTAGAAAATAATACTGTAGTACCTACAGAACATTGTTATACACTAAAGACACTAAAGAAAATAATGGATAATTATCCTGATGACTATTTAAAAATTTATCAGTATATCTTTTATATGACATATCCTAATCCAGAAGAAAACCCATTTTTTCATACTCCAGAAAGAGATAAAGAAGAATTAATACTTCAAGAAATAGAAGCAGAGTTTTCTACAGAAGATGGAGCTGTTAGACATGCTTTAGCCTTTTGTGAAGAAATGTATACCACACCTACTTCAAGAGCATATAAAGGAATTAAATCTATGTTAGATAAGTTAGCAACATACATGGAAACAGTCCCTATTGAACATGGTAGAGATGGTAATATAAATTCATTAGTTAATGCTGCTGCAAAGTTTGAACAAATAAGATCATCCTTTAAAGGAGCATATAAAGATTTACAAGAAGAACAGCAAAGTCAAGTCCGTGGTGGACAAGGTCTTGCATATGATAGTTAAGATATGGCATATATAGAACATAATTTTTTTCCAATGAAAGTATTCTTAAGAAATGAATACTTATATCAAGATAAAAAAGGTCATGGTGAATTCAGTGAAGGCGTAATTATATCTGTTAGGTGTATGCCTGGACAGGTAGCATTGTTTCAAGTACTACTTGATAATGGTGTATTAAGAGACAAGCTTCCATCACATGCATTATTAACTGAACCTAAGACTCCTACTCCTGATTTAGCTTTTGACTATTTACAAATTTGGAATTGTTTTTCATATAACTTTACTTTGGTTCAGTTATCTTATTTATATGATACACCAGTATCTGTTTATATGAAAGATAAAAAGTGGTATGATGGTACATACTATGCTACAATTAACTGGGGTAGTAATGATTCAAATTGTGATTTAACATTATCTGAAGATCCGATGGAACATAAAAGTCATCATGTTATATTATTAGATAATGGACAAATAGCATTACAACCTAATAATAGAATTAAATGGACTGAACCTAGTTTTGTTACAAAACCTTTTCCTACCAAACCTGATTACTTAGTATGTAAAGATTATTATAATGCGGAAGGTTATGAAAAATGGCATACTGAAGATTCAGATAGGATGTTCTATGATAATACGGATGTAGAATGAAACAAGACTTTGATCCTAAATTATTTGAATTATTATGTGAAAAATACAAAGATACTTTAAAAGCTAGGAAAGCACATGACAAGATAAAAAATAGTATAATGAATAAACAAATAAAGCTAAGAGGTTTAGTGATATCAGTTGGTATTACAATGGTTCTTACTTTATTATTTACAATCTCATTAGTAAAAAAGGATCAACCAAAAGTAAAAAAAAGTACAATATCATTAAAGGAGTATAAGCTTCTAGAAGAGGAAGTAGAACTAATAAGAAAAGATGCTGGTAATATACAGTATGAGTTGTACTTATCTAAAATAGAAAATAGAAGGCTTCTTAAAGAAAATAAAATCTTTAGTTCATTATTAGGAGAAATGG
>Ga0209337_1000460_pt1 | contig 32931 bp, 48 predicted proteins | sample LinPmetageLP53_FD_184044 | JGI IMG/M metagenome (GOLD analysis project Ga0209337, IMG submission 184044) | Marine viral communities from the Pacific Ocean - LP-53 (SPAdes) (version 2) | ecosystem: Environmental > Aquatic > Marine > Oceanic | place: Pacific Ocean | collected 2010-02-08
ATTTTTTATCACTTGCTCTTTTTACTTTATCTTTAAGAACTTTACTAAATTGAGCTTTCATGAAGTCTTTCTTGAAATTTTTATTCTGTGGAATTGATTCAGGCATTTTGTCAGTATCGTACTCTCTTCCTTCTAATTTAGAGTACATTTGGTCAGGCCTGTATATACCTAAAGCTCCTTTTACATAATTACTCATGCTTGTAGGACGAGTTGTTGTTGTAGTTTTAGGCGGACTTTTAGGAAGGGCTTCCTTCTTCATAGCAGACTTCTTAGCCATCTTATTAGGAGAATCGCCATATCTTCTTCTTGGAGGTTCATTTTTTACTGATTGAGGTTTACTAATACCTTTTACCGCTGCTCTCTCCATATCACTCATTTGAGATTGAGGTGTGCGATCAGTGTATCTAGATTTTTCAGTCAATTTTTTCCTGACTTGTCGCTTCCCGGGTGCCATCTTCATAGCTGACTCTTTCTTCATTGCTTGTGGGGATTTATATCCGGTACCTTCACCGAATCCCATCCCTTTTAGTTTAAATGCCATTTTTATAAATTTAATCGATTAATTTTTTATTTATTCTTTTTCGGCAGCAATAGCTTCTTGCTCCCATGGGTGATCCTTGTGTCCTTCGGGCAATCTACCTGCTGGGCCATCAATCATACCGTTTCTTCGAAAGTAGATCTTATCTTCCCACATGACCCAATTGTCGCCATACGCGGCTCTACCTTCTTTCATGTCCTGAATATGCTTCATTTCATGTTTAATAACTCTTTTCATTAAAGCACTATTAGGTTTTACATCAGGATTAACAGCTATGGTACCATCATTTCTGGCTTCTGCTATTGTTCCTTTCTCTAAAGGAGTTCTAACCAGCTTAACGTTACCAGAGTGTTTAAACCCTCTTTTTTCGTTACCTAACTTAAAACGTTTCATTTGTTTTGCTTCTTCTTTTTGTTGTAGCTGCTGACGTATAAGCATCGTCATTTACTTTTCTACCAGTTCTTTTATAACCGATACCTGATTTTCTTTTAATTTTTTCTTCTACAACACCAGTTTTAGGGTTGAATACAGCTTTTCTTTTTCTATTAACATCAACTTCCTTACCTTTTTTATCTGTCCCGGTAAATTCAAAATTAGTTGCCGTGTTTCTTTTAGCTGGATCATCTTGTGATTTTCTTTTTGTTTGGCTGTCGACACTTTCTATTTTTTTAGAATATTTACCCGTAAAGATATTTTTCTTAGCTTTTTTCTTTGATTTTGCAACAGTTTCTGTCCCTATCATCTTTTTGTATTTAGCTCTACCTTTTTTATCGTACTTACCAAACCCTGTAAAGATGTTTTTTTTCTGCTTTTGTGTGTTATCTACTATCTTTCGCTTTTTCTTGTATTTTTTCTCTGTTCCTAAAAAATCAAGAGACGCTCCAGCTCCAGCTTTTTTTTGTTCTGGAGTATATACATCCTCTCCAGCACCAACGGCACCAGTTTTCATTCCTTGCTCAATCTGTCCTTCCGTAGGTCTATACGCTTTTTGGATTTTTTTAGGCTTTACGGCCGGATTTTTTGGATCCTTTTCAGGATCTATTTTCTTTTTTAGTGCAGAATGTGAACCAGTTCCTTGCCCTGCGCTCCATCCGTTCATTTTGAATGCCATATTTGTTTATTTAAAGGTTTTGACCACTTTTGGGCCTTTAATGTACTCTAATTTTTTGGAAAAGTGCTCTACGCTACCTTCTATTGCGGCTTCTGCACCTTCCATCGTCTCTCTTCTGGTAATATCAACCCAAGATTCTTTGTTTTCAGGCTTATTTACCTCTGTTTGGTAAAATCCGTTAGGTAATTGCGTGATCCTCCAGTTCTTTTTAGTAGCTAAGTGTTTCCACTCGTCCGTTTGTTTCTCTGAAATTTTAGGTTCTGTAGTATATGTACTACTTTTATAGTATATGTATGTCATGTTATTTGGTTTTGTTAATTAGGTATAAGGATTTTCCTTATTGTTTCTATGCGTTAGCTCTATTAAATACGAAGTACTCTATTTTAGCACCAGATGCGCCATCTGTAGTAAGATCACCAGTGTAATCCCATGGAAAAAATGCAAACTCACCTTTTCTTAACGTAAAAAGTCTATCGTAAGTTTCATTAGCAGCTAGATCTGCTGCCGCTAGATCGTGTGTATTACCAATATACACATCTAAATCAGATGCCGATGCATTTCTTGCATATACGAAGCAACCATTCAAACCTGCTACTTGCGATCCTAAATCCTCAGCACTAGCATCGATAATTGTAAAATGATCTGTTGCACTTGCGAACGTATGTGTTCTTGATTGTACCTTGTCCACTGTTAATCTACCACTGTCATCTGGAACAGCAGAAAGCGCTAATGCTATACTTAGTGGTCCGGGATCTGTAGTAGCTGAACTAGCGTTTGCTGTTAGCGTTAATGTTGGTTTTATATAATTACTCATTTTTTATTGTTTTAAAGCTTTAATATTATACGGTTACTTACCGTTATTCCATACTTGAGATAATTACATAGTGTTTGGTATATTTACTCCCGTATTGTAAATATAGGAGTAAAGTGCTCCCCCTACCTACCAGACAGCCCACCCCTCCCCTCAAACTGAAACCTCTTCGCCAGCCCGCATCCATATTATACTTTTCAATTTTTACCGTTTCCATTTCCAAAACGTCATTCAATTATATTATCCATTCAAATAAGTATTTTCTTTGTGGAATTATACATTACAAAATTTCTCCAGTATATTATATATATATTACAAACTTAATACTACTTTCATTCGATAATAATACTGTAAACGAAATTAATATAATAATAATATAATAATAAAGTATGACAATAGCTTATTACTCTTTAATACTTAACAGCTTAATGTCACAGTATAATAATAATAATATATTGTACACAAAGAGAAGTGGCGGAATATATACTAATAATAATAAACATATAAACAATTAATATACTTTTACAAACTAAATACGAAACTATTTCGATAATAATAATGTAACTAAATAATAATAATAAATAAATAAATAATTATGGCAAATAATAATGTAATAAATAGCAAGAGATTTGTAGTGAGACAATCACTTGTAGGTAAAAATACAACTATCAATGTTGAATTCAAAAATGGTAAAACTGCCACTTATAATCACGACAAAGTGTTCTCAATAATGAAATCAAAACTGGAAACAATGGCGTGTTGGGCAAAGTACAAATCATATACTGCAAGTAATAACTTACCATTATCAGTGAGAAATGAAGAAATAGTATAATGAAATACAAATTCTCACACGAGGAAATTATAGTAACATCAGTTATACTTGTAACTACTTCAACACTGGTGTATTTTCTCGGGATATTAGTATACAATGCAGTTGTATAGTCAGCGTTGAGTAGCATTTAATGACTTAAAATAATATGAATGCCAACTGGTAATAACGGTTCAAGTGAGTTCGATTCTCACCATTACCACTATGATAATAATATGTAAACTATGTGGAAAAGACTTAACTAGTCAAGCGTTGATGCTACTTGAAAACCTTAATGGTAACAAGAAATCTTCAACTAATCTTGAGTGTTGCGTCAAAAGAACCACTACTAAAAAAGAAGTAAATGAACTATAAACAACTAATGATTAATAAAATATTACAATACAACACTGACTATACTAAAGAACAATTATACACTTTAGGAATGAAAGATTTAGTATACATAAAAACAGGGTGTTTAGTGAAAGATAATGCAGAAATAAAACAAGAAAAAATAATAGAAATAATATGATAGATAAATGTATGAACAACTCGTACCGAGTGATGTGTTTAAAGTCTACAGTGGATGAGATTTTAACTAAAAATAAAAAAGCAATGTTTTATGGTGATCCATTTGACTATACTAATGAAGATATTGACGAAGTAATTGGTTACTTTGAAATGACTGAAGAGTATGAGAAGTGTGGTGAGCTATTAGAACAGCGATATGCCAAAGAAAACGCTGACTTTGATATATTTTTACACGATTTAGCGGAAACTAACGGAATAACAACTCATTAATATGTGGTACGAAAAGATATTAGTAATAATTTCAATAATATGGGGAATTTACTACATTTACAAAAATGGCTGAGTAGCTTAACTGGATAAAGCAATACCCTTCTAAGGTATGGAGTGTAAGTTCGAATCTTACCTCAGTCACAAAACGAATACGAATACTACAAGATAATAATAATATGAAAACAAAATTACAAACATTAGAAACATTACTACAAAGCCATGACTGGTTTTACCAACACTCTGACGATAATAGTGTATATGAACAAGGTAGATTCGAGTGGTTTATGATAACTAAAGTAATGAAATCACTAGATAACTCTGGTTTTAGTGAACAATCTAGTGCTCTTTATGAGAAATACTTACCAGAACCACTAAAATACTAATAAAAATATGAAACAAGTAGATAATATACAACAAGTAATGAACACTTTTGAGTTACTTGGCATAAAAGAAGTTACTAAACCGTGTCAGAAACGGAAAGGTACACAAGTTTTTGAGTTACCATTCAAAACTGCTTACGCTACTGGTGGAGCGGAGATCAACAGATTCTCTGTTTACAAAAGTGGCTATGTAAGAAAAATGATAGTAAACGGAAACGGTGCAAGTTATGGTTGTTACCAACTTAACAAAAAATATAAAACTAAAGAGAAGTATTTCAATAGTTATTACAAAGAATATTTCACTTCAAACTCGTATAAGCGAATTCTTATACACAGCGAAGAAGACAGACTAGTATATCTTTGTAATTATATACTAAGAAACTACTACCAAACTGATAAAATAAGTATGGTTGGCGATTTTACTAGAAAACTAATGAGTAAATACAACACCTTTTACTGTCAAAATCGTGACAATCAGTTACCATTTAGTGATAAAAAAGATGATATAAAAGTAATAATTAACGGTCACCGTTACAATTTAAGTTAAATATGAGTAAAAAACAAGAAATACCAGAATGGTTTAAAGGTCAAGTATATGAAAAAGGCGCAAAAGTACAAAATAGATTTGGGGGAGAATCCTGCGAGTTAAATGCGTTAGAACTTAGCATCTATGATTACGTTATAGGTGCTAGTGATATGATAGAACTAGGTATGTTTAATACACCAAAACATGTTCAAGATTTAAGAAAAGGATTAAATTGGTTTAGAGAAAATAACGCTAAAGCCTATATGGTTTTACTAGATTAAAATATAAATAATATGAAACAAGCAATAAAAGATTTAATAAATAGTACTATGGATGAGTGCTATGATTATACGCATTATCAAGAAGCAATTTTATCAGAAGATGAAACTCAGTGTTACAGAACAGGTTATATTGACGGTTTAAAAGCTGCTTTAATGGTAGTGAATGAAAATGTAACAGAAGATGATAGTTACTAACACAAAATAAATACGATAACTATCCGATAATAATAATATATGAATACAAAATGTATAAAATGTAATAGTACCGTGCCACAAGGTCGTCTTGATCTTGGCTACAAAGTTTGTGTTAACTGCTCGTCAGTAATGCGTTACGGTTGTATACCAATAACAAATCACAAGACAGGTAATGAGATACAAATCATGTCAAGCGAGGAAGCAGCTTATATACTTAAGAAAACGCGTAGACGTGGCTATGGTACTATGTTAAAATAACTAAAATAAATAAATATGACAATAGAAATAACACAAGATGACTTTCAAGCTTACGAAGATGTAAGAGAATCAGGAGTAACTAATATGTTTAATACTAGTGTAGTATCAGATTACTCAGGACTAAATAAAGATAAAATAGTAAGTATAATGCAGAATTATGGCGCATTGCACGATAAGTACGGAAATTAAAAATTCGGGCGAAGGGCGCGTTTTAGACGCTGCAGCCCGCTTAAGACTAGCTAGTCTAGGAAGGTGGCACGACAAACCAAAGTCCTGTCGGCAGGATGCCATCTTCCGAACGTCTCCAGAGATAATAACCTTTACGTGGTTGGAGATATAAGTAGATTACACGTAGGTTGAAATCACCTAATCACAAATAATGCGTAAAAATCGAAACTAATAATTATCATTTAATAAGTAGAACTAAAGTACGGGGCGAAAGACGCGTATGCAATATTAAATAAATAAACTTCACTTCGATAAGGAATAAGATTTATTTCTGAGCAATCTCACTTTCTTGCCGTTAGAACGATAGGTTGAAACATCCTTCTTATTATACCTTTAAATTGAGTCAGGTGGACTAATGTGAGATAAAACGGAATAACCACACTCACGACTCTGATCAGCTTGAACTGGACGACGTCCGCAAAGAGGGGATGACGTGAGCAATCACAAGTATTACCCGATGGGTCGTTGCTTGACGAGGTGGGAGGTTCGATTCCTCCCCAAGCTGCTAACACAAACTAAATACGAATAAAGTAAGATAATAGATATATGAAAACATTATACGATAAACTAAAACCTGAAATACGCGATAGTATTCAGGAAGATTTACAAAAGTATCCTACCACAACAATGGCTATGATTGACAGTTTAAAAGCTGCTAGTTTCTGGTCAGACTTAAGGGTACACGAAGTAACAAGAATAGTAACACATCACCACAGAAATCTATTGACTATCAGTCATATGGATTTATTATATGGTGACACATTCTTAGTAAATGAAGATTAATATGGAGTGGGCTATATCAGAAACAGGGTTAACACTTACAGCAGTGGCTGTATTAAAGTTAATATTTATAACACTAGCAATAATAGACATAAAAAGACAATAATATGGGAACAAGAGCAACAATACATATTGCTAAACGTGAAGAAGGAGTATCGTTTAGTGAGATACCAGAGAAGAAAATAGTAAGTATTTATCATCATTATGATGGTTATCCTGAGTATTTAGGCGTGACAATAGCTGATTATATTGATGGTAAAAGATTAGTTAATGGATTAGGTAATAGAGAAGCGCCTGTGTTTAATGGATTAGGTTGCTTAGCGGCTTCATTAATTGCGGAACTAAAAGAAGAAGCAGGTTATGTCTATATAGATGATCCAAACTGTCCTCATGGTACATTAAATTATGAGTATGTTATATGGGGTGATGAAGGTAAAGATATGTGGATTAGCATATTTGATTACGATAGAAACTGCATATTTGTAGGTTTACCAACACAACTATTAGAAAGATATGAAGAGTAATTACAAAATAAATACGAAGAGTAATGGATAATATACCTGAGGAAAATTTGAAACGATTAGCTAAGTTTATAGCAGAAGAACTTATAAATTTAGCTAAAGAAACGCAACAAGAAGATTGGTTAGAAACCAACATAAGAGATAACGCAGTAGGTGAGTTAGCACGCTGTGTCACACTTCAAAATCTATATTTAGATAGAGAAGAATTTGAAAAATGTGCTATAATGAAAATAAGAATAATGGAATTAAGTGACAGATTAGGTCTACAACTTGACTCCGATTTAACAAATTTAGAAGATGAAGATGAGGAATAAACCAATGTTAGCTTACCCAGTAAGCGCAAAACCAATAGATTACACTAACAAAGTGTATATACAACCAAAGCTTGACGGCGTACGTTGTCTTATACAGTACGATAAAGGTAAAGTTACCGCTTATTCACGTACAGGTAAAGTGTGGAAAAACATAGACCATATACTAAACTATTTAGAACCGTGGTTTATAACTAACCAACTAGTTGTACTTGATGGCGAACTGTATAACCATGATCTAAGAAATGATTTCGAACAAATCATATCTATAGTCAGAAGACAAACTCCTGATGATATAGACATGCTTAATTCAGCTGAAATGGTACAGTTTCATTGTTATGATATAATACATCCTGACAATGACTGTTTCGATGTCAGAAACAACTTTATCAAGTTCTGTTTACCAGAAAGTTATTGTGTAAAACATTTGCCAACTGTGCAAATGACTTCTGAAGCTGGCGCTAGATTAACTCACAAAGTTAATTTAAAAGCTGGATATGAAGGTTCTATTGTAAGACTAAATACGCCATATCAACAAAAGCGTTCACATAGTCTTAGAAAGTTCAAAGATTTTAGCGATGCTGAAGCTAACATAGTTGGTTATGAGGAAGGTAAAGGCAAGAGAGCCGGTACGTTAGGTAAGTTTGTAATGCAAGATGATGATGGAAATCAGTTCGGCTGTCCACCAGGTAAAGGTCATAATTATAAAGATCTTGCATTAATGCTTACTGAGATCCATAAATACATGGGTCAACGTGCCACCTTCACTTTTTTTGAAAGAACTAAAGCAGGTAGTTACCGACACCCGCTATTTAAATGTATAAGAAATTATGAATAAAGATAAACCAGATTGTGACCACTGCGGTATAGAATTAACCGTAGGTGATCACCCTAGCTGTTGTAGCAACTGCTGGGAAGAAAATGCAGAATACTATGAATAAAAGATTAAAACTAACAATAGATAAGTTTAATAAAATAAACTACAAAAAAGATAATTCTAAAAGAATTATTATAGGAACCCTAAAACCAAACTGTGACAACAGCCTGAAAAGATCTAAATAGTAACAGGCTTATGTCATATATAATAGCATGGAAAGAAAGTTTGAATACTTAATTAATAACCGCGTAATATGGAGAAGAGATCCTGTTACAGATACGCCAGATATAGAAACAGATAAGTATTTGTTTTACAAAGATGGTACATATCAGTGTTATAATCTTTTCAGAAGTAAAGCTAAAATAACAACATATAGAAGTTTAAAGTGGCACATGCTAGTATTATGGTACTTAAATCCTGATTGGGACAAAAGTAAAGCAACGGATATAGCTATGTATATAACGGATAAAAACAACGGTTTTATTACCTTTAATATTAATAAATGGAATGTGGCTAGACTTATAAAAGATTTAAGTACTGTAGACTTTGATCATCAACCAACAAACAAACTTAGAAAAATTATATTTAAGTGGAATTGTGGTTTAACTAAATCAGAGAAGTTAAGTATTGTAGGTCAATTAATAGGCAAAATGAACGGAGTTAAAAGCTCTGATATATATGAAGCAATGTTACAAATCAATTACGAAGGCGATAAGATAATAATATCAAGACTTGCGAAAATGTTAAATGTAACACCAAGAACAATATACAGACGTATGGATAAATACCCTGCCCTGAAAGAGGAAAAAGAACTACTAAATGCAGAAACATGAAAAGATTAATATATGATTTATACTATAAAAAGAAAATAACAAAAAAAGTAGCATTACAGTTACTAGATAAATGGAGTTACGGATATAATAAAAAAAGATACTAATATGAAAAAATACAATGTACAAAATTACGTAAGGTGGAAGCACGATATGTCTGCCGCTTTAAATAGATTACCAAATCTTGATTATGAAGATTTAAGTAGAAATCAGTTAATAACTAGGTTTTTACCACTTGTTGAAAACTTAGCAAGAAAATTTCCAACATCACAAGCAGCATGTGGAGTATTGACTATAAATGATTTTATATCAATAGGTAATTACGGGTTAACAGCTGGAGTTGACAGAATAGACTGGGATACTATAGTAAATGCTGAAGATCAAGAAAAAACATTAAAATCTTTTTTATCAAAAAGAATTAAAGGTGCTATACGCAGAGGTATTGATAGCAATAGAGGTACCATGAGAATACCTGAGCACAAATTAAATGAGATCAGAAAAGATTTTGGTGAAGATAAAAAAGCTGTTGAGTTATTTTTTAACTCAGTATTTACAAGCCTTGATGACGGTACACCAGAACAACAAGCTACAGCTTACAATATACCTGATAAAAATAATTATAATAAACAATTACTATCAGTATATATAAAAGCTTTGATGCTGCAATACTTAAATCCTAAAGAGTTTCAAGTGTTAAGATTATCATATGGACTTGATTGTGAAAAACATTCAGCTAAAGATATTGCAGATATTTTAGGCATAAAAGGTAGTAGTTCTTATGTTCGTATCTCACAGCTAAAAAAGCTTGCAATTGATAAGTTAATCGAGAAAGTTGAGTACTCGCAAGTGGTTGATTACCTGTAAGTTACACTCGATTCACCAATGTAAATATTAACAAATATATGTAATTATATCTATAGACCAAAACAATAAACCAATGAAAGATTTAAACCAAAAATTAGCAGTCGTACAGACTGAACTAAAAGCAAAAAAGTCTTCTTATAATTCTTTCGGAAAATACTATTTCCGAAAAGCAGAAGACATACTCGAGGCAGTAAAGCCTTTTTTATTACGAGAGAAAGTATCAGTAAGAGTAGAAGAAGAACTAATTGATACAACTCACGTACCTGTAATTAAATCAACAGCCATCTTGTCTGATGGTGCAAATTCAATCACAGCAACAGCAATAGTCGGCGTAGACCTTACACAAAAAGGTATGCAAACCGCACAACAATTTGGAGCAGCTTCATCTTACGGGAAAAAGTATGCATTAGGCAACTTATTTCTAATCGATGATACAGCTGATGCTGACTCAACTAATAGTCATGGGAAAGCTAGTCAACTTGTGAATAAAGCTAAAGCTAAAATGAATGATGAGCAATTTAATAAAGCAATTGAGTTTGTAAAAGGAGGAGGGGCTATATCTGCCATCGAGTCTAAATATACCGTTTCACCAGTTGAATTATTAAAACTAAAATCGGCAGTTAATGGATAAAAAAACAATTGAGAAATTAAAACAGGACGAACACTACTATGGAGAGTTTGGTAAGCAGTTCTTAAGTAATTCAGATATATCTATATTACTTAAAAATCCTAAGTTGTTACGTGAAGCAAAACCTAAATCAACAGCAATGGTGATAGGAGGCTATTTTCACACTGCAATACTAGAACCTAATAAACTTAAAAGTTTTAGAATTATAGAGTCTAGTACTAGGAATACTAAGAAATATAAAGAGATGTCTGGTGGTGAGATCTGCTTATTGCAACATGAAGTTGATAAAATAGAATTAATGACAGAGATTATGATGGATAATAATATATGTAGAGGTCTTATAAAAGGTGACTTTGAAGTCCCTGCTATTACAGAACTATTTGGTAACAAATGGAAAGGCAAGGCAGATATTATTAATCACGAAGAAAAGCTAGTTATAGATCTTAAAACAACAGGAGATCTTGACAGGTTTAGATGGTCTGCCTCTAAATTTAACTATGATAGTCAAGCTTATATTTATAGTAACCTATTTGGTTATGAGATGTTGTTTATAGTTATGGACAAAGAAACACATCAAATAGGTCTGTTCGACTGTTCACCAGAGTTTTATAAATCTGGTGAAGAAAAAGTACGTAAAGCTACTGACGCGTACGATCTGTTTTACAATACAGAAGATTTTGACAGTAAGCAATATTTAATAACAAAAACCTTATAAACCCATGGGATATAAAATGAAAACCTGTTTGATATCAGGTAAGAGATTTAAAGCAACAAAAGATAATTTTTATTTTAACGCTAACTCTCCTGATAAATTACACCCGTATCATAAAAAGTATGATGATTTTAGACGTACAACGGGAGCGTCTGTGAATAAAGTAAAAGAATTAGTTAACTTAATAAATCAATAAATATGGCAAGTATTATAAAAGCGTCCATAAATCTCTCTGAGATACCTAAGGACAAAATATATGTTGGTAAGAAGGGTAAGTATTTACCTATTACCATAACCCTTAATGATGATGTCGACCAATTTGGTAATCAAGGACCAGTTGTTGTTGAACAAACTAAGGAAGAACGTGAAGCTAAACAAGCTAAAACTTATTTAGGTAATGTTAAAGTAGTGTGGACAAACGGTGATAATGTTGCCACTGCTCCAAGAGATAATCAACCACAAGCAGCGTCACCAGCGCCGGCTGTAGCTAAAGAAGATTTACCATTTTAATATGAATATAGAAAACACAGAGATCAATGGATTTTTGATTGATAATTTCAATCAACACGGCTTAGATGTAGGTAAGACACAAGGGATATGTCCTTTGTGTTCTCACACTAGGCAACCTAAAAATAAGGATGCTAAATGCAGTTCTTATGACTGGGAACGTGGTCTCGGTACTTGTCATAACTGTGATACTAGTTTTCAATTACATACTTACCAACGTAAGGGTAATGCAATAAAAGAATACGTTAAACCAATACCGGTTGAAGTATTTGAGCCAGTTAAAGACAAGGCTGTTGAATGGTTTAAAGATAGAGGTATATCTCAGCAAACCTTAAATGACTTAAATGTTACTACAGGTAAAGAGTTTATGCCTCAAACAGGCCAAAAAGAAAATACTATACAATTTAATTACGTTATGGGTGATGAGCTTGTGAACGTAAAGTATAGAGATGGTCGTAAAAACTTTAAACTATATAAAGGTGCTGAAAAAATATTCTACAATATTAACAGTATTGTAGGATATGACTGGTGTGTTATTACTGAAGGTGAGATGGATGCATTAGCATTACATGAGGCTGGAATTAAAAATGTAATATCAGTTCCTAACGGTGCCACGTTAAACAGTAATAATTTAGATTATCTAGATAATTGTATAGATTATTTTGAAGATAAAGAAAAGATCATATTAGCAGTCGATGCTGATGAGGCTGGACAAGCTTTAAGATATGAGTTTATTAGACGTCTTGGTGCTGAGGTTTGCTATTTAGTAGATTTCAATGGTAACAAAGATCCTAATGATTTCTTAATAGAACATGGAGCAGAAGAACTTAGAAAAGTTATAACAACTGCCACACAAGTTCCATTAGAAGGCGTCTCAACTCTTAGAGACTTAGAGGCTGATTTATTAGACTTTGTGCATAACGGTTTCAAACCTGGTTTTCAAGTTGGTTTAGATAATTTTGATAAGATATTTTCTACATATACCTCACAGTTTATAACTGTAACAGGTATACCATCATCAGGTAAGTCAGATTTTGTAGACCAAATGTGTATAGGTTATAATAAAAACTACGGCTGGAAAACAGCTTTTGCATCACCAGAAAACAAACCTAATTTTTTACATGCTCATAAGCTTATACGTAAAACATGGGAAGGTATGCCAACTAAAGAAGATATTGGTTCTGATAAATGGAAACAAGTCACAAACCATATTAATGATAATTACTATTTTATTGATATGGATAGGTATACATTAGAAAATGTATTACGTAAAGGTGCTGAGCTTGTAAAACGTAAAGGTATTAAATGTTTAGTCATTGATCCTTTTAATAAGATTAGAGACGTTGACTGTAAAACAGAAGATGTTAATCGTTACACTATGGAATACTTAACTAAAATAGAAACATTTGCAAAAAAGTATGACGTGTTAGTAATGGTTGTAGCTCACCCTACTAAAATGTACAGAGATAAAGATGGTAAAATTGAAGAACCTACAATGTACAGTATCAAAGGTGGTGGTGAATGGTATGATGCTAGTTATCATGGCTTGTTAGTTCACAGAGATTATGAAGCTCAAACTGTTAAGGTTAAAGTTTTAAAAGTTAAGTTTCAAAACTTAGGTGAGAACCAAGCTGAAGCTCATTTTAACTGGGAACCTAAGTCTGGTAGTTATATACCAATAGTAACAGAAACTAATGTAGGAAATTTGCCATGGGAAAGTTAGATAACAATAACGCAGAGTTTCCAGATCACACAAGAGAAAATAATGGTTTAATACCTTATTTTTGGTGTGATGAGAATGATATAATTATAAACCCAGAGTATCACTGTGTAAATGGTGAATCTCAATGGAGAATAGGTATAACAATAAAAGGCAAAAGAAACGTTGACCCTGGTGTATATGACAAGAAAGATGTCATGGAAAAAGTTTACAAATATTGCAAATACTATTATGATAAATATAGTAACAAACAAATAGAAGTCGCAAGAAGAAAACGTAAGCCAATTTGGGGAGACTTGTATGATCCTAAAAAAAGAAAAAAGATATGATAAATTTTAAAAACGCAGACGGAGCATTTCATTACTATATGAATCAAATATTAACATTTGGTGAAAATTTTGATGATACAAAAGCATTGTTTAATGTAGGTTTCACTATAAAAAATCCAATGGATAATGTTATTTATGATGGACTTAGAACTAGAAACTGGAAACAAGAATATGCTGAAGCTGAATGGCAATGGTATCTATCTGGTAACAGAAACATTTATAAACTAGAAGATCTTTATGGTAAAGTACCTAATATATGGAAACGTATGGCTGATAGTGATGGTAATGTTAATTCTAATTATGGTTGGCAATGGAAAAGAAATGATCAATTAGATATGGTCATTAGACTTTTAAAAGATAACCCTAAAACCAGGCAAGCTGCAATAAGTATATATGATGCCAAAGAATGGTTAGCATATGAGCACGACACGCCATGTACTTATGCTGTTCAGTTTACTATATTAAAAGGTAAACTTAATATGGCTGTTGTGATGAGATCTAACGATCTTTGGTACGGTTTTTGTAATGATCAATATTGTTTTTCTAAATTACAAAACTTAGTAGCTGATAAAGTAGGTGTTGAGGTTGGTACGTATTACCATTATGCTCACAACTTACACTTGTATAACAATATAATAGATAAAATAAATGAGTAAAGAATATACAATATACCACATACCAGGTAAAAAGATCGGTGTTACAAACGACTTATATAACAGAGTTGAATGTCAACAAGGATATGAGGTAGGTGAGTATGAGGTTTTAGAATCATCTGAAGATATAGATTATGTATCTAAACGTGAATTAGAACTTCAAAAAGAATATGGTTATAAAGTAGATATTAAACCATATAGTGAATTGTTTAATAATAATAATAAATTTAATAAGAATATGAAGATAAACGTGACAGAACAAACAACAACATTTCCATGTCCACTTAATAAATTAAAAGGTCAACTAATGGATAACCAAGAGATGTACTGGACAACAGAACATGGTACGGTTATATTAGGCCCTGCTCTTACTAAGTGGATAGTTAAGAATGCAGTAACCTCTATGTATAATAATGATAGATGTTATGTATATAATAAAGCTATGCTTAAGTATTTTAAAAGTAAACCAATACATAATCAAGTTCCTGCTGAACACGAGTATGTACCCATGTTTGATATGATTAGAGAATGGGCAGAGCAAAGAGGGATATATGAATCCGGTGATGCTAAAACTCAATATGTTAAACTAATGGAAGAAGCTGGTGAAGTTGGCAGAGCTATACTAAAAAACGATGACGATGAGATCATGGACGGTATAGGTGATATGGTAGTTGTGTTAACTAATTTAGCTGAACTCTGTGGTACTACAATAGAAGAATGTACTGAAAGGGCTTACGCTGAAATAAGTAACAGAAAAGGTAAGATGATTAATGGAACATTTGTAAAAAATAATTAGTATGAGCGATAGAGAAATAATGAACGCTAAGGGTTTCATCGTTGATGAAGACGAGTTTAGAGATCCTGTTGTAAAACGTGTTGTAGATAAATTTAAAGAAAGGTCTGATGAAGGCTTTTTAAAGTACGGTACGACTCTTCACGAAGAGAGAACAACGAAAATGAAAGGTCTAATGAAGTACCTTGTTGATATTCAAGAAGAACTTATGGATGCGATCCTGTATATACAGACAGCACAAGAAGAACTTAAAGATGTTTTAGATGAAGTATCGAAAGAATAGAAAACGAGGACCTGTTAGGTCAAAAAAGGTTATGTATGACGGCATAACTTTTGCATCCGGTCTAGAGAAGTATATGTATCAAGCTTTAAAAAAAGCTAAAATAAAAGCTGATTATGAGGGTAAAACATACACTTTAATAGAAGGTTTTGAGTTTGAAACCTCGAGCTACGAAAGACAGTCTAATGGTAAAGGGCAGTTTGTGGACAGAGGAAATAAAAAGATTTTACCTATAAAATATACTCCAGATTTCATTGGAATTGATTTTATAATTGAAACAAAAGGTAGAGCTAATGAAAGTTTTCCAATGAGATGGAAATTGTTTAAAAGATTCATAAACAAATGTTATCCGTGTGTGACTTTATATAAGCCTCAAAACCAAAAGGAATGTGATCAAGTAATAGAATTATTAACTAATAAAACAAAATAATATGGATTGGGAATTTAGTATAGGGTTTTACCCTGGGTTTCTTTTCGGCTTTAGAACTTACGTTGAAAGGAAAAAAATAAATTATGTGTTGTATCTACCACTAGTAGATTTTTGTTTAACAATAAATAATAAGTAATAAATGAAAGATATTAATAGAAACATACTTTCTGATATCACTGTTCATATGAAATATGCTAGGTATATGCCCGAGTTAAATCGTAGAGAAACTTGGGATGAACTAGTTGAAAGAAATATGCAGATGCATATCAAGAATTATCCAAAATTAGAAATTGAAATAAGAAAAGCTTATACCTATGTATTTACTAAAAAGGTATTACCTTCAATGAGAAGCTTGCAGTTTGCAGGTAAACCTATACAAGTAAGTCCAAACAGATTATATAACTGTTCATATTTACCTGTAGACGGCATTGATGCTTTCAATGAGATAATGTTTCTATTACTTTCAGGATGTGGGGTCGGTTATTCGGTTCAACAACACCATATAAAAGATTTACCTGTAGTAACTAAACCTTTTACAAAAAGATCTAGAAGGTTTGTTATAGGTGATTCAATTGAAGGTTGGTCTGATGCGGTTAAAGTGCTTATGAAAACTTATCTTAGTAATAAAAAGCTTTCTAAAGTAAACTTTGATTATACATGTATCAGGCCAAAAGGTGCTAGGTTAGTGACATCAGGTGGTAAAGCACCTGGTCCACAGCCTTTAAAAGAATGTTTAACTAAAGTTGAGGGTATACTTCAATCTAAAGAAGATGGTATAGCTTTAACTTCACTAGAAGTACACGATATTATATGTCATATAGCAGATGCTGTATTAGCCGGTGGTATTAGACGAGCTGCATTAATAAGCTTGTTTACCGCTACTGACAATGAAATGATATCTTGTAAATCAGGACAATGGTGGGAGACGGATCCACAAAGAGGTAGAGCTAATAACTCAGCCGTTTTAATGAGGCATAAAGTAACTAAAGAGTTTTTTATGGCCTTATGGAAACGTGTTGAATTATCTGGAGCTGGAGAACCTGGTATATATCTTAATAACGATAAAGATTGGGGAACAAATCCTTGTTGCGAGATAGCACTAAGGCCTTTTCAGTTTTGTAATCTATGTGAAGTTAATGTGTCTGATATTAAAGATCAAGAAGATTTTAATAACAGAGTTAAAGCCGCGGCATTAATTGGTACAATACAAGCCGCATATACCGACTTCCACTATCTTAGAGAAATATGGAAAGAGACAACAGAGAAAGACGCTCTTATAGGTGTGTCAATGACAGGAATAGGGAGTGCCGCTGTGCTCCAAATGGATATGAAGGACGCTGCAAATATCGTGACAAAAGAAAACACACGAGTAGCAAAGATCATAGGGATAAAAGCATCAGCTAGATGCACAACTGTAAAACCTGCAGGGACAACATCTCTGGTCCTCGGAACATCATCGGGTATTCATGCATGGCATAATGATTATTATGTCCGTAGGATGCGTGTAGGGAAAAACGAGGCCATATATAAATATTTATCTAAGTCACATCCTGAACTAATTGAAGATGAATACTTCAGGCCACACGATACGGCTGTTATTTCTGTACCACAGAAAGCGCCAGCTGAATCAATACTCAGAACTGAATCACCATTTGATACTCTTGAAAGAGTAAAACGTGTAGCATTAGAATGGATACAACCTGGTCATAGACGAGGTAGTAACACGCATAATGTATCTGCTACAATATCTTTGAAGAAAGATGAATGGGATAAAGCAGGTGAGTGGATGTGGAGTAATAGAGATTATTACAATGGGTTATCTGTATTACCATATGATGGTGGTACTTATACTCAAGCTCCTTTTGAAGACATTGAGGAAGCTAAATATAATAAAATGTCTAAAGTGTTATCAGATATTGATTTAACTAAAATAGTAGAAACTGATGATAATACAGATCTATCAGGTGAGTTAGCTTGCGCTGGTGGAAATTGTGAAATTGTTTAATTTAAAATAATATAATATGAATTTAGGAAATTTAATGGAAACTATGAAAGACGAGATGAGTCTAGCATTGCACGAAGCAGATAAGTTTAGTGCTGGTAATAAATCAGCTGGTACTAGAGTTAGAAAACATATGCAGAGCATAAAAGGTCTAGCCCAGAGTGTCAGGACAAATGTTCAAGAAGCAAAAAATAATATGTAAATAACAAAGGGAGCTTAACGGCTCCCTTTTTTTTAACAGTTCCATCTTCTTCTAGCTGCCCTACCCCTTTCTCCAGTCCATGATCTTGATCTAGCACAAAAAGATTTTCTACGATTAGCAGCTTTACTTCCTGGTTTAAGTTTAGATGGCTTAGTAGTTACAGCGGTCTGCAATTTGCTTCCTGGGTTTTTACTTTTATATTCATTAACTCCTTTTTGGGTCATACCTCCACCAGCAGCCCCACCTGTTCCAGTTGGATTTGCTTTATTAAAATTTTTACCAGGACCTATAGTTTTTCTTGGTTCAGCTGATTTCTTAAAAGGATTATTTGATTGTATATACGCCATTATTCTCCACATTTTTTTGATGGATCATCTACTCTTCTCCAGTCTTCTTTTTGAAACCAGTCTCTTAATGTAGCACCTTTTTTACGAGCGCCTTTAACATTTGTTTTAGATGATCTTTTATATTTACCTTGAGCCCCAGCTGATCGTTTAGAGCTAACTAGTTCTTGTCTTTTTGAACTACTCATGCTACGTATTTTACTTGCTGGTAAACAAGTTTTAGTAGTTCCACCACCTTTTTGCTTTTTCATTGGAGATGATTTACGGCAACTACCTTTTGAACCTTTAGCTGTGCCAGGTACTCTTTCGTAACCTTTCCAACATTTTAATGGTGACGCTTTGGCGTGTTTATACATTTCATCACCTAGAATCTCACCCATTTTACTATCAGATTTATAATGAGCTTTAGCTATTCTTCTGCTATCAGAAATATTTTTACCAGCTTTAATAAATTGTTTAGCAGCTTTAGGATGTTTATCTGCTAATACTTTACCTATTAAAACACCTTGAGTCGAGTGACCACTAGGATATGATGGCGTTTTCATAGAGTTCATTTCGTAGTCCGCTATACGTATACCTAACTTTTTAGCCATAACTTTAGGCCTAGGCCTGTTAAAGTGTTTTTTTAAACTAGTTATTATCGGTGCGGATTTTTTAATTAGATCACCAACTAATTTAGAATCGTAGTTGGTTATATTATTTTTTGCAGCTATATCGGCAAATGTTTTCTCTATGTTATCATACTTTTGAACAGAAGGTTTATTCATAGGTATACTATTAAGCTCCTTTACCTCCTGCATCGTATTAAACGAATTGTTAGAAGGCGGTTTCATTCTTTTGAATTTATCTAAATTAAAACCCTTAAACATTACTTACTACCTCCGTATTTACTTGGGCCACCAGCTTTAGTACACCTTACACCCCATCCAGAAGCGTAAGCGCTTGGCCATACTTTAAATTTTCTTTTTGCTGCAGACTTACAAGGTCCGCTAATACCTTTTTTTAAAGGGCTATTTATAGCCTTATCTATTTTAGAAGCTTGATTAGCATGTAACCTACTAGCTTTTTTTAACTGCGTGGAAACTTTAGATAAAGATTTTTTACTTATCTTCTTAAATGGGTTTTGCATTTGCTCTGCCCTACGCCTACCACACCCAGTTATAGGTATCGGATTACTCTTCTGTACATAAGCCATAATTAATCTATTTCGTCCGCGTTACCCTCGTACCTGTCTTTAGCCATGTCTCTAATAACACTATTAACATCAGCTGGTCCAAAATCATCTTCTTCTCCACCGCCTCCAGTGTCGCTCAAAGATTTTATTTTATTTTTAATATCACTAATTGGTAGTTTGTATTTATCAGAAAGACTTTTAAAATAGTCATCAGACATAAAATCAGGTTTTTTAGGTATCTTAGGTACCACTTTATCATCATCACCAACTTTCTTAAATACGCCCCTACCTTTAAGCACGTCAGCCTTAGTTACTTTACCATCACCTGTTAAATCAGGAAAATTTTTTTTGAAAGGATTATTACCAAATCCTTTTGCTTTCATTTTAAATGCCATAGTTATGATTTTTTTCTTCTTTGTATTTCTTTTTTAAGTTTATTCATTTGAGATTCATATCTTGCTACCTCACTTTTATCACCCCTCTCTTTAGCTTCCATGTATTCATTATCCATGATTCCGTCTAGTTCTCCTTCTAGTCTATATAGAGGCATTTTTTGCATTGCAGTTTGAGGTGTTGAATCAGTATGTTCACTACCTTTATAACCTCTAGTTTGAGTTTGTGGTTCGTAATCTTTATCTGTTTTCTTTTTTAATGCGCTGTCTGCACGAGATTCAACCTTACCTGTTTTAGGATTCCAATTATATATTGTTTTACCATCAGACATTGAATTAATTTTTTTCATTAACTCTTTGTCAGACATTTTGTCCATATTGTTTTTAATATAATTTTTAATTTCTACCTGTCTGTTTGGTGGATCTTTTTTTGTAAAAGAACTACTCATTCCAGTGCCTTTGCCAGGATTAAATCCTCTCATTTTAAATGCCATAATTATTGAAATTTATTTAGTGTTATAGTATCAACCGAGTGTTGTACCGTTTTTTTATCAGCGTCTAGTTTAAACATTACATTAGGATTAAACCTTTCTTTTTCTACACCATTATCAAATATGATAACTGTAGGGATAGCTGTAACGTTATAATTCATTTGGACGTCCATATAAGACATAATATCGATTCGATATACATTACATCCTTTTAATTTAATTAATTCATTAAACTGATTCATTTGATTCCATTCAGCCCAGAATTCAATGATTGTTATATCCTTAGCTATTTTATCTTTGAAGTTATCAGCAGTAACAAAATCTTGACTGAGTGCTGTTCCACATAAGAACATAAAAGCCATCATTAATATATACAAGTAGTTAGATACGTCTATTCTTTTAATCATTTTCTTAATTCTTTTACTTCCTCTTTCAGTTCATCTATCTCCTTTACTAATGCGTCAATTTGATTACGGGCCATTTGATCTTTCATATTAAACTCCATACGAGTTGGTGGCCACGTGTTACTAGCGGCTGGATCACCCATGTCTATAGTATAAGTACCAGTACCTGGTTTAGGTTTTTCTAAAGCATCTTGCACTTTTACTTCTAAATCTACAAACTTAGAATTAATACTACTCATTAAACCAAAATAAGCAGATATAATAGTAGCAACACCAGCAACAATAGTTATTAATGTTTTTACACTTATTTGAAATTTGCTATTTTCTGATAATTCTTTAGCCATTACTTTTTATTTTTTAGATGATTTATGCCTTTGCAATAAATTACCACCTTTTTGTATAGCATTGAGAGCATCAGTGTCTATGCCTTCACCAGTACCTCTTTTTTTAGCAGCCATTTTTTCTGTAACACCTATAAGAGCTTCTTTTCTTTTAACATAATTTCCCTTCGTTTCTTTGTCGCCCCTTCTCATATCTTTTGTGGTAAACTTTACTTCACCAGTTGCTCCGTCTACTACAGAATGGTTTTTTCTAACAACTTTCTTGTGTGAAGATCCTGTTCCTATCCCGTAATTAAATGCACCTTTAGTGCGATTCATTTTAAATGCCATAATTTATTTTATTTTAAGTTTAACTTTACCGTCTTCTATATATAATCCTTCAGGTTCTTTTATCGCCTGCCCATTAATATTATAGATTACACTATTTTTGTTATATTTATTTATAAGTTCAGGTATATTTGAAGTGCACGGCAAACCTGTATCACAATCTACGTATTCTGTAACGTATTCTATAAACTCTATGTACTCTATTTCTACAATAGTATCATACACTATCACATCTACATATTCGATAACGTCTACAAATAAAGTATCTAATATATCTTCGTATACGTACACTGTATCAACTACATATATAAACTCAGGAACAAACACTTCTACCTCTAATGTATCTATAATAATTTCGTATACATACTCTGTATTAATTATAGTATCAAATATAGTTTCATATTGTATAACATCAACATAAACAGTGTCGCACGGAGGTGGAGGTGGAGGCGCACAATCAGTCACCACTGTTGGGGCAGCTTCGGTCTCATCAGATCCATCTACACAATCTTCCCAGCCGTCATTTAAGTAAAATAATCCTTGAAACCCGTTAGGTACACATCCGTTAGGTGAATACTGCGTCCAGTTAGCCGGATCATCTCCGCAATAAAATCCCTCTTGTTCAGCGCAATCTAAACATAATTGTTGAAAGTCGTACTGCGCATTAGCAAACGAGCCAATAAACGCAAATAATATTATAATATATTTTTTCATAGTTTTAATTTTAATTTATTCAAATATTCCCGTACCCGGTAATTTACCATATAATTCTATATATGCTTTCTTTTGTCTTTCTAAAGCAGATTTTAACATACCTATAGCTTTATTATTACCCTCTTTCTCAAATCTAGCTATTTCTTTTTTAGTCATCCGCATATCATGTGCCATTTCTTGTTTTTTACTTCTACCAGATCCTGGATCTTGATTTTCAGCTATTTTTTTCTTATCATCTCCGTTTGTTTTTGTAAACGCAGAAAACCCTTTCATTTTAAATGCCATATCTTAAAATATTAAATAGTTAAACCCAAATTTTACTTCGTATATTTTTTTACCCCAATACTTCATGTGGGTTCCTTCCACGAATAAACCAAGGTTTTTTGTTATCTTAGTTCCAAACACTAAGCCAGCATCCCATTCTATAGTATTACCTTCATAATCATATGAGTAGTCATCTAAACCACGATGGTAAGGTAAGCAATTAAACCAACCATGTACCCATGTTGTTGGTGTGTACTTATAATAAGCTAAACCAACTACAGCACTAATCTCTTTTTGCAAACCTAATTTATTTAACTCTTGCTCATTAAATCTAGCCACAGCATCGCCAAACCACCAGTTGTAAAATTCATCATTAGAAGTAGCAATTAATATAGAATCACCGCTACTAACATCATACCAGTTTTGATCTACATAAAAACCTTGTACCCACTGCTCTGATGCATAACCAAAATCTTCTGCTAAATCTTGAAATGTAGATTCTCCAGGTATCCAAAAATCTTCTATAGGATTTATACCATATACTGGATGTATTCTAAATACAGTACCAATAGTTAAATCCCAGTTGCCTTTATTTAATCTAAGCCTGTAATCTAATGATCCATATTTTAAATTTACTCTTTGATTATCCGTGTATTGTGCTTTTGCGACGAATTTATTTCCAAGGTATCTAAGCCAGAAATTCTGCTCAGTAAACTTGTCACCGCGATTCCGTATAAAAGAATAATTAAAAAGGTACTCCCAACCAGGAGCGTTACCAACAGTAACGTTGTCTGCAGTATTTCTTTCAGTACCTGTATACCATGTTTGACGTTTTGTTTCATAATCGAATCTTGCTATTTTGCGTAGGCCTACTGTTAAATTGTAGTCATAAGGAGAAACCCACGTCACATCCTCATAACCTTTATCTACAGCTATATAATCTTCTCTTTCTGTAAATGGTGTGCTAGTTGTTATTGATGTATAAAAAGTAGAGTATTTAAAAAACTCTTGCGCGCAACACTTCTTTGGTGTAGCACATGATATTAGCAGTACAACTAATAGTAATAATAATTTTTTCATTATATAGTTTTATATGTTATTGTTACCTCTTCTCCACAATCTAAAGCTTCAGCAATACGTGGATATATTCTTTTGTATGCTTGAGTGGATTTACCTATAAATCCATCTTTTGTTATTTGGTTATTTTCTTGTGAATCACCTACCAATAAACAACCGGCAGTATGCTCATCTGTGTTTCCGCAATGGATAAGTATATACTCAAAGCCAGGAACATCAAGAACATGAAGCATACCAATATGTATGTGAGGAAACCTTTTGGTATACCTCGCATGATACCCTCCAACTTTCCTAAGGCCCAATTTATAATCGCCGTTTGGAATTCTCGTTTCGCCAAATACTTTTGTATCTCTTTGTTCATCTTCTAATGTGTATGCTAAAAATTTTTTTTGTTGCCATAATCCGTCTATATCATTACCTTGTTCTATTACTTCTAATAATATACCATTAGTACTATCTGTACCACTTGAAAATCTAATTACTTCTAGTTTCATTTATTTAATTATTACGGTTATATCAGCAACGCTGGTAGTTGTTATCTTTAGATTATATACAGACACATCAAAACTTAAATTATCTTCTAAAACAAGAGTGGTTTTAGGTGGCATATCTGTTCTAACAATTGTGTAAACATTTGTTCCATCATCTAGGTGTAATAATATTTCATTTGATGTAGCAGTAGCTTTATTGGCTATTGTTATTTTTTGAATACCACCACCTCTACCACCATCTTTAGTTATTAAAGTTGTTGTAGTCGGTGAAGATATATTTGTATATATTGCCATTACGTCGTTTTAGTTATTGTTATATGACCTCCATAAACTCTATCAGTAGTATCATTAGGGTCAAAATAAATAGTACAGACTTTTGATCCATTACCAACTATATTAGATGTAAAACTCATAGTCCACGCTCCACCAGATAATTGAACAGCACCTACAACAGCTGACGCAGTACTTCCACCCATATCAGTTTCATAGCATCTCATATCACTATTAGCGTCTGCATCTACTCCTTTTATTACACAACCAGTTGCGGTATACCCTTTTGGTATTACCTTTTGAGCATAGTAATAAGCGCTAGTATTAGGAGCTGTTACATACGCACCGGTACCACCTACGTTTAATGGATATCTAAAAGAACTGCTATTATTAAAATCAGTTGGTAACACAGGTATAGCATCATCTTTTATAACACCTATATTACCCCCTCTAAATATCCCTGTTGTTTGTACGTAATTAGTAGCAGCACCAACTTCTAGTTCTACATTTGCCGCAGAATCCAATGTTACTGTTGTTCCAACTAATTCAGCGGTACCATCTGCTACTATTTGTAAATCAGCTGAGGTTCCACCACCATCAGTAGTTTGTATAGTTGTAGCCCCATGCTCATCTACTTGTATGGTAAAAAAATCATCAGCACTATCCCCACCTTGTTCATACATAGTGAGTTTACTCATACTTCCGCTTTCTGCGTTAAACAAAAATGCGGTATTACTTCCGTTATTAATTTTAAAGTTCTTGTCGTTAAGACCATCAGTTGTTTGTACTATAGTATCACCATCAGCAAATAATGTTAAATTAGCTAATGCTGCATCTGCATCAACCGTTTGTATTCTAGTAGCACCATTTGTAGTTGTTGCTATACTAATATAATCACCAACATTTTCATTTGAGTACAAAATAAATGTTGAAGTATTGCCTCCATTTACAAATGTTGCGTATGTCTCTGCTAATAAAGCACTACCACCAGATGATGTCACTAATCTATTATTACTAGCGTCTGTTATAGTTAAATCACTACCACCTAACGTTGTATTTTTTGTTACCTTGCCATCTGAGTCAACTACAAGAACGTTCTCTTCTGATGACGTTTCTAAGTTTTCAATATAAACCGTAGTACGAAATCTAGATATAAAATCCCATATATGTTGACCTATCCATTTCATCTTATAATCCTATTTCAAATCCAAAGTTTAATAACATTAATCTAAATTTGTTCTTGCAACACATATCATCTTTTTTACAAGCAGCACACCATTTTATTTCCCATATAGTTAACCATCCAAATCTAAAAGTAAAATCTATTTTATTCTTTTTATTACTTGATTTCCAAGAATTTATCCAATTTATCATATTTTTTAGTTTATTGTTTCTCTATTATAATTACATGTTTATTGGTGAGCATAACATTTTTTGTTCTTATTCTCAGTTTTGTTCTTACACCTATCACCATTAGATTTAGTGGCTGTACACCTATATTCTTTTATTCCATCACCATCAGTATCGCTACCATCTTTGAATTCTTTATGGTGAACACACAAAAATGATTTTTCAGCTGTTTCTGTTGTCATATTACATCTTTCGCCGTTTGACCTAATACCAGAACATCTAACGGTTTTAATACCTTTTTCTTCTTTTTCTTTTTCTTCAGCTTCTTTTTTATCTTCCTTTTCTTTTTCTTCTAATAATTTCTTCTGTTCTTTTTCCTTTTTCTTTTTTTCAGCTCTTTTTTCTGCAGCAGCATCTTTAGCAGCTTCAAGCTCTTCATCTTTAACACCTAGTTCCCAAGCGTTCCAACCTAGTAACATAGCTATACGCTCTAAAACAGCGTGTTGACCTGTAACAGCTTCTTCTATATTGTTTGCTTTATTTAATAATCTAGCTAAAGGTATATTAGTCGCGGCCTCTATAATACTAGCCCACTTTTTAATTGTAGGATTTTCAACCCTTAAACCTAATTCTTCTGAAACTCCTTTATTGTATTGCTCTGTTTTAAAAGCACTTACTATTTTTCTTATTTTACTACCAATTGGTGGTGATAAATTTACAAGCTCAAGAGCTATTTTACCAGTATCTTGCTGCCCGTAACCTTTGTTAGATTGTATATCCCATTGTATAACGGTATTTTTAATAGTAGAAAGTACGGCACCGTATATACCAGTACCCCTTAAAAATGAATCTAAAAGACCATTTGCTACTCTAGTTGTTTTATCATCAATTATCTCCTCATCATCACCCCATACTAAAAATGCTAAAGCACTTTGAAGTGATAAAAATACAGCATTTTGTACAGCTCCGTAATATATTAGTTTAGATACATTAGTTTTCATATCACCTCTATTATTAACAATATCAGATAAAGCTTTTTTAGTTAATCTACCATATTGCATTGTAACATTTTGAAACGCTAATATTATACGACCAAGTGGTCCAGCTTGCTGTTGTGATACTAAATCCTCTCTTGATGACTGTTGAGTTTCTTCAGCAATTTCTTGCATATCTAACATAGCTTGATCACCAGCTTGTTTAGAAGACATACCTTCTTTTATATATTTTTTATATCTGTTTCTATAAAATGAAGCTCCACCAAAAGCTATAGCAAAACTATCTGCTATTTGTGTAGGTAAGAAACCTTTTTGTAATAGATAATTAATAACAGTTCTAGGACTATAACCATTATCAGCAAATGTTTGAGTTAATTCTGAAGCAGATACATCTGTTTGTAAACCTTTTCTTCTTTGCTTTAACTGTGGTGAATTAAATATCATTGCAAAATCTTTCCAAAACTGAGGTTGATTAGCGAACGCTGCTGAAGCTTTAAATAGATTATTATCTGACCAGTTAACAAAGTTTACTGTAGACATAGTTTGAAGCAGCGCAGATCTAGTATTAAAAAACATAATTGCACCGACAGATCCGTTTATCCATTCAGTGAATCTGTTCGTTACTTTATCTTGGCCGAAAGTTCTGTTAGTACCATTTTCCATACGGAAAAGTATATTTTCTAATGCGTCTCTAAAACCAGTACCATAAGCTGCCTCTATTTTATTTAAATTTTCTGGAGAAAATATTATATCTTTATTATCTAGCCATTCTTGTAGAAACTCTTGCCTACCAACTCTCTCTACTATATCTCTTAAGTCAAAAGATATATTTTCCATCATCCAATTATTACTAGGCTCAACATAACCTTCACTTCTACGACTTAAAGTTGATAGACCTTCTGCGTAACCTTTTACATTAGCGTTTTGATTAACGTAAGTAACTAATTTTTTTTGTAATGTTTTTGATATACCAGGTATTTCAAACCCAGCTTTGTCCCATAAGTATACTCTTATAGCGGTATCTACAGTAAAGCTGGTACCAGGTACTTTTTTAGTTCGCTTAACTTTTGGAAATTGTTTTTTCAATGCTTGATACTCATTGACCATGTTTTGTTTATATGTATTCCATGCTCTTATTCCTTGTGCAAAAGGTTTTAGTAAAGTTTTTTCAAAAAACCTCATATCAGCATCACCTTGCTTACCTTTACCTAAGAAATAATATATTAAACCTTTAAAATCTTCAGCAGATGGTGGTATATAAAATCTAAATTTACCTATTTTAGCACCTCTTTTTCTAGCCTCAGCAGATGAAAATACTTTTTTAGAACCTATTTTTTTCTTACGCTCAATTATATCATTAAACTCTGTATTAACATCTTTAGTATCACTAGTTGTTTCATCTTTAAATACCTTACTGTACATTACATCACCACCTGGCTTAACGTTAATACCATTTTCCTTTAGCTTAGCTTGTACAACATTTGATTTTATATCAAGTTGACCTAACACAGCTTGAACCGCTTCAACGTTTTGTAAAGCGTCATCAACAAAATACATATCATTATAACCTTCAGCAAATTTATCTAACATCCATTGAGCTTTAGCATCTCCAGTGCTATTAGCTAAACCAGTTATATTTTCTATAGGTATATTTAAACCTTGCCCTTTTAAAAATTGCTGTATAGCAAACGCTGATTGTTGAGGTCTAGCGGTTAATACAAACATATCTTTTGTGCCAAACTTCTTAGCTCTATTTCTAGCTTTGTCAAGTAACGGACCTGGCGTGCCATCTACTACTTTATTGAATTCTGAAAAATCAAATTCAGCTCCTTTCTCTAATAAAGCATCACCTTGATTAGCGAAACCTTCTGCCGTTAATCTACCTTTAATATAACCATTTGAAAAGTCATTCATCTTGTTTACGAGATCCATAGGCATCGGGTCGCTTTGCTTTAAATTATCAGTATTTACCTCCGCAAAGTTATTACCAAACTCTTCTTTAAATGCTTTTTTATTTTTTTGTACAGCCTTCCAATTTCTTTCAACAACAAAATCTTTTAATGATCTTTCTTTTCTAGCCTTGTTTCTTTCTAACGCTGTTTCTAAAGAGCTTTCCACGTATAGCATTTGCACATCATACCCTGCATCTTTAAATTTTTGCATCTGAGTAAACATTGATACAGTGTTTGTACCAGTACCATCTACTACAACACCATCTCCTCTACCTTTAAATTTAGTAGCTTTATGCTGAGCTATGTCTCTAGCCTCCCATTGCAAGTCACTCCATTTACTCATTTGTTCCGGAGTAAAGTCTCTCATGTTAGTAGGTAAACCGTTATTCTTAGCTAACCATTCTAGCGATATATCTTGATTAACCATTTTAAAACCTTGACCTTCTAAACCTAATTGCTTTACAACATTAGATTTACCACTACCAGCACTACCCGCTAAGAATACAACTTTTCTACTAGTAGCTGGTAACCCTGTATCATTTTTAATTCTATATCTAACACCTGATTTTGTCCTCGCTAAAGTATCATCAAAATCAAAAGTAGACATACCTTTAACTTTAACAGGTTTGCTATACATAATATTATTATTAAGCGCTACTAGTTTATTTCTAACAATACTAGTTTGTTTAGTTTTATCTAACTTTCTTAAACCATCCACATTTAAATCTTGTATAGCTTGTTTAGCTTCAGCTTTAGTCATTTTACCAGTTAATTGTAAAACTATAAGTTCATTTTGAAACTGAACAATAGAATCTGTTAATTCTCCTTTTACATTTACACCAAACATTTCTGTTATAGTTTTACCAGTACTAAGCCATTTATATTTATTTAAATTAATATATCTAGTAGTACCATCTTTCATTTTCATAGGTACAGCATATCTTATAACAGAAGCTAGACCTTGATCTATTTTAAGTTCACCACTAACGATCAAAGGCACAATATCATTCCAAAACGTGTTAGGCATTGTAGAACCATATCCAGCCTCCGTTACTACATTATCATCTAATTTTGATAAATTACCTTGAGATGCTACAGCTTCTATAACTGGAAAAATTTTATCTAAAGTACCAGTTCTAGCGCCCTCATAAATTAAAGTTGCTATCATTTTTTGAGGACCTGAGTGTTCTTCTATAACTCTAGTACTTGTATCATTTGATCCATCAGGATTTATTAATGAAAAATTAAAAGGTATATATGTTCGAGAAAATCCACCATTTTGATTATTAACAGTATCATTTATTATAGCAGCCAAAGCCCACGCGTCTCTTGGTTTTGGATTTTTACCAGTTTTAAGATGTGATTCCCAAGCTTTTCCAAAACGATATAAAACGTTCAACCTTTCTTTACCATCTTTAGGATCGTATTTTTTTAAAAAATTTTCATTTACAACTCTTACGCCTTGCTTGTTCTTTTTTGAAATAGGGTTCCTTGGTTTATATTTTTGATTACCACGCTTTTCATTTATTCTTTGTTGGAAAAACTCTTTAGCACCATAAATACTACGCTGTACATTACCAGTGCTATTATTTATTATTAAATCATAAAATTGAGGATTTGTTTCTAAAAAACTATTAATTATGTTATCTAAATGCTTGCCTTGCGTTATATCTTTATTATATCTTGACGCTATAGTTTCATCAAATATTTGACCTAAATCTTTTATTCTTGAATCTTTACCAACTTCTTGTATAAACATTTGAGCTTTTACTCTATCATATGTCTCATATAAATCTGTCTGAGACATTTCTTTGAGTTTCTGCCCTATTTGTTTAGCTTCATCTTTATTAGGAATTTTTTTACTGTACATAATTTCTGATGTACCATCTTTTAATTTAGCTATAACATCTGTCGCTGCTAATCTATTTTCTATAGCATTAATTCTTATGCTTTGATTAGCCGTTAATTGAGAAACTTGAACAACTAACTCTCTTATAGCTCCATCAGCTTTAGTACCTGGTTGAAACGACCCATCTGGATTTATATTAAATAAACTTAAAAACTCTTCTTTAGTTATATTTGTTCTTTTGTTTTGAGCAAACTTTTGACCTAAACCTTTTTTAGCCCCTTCTTTTACTTTTAATCTTTTACCTTTAGTATAAAAATCACCAAGCTTAGTATTAGCAACACCAGTTGCTCTACCATCTCTATCTTGTCCTTCTGGTAATATGTCTAATAATGTAGTATTAAATGAACCATCTTCGTTTATAGACTTAGTATATATATATTCTTGTGCAGCTTTTCTTTGTTCAGCATTTAAATCTTGTTTAGCTAATACTCTAAGTGGATCAATACCAAATTCTGTTGATACAGCATTTAATACCTCAAACAAAGGACCAGTTGGCACAACATTCTTCTCTGTTGTAGCCTTACTTTGCATATCTAATAATAGATCTCTTACTCCTTTGTATGTTAATCCTTCCACGTTTATGCTTGCTGTAGACACAGTTTCTATCACAGCTGTTTTTACATTATTAGAAAAATTAAGTAAATCCATCACCATAACCAAATCTTCAATTTCTTGCTTAGATTCTTTTTTTAACGTAGGAGATAAATCAGCATTATCTATTTGATCATATATAGCATCTTTTTCGGCTTCTATAACATCAGCATAACTTTGACCATCAGATGTTTGTCTGTCTAAAGAACGTTTACCTGTACCACCTTCTTTTTCGATATAATCTTTTTGAACATCTTCTTTCGCATAATATAATATACCATTTTTACCAAACAAATAACCTGCGGCGCTATCATTATCTTTAGCGTTAAAGTTTTTTAACCATCTATCTTGAAGATTTTCCTTTACTTTTCTTAGATAATCTTGTTGCACCTCAAAAGGTAATGTTTTAGGATCAAACCTTGTAGATCCATCCGCGTTTACAGTTCTTCTTAAAATTTGACTATCTAAAGAGTTTTTACCAGAGTCACCAATTTTTTTCCACACAGCAACTCTATCGTCTTCTCCTTTTTTATTAAACTCTTCATTGTTTTTATATTTTCTAGTCCCGTCTTTATTTTTAGTATGCGTATCAAACTTATCAATTAAATCTTTAGGAACTTTACTCTGCATATCCCTGTTTGCTCTTTCAGTTGGAGTCTTAGCGTCTTTAAACATTTTACCGTTAGCACCTTTATTTAGTAGCTCTATTATAGCTTTGCTAGGCCTATTGTTTTTGATTGAATTATGATAATCTTTTAAAAAGTTTTTAATATCATTAGAGTTATTAAATTTGTAAGATATACCAAACGTATCCATAGACCACCTTCTAAACATGTTACCTATTTTACCAAGAGCACTATCTTTAATTACTAGATCTCCGGTTGCCATCATTTCAGCAGCTATAGCTAAAGCCTCTTCACCTTGTTGGTTAGGATCATATTGCTGTATCCTTGCATTAAACATTTGTTGAGCACGTATAGATGTGAATTCAACATTTTTGTTACTCAATATTTCAGACATTGCTCTACCAACCTGATCCCTCATGGCTGTGTCACCTTTTATAGTATTAGCAAACAAAGCATGCGTAAATTCATGAGAAGCGGTTGCCCACATACCATCTTTAATTGCTTGACCTTTGTTTATAATAAGTCTTATCTCTTTTATGTTACCCGTTTTACCATCGTAAATAGGTCTCATTAATCCATAAAAACTATTATTTAAAAGATCTTCGCCTACAACGTCATCTTTAGAAACATTTATAGTATCTATGACTATTTTAGATTCTTTATTTTCTTTTTTTAAATTTATATTTTCTTCTTTTAACCTCTGTATTTCAGCATCTATATCAAAACTAGCACCGGTTTCTAACGGTTTTATTTTTTTAGCTCTTATTGCATCTATTTTAATTACATTTTCTTTTATTCTTTTATCGTTTTGCTCAATTTTATTATTTCTATTATTAACTTCTT
>Ga0209337_1000462_pt1 | contig 32884 bp, 63 predicted proteins | sample LinPmetageLP53_FD_184044 | JGI IMG/M metagenome (GOLD analysis project Ga0209337, IMG submission 184044) | Marine viral communities from the Pacific Ocean - LP-53 (SPAdes) (version 2) | ecosystem: Environmental > Aquatic > Marine > Oceanic | place: Pacific Ocean | collected 2010-02-08
AGAACCTTCCATAGATTGAATAGGCTTTGCTTTTGGAAATATAACCTTAACATCTCCTTCCATTTTGAAAGGGAGATATCGGGGGCTTATAGATAAAGTGAGTATTTCTTCTATACTCAATTGTAAATCTGCTATTCTTAGGGGTATGCAATATAGAGCATTGCCATTACTATCGGAAGAAGACATATTGACGGTATTAGGTACTCTTCTAAGTCTAGAGGTTTGGCCGACCCTATCATCTAGAGTGATGTCTTTACCGACCTTAGCGATTAGGTATTGCTTTATTTCTCTAAATAATACTTGAACCTCTCTCATATTCTTAGCCCTTTCACCAAAAATAAACATATGAAAACCTCTTCCCGAAAAGAAAAGAGTATGTTCGTAGTTTTCCTGTATTACCAGTTCCATAACTTGCTTTACATCTCTCCATGCTTTATCTAAAGAGCCTTCGTGAGCGTCAAAATCTAAAAAGATTCTATCTATAATCACCGTACTTTCAATAGGCATTTTTTCGGAAAAATGTTCAAAATCATACACTGTAGTATACACATTTGTTCTATTGGTGTGAGAGTGAACAAAATCAATATAATCATTCTTCGTTATCATCTTTCTTCTTTTCATTTGAGGGGCGTTCTTTATTTGACTCCCTGCCCAAACCATCCTCGGATATCTCATTTTTATTTCCTCCAAAATTCACTGTTGCTGAATTAAGCATTTGCTTAACTACTTCTGCCATGTCTGCTTGTATTTGTATCAAACCAATGTCTCTAAACATATCTTCGTATGTTCTACCTATCATATTTTCATTTATTCTAATATCTCTAACTAATTCGAATCTTTCATTAAGAGACAATTCAATATATATCTCATTGGCTAATGTACTAATAGAATTTCCTAAATCGCTAATTTCTAGAAAAGACCAGTTTTTAGATAATACTTTCTTTTTAATTAATTCTTTCATGCTGTCACCTTCTCATATCTATTCATTAGTATCTCGGCCAGTTCATATTGGCCTAAATGCTGTATAATAGTTATAGCATCTATTGCTACCCTATCTATTGAATCATTCATAATATCAAATCCATGTGTCCTGTAGTGCATCTTCACAAATACCAAAGTATGAGCAATTTGTGCATATGTTGGCGTAAAATTGCCTAGCCTTAAACTCTTTTCTTTCGTAGGCGTGAATTAATTTCGCTATTCCTTTCATTACTGCCCTAGTAGAAGTCTTCTTTACCTTTTCAGTATAGGCATAATCCGAAGCAGGATAATACCAACCCCAATGAGTAACTTCCATATCCTTAGTTAGGCCAAATTTATCTAGTATTTCTACTTCACAATTCTCTATCATGAGTTTATAGAAAGCCATTTCCTTTCTCATGGAAGTTTTCTTAGCGGCACTAGTAGACCAAGCACCAGTTTTATATTCAAATGGTATTAAATTACCATCTTCAATAAATACTCTATCAATAATTCCTTGAAGATGAACAGTATAGTCTCTTGCTAAGGGAAAATCGGGATGAGTATCTTTATCAATAGTAACTTCACAATCAAACATTTCTTCATTAATAATAGGTAGATACTCTTCTATCTTGTTTTCTACTCTAGAATCTAGAAACCTTTGTGCTTCAAAAGCAGCAACAGTTAAACTAATATCAAAATAATCATCTACAGGCATAAGACTTGTACAGTAATCTAATACTTCATTAGCATTCATAGACTCAGCCTTCTTAACATCAAAGACATTGAAGAAATCTTCTCTACTGTTATGTAGAATAGTACCCTTCTTCATCGCTTCTGTTTGGTCTTGTGGTCTTCTTTCAATGTAATTAAATTCATATTTCTTAGCACACCAAGCGAAACTCCCCAAAGAAGATTTACTTATCTTCAATATAGGTTGTGACGGGTCATCGTAGTTCTCCGGTTGCCAATCATATGTGTATTCTTTCATTGATGCTATTCTTGCTTTATATTTTTCATCTATATTCAAAACCATTCCTCCAAAGTTTTCTGTATTTTTCCTGTTCTTATTGATGATAAGTCCCAATTCATGGCTTTGTAAATTGGTTTTGCCTTATCTAGTATTTGTTCGGCGTAGTGTTCATAATTAGGTACATAATTATCAAAATCTTTCAATTCAATACCTGCAACATATTCTACTTGCCTAGCCTCTTGAGTCAAAGGGTGTGTAAATGTGTCTCGTATATTCTTTACTTTCATAGAAAGATAAGAATCATCAAACGCCTTGTTCTCCTTTTCCCAAGCAAATAATACTCCTGCTATACCCGAACCTATCGAAGGTTTCTTTCCTTCTAAGGTTACAAACTTAGTTGTGGGCGTGGAGCATTTCTTACAAACTGAATAGTCCAGTTTGATACATTCTTTTAGGTGGTATTTAGTACCACAATCGGGGCATTTGACATTGAATCTATTTGCCCGCAACCTACTTCTTTTGACTATATCTTTCAAATCTATCTTACCGGAAATAGCATCAGTATATCTAATGTGTAGTGATTTGTTAATCTCCTCTCTAGACTCAGCATTTACCCATCTTTTTAGAACATCCATTTGTGCCTGTTTAGCAAATTGGGTTTCACTAACTCTTTTTGCTGTAAATCCAGTCATGGTAAATTCAGGCTCATCTAGCCATTCTCCGTCTTTCCAAGTTATCATTCCTGCATTTCGATTCTTTGTTGTCCCCACTCCCAAAGAAGAATAATACTTCTCAAATTCTAATACTACAGGATGTTGATTTAACCCCATAGTATTAGGAAAATGTTCTCTAACGCTTTCTTCGATTGTTTTGATTACTGATTGAGCCTTCTCTACTGAATCTACTTGAACATAAATTGAATCTGTGTGTCCGTAAACTACCTTCATAATAATCACTTCTTGAGGTTGTGAAAAGGATAGTAGTCAACATCGTAGCCATTAGACTTCTTTGTTAGGTAATCCTGTATTTCCAGTATAGCCTTTCCAAGTTTATTACTGTCATCTAATTGTTGTTCTAACTCATCCAAATCATTTTCCAATCCTCTAATCTTCATTTCTAGTTTTTCTATTCTCTCTTTCATATCTTTATTATTCATACTATCACCGTTACTATTGTTACAATGGTTGCTATGTTCACGATATTTACCATCATTAATATCTTATTACTTCTTGCTATCATAGCCAGCAATTCTTCTAATAACTCATTCGTTCTGTCCATCATCATTTTTGTCTACTCCTTGTTCGATGTCTGTGATAACAGCATTCCGTTTTAAATTATTCATCATTTGAAATATTTCTTTTACCTCTTCTAGAGTAATTTCCCAAGTATCTTCCGTATCATATTGCACCTTTACAGTTACATATTTTGTTTTCATTTAATCACCCTATATTCGTTTTCATGTATTCTTTCAACATTTTCTAATCTAGCGAGATACCATCCAATAGATGATACAGTGCCAAGATATTGGCTTGTTCCACGCTTAGATACTATTTCTTCTAGTATCATATTAGATGAAAATATATCTTCTCTATTTCCAACTGTCTCTCTTATCCATTTCTTAAAAAAGTTATTCATCGCTATTCCCCACTTTCAACCTTTCTGCACATCTTTTACAATGAAACTTACCCTCAAATTGAGGATTATGTGCCAATGGTTTCATACATTTTATTCTATTCAATCGAAATCAACCCTAAAAGACATCATTCCATACTCATTCCAAATCATAGCCAATGCTCCTTCACAAACAGTTTTATCCATTTGACTTCTTAATTGCATAATTAATTCATGTAATGGTATAGAATCCCAACATTCATCGGGGTCGGAAGCCCGTTTTAAAAACCATAAGATTTCCCATATAGCCCTATCTTTATCATATTTCTTTTCGCTCATACTTCCAACTCCCTTCTCGCTTCCGCTTCCAACCTATACTTAGCGATAAGTGCTTCTGTTTTGGCATTTACTTCAATAACTTTAGGGTTGAGTTCACAACTTCTTGTTGAGTGATAAGTGCTTGAGCAGTATTTACATTCACGCAATTTACCTGCCTTAACTTTATCATTATATTTCTTACAAGTAGCGCAAAAACCTCCCTCATGGTTTCTTTTATTGCACCTATCCCCTTCCATATTAATAATACCATTACAACGGCCATCATTACATATAACAAGAGGTAAAGATTCTATTATCTTATCTTCTTCTTTATCACCATAGGAATAAAATTCTATAAGATATTTGCTTTTAGGAAACTCCAAACCTAAATATTTACCATTCCATTTTTCTTCTCTATGGATTGGATTTCCATATTCTTCAATTAAACTTTGAAGGGGTCTAAGTTTAGAAAAGCCCCAAGTCCAAGGATAACCTTGTTCAACAACACAGAATGCTACGCCATTTTCCTCTTGAAACTTATCTAAGTCTTCCTCTTCCCAATGGGAATAAAGGGGTCTATACCATTCTGTTTCAGTTGTAACTAAATCTCCCAAATCTTCATGTTCCGGTATCAAACTTCCAACTCCTTAGCCTTAAACGCTGCCAATCTAATAGCCTCTCTAGCACTAGCAGTAATACTAGCGGCTAGAGTAACATTAGCCCAACCAAAACCTTGGAAAGCAACAATACCATAAAATGAAGCCATTAGTCTCTTAACAGCCATTTGATTATTGTGCCATTTCATATACTCACCGTTTGGCTTCCCTCTTGCCTCTTTCATTTTGGCTTTATAGTCATTCCTAAGTTCCTTCAGTTCTAATACTGCTTTGGGCAATAGTCCCATTTTATCAGTCTTAAAGTAAACCATTTCTTTATGGGAAACCTCACTAAAGTCTCTAGGAGTAAGAATATTAACTGCAAAATCTGTAGGTTCGTGGCTAATAGTTTCCCATGATATGTTTCTAGCAATCATCATACTAGGATATAGACCTGCAAAATCAAAAGCAGCGACATTAAAATGTAATCCATTAGTCTTCTCACTTAGAGGGTCATAAATCATGGCACCTTGGTACTCTTGTCTCTTTTCTACTCTTTCTCCTGTAGGTGCTTTCCACCAAGCATTTCTCATAAAGTAAATAGAACCCATATGTGAAGCATAGAAACAAGCATCAAATGGTGCTTTTAGTAATCTTTGTAAAGAAACAATAGCATCACTACAATAGTTCTTTTCATCCAACTCTACAATCAGTTTTACATCTTTTATAGCATATGCAAGATAAGTTTCAGTATCTTCTAACCAACCCCTGCGATAGAATTCATTAGTGTCGCTAAACTTCTTAGAAACCAATTTCTTTTTATTGAGAGCCAATTCTCCAATATAGTCAAGTGCTAAAGAAGGAAGCGTACCCCTTTGAGAATCGTTCCATTGTCGCTCAAAGGCCAAGTCTAAACTGAGGGTTATGCGCCCGCCTATGGGTTGTTCTATAGGATTGAATCCTTTGTCAGCATAAGCAAAAGTATGTCCTTTCTTGGCCTTCTTAACCCCTTTAATTGAGCCATAAGGGGACATTATGTTGGGGTTTAATCCTAATGAACAGGCTCTATCTAATAGTTTGGGGATATCTGCAAAGTTTCCAAACCATGCAATTAGCATATCGGGGTCTTTTACTACCATACAAGTCATAAAGTTTTCAAGCATATCTTTTTCATTATCAAAAACTAAATAATGAAATGAAGTGTATTGTTTTTGCTCAACAAACTTCTCTTGGGGAAACCAAGCCCATTGATAATATTGCTTATCGTAATTATCATACATTACAATAGTAGTAATCTTATCATGATGTTCTCCACCTTGTTGCCATTCCATATCCCAATACCATTTTCTTAAATCATATTCCGGCATATCATCAATATTATCTACTGCATACCTAAAATGAAAGGGAACATCTGCTTCATATGTTCTTTTGAACATACCTTTTGCTCTACTAATATCAAATGATGATTCTACTACTACTTTCTTTAGTTTATTACCTTCAAGATTTACCCAATCACCACGGATATATTCAAAGTCCCTAGTTATATATTTAGTAGCCTTGTAAGAAGTAGGTTCTCTAGAATCCTCATCTACATAAAAATAAGGAGCAAAGGAAACAGTTTCATGTTTCTTCTCCCCATTTTCTCTCCAAGAAAGATAAATCTTGTCCCCTACATTTGTTCTACTTATTATCATCTAATCACCGCTAACAAAGGGTGCCTTCAATAGAATTCTATCTATGGCCACCAACAATAATGGGAATTCATCTTTCATGTATATGTTTACCAATTGGTCTTTTTTGAAGAACTTGTGAATAGGACTAGAAAATTCTAATGTGGCCCCACTGTCTCCTAATCTAAACAAAGGAGAAATAATCTCTTCATATTTGTTTGAAGCGTTTTGTCTTGAAGATACTTCTAGACAATTGGCATATGGTTCTTCATTTGTTTTATGGAAATCAAACTTATACACGCCAGTTTTAACTAATTCACAAGTCTTTAAGGTTTCATTCAACTGTTCTTGAGTCAAGGTGAAACCTACTTCAAATTTAGACTTGCCAAAATTAAAAAGAACATTAGGATTTGCTTGATAATTGATATGTGTTAGCATCCCCTTTAATGTATCTAAAGCATCTTGATTAGGATGGTTTACAATCAAAGGAACTGATGCCTTCTTTCTATTGCTAGTAATTGTCATAGAATCAGCGCACTCGACAACTACATCATCTGCAAAAGAGGTCAAGTAAGGAATTATCATAGTTACATCAATAACACATTCACCATTAGTTTCTCCCCGTACTGCCAAGGATATCTTGACACAAAAAGTAGTATCACCATTCCAAATCTCTAGTTGGTTATCTGTTAATGAAAATCTAGCATAATCCCCAAGGCTAGTGTTCCCAAAACCACTATTAGTTGTTGATTTACCCTTAACTTGGATACTTTCTACTGCTTCTTTTAGTGTTTTACTATCTACTGTAAATTTCATATTGTTCCCTCTCTTAATTCTTTTATTCCATTCCATTCTACTTTACCACTACCAACTACTAGAGTTTCCCAAGTAGTTCCCACTAGGGAAGTATTTGTTTTACTACTAGTAAGAGTGGCTTTGTATGCTACATCGCCCTTCTTTAGTATTCTTTTAGTGCTAATAATTTGGTGTAAAAAGTCTCCCCAATTATGCCAATTGGGTTTTGTTCCTATTACTTCACCAGTGGCACCGTAGTCTGCTTTAGCATGAGTAATGTAAATTTGGTCACAATTTAGATTCTTACACATAGCCAATAAAGAATAAAACGGGGCGTTTCTTTTGCCCCACTCGAACTTCATTTTTTGTGGCTTACCAATTTTAGAACTTCCTGTAACATGAAGTGTACAACAGTCTAGCCATTTATCCACACCGTCGAAAACAAAAAGAACATCTTCTCCCTGTTCAATCTTTTCTTTGACAAACAAAACAAAGTCTTCGGAATTTGCTTCCGACTTTTGTATGTCTAATTCACCATTTTCATTTCTTACTTCCGGATTCCATAGCGTAATTCTATCAGCACATTTATGATTCTGTCTCCATGTTGGCTCACAACCATCATCCCAATCTAAAACATAAACTTGTTTTTCGGGGAAGTCTAAGGCTAATCCACTCTTTACTGTTTTAGGTTCTCCCCAAACTCCACAAACTAAGCGACTGTTTCTCTTTAGTCTAACTTCTGTTTGGGACTTAAGTTTGTCTCTAAACGCTTCTACTCTTCTGTTATTTCCTGCTTTTTCTATCATTTCTTTATTTATATTATTTGTTAATCCCATATATATCACCTATACCTTTTCCATATTTCTATCATTTCATTTATTTCTTCTTTGTCATTTAACCATACCTTTACGAACTTATTTCCAGTATGTAGTTTCACCATATAATCTAGGCTTTCTTCATCCTGTCTCCAAGTTAAGAACTCTATGGCTGCCAAATCTGCTGCCCAAGTTCTATCTTTCGTTAGTATTCCATCTTCAAGAGAAAGATTAATTCTTCTGTTTTTTACTTGAAAGTTAGCATTTGAACTTTCTCTCCATTCTACAGGAGGTTCAACCTTTCTATTTTTAAAAGAATCTTTTAATCTTTCTAAGTCGTTCTTAGACATATCTTGTGTAACTAAGTCATGGTCTTTTATGAAGTGAATTTTTACTTCATAAACTCCATCTTCAATATGACCCCATGAAATGTGGGTTACACAATTAATATCTGTAATTGCTCTGTCTGTTTCTATATAATTTTTATCTATTTTTAACATATTAATTCCTCTTAAGGAAAGGCTTCGCACCTAGTCGAGTATCAATTGCTTCCGCAAGTTCATACTTACACTTGCTAATAAAGGGCTTATCACCCTAGGAAATTTAATCAAAACCAATCAAAGTTAGACTCCACTGGTTGAGATACTTCTACTACCGAACCCTGTCTATCGACACAATATAGCCCGGAAACATTTATTGTAGCGGGTTGTATTCCTTCGTCATTTGTAGATTGACTAGTTCTGCCTACAATAATAACACTAGAGCCTATACCAAAGTCTAGATTTAGATGTTCCGGAATCCAACAAGTTGTTGTTCCCGAACCACTCTCATAATCTAGTTCAGCATCTAAATCAGTTAGATTTATGATTCTATTGCCGTTAGAGGTAGGTGTCATATTCATGTTACAAACTGTACCATCAGTAATGATGAATTTTTCCTTAGGAGGTAATCCTTGTCTTACTATATGTTCCTTGTCAGTATCTACCAAAGGTATCAAATGAGATTTGAAATCATTCTTTAGACATTCTTCAAAACTAAATGCTGACATATCACGGTGAAGGTCATCTTCCGGATTCATTTCACTGTTTAAACTTAAACTATTAAGTGTTAATTCCTTAGCACCATATATATCAGTTCCGTTGTCATTAGCAACACAAAGGAAATGCACCCATTCAAAGGTATTAGGGGAAAAACCTACACCGCCTTTACCCTTGTAAGAGAAATAATAAGGTTTCATTTCCCCTACGCCCAAAGAGCCGTAGAATACTCCATTCCTTCTCATTACTTCAGCAGGTAAGGGTCTACCATAATTAGAATTAATATCGCCACTTAGATAAGACTCAGTAGAGTCTAATGGAATATAGATTCTACCATCTTCTAAAGTAACTGCTCCTTCCGGTAATTCCGATATCACCTTTTCGCCGTATGTACCCTTATGGTATCTAGATACAGTATATTTGCCTAATGCATTTTCTACCGCTACTGCGACAATGCCTTTTTCTAAAGCACCATCTTCATCTCTTAGGTATTCTTCTTTTGCTTTCATTCTGTTCCAAGCCATAGCATCTCTAGGTGTATCTAAAGAAACAAAGAAACCAAATGCAGATTTGTAGAAAGAATCATTTGACCCTTTTGTATCATTTTTTTCTGCGTTATCATTTTGGCTTCTTCTAGCATTAGCAACAAAGTTTCGCCAAACGCCCTTAGCAATAGGGTTTGTTGGCTCTATACCATTTTGTTCACATATCTCTATGTATTTTGCTTCTGCTTCTTCCTCGCTCATACCTATGTACTGTGCGCTTTTCGCTATTTCATTCTTCATGTCTTCGTTCATATTTTTTCACTCCTATGTTTATTTTTTTGTTCCATAACTAAACACTTCCTACTAACCATGAGGCTAGCACTTTAGGGGTCATAGTTGTGGAACGCCATTCGCTCTCCCCTATAGTTCTAAGGAATCTAAACTTCATTGTACTGTCAAGTTCACTCATATCAATTACAGCATCGTGTAATCCTAGACATATCTCTTTCATTGAAAGGCCATAATATATCATTTCGTGAATGTCTCCTAGAGCAGTTGAATTACTATCCTTGATTTTTAATACTAATTTCTTGTAGTCATCTAACGATGCCGAAACTTGTTTTTTTAAGGTTGCCCCGCTTGATTTAGCGGCCTGTAACTCGGTTATCGCCCTTCTCATATCACCATTCATAGCATATATAAAGGAGTCTAATTCTTCATCAGAAAACCTATCAATGTTCTCTTTAGTCAATATAGACTTTAATACTCTTTTTACTGCATTATTAGATAATGGTTTAAAATGATAGTTTGCACATCTACTTTGTAGTGGAAATACAATCTTGTTTCTATTATTACAAGTAATAACAAATCTAATATTATTAGAATACCTTTCCATTATTCTTTTTAATGCATTCTGCGCTTCATTAGTCATACCATCCATTTCATCTAATAGCATTATTTTAAATGGTACATCTCCTAATGTACCGCTTTGTGCTACATCTTTAATCGTAGTTCTAACCATTTCCAGTTTTCTATCATCGGAAGCATTCACTTCATAGAAGTTTTCTTTGAAATTATCTTTCAGTATTTCTTTTGCTAGGACTATTCCTGCACCTGTTTTACCGTTGCCTGCACTTCCATATAACAAAACATTAGGCATATTGTTTTCTTCTACCCATGAATTAGCATCTATCACAAAATGTTCTTGTCCTATTATTTGTGCTAGGTTAGTTGGTCTGTATTTTTCTGTCCATAACATTATATCCTCTCCAATTTATATTCTATTGCTTGTATCTTGCCTTCTACTTCTCTAATGGCTTGAGACAATTCCATATCAATATGATGGGGTTTGTAAACATCAACCCAATCTACTATATTATCATAAATCATTTCCATATCTTGTAGAGCCTCAAACAATTCTTTGTAGTCTTTTAAATTATTTTCTATTTCTTTTATTCTTTCCGATGCTTTCATTTTTATTCCTCCTCTATTTTAATTAATTCTTGTTGTATTGGCTCATAGTCGGGTAACAATACCCCACCTAACCAATAAAGAAACAATACTGTTATTACTCCTACTAATAATTCTAGCATTCTTTCAGCCTCCAAACGGTTTGGTCAACTTCGTTACAGAAGCCCGCTTTCTCATAATGAATTTTAAGAAGCATTTGTAGTTGATTAGTTGAAGGCATTCCTTTCTTTACCGGAGTGCCTCTTTTGGTTTTAGCATTCCAAAGACCTTCTTTTATTTGCCCTGTTGTCAATTCTTTGTCATTGTCCAATAGGGTGATGATTCTGTCATGAATCCATTTATTCTTCTTTGGCATCTTTATTCCTCCATATTCCTCTTTTTACTTTTACAAAAAGACTCTTTCTTAGTAGTTGACTAATTTGCCTTGAAGTAAATGCTACTCCCTTTTTATCCTGTTTTAAACGGGTCATTATTTCTAAAGAAGTCAGTTCTTCTGCTCCTAGAGCATTTTGAATTCTTTCTATTGTTTGTTTACTCTTCATATATATTCCTCTATTTTTGTTTGTTTTATTTTTATTATTTTCTTTTTCTTGGGTTTTTTCTTTTCTCCCAATTTAAGAAGTCTGCTTTCACCATGTGACAGTTTCTTCTTGAAATGTTCTTTTAAGATTACATCTTTGCATAATTGCTTAAAGACTCTAACCTCTTTGACTTTTAATTTTCTAGATAGAATACGAAAGTTATCTTTCAGCCTTTTATCTTCCTCGTCTTTATCTGTTCTAACTTTGGCTCTAGACAAAACAGCCACACCTCCACCTTCATGACAATAGGCTAACATTTCATAGAAATATTTTTTGTGCCACCTTCTCTTGACAGTAGAATCTATCAAGATTAGTCTTGTAGGATGTAATACTTGCACTAATAGATTTAGTATTAGGTAGTCTTTAGGTTCATTGTAGAGAAGCAAATCTTTGATTTTATCTCTTCTTCTATCTTTCATAAAAGGATAAATTAATTCAAACTCGCCTTTCTTTATGTCTTCGGGAGGCTCGCTGTTGGGTGCCTGTTTCTTAATTGACTGTTCAAGATATTTATTAGAACCTGCTAATTTGACATCACACATCTTTACTATCCATTTAACTGATTTTTTATTAATCGAAGTCAATACTACCTGACCACGATATTGTCTAACTATATTAAGAATAACATCTTTATTTGGTTTATGATGTATATCTTCTATGATAATACCTCTGTCCACCGGAAACGAACCTAAATCAAATTCTATTTTGTCATTAGCATAGAAAACAATAGGGTCATTTACAAATGTTTTTGCTTTTGTTGTCTTACCAGTTCCTGTTTTCCCAATAACTAAAATTGCTCTTTTTTTATTCATATTTTTTAATCCCATTATAATACTCCCTTAATTTCTAATAATGCTTCTAATCCTTTTAATTGTTTATGTTGCCCTTCATTTATGATTTTAAGTGCATGTTTAAAACCCTCTAACTTAGCACCGGAATCAGGGAGATTTGGTATTAACAATATTATGTTATTTATGTTAATTAACCCACTAATTACTAGTATTGGTCTAGGGTTATTTTTAGACTCTAGTTCTTTAATGGTGGAATCTACTGCGTGTTGTTTCAAAGAGCGATGGATTGCTTCCAAGAAACTTATATCTCCCCTTATAGATATTAAGGGTTTGACCTTATACCCTATAGCAAATTTTTTGTTTTCTTGAATTGAAACGGTATAATTTGCTTTACTCAAAAATATACCTATCAATATATTTTTGTTATACATGGCTACCACACAGATGATGTCCTAAATACTCATTCTTATATCTTAAGAAAGTTAATCCGTCAACTACCATATGTTGCACTATTTCTTCAATGGCTAATGCATCTCCCCCAAAAACAAAAGATAGAGTAGTGCCTTGAAATGAATTCATGGCTACTGCTGTTTCTTCATCAATTTCGTCGCTAGTAACCATTAGAGGTAAAGCATGTGAGGGTTTGCTTTGTAGTATACTAAACATAAGCCCCTTAGTTAGTAATTCGATATCTTCGTCTTTTAATGCTCCATAGATAATAAAATTAAACCCCGTAGCCTCGCCATATTTCTCTATCCATTTTGATATCTCTTCATCATTATACACTATATTCACTCCTTAAAGAATACTTCATTATCTTTCCAATGACCCGAAGGAAGGTTGTTTGTTTCTAACCAAAACAAATCAGCAGCAGTTATTTTTTGCTTTCCACGAAGTGCGGCATTTTCCTCAGCATTAGCAATCAAATTGGCAATAGCAGTATCAACCCATTCTACTAGAAATCTTTTGGCGGTATTAGAAACAACTAAGTTGGTACTTTCTTTGACAACCTTTGAAATGTTCACTCTAGTTGTCATTCTTTTCTTTTTAGGTTGTTCCGGAACTACTAATAAATTATTTTCTATATAGGGGCATAAATCTCTTTTATACACTAATGCTCTGCCTTTATCATGCAGAATGTTTTTTAAGAAAACATTATCATCATTATCTATTCTAATGCAGCGATAAGTAGTCGTTCCTATTATTGTCATATCTCCCACTTCTATCATTCTAATGCCTCCACATCATCTAAAGTATTAATATCAGCAACAAATTTATCATCTCTAATCCTAACACATCTTGGAAATCTCAATCCCAAATTATTATTATCATCCCTTGAAACCAAATCAGCAGTAACCTCCAATATTACACTAGGGGCGAACTCGAATGTTTTGTTCTCAAAACTAACCACATTTCTTCTTAGAGTATTGGTTAGTCTAATTAATTCTTCATCAGTAAATCCTGAACCAACACTACCAACTGAAACAAATTCACTATCGTTCTTAACTGCTATCTCAAAGGTTCCAAACACATTTGACCTATTACCTTGACCGTATTTAGCCTTAACAATAACCACATCTAGATTTATTCTAGGAGGCTTATACTTAGCCCATCCAATACTTCGCTTTCCTGCTTCATAAGGTAGCGATGAATCTTTAACTATGATGCCCTCAAATCCATCATTAATGGCTTGGTTATAGAATGCTAATGTGTCACCATCTTTGGCCATTCTATGTGCTTGTTGGGGAATATTCTTCATTTTCTCAAGCCTTTCACTATATGGTAAATCCATAGTGGTTTCGTCAGCAATCTTAAGACAATCAAATACTACCCATCTCACAGAAACCTTCTCTCTTGCTTCTGCATGATTTTTAGAATGAACTCTTGTTCCCATTAGTTTATGTTCGGCAGGTGAACCATCGTCTTTAGTTGGATAAATTTCACCATCAAGAATACAATCAATATAATATTGTCTAACTTGTTCTACTATGTCTTGGAATTGCTCTGTAACTATTGTTCCCTTTCTATTGAATATAATTATACTATTTCCTTGTTTATGTATTTGGTACCTATTACCGTCATACTTGTAATCTACAATTCTATCTGTTGGCCACTTATCCATAGGGACTTCTTTGGCTAACATTGGTTTTACAAATTTGCCATGTGTTAAATTACACATAGGGTTTGCCGAAATCGTATAATGGTTTACTACTATTTCTAAATCATTAAAGTTCAAATGTTTTTTTACATCTTTGAGTGGTTTGTTGTAATACTTAGACACTATTTTAGTTACTATTCCTTCATTGATGCCGTTTCTAGGTTTCCTAATCCAGTATCTAACAAACCATTGTCTAGCATTAGCAGACATATTAGGTAGTATTTCTTCCATTAGTTTGAATGCTGAAGAATCTATTTTACCTGTGTCCATACTTAATAGTCGATAGGTCTGTTTCAATGAGTATTGCTTCTTACATTCTGCTGATGCTTCTAAATGATAAACAGCAGAACCTAAACAATTATGTGCGGCATAAAGACCATCAATCTCACTCTCAAACACTTGAAAGATTTTTGCCAACCATTTCTTTGCTCTAGATAAACCAATATTATTACTTGGTAGATTATCTTTATCTAGAATTAGTAATACTCTCTTTGGTGCTAATTCAGTGTTCTTTAGGCTTCTAACTATTCCATTTATTTGTTGCGTCTGTACAATAGAATCATTTGATTCTAACATTCGGCTCATCGTTTCCCATGTCATCCATAATCACTTCCATATTTTTATTTATTTTTAATACCACTTCTTTTAGAAGGCGTGATATTTCACCTTCATTTTGTTCCGAGTATGTCCACATAGCGTTTGCTAAGTAAACCCATTCACTCTTCTTCATTAGATTCACCATCTAAATTAACCAATAATCTAACAAAGTTTGCTATCAACTGTTCGACCACTTGCGCCTCTTCTATTTTATTCTGTTCAGCAAACCTATGTAACATATGAATCATAGTTGCTTGAGTAATAGCAGGTGCTAGTCTTGCTAAATCATTACTAGTATATATCTCCCAATAACAAACAAAGGAAGCCCTAACCAAATAATTACCTCCGGAGACTTCTCCGTATGCTTGATTAAAGGCATCTATCGCCATGTCTTGGCCTTTTAGTGTTTTCTTTACTTTCTTAGCCCATTCATGAAATTTCTTATCATTAGTGGTTATCAAATATAACTTATTCATTTTCTTCACCATCCATAAATTCTCTCATTGCTTGATAGAACTTACCATAACATAACTCTATATGAGTATCTTTAACTCTACATCCTCTACCGCCACCCGCAGGTACTTTCATTTCTTGTTCTACATATTTAGCAAATAAATCTACTATTTTACTCGAACAGCCTATAAATTTCGGTAATGCTCCGTGGGCATATTGTCGGTTATCATTGGCTTTACGAACGCTTTTCTTGGCTTGAGTCTCACTCAGTCTTTTGTGTATTTCTCTTTCTGTCATTCTAATTCTCTCCTTAGTATTTCTAATAATAATTTAGCCTCGTCTCTATTAAGACGAACTCCCCTTATCGAGGGTTTGTCATTTTCAAATTGTCTTATGTCTATAATGTCATAAATAGTCCATCTGCCTTTTTTGACAACATATTCTATCTTTTCATTTCTAATGATAGAGCCTATTTTTTCTAAGGTGTCGCTCAATTCATCCACCCCTGTTTGAATTTATCTAATTCTTTTCTTGAAGTAAAATATCTTGGAGTTTCAAGGTAGTCCAACCTATTTACTACCCAACAGGCTCCACCTAAAGATGATATTTGTACTACTTCATACTGACCTTCATTCACTATAATCACTTCTTGTGTGTTGATTTCGGGAACTAATCCATACATTCTAGTTATCTCACCCGAAATATCATGAATATTATCAACAACATATTTTACAATATGCGCTCTTTGTATTGGTATTTTTGGCGCTACATCTATCTTTAGAGAGCCAGTCATATTACAAACAACACATTTGTTTCCTTTACAAATAGGGCATTTGATTTGCGCTTTATGTGGCGCAGGTAGTGTTACTGTTACTGCTTTCTTAGCCATATTATTTTCCCCCTACCTTGTTCTTTCTTAGGATTTCACAACAAAGTCTAATCTTTTGTGTAGACTGTAGGCTCCAAAACGAATCTTGTGGTATTTCGAATCGCAACTCTATGTAAGAACATAGTTGTTTTCTAGACATAGTTTGAAATTCATCATCAATCTTTATTCCTAGTATTTCATCCGTGTTCTCATGTTTAGCGAAACTATCTAGAATCACATAGACTACTCCTGTTAGATAGATTAGTTTTCTTAAAATCCACTGAATCATTTTTCTTCACCCTCTAAACATACTTTACATTTATTATATCTCCTAGAATAATAGGGAGACATCGTTCTCCAACAAGTCGGACATTTCAACTCTATTCCTCCGAATACCCAAACGATTCAGCAAAACAATCTTTGCACATCTCAACTTCTATTCCAGTACCATACCTAACAGTCATTAGAGCATCCCGATTATCTTTACCACAAAACTTACAACTTAAGTTTAGGTTTAACCCCAAACAATTAGGGTTATCACAACAACTATAATTATTTTTGTTCATACTATTCCTCCAATAAAACCGCAACTTCTGTAGAATAAAACAATTGCGCTATTGACATAGCGGCTAAGAAACTGTTCTTAGTTACCTTAACAGGGTCATAGACTCCGGCTTCGGCCAAATCCTCAACAACATCAGTCAAAGCATTGAATCCCATATCACCCTTCCATTCTTCTATACCTACAGGATGATGGCCGCTATTGAAGTGTAATTGTCTACATGGTTGTAGAAGAGATTCATAGAACCATTGTGGTATCTTGCTTTTAAATTCATTAGCAAAATTGATGAAAGGCATACCTCCTCCTACTACAATACCTTCCTCTAATGCCGCCTTAGTTGCATTAAGAGCATCATCTAGTCTTTCTTTCTTCTCTCTCATTTCAATAGATGAAGAGGCTCCGACTTGAATAGTGGCAACTCCTCCCTTTAACCTAGCAATTCTTGCTTTGAGCCTAGAAGCATCATGTCCTTTCATGTCTTCTAAGGCTCCCTTGAGGGAATTAATTCTTTCTTCAGTTTCTCCATCTCCACCAATAAAGGTAGTTGTTTCTTTAGTGATTATAACTTTGTTACAAGTCCCTAAATCAAGTTCGGTAAATGAAGCAGGGTCGTCTTTGCTTTCGTGATTAAATACTCTTCCACCAATCATTGATTGCATATCACCCAATTCATCTATTTGGGCATCACCGAAATTAGGAGCAAGAACAACAGCACATTGTACTGTTTGATTAATCAAATTCATAATCAAATTATTCATCGCTGAACCTTCCATCCCTTTACAGAATATGAGTAGAGGTTGTGATTTCTGCGAAGAATATTCCAAAAGAGGAATAATATCCTTGAAATTCCTAAATGGAATGTTAGACATAAATATTAACGGGTTATTGAATTCTACTCTACCCGAATCAGTATTACACATCAAGTGGCTCAAATAGCCCTCAGTAATCTCCATACCTTCTCTAAGAATAAGATTCGTTTGATAGTTGTTAGATTCTTCCACTGTCACTATTCCATCTCTACCAACTTCATTTAGTGCTTCTTGTATTAGTTGACCCAATTGTTTGTCGTTGTTAGCAGCAATAGTGGCCACATTTAGAATATCCTCGTTCTCTACTTTAGTAGAAATAGCATCAAAATAATTTACCGCTTCTTCCTTCAAGTAATCTAAAAGAGAATTAAACTCATGTGGTTTAATTTTATTGTCTTCCGGCATATTTTGACATAACGCTTGAGCAAGAATACAAGCAGTAGTAGTTCCATCACCGCTTCCTTCTTGGGCTTTACTTGCTAGATTTTGAACTAGTTGTATTCCCATTTGAACATAAGGGTCAGCACTAGAAATATGCTTAGTGATAGTAACGCCGTCATTAATTATTACAGGGGGATTTCCCTGTAGAATTACTGTTTTTGCCTGTGGCCCCAAAGTGGGACTTACTGTATTTGCTACAATATTAATTCCTTCTAATAATTTTTGTTTAACTTCTTTTCCATTCAATATCATTCTTCCACCAACCTTGTTTGGATTCCTCTCCATAAATCATATGCTTGTTTCTTTTCGGGTATTGTTTGTAATAGCATTTTAATCATCTTTAACAGAACCTCTAGTTCCCCAATTAAAAGCCTATCATCCATATCTTCTCTAAACAAGTCTCCGTTTTCAGTTACATCAATCATTCGTAACAAAGTGTCTTCGTATAACTCTATATCGTTCATTCTACTATCCCCATGATAAACTTACTATCAATAAAAATCATATTTTCATGCTCATGAAACTTTTGATTTATATCAAATAAAACTTGACAATCTACTAAGTTAGGTTTAGAAGGACAAGATAAACAAACCCCAATGCCATCGTTCTTTACTTGAATACCACTACTAGTGATAGTGTTTTCAATCTCAATACAAGCATAATCTCCTACTGCTTTCATTCTTCTTCACCAACCTCTGCTAATTTATGTGACCATGTTTGGGTTTCTTCATATTGGTTATCAACAAAGATATCTAACTCATATGGTTCTTTTTGTGTCCAGTGACCAAAATGCTCTACCCCGCCTAAGACATAGGCTTCTTTCATTAGAAGTTGCCAATTAGCAACAGTATTAATATCTACACCGCTAAAATATGCCCTACCGAATGGATGAGTATGAGTCCAACACCTAATAGGAAGTTTCATTCCTACAGGTGGCTGCATTCCAAATTCTACATATCCCGAAGAACCTGTTGTAACATAACAATCGTTTCTCCCATCAATAACTACTTGCACTTCAAGACCCGGTAATATCTCAGTTGAAGCATGCCAAATAGCGCCAAAGAATGCTTCACTCTTATAGGATGTCATATCTACCGTATGTCTGTTATTCCAATCAACACCAATACTTTTCAATTCTAACATACCTTCTTCAACCCATACATTTAGTATGTGTTGTTCAGCCCTTGCTCTAGCCTTTTCTAGAGCCTCAAATTCTTTCTGTGCTTCATTAATTTGTAAATCCTCAAGAAATTTATCATAACCATCATCATGATATTCTTTTTTCTCTTCTTCACTTAATGCCCAATCGCCAGTTTTACTCATTCTTTTCACCACTTAGTTTGTCTAATTTTCTTTGTAATTTATTTATTTTCGCAGCCAATCTTCTTTGCCTTCTAGTAAAGTTCTCATTTACTATGTTACCTGCTTTCTTTTGCATCTTAACCTTCTTAGAAGCATCTAATAGAAGGACTACGCCCTCTTCGGATTCGTCATCAAATAGTTTTTCTAATCGACCTGCTATTGTTTTATAGGAGGCATCAAATCTTTCTCTTGCTTCTTCAATACTTAGTTCATAAAAATTAACTAATAAATCTAATTCTTTTTCTTTTGTCCATTTCTTACTCATAGGTTCACCACCATATATTCTTTAACTTGCTCATCATTAAACCATCTTTGAGTCCATTGTGCGCCCATTCCTGCAATAGCCACTTGCATAAAATGAACTCCTTTATTTGAACCATCCCATGAATCCCCTTGACAACTAAATGAACCATCTTTTCCCGCTAAAAGCATATCATACATCTTAGGGTCTGCTTTATGCGACACAAGTGCGGCATTTCTACCTTGCGCTCTAAGGTCAAGCCATTTAACGGTTGTGTTGTATAATGTTCTTCTAACTGATAAATTGTCTACACAACAAATAACCAAGTCATATTCTTGCATCTGTTTTTCTGTTAGAATAGGATATTTAATTGCTCTCAATACAGATTTATTATAAGTATCTTTCATCACCAACGCTTTGTTTTGTGCTACATTGTCAGCGTTAAAGTTTTGATATGGTAGATTCTTTGTTTCTACCGTATCGGGGTCTGCTACTGTTATGTTATACAATTCTACTTTATCTAAAAGCGGTATTAAGAAACTCCCAATACCACCTGCTCCGATTACTAATATTTTTCTTTTCATATTTATTCTCTCCTTATTTCGTTTTCTTCTAATATTTCTATGACCCAATTCTTTATGTCAAACCAATATATCAGTTGATGAGTTTTCAGTATGTCTAATTTTTCTCCAATTTCTTCTAAAATCTTTCTCTTCTTTTCTTCAAAATCTTTTTCTACATACATATTATTCACCTCTATTAATTATTCCTTTATCTAACAACTCTTGGTAGTTATCCATCCAACTACCTAGAATCTTTATTGCTTCTCTTCGGCCTATGCCAAACTCCTCTCTCAAATATGGAGTAGCATCAAACATATTAGTGACTCCACTTTGCCGTAATTCTTCTAAATATACATAATATTCATACCATTCTTCTTTTATTTCTTTACTCATTTTTAATCACCATTGTTATTTTCTTTCCCTTTATTTGTTTTAAATTATCCTTTCCTATCAAATTTAATATTGCTTTTGTTTGTCTCCAAATAACCCACTCGGAGAATCCAGTTCTCTTTGAAATCATTTGTTTCGTTATGTCCTTTCTAACATTACAATTAGCCGCTATCCATGCAATACAGGCGTAATAAGAACGCCCTTTGTTAAAATCACTATCTACTATGACTGTCTCAAAATGTTCTAAAACCTCATAACATTGTTCATTGAATTTAGACCCACCCATTATCTTCAATAACACCCGTTCTAGTTGATATTGGGGGTTAATTGGCTTTCTACTAACCATGTTCTTATTCAGTTTATTCATCTCTCTTAGTAGTCTTTTGATTGTTTTTGTCCTAGCCTTAAATTCGCTATTTACATCAACTAAAGAGTAAGGAGTTCCATTTTCTTTCAGCACATAATATACTACTGCTGTTGCTCTAGCCTCATGCTGAGAATTACCGAACACTCCTTTTCTATTACAGAATAGATAGAATTCTTCTACTCTTTTCTTTAAAGGAGAGTTGGGTTGTATAGAACTCAACACCATATTACAGTGAATTAAACCTTTTTGAATATGCTGTGAGAATACAGAACGGTTGTTTAGACTACTTAACCGATGGTTAGGTATCATAGAACCTAGAGTATTACCATCAATAGAGTGCTTCCTTTCACCATTAACATCTAGACTATACACTGTTTGTTCGAATATTTCTGTAACTAAAACAAGGCCACATTCTAAACAGGCATGTTCTCCTAGCCTTTCATCAAATTCACTCTGTATATCCTTCTCGCAATTTTCGCAAAACATCTTCATCCACTCTTATTTCATCATCACTAGGTGCGATGTAACTTTTTATTGTATTAACTATTTTTATTGTATGGTTGTCATTTAATAACGCCAATGCTCTAGTAGCGTACTGGTCGCCCAATGGAGAGCCTTTGGCCATATTATCTATACATATCGGCCCTTTCCAAATTTTGGTAGGGGTACCTTCTTTAAATGTGTCTTCTTGTAAAATAAAGGTTGATACGCTTTGAAGTGAAGTAGTTGTATAATCAGTATTACCCCTAGAAGTTAATCTCCAATCATGTATTTTACCCTTAACAACTAAGTGTTCTAATCTTCCCTCTTTATCAAAGAACGGAATTAATCTTTTTTGGTGTTGCACTAACATATCTTCTACCAATTGCATTGCCCTTCTCTCAACTATATCGCCCATTCTATTCTGTTGAAGGAATGCTACCATTACTGTAAGTTGGGATTCAGTGGGTTCTTTACCCACCAAGACTGAATATAATTTTTTAGGTGAAAGTCTTCTCCAATTTTTGCTTCTTTCTTTGCCATGAAGATAAAAATTACAATAAACATCTAACTCTTTAGCAGTAAGAGTTCCCCATACACCATCACTTACTTCTATGCCAAACTCATTATCACCTATTTGCTGACAGTTTAGTCTAACTTCTATTTTATTAAAGTCTTCATAGAAGTGAAAGGGGACTTTGTTTTCTAAACAATACCTAACATTCTCAGGTAGGTTAAGAGTGGAATACAAACTCAGCATTAGTTTTTCTGCATCTTCTTCAAAGCAAGATTTGTAAGTTATTCTTGCTAATGCTGAAGCCATAGTTTGTAAACTAACATATTGCCCTTGAAGTTTCAATCTACTTCCACTTCTTCCTATAAGGATAGGACAGGACTTAATCATGAGCATGGTGCTAAAATTACCTGTTGGTATACTCCAAGTATAACCATTACGGCGGGCAATTAAATTTTTCCAAAACTTGGTTATCCCTGCGTGAACAGGGTCTTTATCTTCTCTTTCAAAGGAAACCGTGGCTCTCGTTGGGAGACGAAGGTCTTTTGAAGTTACTTCTGTTTCATAATATTCTCTACTATCATTAGGTTTTTTAATTTCTATTTTCATTTTATCACATCATATACATTTTATTATTATCTACATCACATTCTTGATGTATTTCCTTTGCTATATCTTGGGCTGTCATCAATTGACCTCCGCAAACTCTACAGCGTGTTGCTATATTTTTATTCTTTCTCTTATTGAGAATATATTCGGGGTTCTGTTCTTTTGTCATTTAAATTCCTCATTTTTTCTAACATATCTGTTTTTATAGTACAGATATTACAATTATAATCATGACAATTTTCGTCATGATATCTTAAGGCATCTCTATAATGAGTGAGATTCTCATCTAGATATGCGTTGAATCCGATATTTACGGCTTCGGGTAATTCCCAAAGACATAAGTGTAGTTGTCTGCGCCAAAAAATATATTTTTCTTTTTCGGGCATGGTTCTATTATTTGAGATAATATCTCTAGCGTTATCAATTCTCAAAAGAGAATCATTAGATAAGTTTTGAGAGAAAACTAATACCGTAGTCAAAAACTCTTGATACGAATTAAATCCTCTCAAAACATCACCTAAATAGGAGGGAGAGACTACTAATTACAGGTAGTCTCCCCCATTGGTATGAAGTATTGTTGAATAGCCTTACTCGCTTCCTCCAACAATTGCAGGGGTCAAATCTACTGATGTGACCTCATCCCAATTAACATTCGAAATGTCTTCTCTTGCTACCATTTCCCCATCAATAAAACACCAATGGGTTGGGTGTGTATCTATTTGTTCGATGATGCTTTCACTACTCATCATTACTTCTGTATGTCCTGTTTCATTCATTATTCTTAATTTAATCATTTTTTCACTTCCGTTTCATTCTATTCATTCTTCATACCTTATTTAAAGGAGTCTTATTCTAACTCATAATCATTTTCGGCTAAAAGCCCAAGCATGAATGCTCCTGTTCCTATTGCTACTGCTGCTATTACTATTTTTCCTATTATTTTTCCTATCATTTAATCACTCATCCATCTTTTCAAAAGTTCTCTGTTCGCTCAAGTACGATGTTAATATCGAATCCAATTTGACTTGGAGGTTCTCAATAATACCTACTATCACTTTTCTATTTAAACTAATCCAAATACGGTGATGAACATTCAACACCACTTTGGGGCTATCATTCTCATTTTGGGTTATTACTATTGGAGGCATTTCCTCTGTATTAATAACTCTAAATTCTACTTGTGTTTTTTCTTCTACTATCATTTTATCATCTCTTATTTTTTTATTCCTTTTATCATTGTTTCTGCTAGTGCTAGGACATTCATTGTGTTCTTACCCTGCACCATACCATCTAATCGTTGGAGGCTGTTACCGCCTTCCATAATCATCGAATTGACTAACAGTTGTGCTACTAACTGTGCTAGTTTCTGTGGGCTTATCTTAGATAACAAAATACTTGTATCATATTCAATTGAATCTCTATAGTTTTCTTCTGCTAGACAATCTAAGCACTCTACAGTTTCCATGATTTCTAATCTATAATTAGGTTCTTCATAGAATCCTTTTCCTTTGCATAATGCACATTCATTCATTACTATTCACCTTTTCTTCTGCTTCGGTAAAACAACCGTAGCAATAATGTCTATCTTTACTGATAACTTTATCGCAATTTACACAACGGTATCTTGTTTTCATTCAATCACCCGCTTTTGTGTCCAGTATTGGTAAGTTAGCATTGCTGTCTTTAGCAAATTGTAATTAGTTGCACTTGGGTTTTCTTTGAAATGCCTTACTGCCATATCAATACCTTCGCTTGAACTGGTTTTACCATTCTCTACTTCTTCTTTTGGGGCGGCTTCGTAAACCGTACCGTAGGCTTTTGTTATTACTTCATATATTTTTTCTTCCATTTTTATTCCTCCATTAATACTTTAGGGAATCTAGGATTAGTTGCATTGTATGCTCTAACTCCTAAATTATATCTTACTGCTCTGTGGTTTTTAGGCCACCAATTCGGCATTCTATCTTCCGGCCATTCAGCAAATTGCCACTTGGCTTCTAGGTAATAGTGCCGATAAGAATCAATCACAAAATCCCATTCTTCATTGTCGGGATTGTTAGTGAAATACTCTTTTCTATCTAATCTATAGATATCAAACATAGCAATTTTTATTGGCGTAGCCATGCTAGAATCAGCATCATAGTCTATTGCTGTTTGTAGTATTCTTTCAAAACTGCCATGTTCTTTACCATATCTCTCATTGAATTCTCTACACAACTCTACACCATGTTGAAACAACCATAATGTATTATCATCTGTTTTTCTAGCCCATATTGTGCTAGGGTGATTTAGCATGGCAGGTTTCATTAGTATAGAATTCATATCACTATGATATTGTTTTAGTTGTGCCAAAGTTGGTTCATAACCAAACCTATCAAAGAACTCACTAAACAATTCATTGGTGTGTAACATTTGGCAAGTTTCTGTTGGCATTTTTACTACATGCTTGTTTAACATCTGTCTTGCTGATTCTTTCGGACATCTTGTTAGTGCAAATATATTCATAGTTTCATCCTCCTTAGAGATATTAAGTACGCTTTATGGTACTTGATGCCCTTAGTAATCAAACGCTTACATATTACCTTTCTTTTCTTTTCTAGTCTGTACTCTCGATTCAAATACTCCGGTTTGTATTGCCGGTGGTTTTCTATCGGGATTATATCTTTCATATACTTCTTCATAACAATCACTACATATTTTTATTAATATTTTATTTTCTATCTCTACTAAGTCCATAGTTTGGAATTCAACCAACATATGGAACTTAGCACCTAAGCCACAGAGATTACACTTAGGGGTTTTTACTTTCTTTTCAGTAACAAAGAACTGCTTAATCCAATCAATTATCATCGGAATGCCTCTCACTATCAGGATTTTTGCTTTTGTTAATTAAATAACCTGCTTGTCCTTTAGTGAGTTCTTCTATAGAACCTTCATAGCCCAAATTAAGAAGATAACTCTTTTGTGCTTCTGTCGCAGGGACAAAAACATTCCTCAAACTGTTGATTTGATTTTGAGATAAAGATTTACCTTGTAACATTTGACCTTTGATACTGGCTAGAAAACTATATGTCCAATCATTTGTGGCAAAGGTAGCATCGAATGTTGGAATTCCATAATATCCACACAGATTAACAAACTCTTCGTTATTTTCTTGTAGAATTTGTTTGTTCTTTTCTTTCTCAGCATCTTCCCTAGCCTTTTTGATTCTATCTTGTTCCTGTCTAAATACCAGTTGTCTTGCTTCCCTTTCTTCTCTTTCTACTCTTCTTTTCTCTACATTTTCCGGTAGATTGTAGACTCTAGTCTGTTCTGCTTCCCTGTTTCTTCTATCTTGTATTCTAGCCTCTCTTTCTTCTGTTCTAATACGAACTCTAGTATCGAATGCTTCTTGAGCCAATTGTCTTTCTAACTTATGGGCTTCGTATTGTTTTATGATACCATCCGATTTAATAAACAACAAGGCTAAATCTTGCAATAGCCTATCATTTGGATAGCCTCTTGTTCTAAATTGAGCCTTTGAATTGCTTTCATGATTCCATCGCCATACAACTGAAGCCATTTTATAATCAGCCTGACCATAAATTCCTTCTGCTCTCTTTCTTAATTCAGTTACATTGTCCCAAAGATTGAGTTTACTATTATAGAATCGCTGAGTTACCCTAGTGTTGTGCCACAAATCAATTTCCTTTACCTTTTCAAACATCAAATCAAAAGAAACACCGTTCTCTTTCCACCATGCTTCTGCTTTCATGGAACCAACTCTTTTGTTCTTCCAATCTTCTACTTCTTTATCAGTAATAGTGTTAATGTCTCTACCAGTTTCCTGTTCAATTTGACGCATAATTAAGTATGAATTAATATGGTCGCTACCAACACATTCTCTAGAACCATTAGTGGTATTAAGAATTTCAAAATGATAGACGATTCTATGACCACAAAGGCACTTTGCTTGGTGATTTGTATCGGAAACCCAATCGGGTATTTCTCCATTACCTGTCCACCAAACATTACCAGTTGCTAACCACTCATCTTTTGCTTCTTCGTAATTATCTGCTGTAGATAAATGCACCATGTTTCTCATTAATGCTTTATCCCAATGTCCATTTCCTAGTTCTCTCATATTTATTCCTCCAAGTTTTGTGTTAATTCGCCAACTAGTTCATGAATAAAGCCAGTTTCATCAAGTTGAATCAACTCGGCTAATAATTCGTCTAGTTCTTGTGCGCTCATTAAGTCCAAAATTAATTGGCTCTTGCTATTATATCCATATTTTTCATGTGTCATAATTATTCCTCTATTATTATTCTTTTTGTGAATCGGAGAGGGATAGGAGTCAGTCAGTAAGATAAATAGAAGAAGGTTGAGAACTTATTGACAATGAAACAGTTGAGGTGAATTTAAACTGTAACTTCTTGAGTCGCCTTGACTACACTATCCCTCATAGATAATTGCGTATCATTTCTTGTTGTTGAAACAAATCTTCTATTATTTTTTTTGTTTGCATGTTTGATTCTGCAAACCTCAACCACTTGATACACCCTATCGACCCACATCCGTATATAAGGGGTGGTACAGGGTCATCGAGCAACTACAACCTTAAATGAGAATCATCTAAAGTATATGCCGTAAATAATCCAAGCACTTATGCTAAGAATTATTGTTCCCCAAAAAAGCCTAATGCGTACATTGTTAGGAGGGTTACATTTCTTATTGAGACAGTAGGTGTTCGTTAAAAGTTTACCCCTATGGATGTAACTTTCCATTAGGAAATTACTGCCTTCCGGTATATCTATGCCGCATTTTTGACATATTTCGTCTTTGTCAGCCTTGATATATACTTCTTCTACTAATCGCATTCAATCACCTTTTGCTTTTTTTTCATAATAATCACCTAGGGGTGTGAAGATATTAGGGCATTATCGAAAACACGCAAACGCCTAAAAAAGAGAAAAGAAAACACCCTAATATCCCACTAGTGAATAACGCACCACCGTTATTCTGTCGTAGTTAGTTGAAATTCAAAATTTCCATCCCACTCGCCGTCTTTATATCTTTTAGCGAGAGCATTTCTGCTTCTTTTACCAACCGAATGAGCATAGTCTTCAGCGTTAGCATATTCTCCTCCACCGGATTTGATATGTTTACGCAAAACCTTTGGTATGATAGGATTTGAATTATAATAGTCTAATGCACTTTGCTCTACTATGGCAACAGCCTTGTCAATAGTAACTCTCACAAAGGCAGGTACTGAGGACTTCTGCCCTCTTTTGAATGGTGTCCCATCTCTTCCTTTCAATAGAGCCTTCAAAGCACCTAAAGCGGCAACTCTTTCGCTTGGATTATTATCACCAATCTGTAGATTCAGTTTGACAACTTGTGCCAATCCACCATCTAGTGTTTCATCTGCTGCTAAATATTCCCTTACTTCTATTGCTAAACTCTGCCATTCTATTTCTTCCATGTTATACTCATAAATCATCCCATATTTAAAGGAGTCTAATTAATTCATTTTCACTCAAGCATTAATATATTACGATTTAATCTTCAAGATAAATCCGACAAATGAAACAACCCCTTGCCATTCTCATCACTTGTCTCAATGTGAGACAATGACTTATGCAACACAACCCCTATGAAACTTCCCTAAACCAACACTTTTGGGTTGTCTCATCTCGTCTCATCAAATCTCATATATACCTCATAGGGGGTATTTTCACTCACCCTCTCTCATCATCATTATTATTATGAGATAATGAGATAATGAGATAGTATGATATAATATATACCTTATGTTACACAACCCTCTAATTTCTCACCTGTCTTGTCTCATCTCACTTCTTTCCTACCATGAGACGACCTCAAGATTCCTATCTATTATATTAAGATATTAATTTTAATTAGGTCAATTGGAAAAGATGCATAAAGAGAACCCCTCTGATGGGTTATGTAAACTCAAACCTATTTCTATTGGATTGATATCTTTGTAATAGCAGTTTGTTGCTCTTTTACAACCATATGGTCATGAAACTTTGTGACGAGTGACCCTAGAGCCACCCTATTTAATTTTAGGAGGCGGGGCTTCTCAGGAGTTATCGTCGCTTAACCCTAAGCGGGGTAATTTTTCATTCCCGTATGTTCATTCTATTCAAACTCGTTTCGATACTGCCCCATGAATATTAACCAAATATATCATCAAATACTGTTCGTTTTCTGCCTAGCGGTTTCATGTCGCTAGGTCTGTCACGGCAAGAAACACAAATATCTTTGAAATCAGTTAAAGGGTTTGCTGTGTTTCTGTATTTTTCAGTAAATAGCCGAATATGAATTTGATAGCCTGCATGAGTACCCTTGAATTTATCACATACATAGCACCTCTTTGTTTCTATTTCTTCTTCCCAATGAATTTCGTCTTCTCTAGTCATTCTTTTTCCTTCCTTTTATACAAATCTTACAATGTTTCAAATCATGCCTATGGTCTGTTCTAGAACATTCAAGTGATACAATGTTAATGAGTTTATTCTTCAGTGTAACCGTCAAACCAACCGTCTCCTCTTGTTTCATCATCTTGACAATGGGCTTGCGCTTCTTCAAGTGTTAATCCCGTTTGAATTGTCTTTGTTTCTTCCCCTTGTCTAAATCTTATTATTTTATAGGTCTTCATGGTTAAATAAAATCGTTCAGTATTGGGGTATTGCATCAAAGATTACATTACCATATGGTAAGAACTACTTTGTTTGGTCTTACCATATACACCTACCTAGAGTATTAATGACTTCAAGGGCTAAACAGGAGTCACACATCTAAAAAGGTGAATACTATGAAAATGAATAATTGGATAATGAATACAAATAAGGTCAGGACTTGGGCTGAATCCCAAGCACCTTGTGATGAGGTAGCAGCAATTATGCTATCTTTGACACTAGGTGATAGCGCATCAAGCGATGAATTAAGAAGTACATATTGGACAGCAATCCGTTCAATCGGTTCTACTCAAGAAGGTTTTCCAGCCGCCCGTCGTGGTCGAGAAAGCAATCTCACAGAAGAACAACAGATTACCGTGGATGCTGTGAATATGGGACTAGAGAATGCTTTTGCGTCAATCCCTACTGAATATCAAGAACTACTACTGTCTGTGATTGTACCTCACGGAAGAACTGGTGGGGTCTATTCAGACTTTACCGCACTATCAAACAACTACAAGAAAGCAGGAAACAGTTACATGATGAAAGCAATCAAAGAAGGAAGATGGGATGGAACAACCACCAATAAGAAAGGTGTTCCACAAATAACCCCAACAGTCGTCAAAGCCGACGAAGGAGAAGAAGAAGAGTGAGGCTCAAGGTTTAGCCCTTGAGTCGCCACCATTCATGGGGCAGGTATTAGTAAACAACCCTACTAATATCTGCCTCCCCCATTTATTTTAGCGGGGTGAAAGCAAAGCACCACCATATGGTAAGGTGTCTTTGACGGTGAACCCCAATATGAACTGAGTTAGATTTGGTATGTTAAACACAAACACATTAGTAGGATATGTAAGAATGACCAATGCAGGTGGACAAATCAAAGTTTCAATCAATGTTAAGGCATTTGAAGATTGTAAAACCTATACAACAGCCGATGGGGAAGTATATGTCCCACTGATTATATCAGCAAATGCTCTAAACAAAGTACAAGAAGGAGAAAGAGTAGTAACAACTATCTTTCAACATGTGGATTAAGGTTGATTAAAATGAAAGTAATAAAAGAATTTGGAAACACCATACACAATGATGGGACTATTGCCTTGAAGACAAGATATGTTTTTGAGGATGTAGTGTCAATGATGCTATATTTCAAGGATGAAGTTTGGGACGGTAGACCACCTAGCGACTTAAATGATTGGCAGGTTAGAAGAGATGAATTGACCATAACCTGTACAACCTATGTTAAAGCACTAGACCATTATGATTCAATAATAGGAGAAGAAGAGGAATAAATTCCAATGGCTATTAGTGGCCATAACCCCATTGAGAAATGAAGGCGAAAGTCAAGTAACACAATGTGTAATTCGGTAGAATATACATGATAAGGCAAGGTAGAGAATACTAGTTAATTTCTGTCTATCCCTTTGATTTAAGAATCGGCGTGACTAGGTGACTTGAATTAGTAGCCGGATTTTCTCACATGGGGTTTACATTTCATTTACAAAGTCTACAACCATATGGTTGGTATGGCTTTGCCCTTGCCTTGATACCAACCCTATACTGATGCGCTCGTAATCTATTGCTTGTGTGAGTAGTTTTGGAAACATTACTATTTTTTTGAGGTGAATAATTATGAAGATAGAAAACTGGAATAAGAATATTGGAGAAGTCAGTAACTGGCTAAATCTAGAGGATAGAGGCGATGAGGGTCAAGCGATAACATTATCAATTACTCTCGGAAATAACTGTAATAACGACGATTTGCGTTCAACATATTGGACAGCCATTCGTTCTATTGGGAGCATTTTTGATGATTTCCCAAAAGCAAGGAGAGGTCGAGAATCGGCATTACCCGACGAAATGGAAGCAAGTGCCACTTCTGTAATGAATGCGGTTTATTCTGCCTTTGTTTCAATTACTAACCCCCAAATCATTTTGGCAACAATACTACCACATGGGAGAACTGGCGGAGCATACAAAGATATGGATGCAATTGCTAAAGAATATGCAGCAAAAGCATACAGAAATCTAGTGACTGGATATAAAGAAGGTCGTTGGACAGGTGAAATGGATGGCAATGTGCCATTAATGACCCCACCTCCGGTTAAAGCCGAAATGGAGGTAACGGAAGAAGAGTGATGTTGAAGAAACTACTCGCCAAGCACCCTTAACGGGGTTTCTTCTACGAATGGCAAAGCCAACCATATGGTCATGAAACTTTGGGTAAATGGCCTCACGGCCTATTCTTCTACCTCCTCTTTAGCATATTCTTCTTCACAGGTGCAATAATACCATTCATACAAAATAACCATATCTTGTAGTTCTTCATCATAATATTGTTCTCTATGGATTTCTTTTTCTAAAATGTGATTACATTTAGGATGGTGGTCTAAACCTTCATTATCCGAATAATGATGAGCCTTATCACCATTAAACTTCGCTCTACATATACCGCAACTACAAAACGCCATACCATTTGTATTATCTTATAATCAATACTAGGTTGGGCAAAGCCAACCATATGGTAATGGAACTTTGTGGTATTACCGTAAGTAATGCAGATATAAGGTTAGATATGTCAAGGATTAAAGATATAAAGGAAGATAAAGATGTGAATAAACTGTTTGGTATGCTATTCGATGAATTTGGTAGTGGTAGTATTAACCACTTAAGAATGCTATTCGACCATTTAAGCATGCTCGGAGTGGGCTATGATGGCAGATTAGAAAAGAGTGGCCAAATTGGTGTATTAGACCGAGATAATATGATTATGATTCAAAAGATACTAAACAACGGCGAACTGTTGAATGTATTGGTTAGAGCATGGTACTATCGTGTAGATGTGACCAAAGTAAGTAACTTAGAAGTCGGACTACTACTAGAGGAGAAGGTTATACTTGAAGAGGAGTGAGTAATACCTCCCCGTAATCCCTATATCGGCATTTTGCCGTATATAGGTAGGGTTTATCGGCAAAGCCTAACCATATGGTTGTGGTCTTTGTTCACAACCTAGTATATGAGTAAAAATACTATTACCATGCGAAAAATAACACAAGATGCAATAAGAGCCTTTTATAATCGAACAAACTTCAAAAGAGGTAATACAAGAGTTGAAGTCAATCAAGCCAACGAATCAAGGCTTATACTTCATGGCCATACTATAGCCTATATGGATGAAACTAAAGTTTTGATTTCTAACTGCGGGTATTTCACAAGCACCACAAAAGAACGCTTAAACGGCTTAAATGGTGTAAATATAGTTCAAAGAAATTTTGAATGGTTCTTAAATGGTGAATGGTGGACTGGTGAGAAAATTCTCATTGAATAGGCTTCTGCCCCCTTCGGGGTACACCCAAAGTATTACCATATGGTAGTGTAATGGCAATTGAGGACATGCGATGACAATTCAGTGTGCATAATTAGAGAATGTTGAACAGGGGCATTGTTTAGGAAAGATGTAGGCTTGACAATAAAACATTGAACAGTTGCGTAATGCCTTTTTTATTGATTTATTATGCGCTATAAACAATCAATTCCTAACCTTCAGAATAATAGTCCTCTATGCATTTTGCATATTCTAATCTACAACCATATGCTTTGTATTCCAAATTTTTTATTTTATATGCATTTAAAACATATCATTTTAATGCCCTAAAGTAAACAAAAAACTCTTTATTCATTA
>Ga0209337_1000463_pt1 | contig 32791 bp, 50 predicted proteins | sample LinPmetageLP53_FD_184044 | JGI IMG/M metagenome (GOLD analysis project Ga0209337, IMG submission 184044) | Marine viral communities from the Pacific Ocean - LP-53 (SPAdes) (version 2) | ecosystem: Environmental > Aquatic > Marine > Oceanic | place: Pacific Ocean | collected 2010-02-08
TGTCAAGCAAATGAGTAAAGAAATAAGCGAAGAAAAAATATTAGGGTCTAAGTTCACCCTCAGTTTGCAAACGATTATAACTGGAGCAGTTGGGCTTAGTAGCGTTTTTGGAATGTACTTTGCTTTGAAGGCAGAGATACAGGAAGCCAAAGAACTGCCAACTTTAGAATCATTATACGAGACTGAATATCCAAGTAAACCTCAAGGCTACAACCATCCTGCATCTTATGAACAGTATAAATCTCAGGTGGGTGCGTTGCAAGAAGATGTTGACCAGTTATTTGAAATGACAGATGCATTAGAAGAAGAGCTTAAAGAGTTAAGCAAAAAGATTATGGAATTAAGGATTAAAGTCAAATGAGGTTATTACTTTTATTATCATTAGCTTTTAGTCAACAACAAGTGAATGACTCCAATCATTACGGAGCTATCCACAAGGGTTTTTGGTTAGTTAGATACACTTCCTCATGGTCATCAGATAATACAAAAAACTTTTACATAGGCAAGTTTATTGTAGAAGGAGACTCAGCACACATGGGAACACAAATGATGATTTTACCAAGTGCAAATGTTCCAAAAACAATAAGAAAACTAAGACTAAGAAATTTCCCAAGTGTGGTTCTTTTTAAAGATGGTAAAAAAGTAAAAGCTTGGAAAGCAGATTTTGATGGCAACCTTGATTTAAAAACAGATGATGTTAAGAAATCTATTGATTGGCATTCAAGGCAAAAATAAAATGCAAAAGCTGACACAAGATTCATCAATTCACCTTTCTGTAGCAATGCTAGTTAAGGTTGGCATACTTGTGGCAGTGGTAACAGGTTCATGGTATCAGGCTCAAATGTCATTCAACACACTAAATTTAAAAGTATCAGAACTACATTCTGAGGTAACAATTTTGAATCAAAAGATGGCAAACTTGGAAGCAAAAAAAGTAAAAAATTTGGAAGAAGAAAACAAAAGTTTGATGCAAAAATTAGGGCTAAAAAGACCTTAGAATGAGCCATTTTATCCTAAATGTTAAAATGCAGTTTAAGGGGTCTAATAGCCTGCTGACAAGACTTTCATGGTGTAAAGGTATTATGACACTAAAAAGTCATTTTCCCCATTCTCATGAAGATAAACCTGTAAAAAAAACTTAACAAGTTATGCATAATAAAAACTCAAAAAACTTGATGGAAATGATGATTAAAAACAAGCACAGTCTAATAAAAAAAGGAAAATAAAATGACTAAAGTTGAAGCTCCAAAAGTAGAAAAAAAGACAGACCCTAAAGCAGTAATAACAGTAGATGATAGGGAAATTAAATATGAAGATTTAACTGATGAGCAGAAAATTTACTTTGCACATTTACAAGATTTGCAGAGAAAAATAAACACTACTCAATTTAATCTTGACCAACTAAATGTAGGCATGGCTAAGTTTAAAGATATGTTTATTGCTAGTGTAAATGCTCCTGATGAGAAAGAAGAAAAGGATGACAACTCAAGCAATTAATTTAATTGTTGAAAGATTAGGGGTGATGGCTATTTTAGCTGTTGCCCTTATCTTTACATTAAAGTATTTAACCAGTTCACTTTCAAAACAAATTGAGGAGTGCAAAGGCATCTTGATAAAATTAATTGATAGATTCAATGTTTCAGACTCAGCCACAAAAGCTTATAGGGATTCCATTACAGAAAAGCTAGATTCATTGGAAAGCACAGTAGATAGAAAGTGGAAAGACTAATGGAAGAAAATATTGGACAGGTTATTAATGCTTTAGTAAGAAAGATTGAAAGGGTTGAGACTAATGTGGATTGGATTAAAATGCAAATGGAACAAGACCAAAAACACATAGACCAAATTTATAAAAATAAAGATGAGATTCAGCAGATGAGAACAATAGGCACAGTGATGTTTACTATTACTGCTTTTGTTGCTTCTATCTTTGGATTTAAAATTAAATAGGAGACTGTTATGGAATGGCTACAAGCAAACTGGCAATATATTTTGATAGGTTTTTATTCACTTGAAAAACTAGTTAAAATTTCACCTAGTAAAAAAGATGATATTCTTTTTGATATTGTCTTTGATGGTGCTAAAAAATTAATGCAATCAATGGCAAACAAAGGAAAATAACAATGCTAAGAAGATTACTTAAAAGCCTAGTAAAAAAATGGGGAGCTAAAAAGCTCTTATTTTACGTTTTAGAAACCTGTGTAAAGGCAACTAAAAGCAAGCAAGATGATAAGATGCTTGAAGAGGTTAAGATGTTTTTAGAAACCTATGAAGATGAATGAGAAAATGTCTGAATCCTTAATTCAAATGAAAGATTTGATTGAGGACTGTTTAAACGCTTTGGGAAGTAAATATGCAAAGCCTGAAGCTGTGGAGCTTGTATTGGCAACAGGATTAGTAGAAAGCCATTACAGGTTCATTAAGCAGATTGGCTCAGGAATTGCTTCTTCCTATTGGCAGATTGAAGGCGATACAGCAAAAGATTGTGTTGACAGCTTTTTATCTTATCGCCCTGCAGTGGCTAAGAAGTGTGCTGAGGTATCTTTGACACCAACAAGCTTATGGCTAACTGGTAGCAAAGAAGAGTGGGAAGATGTTTTAAAATACAATATGAGGTGTGCTATAATTATGTGCAGGCTTAAATATTGGAGAGACAGCAGACCCCTTCCAAAAACAACTAGGGGAATGGCTCAAGCTTGGAAAAGTATTTATAATACTGAAGGTGGTGCAGGCTCAGTTGAACATTTTTTAAAAACAGTTGGAAAGCATATTTGAAAATTAAAGAAACAGTAGTCATATTTCCTGACATTCATTTTCCACATCATGATGAGCAGGCTCTCAGCTGTGCATTAAAAGTGTTGGAAATAATAAAGCCATCAGCATTTTTGCTGTTAGGGGACTTTGCTGAGGGCAGTAGTGTTTCACATTGGCAATGGTCAAAGAAAAAAAGACCACCATTGGAATATCAGTTACCTGCAATAAAAGAAGAAATCAGGCAAGTAAATCATGGGCTTGATAGAATTGATAAGGCTTGCAAAAAAGCAGGGGTGAAAACAAAGATTCTAACAATGGGGAATCATGAACTGTGGTTTGATAATTTTGTGGAAGAAAACCCCTACCTAACACAGTATGGGTCAATGGAAGCTTTTAAGATTAAAGATAGAGGCTACAAATCAAGCCCTTATGGCAAGTATGTTAAAATACTAGGGTCTAAGCTGTATGCTTATCATGGTGGACACTACAGTGGAATTAACCACACTAGAAGTCATGTTATGAATCTAGGGGTAAATATTATTTATGGACACACCCATGATTGTATGAAATCAGTGGTGACACATTTAACTGGGGCAAAGATGGCATTTTCTATGGGCTGTCTTTGCAAGATGGAAAAAGATTTTTTAAAAAACAGGCAAACAAATTGGACACATAATGTGGGGCTATTAGATATTTTTGATGATGGCAATTTCAATTTAAATGTCTTAACTATTATTAATGGCAAAACAAGTTACAATGGAAAGATTATTAATGGACAATCCTAAAACATTTGAAGAGCTAAATTTAGGTGAGCAGTTAGTGGTGATAAAAGAAGTTGCAAGCCTATTTAAACAGACTGGTGATTTAAATATTGGTGATGAGCTAGCAGATATGATTGAAGTTGTAACCATGCCTGAATTAATTAATATGGGCAACATAACAGGAGAAGCTTAATGGCTAGTACATACTACGAAGCCTTTTGCAGTGTATCAGACTTGCAAATGGTAGAACCAAATTTGAACAGTTATAATATTAGACGAGCCATAGAAGGTTTTGTGCAAGCTTCAGGAATTGTTTATAGAGTAGGTGGAACAGGATATGTTTCTGTCCTTTACAGAGATGGGCAGGAGTTAGGCTCCGCTCAAAGCTCTGCAGGTGCAGTGGACAGTGATTCAGAATGGCACTATGATGAGGACACTGATTTGCTTACAGTGGCAAGTGCTTTAGACCCTGCCACAGAGCATTTCTTTGAGGCAGGTCAGGACTGGAAAACTACAAGAAATAAAAGCATAAATTCTGCAAGTAGCTTCATCAGAGAGTTTGTAAATAAACCTATTAGAAGATTGTCAGGTGATGAGGGAACTGAATCCACAGGAACTTATCAGGACATCATTGTAAAATGTGCAAGTCATTTAGCTGTAGCAACTTTAATTAAACCTTATGATTTTGAAAAAGCTATGAGAATTGAGGGTGTGGTTTATAATGAAGAAACCAATACTGGGCTTTTAAATCTTATTAAGTCAGGTGAAGTTCCATTGTGGGATGAAACTACAGACAGGCAGAGAAGTGGAATCATAAAAAGGATTGCTTATAATGCTTCAAGCACAGGTGGAATTGTAGATGTAATGATGGGGAAAAATGCCCCTTGGGTAGACTGGGATAGGGTGAAGGTTGTAATTTCTGATGATGGAAATAGTGGCTCAGGTGCAAACATGAGTAGTGGCAGTGAGAACAGTACAATCAAATACAGCGTTTATGTTAAAAATGACAATGGTTTAAAGGTGGAGCAGGTGGTAACTGATGAACCAATTAATGGTTCTTATCAGTCAATGGCTTATGGAGCTTATATTAGATTTTCAGTTAGCTCAACTAGCTCTGGCACAGCTTCTAAATATTTCACAAATGATGAATGGGAAATTGAACTTGATGGACAGCCAATAGAATCAGGCTCAGGTGTAAAAACAGTTCAGGCTATAAGGTCAAGATATTAATGGCAAAAGACCTAAGACTAAAAAGGTTTAATCTTAAAGGTTTTAATAGACCCAAAAAGACTCCAAGCCATCCCACAAAAAGTCATGTTGTTTTGGCAAAGGTGGGAAGCAAAACAAAGCTTATTAGGTTTGGACAGCAAGGGGTTAAAACAAACCAATCTGCAAAACAGAGAAAAGCATTTAAATCAAGACATGCTAAAAACATTGCAAGGGGAAAAATGTCAGGGGCATTTTGGTCTAATAAGGTCAAATGGAATCCAAGAAAGACAAGAAAATAAATGGCAACCTCTTACCTACAAACTTATAAAGAAATACAAGACAAGCTTGCTTCTATAATTAGAAATGAGTTTAGAGGGTACAGTGTTTATTTTGATGAAAATTATATTAACAGAAAGCCTAGTTATTTTAATATCACAAAAATTAAAGATGATTTAATTTCAAATCTTGTACCACAAGCACAATTTAGAAATTATGGATTTAGGATTAAGTATTATTTAAGACAGCCACAGTATTCAAAAGACCTGACCTTAAATGCTCTTTTTAGAATAGGTGACAGGATTGGTCAATTAATTTATAATAATTCAAATGTAAAATTTTTTACAAGCAGTGGAGATGATGCTAAAAATTATTACTTTACTGATGCCCAATTTTTAAACTATACAGTGCAACCTGATAGGGATGAATCAGAGGACATTACAGAATTGCAAATGGCACAATTTGATTTTGATGTAAAAGCTTTTGAGGCTGTTTAAATGATTTCACATTCAGAACAATTTAAAGATTTCACAAAGGGCTTAAACACTATTTTATCAGGTGAGTTTAAAGTGCCTGTCTATTTTGATAGGGGTTTTAATTTCAGAAGGTCAATGTATTTTTCTATTGAACCCTTAGGTTCTGATATTGTTGAACTTAGGTCAGGTTCACAGGTTAGAGAGTTCACAGCCTTGATTAAGTTTTATTGGCACAGGGGTGGTAATAGATTTGGAGAGAGGTCTAACCATCAAAAAGTTATGAACACTGTTAATAAAATTGTGGAAAGGTCAAAACAACTTTTAACAAATAATGCTTTTTTTACAATAGATAACACCCCATCTTTTTCTGATTTAAACAAAACATTTTCACAAGAAGATAGGATTTTTGTTTTTCCAAAATTTGCCTTAACAACAACTTTTATTCAAGACCCTGTAACCTTTGGTGCAAGTACAAGAACACACAGAGATTATATTTATTTTAGAGACAGTAAATGGTTTGATGGAAGAATTAACAGCGTGGATTATGACCCACCAAGAAATGACACAGAAAACAGAAGTGACCTCATCATGGCTTCAATGTCTTATAGTACATTGATGGAAGATGTGGTGAATTAAATAAGGAGTAATGCAATGGCATTAAAAGTAAAAAAGAAAAAGGACTGCATGATACCCTCAAGCGATTCATATAAGGGTTTAAGTTATGATGATTGGGAAGCTTTAAATGATGGTCAGGCAGTTGAATTGGATGAGGTGAGCCATGTGCTAGAGCCTTATCTTGAAGGACAATCAGACACAAAACAAAACAAGAAAGGAGATAAGTAATGGCATTAGATGGACAAGCTTTAAGCCCAAAGGAATTTCTTTTGGCTTTTAAGCCTGAAACAACTATTGGAACTATTAATGTAGCTACCATGAATCTCTTAAATGTGGATGCCGTTTCCTCCCCATCCCTTAACCTCAGCCAAGTCTTAGATGTAAGAAATGGTGTTGGGAGAACTGCAAAAGTTGCAGATGCTTTCACTGATGAAAAAGGAACAAGGAAAGAAATAGCTTTTTCAGGAACGGCAGACTCAACCACACTGCCTATATTGTTACAAGCGGTAACAACAACAGCAGTAGGCTCAAGCCCTGCCAGTTATGATATTGCTTACAACTGGACACCCCCTGAAATTGAAATAGGCACTGGAAGCATTAGTGACAATGTTCACACTTTCACAGTGGCAATTTCTCACCCTGAAGCAGGCAATGACCATTCAATGGTTTTTAAGGGCTGTGTGCTAACCTCACTTAGCATTAATGGCTCAATGGGAACTGAATCAGGTAGGATAAAAGTTTCAGGTACTTGGGCAACTGGCTCACAGGGAACTTTTGGACAAGCAAAACCAACAAGCACTACTGCTTATAGTTCAACTAATTATAGCTTAACACAGTGGACTGCAGAAACAACAATAGCAGGAATTGAAGATTGTGTGATTAGTGACTTTGCTTTAAACATTGAAAACCCATCAGAATTTCTTGGGTTTAATGCAAGTGGAGACCCACAAGCCGTTGTTAGGGGAGTCCCTGAAATTGCAGTTAATTGTGATGCAACAGTAAAAGCTGATAATAACACATCAGGTTTACACAATGCTTTAAAAGCAGGTGGAACAAGTGCATCTTTAGAGTTGACAAATCACTCAACTTTTAGCAGTGCTACTGGCTTTGGGATTAAAATGGCTAATGGTGTATTAACCTCAGTAGATTTCAATGAAGCAAATGCAATGTTCTACAATGTTTCAATTAAGGGACTTGCTTCAACTTCAGGTGATTTAATACAAATAATTGCTTAGACTGTTTAAACGGCTTTTCAATAGAAACTAAAAGGAGAAACCAATATGGTCACAGTGAAAGTAAAGAAAAAAGAATACCAAATAAATGACATTAATTTTTCTGAAAAAAGGAAGTTGCACATGCTCAACAGTTTATGCTTTCAAGGTTCAGAAATTAATCAGACTAAATACTATGAAATGCTAGAGCTTGTAAGAGACTTGGCAGGTTATGGAAATGACACAGAAAATGAAAACAAAATATCAGAACTTTCAATGGTGGAAGTGGACACAGTTTTGCAAACATTTTTAATGGAGTATTTAGGGCTTAATAAGGCAAAAAAGTAGAATGGGAACTGGCACTTTTTACATGGTGTTCTTTTTTTGGTTGGCAGGAAAGCTTGTTCCCTGATGATTTTTCTGCCATAAAATATGAAGCCACATCCCCAACCTTAGGGAAAAGGGTTTGGTTTAGCGGAAGAGAAGATATTGAAAAAGAAATAAAAAGAATAATAGATGAAGGAAATGAAAAAGGTTTTAGTGTTGGACAGTCTTTATATTACTCAGTCCCCTTTTTTTGTAATGCTAAACTTTTTGCAAGTTCTTTATATATTGACCTATTAGAGGAATATCAAATTGTTAAAGATTTTAATATACCTTTGGCTAAAAGCTTGGATGAGACTCCTGTAATTAGAACAAGATATTTTAACATAATTAGAAGAGAACTCTTAAACTGTCAAAAAAGGCAAATGGAAATGACCAATGGCTAAAAAAATAAAATTAGTTTTTGAAGTACAGGGTGCAGGTGATGCTGAAAAAGCAACCAAAAAGGTTGACACATCCTTAACAGGGCTAGCTAAAAAAGCAGGATTAGTAGCAGGTGCTTTTATTGGCACAGGAAAACTTATAGATGCTTTTAAGGGAGCAACTAGGGTTGGTTCTGAATTTGAACAAAACATAAAAAATCTTTCTGTAATTGCGGGGGCAACTGGGGGCAAGCTTAGACAGCTTGAACAGTCAGCCCTTAAATTAGGTGGCTCTACAAAATTTACAGCCTCAGAAGTTGCAGGGCTTCAAATAGAGTTTTCAAAGCTTGGCTTCACAGCAGATGAAATTTTAAAAGTAACTGCAGGCACTTTAGATTTAGCAACTGCATTTGGTCAAGATTTGTCACAGACAGCAAGTGTAGCAGGTTCTACATTAAGAGCCTTTGGGCTTGATGCAAGCCAAACAACTAGAATGACAGATGTCATGGCTGTTAGTTTTTCAAGCACAGCACTTGATATGGATAAATTTACCAACTCAATGTCATTTGTAGCTCCAGTTGCAAAAGTGGCAGGATTTTCTTTGGAAGAAACCACCGCCATACTCGGAACTCTTGCTAATGCAGGGGTCAGTGGGTCTATGGCAGGAACTGCCCTTAGGCAGGTGTTTTTAGAGCTTTCTAATGAAAACAGCAAACTAGCCAAGAAATTGGGAGGAACTGTAAGCAATTCAGCAGAGTTAACAGTTGCCCTTAATAAATTAAAAGAAGAGGGAATTGGGACAGCAGAAATGAAAAACCTTGTAGGACAAAGGGCTGTTTCAGCATTTAGCATTTTATTAGATGGAACTGGAACTGTTGATGATTTAACTACCTCATTTAATAATGCTAATGGAGCAGGTAGTGCAATGGCAACAGAGATGCTTGACACCTTGCAGTCAAAATTTAAAATCATGCAATCTGCCACAGAAGATTTGGGCATAGCATTTTTTGAAACATTTGATGACACCTTGAAAAAAGCAACTGATGTAATGACTGAAGCTATTGGTGGATTAGCTGAGTTTTTTAAAGTTATAGATGAGTCACCTCTTGAAACTGCCATAAGGCACATTGAAGAATTAGGTGGCAACACACTTGATTTAAGAACAGAGCTTGCAGAGCTTAATCTTGAGCAGGCAAAGATGGGTATTGAAACTTTACCAACAATAATTGAAGCACAAGAAAAGCAAAAACAAAACACAAAAGATTTAATAGCTGTTGAAAGAGAACTAAGGTTTGCTGAGGAAGATTTAGGAAAGACTGAGGAAAAAATACTTGAGCTAAGAAAAGGTCATTCTAGAACCAGTGAAATAAGACTAGCACTTGGTGGTAAAAATATTGACCAAGACAAACAAGCTGTTGAATTATTAAAGCAAAAAAAAGAAGCCTTAATGCAAGACAATGAGGCACAAAAGCAAGCAATTAAACAAAGGCGAGATTTGACACAGGCACAGCAAGACTTAAAAGCTGTTACTGCTGAAGCTGATGAAGCTAATAAGATTAGGGTGGAAGAAACAGCCCCTAAAGACCTTGATGTTAAGACAAAGCTTTTTGAGGTGGCATCAGCAGAAATTCAAATTTTGCAATTAAAGCTTGAGCTTATGGAAGCAGGTGCTGAGGCTGAAGAGGTACAGAGAGAAGCCATCTTGTTTCAGATTGAAAATGCTGACAAATTAAATATTTCAGAGGCAAAAAGATTACAGCTTAAAATCCAATTAATAAACCTAGATAATAAAGGTGCTGAGGTAGCAAAAAAAGCATCAGAGGCAAGTTTAAAAGCAGGAAAGGCTGAGATAATGCAACTATCAGCAAACTCAGATAGTATGACTGAAATTTATGAAAAGAAAGTTAGAAGCATGGCAAGCTCTGCTTTAGTTGCCTTAGTTGAAAAAGTAATGAATGTAGTGCCTTATCCTTTTACTTTGCCAGTAGCAGGGGCTACCTATTTAGCAGGTGGAAAATTAATTGATAGTGCTATAAGTGAGGCTAAATCTTTAAAGCTTGCACAAGGTGGATTCATTGGTGGTTTTGGCGGTGGCGACAGAGTCCCTGCTATGTTAGAACAAGGTGAATTTGTAATGAATAAAGAATCTGTGCAAAATATAGGAGTGAACAACTTAGCAGAATTAAATGCAGGTAGTAGTGGGGGTGGAATGAATATAGTTTTTAATGCCCCTGTTACAAATGAGGATTTTGTAAAAGACTTTGTAGTGCCAACAATTCAAGAGAACATAGGAAGGAATCTAAGTTAAATGGCTTTAGCTCAACCGCATGCAGATTACACCTCAGCTTTAGTTAGTGGAATGGCTGAAGACTATTTAGTTGTTCTTAGTTATTACAACGCATCTGCCAGTGGAACTGTGGGGATAAGTTTAAGAACTGGAGCAACTATTGATAGTGTTGAATATACTCCCTGCATTCTTAAAGCCCCTACTATTAGGGAAAAAATTGATTTAAAAAACTACACCTCAAGCTTTGGAAATGTTACTATTGAATGTGCAGACTTTCCAACAAGCGTTTCAACTTTTGACCTTTCAAATAGTGCAGGTTTCTTCTCGGGTGAGTTTTATGAAAACAGTGGGAATAGATATTACATAAATCAACAGGTTGAAATATTTTCAATGCTAAATGATTCAAATAATATTTCTAAATGCTTAAAGATTTTTAAGGGTAGACTCTCTAAGACTAGTATCAACTGGGAAAAGAAAACAATAAGCCTTCAAATAAGTTCATATAATCCTTTTGACCACATTGCAATCCCTGTAACTAGGGAAACTGAAAATAATATACCTGTCCCCATTACTTATGGTGCATACACTCCCAATATCTATGGAAATTATGCCTCAAGCACAAATCTATGGCAAGTTCCGATTGTAGACAAAGCACAAAAATACAATGTAAGGGCTTTATTGAGAGACTCTGCTATTTCTGCTGATGCTTATCCTCATCTTTATGATGAAGCCTTAGAGACTTTTATACCTATTGCTATTAATTCCAATGGAACTGTTGATTCTGCTAGTGAAACTTATAATGGTGTAGCTGTATCTTTTGCAGATTATAGATTGTATAGGTCAGCAAAACAAAAACCAAGAGCTTTTTCTAGTGATTCAGGAAGCGGATGGACAAACACAGAAAGAGCTTATAATAATTTAAGTGCGGATGACACAACAAACTTTGCAACCTCTCAACAGGCTACCCTTGCTATTTCAGGTAATGAGGTAAGTAGCACCACTGGTGAAAATAGCATAGGCATTTATGACTTGCCACAATTTGGAGGAGTTCCTACTGTTTATACTATTGTGATTGCTTACAAGTTACATGGAGTTGTTTCTGAAAGTGTCAATAATGGTCTACCTGCGTTTGTAAAATTAAATGCAAGAATAGATAACAATAATTTTTCAGGCTCAGATGTTAACTCAGTTTGGAATCCCGACACGAACAAACTTAGTGTTGATGATGACAATGTAAGTGGTAGTATTATAACACAAACTTTTACACCTGTTATAGATGATTTAACTGAAGGTTTTCCAAAACAACTAGCTTTAAGAACAGAGGCAATAATTGGAGACCATTCAGGAACTGGTACATTTTTACACTACGCTTCAATTTATGATATTAGAATAAACTGCCAACAATCTGTAGACTTTAACCAAACAGATAATAAAAATTTACAATCTGGAATCAGGGAAGTTTTAGCAATAGATTATTTATACTGTGGAGCGGATGGCTACACCCAATCTTGGGCAACAGGCACAGCCGTTTCAACTATTGTGGATATGCACAGAGATTTAATTTACAGATTTGGTGGGATAACAGCGACTCCTGCAAATTGGTCAACCTTAGACTCAGCTAGGTCAAACTATGTAGTGAATCACAGCACCAATAAAATACAATCATTACAAAGCCTTTTGGAGCAGTGTCAATTTGAGGGAAATTTTATTTTTAGGGTTGACTGTCAGGGAAATTATAAATATATAGACCCCCACCCTTCTGCAGGTGCAACAAGTACAAGTGGAGTAGGTGGGGCAACTGTTCTTAATTTTACAAAATCAGATTTAAAAAGTATAAAATTTAGCATCTCACCTGCTTCAGATGTTGTGACAAAAATGAAACTAAACTCTAATCCAAACCCTGCTACAAATGAATATCAAACAATTTCGACTGTCACAAACACAGCCCCAAGAGCTAACTATAATTTTGCAAGCCAAACTAATGAAAATATTCAAGAAATAAATTTTAGAGTATTAAATGATGCTACTGGAATAGGAAACTGGAAAGATAAAAGGTTTTCACATTATGGTGAGCCAAGAATGACAGCAAGCTTTGATGTAATAAATCCAAAATATTATTACATGGAAGTAGGTGACCAGTTTAAGTTTAGTAATATTGGGTTTGTTTATGGTAAAGATATTTCTACTGATGACGTTACTTTTATTATTACAGAATTAAAAAGAACCATTGGAAAAATAAGCGTAACAGGTTTTTGGATAGGAGAAGAGTAGGTGTTTAAACAGACTGAAGCCAATAAAATTAAAGGAGATTTCTAATGGCAGTGACCTCAGCAAAATTTGCTAGTGCAAGTAATGGCACTGGGAATGGTGATTACACCCCAAGCACAAATCCACAAGTGGGTGTTAGATATAAAAGAAGTTATAATGGTATAATTTTAAATAAGGCGTATGATAATACTGTTTATACTGTTGAAAAATATGGTAGAAAAAGAAGTTGGACTTTAAACTATTCACATCTAAATGCGACAGATAAAGCAAAATTGGAAGTTCTTTTTGAATATACAGAGGGTCAAAAAAATGCTTTTTATTTTTCTGAAGATGGTTCAAATTACAGCTTCAATGTAAGATTTTTAAAAAAAGCATTTGAGTTTACAGAAGTTGCTTACAATGTTTTTTCCATATCTATAAGTTTTGAGGAACTTTAAATTATTAGTTTTGGGGCATTTTATGGGGTTTGATTTTCAAACTAAACTAGGGGTAAATAGCCCCTTTTTTGCCCTTTTTTGCCTTCTCAGTAAAATCCCAAATTTGCCCCAAATACTTACTTTTATTATTTTTTTGATTGGTTTTATGTAAACTTACCTTGACACCTGTCAGGGCTTAATCACCCCCCTTAAAAGCAATTTGCCTATTATCTTAATAATTAAGGTGTTTTGCTCTTTTCACTTAAAAATTTTAAGTTTTAAACAGTTTATATGCTGTTAGCTAACTGCTATAAATACTATAAAAATATAGATATTATATTAATAAAAGTATAGGTGTGTAAAAAAAAGTTTGCATGTAATTGGTTTTGTGAATTAAGCTTTACACATGGCAAACTATAAAATAAACCATGATGACTTTTTAAAACTTGCTGGGTTGTACCAAGAGTCTGAGAACCCATTAAATGAATTTGAAACATGGGAAAATGTTTTAACAATTTTTAAACACGCACCTGTAACCTGTGCTAGTGAAGATTGCCATAGCAAGTTTGAAGAGCTACCTAAAGAAATTATATTATACAGGGGAATACTTTTAAAAGACAATTCTGATTTTGATTTAAATGTTGGTGTGTCATGGACAACTGATTCTAAGATAGCTAAAATGTTTGCATATAGGTTTTTAAGTTTAGGTGGTGAGGCTTGTATCTTAAAAGCAGAAGCTAGAAAAAAAGATGTTTTATTTTATACTGATGAAAGAGAAGAGAGGGAAATAATAATTGACCCTGTTAATCTTAAAAACATACACAGAATAAACTTAATAGAGATAGGTAATAATAAAAATTAATGATAGCAATAGATATAACAAAAGGCAAAGAATTAATAAAGGAACAAATACAAATGAGAAAAATGACTGCAGATACAAGTAAACTAGCATATAAACAAATCAACGAAGAAGGCATTTCAGAATCACAGAAGAAAACTATTTTATCTGTGGTTCACAGAGTTTTCCTAAATCAAGTTAAAAGAGATATATCATTAAGAGAAATATCTTTTAGAACAGGTATTGATATAAATGCAGTAAGTGGCAGAGTTAACGAATTAAAGAAAGATGGGAAACTACAAACAACTGTCAAAAGAAAATGTACAATTACTGATAGACTTGTAGCACCAGTAATACCAATAAGAAACTAGGCTACCAACATAGGATTTATAATTAACAAAGGAACGAATACAGATGAAAAAAATGATAAGAAAAATGAGACCAACTAAGAAGGGCATAAAAGACTTTTTGCTAATTAATGGCATCAAGCAGTGTTGGTTGGCAGAGCAAATGCTTGTCAGTGAATCAATGCTTTCACTTTTACTTGATAATAAAAGAACATGGCATGCAAAACATATTGTTGGCTTGTCATCTGTTTTAGACATTCAAGAAAAACAATTAATGAGAATGATAAATGCTTAACAGGTCAGAAAAAGAAATGAGAGCATGGGGAGAGTTGTTTAAACAGATTCAAGAAAGTGGAAAAGTAAAAAACAAGGAGAAATCAAATGGCAGAAAAAAAGAAAAGCCTATTTCAAAGACTAAGTGAGGTTAATGTCTCGGGATTTGCTGAGAAAAAAGGGCAGTTCACTTATTTATCTTGGGCATGGGCAGTTACTGAATTAAAAAAGGTAGCACCTGAAGCATATTGGAAAATCCATGAGTGGGGCATTGAGGGAAACAAACAGCCTTACCAACAAACAGAAGCAGGTTGCTTTGTTAAGGTTACTGTAATTGCAGAGGATATTGAGATGACTCAGGTTCATCCAGTATTAGACAATAGAAACAATACTGTAAAAACACCAAATGCTTTTGAAATTAATACATCAATAATGAGATGTCTAACTAAAGCTATCAGCTTACATGGTTTGGGCTTGTATATTTATGCAGGGGAAGATTTACCTGTAGGGGAAAGCCAACCTGTAAAAACAAAACCTGCACAGGGCTATCCAACACCTGCCCCTAAAAAAGGTGTAATAACTGGGCATAATCCTAACATGAAAAATGGTGAAAAGCCCATTACAGAAAATCAGATGAATTATATTAAAAAATTATCTGATGATTTCAATAGGGATTTTGGAGATAAGCAGGGTATGATTGCCATTAAGAATGTTTTAAAATCTTTAAATCTTGATGGTGTATCAATAGACCTAATGACAATGCAACAAGGTTCAGATACTATTGAGGGATTAATACAAAACCATTCTAAGGATATGAGGGCTTAAATTGACTATTAGGTCTAAGCAAAGAGGATGGCAGTGGATAAAGGGGTGTTATATTTTTAGTATTTCTATAGCACCCCAAACTTATGTTTGATGTATGTGCATTAATAAACAAACAGTGTCCACATTGCACGCATTCAAATATGAATTTAAAGACAGGAAAAAAAGACAGTGTGACAAGAGAATATTGTGGCATGATAAGTGGTGGAGATACCACCACAGCACAGCTTACAGAGTGTTGGCTTAAAATGAACAACTACCAAAAAACCAAGCACAGAAAAACAACTATATGAACAAAGATTCAGCTAGACATTTTATGAACAAAGACCCTATTAATCCTGATTATTATAAAAAGGGGATAGAGGTAACCAAGTTCATTTTGTCTTGGGGGTTAGGATTTTGTGAGGGGAATATTTTAAAATATATTATAAGATATAAATTTAAAAATGGGTTAGAGGATTTGCAAAAAGCCAAGAAATATTTGGAATTACTAATAGAGAAAGAAAAAAATGAAAATTAAAAGAAACTGCTATGATTGGAGAAAAGTAAAAGACAAGCCGAGTTTCCCATATAAGGGACTTGATGACCCAAAATATATAAATGAAAGAGATGCCTTTCTTAAGGTAAATGGAAATGGGTGGTGGTGGTGGCAAGGACTAATGTCAGATGATATGTATAATAGAAATCATGGGATAAATGATATTAAGCCAAAAGCCGTAAAAGCTTTAAAAAGAAAACGGCTAGGGAGAAAGAAAAATGGCTAAAAGATATATAGACACCAAAATTTGGGATAAAACATGGTTTAGAAAATTAGAGGTTGAGGAAAAATCAATTTGGCTTTATTTGATTACAAGGTGTGACCATGCAGGTATTATAGATTTTGACCCTGACTCGTTTAATTTCCACTTAATGGTTTCTTATAAGGAAGAGCAATATTCTAAACTGTTTAAACAGCTTGGTGATAAGGTTGTAATGTATGAGGGCAATACAAAGATTTGGGTTAAAACATTTATAGAATATCAATATGGGGGACTGGACAATTTGAATCCAAATGTAAGACCACAAAAAGCTGTTATAGACAGACTGATAAATCAAGGGTTGTTAAACAAAGACACAATGGTTTTTACAGTGGTTGAAAGCTTTGCCTTAAATGATGTGTCTAAGGGTGAAGAAACACTTAAGGCTTACAAGCCTGAGCTTTTAAAAAGATTTGACAGCAGTGTGGATGTAGATAATGAAATAGAAAAAATGATTGATTATTTAAAGCAATCAGGAAAGACATATAAAGATTATGAGGCTTTTGCAAGAAATTGGGTTAGAAATAACTTTGGAACTAAAACAGCTACATCTAAAGGCTCAACCAAGTTGGGCGATTTTAAAAAAGAGACTGGTGGGTTCAATATCGGATATTGTCATGAATGTGGAGAACATCAGTTTTATGATAATAAGCAGGTTTGGGGAGACAGTAGGTGTTGTAAAAAAAGAATACTTCCCAAGAGAAGAGACACTCATGAAAAAGAAGTACAAAAAAGAATTAAAAGCAGGAGGCTATAATATGACTGAAGATGTATTAATAAAAGTAAATGCTGATGAGCTTGAATTAATAAAATACTGGGGGCATCAGTTTGTTTTAATGGCAAAACAAAAATATGTGAGGGCTGAGACTTCTAAGGTTCAGAAGTCACAACAGCTTTTAGATGAGCTTGGCAAAAAACCAACCTTAAGTATGGAAATATTTGCCAAGCAAATAAAAGAAAAAGAAGAGATTGACAGGCAAAGAGAACACAAGGACAATTCTTATGGTCAAATTGGTGAAGCCTATGGGGGAGAGTAACGGCAAGGGGGACAAGCCAAGACCAACAGATAAAGAGAAATATGACAAAAACTATGAAAGAATATTTAATGGACAAAAAAGCAATTCAAAGCAGAAAAAGCAAACTAAAGCACAAGAGAGTAATAAGAAAAGCATTTCCAAATAGGTGGGATAATGCAAAGATTTTAAGTAAGTGCTGTGATGCTGTTGAAAAGATTGGTGTCAATACTATGATTTGTGGTTCTTGCAAACAACCAGCAACCTTTAGGAAAGTTGTGTAGTGGCTATAGAATATGTAAAAACACTTAGAAGCAGTAAAGACTATCCTAAAACTTTTTATGAAAGTATTATGGATGAGTCAGTGTTGCCAATAAATAAAATATGGATAAGTGAGTCGGCAGGTAGAACAGGCATTTATTGTGGTATTCTTTATGGTCAGGAAAATAATGACCTTAGATTTAAAGCATTAAAAGATGGATGGAAAAAAAAGGATTATTAGATGAAAATTAAACACTCACAAGAAGATAAGTTATTTAGCTTATTAGTTAGAAACAAAGCTCAGGGCATTTGTGAACATTGCAAAAAGTTAAAAGGGGTTAAGAAGTTGCAAGCTTCACACTATTTTGGAAGAAGAAACAAAGCACTAAGATGGGATTTTGAAAATGTATCTGCTTTATGTTTTACCTGTCACATGGTAACTATGACAGAAAACCCACACTATCACACCAAGTGGATGAAAGAAAAGCTAGGTGCCGTAAGATATAGAAAACTGGTTAATGCTAGCACTATTATTAAGAAATGGACTGTAGATGAATTAGCAGAGCTTAGAGCAGAATTAAAAGAGCAGTTGAAGTGGTATCAGGATGGTTAATATTAACCCCATACATCCACCAATTTGCAGTGCTAGTGGTGGTTGTAATAACGTGGCAGAGTTTGAGCTTACTGATGTCATTTTAGCTGATAAGAATAAACGCTTTGAGGAAAGAGATTTAAAAACTGTCACAATAGCTTTTTCCTGTGAAAAGCACTTAGAAGAACAGAGAAACAAATATGCCTAATAAATATGTTATAGATAAACTAATGGTGGAAGTTAGACATTTTGAAATTTAAATTTGTAGATGAGAAAGAAGGACTGATTAGAGAAACAGCCCTAAGAGATATTAAACTAGTAACAGGATATAAATTTTTAAAAAAATATGCAGACCATATTAGTTATAAAAAAAGAATTAAGATTTTAGCAGATGAATTTCATTTAAGTGAACAAGGTATAAAAAATATAATACAAAAACTTACCCATATGTAAGTAACTAGGCTACCAACTAAAAAAGTTAGCTTGGTTGGCAAGCAAGAACCCTGAGCAACTTGGTATGTGGCTTAGGGTTTTTTGTTTAAACATATAGGTAAGTAAATATATCTTGACATGGACTGTTTAAACAGTTTACATTAGAGCCATGTTATTAAATGAAAATAAACAAAGAGAGAACAAAATGTTAAAAACAAGAGAATCATGGATACGAAATGTGGCACTTATTATTAATAAGGAAATTCTTAAACCCTCATTAATAAAAGCAATGCCACTGAAAAAAGTTAATGGTGAGCAAATGGTAGGCATGGAAATTAAAAAGATTGCCATTAACAAAATTCAGTTTGCCTGTGCTTATATGCCAAATATGAGAGTAAGTCAAACTGTTAGAGATAATCAACTATATGGCAAGGCTAAGGCTATTGGTCAATGCCATTATGGTTATGAATCAGATGCTGAGGGATTAGACAAAGAAAACTTCTTAACTAATATTTTCATCAGCCCCACATTAAATAATCCAGTAGAAGTTGCTGAGGTTATTTTACATGAGCTTATCCACACAATGACCAAAGGACATAATCACAAAGGTGCTTTCAGATGGATTGCTGAATATGTTGCAGGGTTAGCTTTTACTCCAAAGGGTAAAGGTCACACTTATGCACTTCCTGAGCTTAAAACCAAACTTGGAAAGATTACTAAAAGAGTTGGCAAATATCCACATAAGAAATGGATGCCTAACAAATCTTACAAGAAGCAAACCACTAGGATGTTCAAATTAGTTTCTTTGGGTGTTATGATACAGCCTGAGGATGGAAAAGGTAATAATGGATATGAACCTAAGCCTTATATAGTTAGAGCCTCTAGGACTGTTTTAGGAGCAGGTTTTCCATTAGACCCTGATGGTGGCAAGATGCTCTTAGAAGTCAATCAAGAACAGGTAGAAGAAATCATAGGCAGAGACATTCCTAGTTCATGGAAAAATGGCTTTAAGGACTTAACAATAAATCTTCCTAGTGGTGGCAGAGGTATGAGTGAAAAAGATTACATGGATGGCAGAAAGGGGCTGATTTAAGATGAGCATAAAATTAAATCCTAAACCTTATGCTAAGAAAGTGAATGCAAGGGCAAGGAATGAAAGAATCAAAGAAGCACTGTGTTTATTGTTTATGTTTGGAGTCTTTACATTCATACTGGTGTTCTTTAATTTGTAGGTGTCAAGGTGACACAAACTCGTGTCTACAAACAGCAATTTAGCCCCTATTAAAACAGGGGCTTTTTTGTTATCTTAAATTAATTGTGAATAATACTTGACATTAATAATTAATAAGTATTAAGCTTAGTTAAGTTATTTGATAAAGATTTTAAGAATTGGGGTGCTGAGGCATCAGTCCTGTAAGAGGGTTAAAGTAGAGATAGAGAATTAAAATAACTGCAGAAGATTTTAGTTCTTAGCTCCCCAATAAAATTTCAGGGGGAATGATATTTGAAAATTGGGGTGGATGGTAGATTTGTCATTGCGACAAAATAACACATGAGAGGAGTCACAGTTTAGTGGCTGTAAGTGCAACCTAAGCAGGGGATAAACTTATTAAACTTAATCACATGAAAGACAAGTTGCCCTTAGGGGAACAAATAATAGGAAATGATGAACTTGGTCTTGTCTTTGTCCACCCTAAAAGATTTATTAATAATGGTTATTGTACAGGTCTTAATTCTAATGTAGGATTTAGGGATTTCTCTAGTATCCTCATACTCAACCCCCATGGTTATCTCTCTTTCTGTGGGGGTTTTTCTTTATATTAATTAACTGTAAATAATACTTGACACATACTGTTTAAACAGTTTATATTCATAGCATGAATTATGAAACACAAGCAAAGAAAGAGAGAAATGAGATGACCAGAAAAGACAAAAATGAAATATCAGAAAATGTTAGTGATGCAATGAGAATGCTAGGTAAGCATATTAATCCTAATGAGGTGGAAAACTATATGAGTTGCATCTGTGCAGTATTGAATTCAAACCCTAAAGCTTCACAGGGTTTCAGAAACATAGTTAAGGAATTAATTAAATAATAAACAGGGGTGGTGTAAAAGCCACCCCATTAAAGAAAGAGAGAACTGAGATGAAAGAAGTAAAAGAAGTTTTTGTAAAAAACGCTATTACAGAAAAAAAATCCACTTGGCAGGTGCGTAAAATGGTTAATACACTGGTTGGCATAAATAAAAAAATGGGTAGAAATGCTATTAAAATCACACAAAGAATGGGGAAACTTGACTATAAAGGCACTATTAAGGTTTATAACTTACTGACCTCAAGTTATGAACGTCATGTAGTTTTTCATGCCAATTATTTAGATGCTGTTGGCAGAAACAAATATTCTGTTAAATATGACAGAACTTTATTTGAATTGAAAGAAAACCTATTTGGTGTAGAAGAAGAATAAACTTAACTAAATAAAAGACACCAAGCCCCCTTTTTACAGGGGGTTTTTTGTTTCTATTATTACCTGTAAATAATACTTGACAGGGATTGTTTAAACAGTTTATATTTATACCATGTTATTAAATAATAATCAAAAGAAAGAGAGACCTGAGATGAAAAAGATAAGAAAAGATGCAAAGACATTTGAGCTAAACTTAGTAAACGGATATAGAGGAGAAGCCGATAGACCTATTTTAAATATGGATTCAATTCCTATGGGTGAAGATGGCTGTAAGTCGCTATCTATAGAACTAAAGGATGGTATTTCAGTTACTGTTAGGGAATGGACAGATGGAGATGTCTATGTAAGTGTTGATGAGATGAGATTAACGAATAGAGAGTCTTTAAGCATAACAAAGCATAAAAGAACAACTTTTCCTGCTGATGAACACACAGCAGAATTTGATTCTACAATTCTAGAAGCAAGAGGGAATAAAGTTCAGGTTTGTTTTAAAACATTCCATAAGCCTTTAAAAAAATAAAACTAACCACCCAAAGGAAGAGATATAAGAGCCTCGCAGAAATGTGGGGCTTTTTTATTATTATAATATTTATATTTATATTATTATAGTATTTATAACACTTTGCAAACTGTTAGCTAACTGTTTAAATAGTAACAAAACAAAGTTACCACAATCATACTTGCATGTATGCTTAATATTAGACATGGCTTATGGTAGCCTGACACTGCTGAAAAGTTATTTAAGGCAATATAAAAGGGCAGACAAACAAAAACCATAAAGACTGAGGTTGCAACCAAAGTTCTTATAATAAACAAAGGAAATGCTATGCCTTATGGTTCTTATCCTAAGAAGAAGAGTAAAGTAGGGAAAAAACGCCCAAAAAAGGGTCTTAAAGGCTCTAAAAAGAAAAAGGCTAGGTCTTATTAACACCAAAGAAGAAACCCCTGTAGTACAGGAAGAGAACAGGAATGGTGATGGAACTTTTAAAAAGGGTACATCAGGCAATCCAAATGGCAGACCAAAGAAAGGTTTTGCTATTTCTGATATACTGGAAATGCTAGGTGATAAGGTTTTATCTAAGGACTATGATAGCAAGACTTTTAAAGAGTTGATGCTAGAAAAGGTTTATGATATGGCTTTGCATGGAGACTTAAACAGTATAAAGTTTATAGCAGACAGGACTGAAGGAACTGCATTGCATAAGATGTCAGTAACATCCAATGAGCCAATCCAAGTAATGAAGATAAAAGAAGCTGATGAAACACCTGTTTAAACAGACTGTAAATGGAAATAATACTAGACAAAACTAGATGGGAAATTTTAGACCACCAAGCCAAAGTGAAAGTTTTGATAACTGGGAGAAGGTGGGGCAAATCTGTTTTGTCAGCAGTGTTTCTACTGCACCAACCTTTTCAAAAGGGGGAGAGAAGATTATACATAGCCCCTTACTACAGGCAGGCAAAGCTCATTATGTTTCCCCTGATGAAAGAATTAATGCTACAATTTGGAGATGTAAAAATCAATGAGACTGAGCTATCATTTAGATTTGATAATGGGGCAGAGTTGTCTCTTAAAGGGGCAGATAATCCTGACAGCCTTAGGGGTATTAGCTTGGGTAAGAATGGAAGTAATGGGGTTGTCTTAGATGAGATGGCTTATATTAAAGAAGGATTCTTTGAAGAAGTGATTACACCAATGCTATTAGACCATAATGCTAAGGCATTATTAACATCTACACCAAATGGCTACAACCATTTATATTCTAAATTCCTTTTAGGATTAGGTAAAAATCCACTGTATAAATCATGGCAGTTTACCACCTTAGAGCATGGGATGATTTCTAAAGAGTCTGTGCTAGAAGCTAAAAAGACAATGACTGCTGACCAGTATAAGCAAGAGATGTTAGGCACGTTCTTAACAGCAGGGAATAAAGCTGTATGGAACTTTGATAGAAATGTGCATCTTCAACCTATTAAAGATATGCCACCCCAAATGTTCTTTGGATTAGACTTTAATGTAGCAACAATGGCATGTATTGTAATGGGCAGATATAGTGATGGAACTGTAGTTGCTGTGGATGAATTAGTCTTACATAATTCTAACACTGATGAAATGGCTAGGTTAATGAAAAAGAAGTACCCTTATGTAAAGGATTGCTATCCTGACCCTGCAGGCAAATCACGCTCAACTGTGGCTATTAATAATAGGTCAGACCATTCCATTTTAAGAGAATATGGATTTAATGTTTATGCTAAGAATAAAGCACCACATACCAAAGATAGATTATATAGTTTGAATAGATTACTGAAAGACAGTGAGGGCAAAATAAGAATGACTGTAGCACCTAAGTGTGTCAATCTGATTAAGGATTATGAATTATGTCAAAGAGACAACAATGGTAATCTGTCTAAGAAAGATGAGAACCTAACACATTTTCTTGATGCTTCCAGTTACTACATTGATTTAAAAGAGCCTGCCTATAGGCGAACTGCAACCACACTGGAGTTTTAGATGATTATCCCTGACCTTTCACTGGCAACAATTCAAGACACAATTAAGAAAGAACTTGGAAGGATAGAGACAGCAAGATGGCAAGAAATTGAAATGTTTCTTGATTACTATGAGAATATAGAGACTGATAAATACATTAGGTCTTATTTTGATTCAGAAACGCTTAGAAGTGTTCCTATGTTTACACAATCCATTGTAAGAAGATTCACCAAAGCATCTTCAAATGTATATGGCAAAAGCTTAGACATTGAAAGGATAGTAGATGACAAATATAAAGAAGTAACCAAAGGATTAAATAGAAAGTGCAGACAGCTTGAAGAGTTAAATTTTTTATTAGGAAACATGTGCATGAGGTCAAGATGGGATGAGAGCAAAGAGCAGATGCAATATGACCTAGTGCCTTTCTATCATGTGTACTTTGTTGATGGGATGCAAGATGAGCCAAAGGCAATTCTATATCCAATCCAAAGGAGTGGATTTGGTAAGCTAGAGAAAGAGCTTTATGCTTTTTGGTCAGTTGGTATGGATGGAGAACAGGGCTATCATTTCTTAATTGATTCAAATGGTCAAATCTACAGCGTGAATGAAGAAAATTTAAACCCATACAAGAACAGCAAAGGTGAGAGTATTTTGCCTTTTACATTTACTAGGAGACAGCCAAGAGTTAGAGATTACTTTGGTGGCAATGCTAGTGATATAATTCAAGCATCATTACAGTTAGACTTAGCTATGACTGAGATGGCTTTAGCTATTAGGATGGGGGCAACTGGTGGAGTTAAATGGATTAGTGGATTAGACATTAATCCTAGTGAGCCTATTCAAGTTGGAGTAGACAAGGTTTTATGTTTGCCTAGTGATACATCATTCAACATGACAGCACCATCAGGTGGGCTTAAAGAGATTATAGACACCACAAAGTTTTTTATTGAATCAGTAGCATCAAACAATCATTTGAATATTAGCTTTGCTGATGTAGGTAATTCAGCAATCAGTGGTGAAGCATTAAAGATATTAAACATAGAAAGCATTGAGCAAAGAGAAGCCAGTGTGGAAGATACATGGAGAGCATTTGAGGAAGAAAGATTTGCAGTGGACAGAGTGGTGTTGGAACAAGATGCAGGGATTAAGATTGCAGAAGATTACTATGTGGACTTTCCTGAAATGGCTTTCCCTATTTCTGAGTTGGATGAGCTTCAGGTGATTGAGAAAAAGAAGAGCATGGGGATTCTAACACAAAAAGAAATTTTATTACACTATAACCCTGATATGGATGAAGCTGAATTATCAGCCAAGCTAGGTGAGATAGCAGAAGAAAAAAGCCAAGAAGCTCAAGCAACACAGCCTGAGCCACAAGGTAGCTTGGTTGAAAGATTGATTAATGCTTAATGGCAATAACAAAAGACATATTTGATGAGTTCTTTGATGACTTGGATGCAATTAGCAAAACACTTTTTAGCAATGTTAAAAAGATGGGAACAGCCATTGAGGGCTTTAGTGATACACAAATCCTTAGAGTGGCTAGGGAGCTTGATTTCTTTTTGGAGTTACAAGAGGCAGGATTTAACACCTCTTTTAAAACGCTTATGCAGGGCTACGATAATGAAGCAGAAACAATCCTTAAAGAGTTTCAAAAGATTATTAGGTCAAGGACTATTGGAGCAGGAGCAGACATATTATTATCACCAACAAACACACAAGCGATTGCACAACAACTGCAACTACTTAGGGACTTGGATGGTAAAATTTTGCTAGGCAGGTTTAGCTCAGAAACAACAAGGCTAAAGTCAGAGCTTTTAAAAGGTATTATTTCAGGTGAGCCTGCAGGATTAGTAGCTGAAAGATTGAGTGCTGAGTGGGGTGAAATAATTATTGGTGACAGGTCTAGGATGATTGCTAGGGATTCATTTGCACAGTTCTCAAGAACTTCAACCATGAAGGTGTTTAAACAGAATCCAAATCAATTATTTAGATATATTGGTAGTAAGGATAAAAAGAATAGACCTGCCTGTAGATACTTCATTGATAATCAGCAAAACAAAAAAGGATTTACAGCTAAGGAAATAAAAGATTTAGGTAAGAAAATGGGAGAGAAAAAAATCCCATTGCCAGTGTGGGATAATAAGAAAAAGAAATATGTAGCTAAGTATGAAAAAGCAAAGTTTGACCAAGTGAAATGTGGAGGATTTAATTGTCGCCACAAGTTTAGCCCTGTTGGAGTGAGAAGAAACTAATGCAGGTAAAAGATGTCATATTATTCTCACAGCAATTCATGTCTGAAATGGGTGAGATTACAAAAGGCAGGATTGAGCAGGATGCTGACAAAGGCAAATTTCAAAACAATAAGAGTAAACTTAAATACAAGTCATTAGAATACAAGACAAGAAAGAAAGCAGGAAAAGCTCTATCAGGTAAAAAGAAAAAAGGAGTTTCTGCTGACACCCAAACAAACTTTGTAAATATGAGACTAACAGGGGATACATTAAATAGAATTAAAAGCACAGCTACAGATAAGGGCTTTGCAATTACTTTTGATAATGCAGAGATTGTTTTAGGCAATGCTAAAAGAGGATATGACCTGTATGGGTTATCAAATAAAAACATGGCATTTCTAGCAAATAATCTTGAGGGTGAGATTCAAAGAAAAATTAATCTGTATGAGGCAGAGGATGAAATAATTAATCTTGGAAAAAAACAATAAACAGGAGACCATCATGTCTGAAGATGTAAAACAAGAACAAGGCATTGAGGAAAATGCCGTAAAAGAAGCCTCACAAGAAACCACCTCACAAGGTGTCAAAAGTGTAAGTGATTCTATTCCCTATGCTAGATTCAGTGAAGTCAATGCAAAGCGTAAGCAGGCAGAAGCTGAGTTAGAAGCTTTTAAAAGTAAAGCTGAAATTAAAAGAAAGTCTGAACTAGAAAAGCAGGGAGAGTATAAAGCTCTACTTGATGAATCTAAATCAGAGATGAATAAGCTTGAAGAAAAAGCCAAGCAGTGGGAGTCTTATGAGAATCAAAAAAGAGAACAGCTTATGGAAGCTGTTGAACTAACAGAATCACAACAGAAGATTGCAACCAAATTAGATTTGATTGAATTAGAATCTTATGTTGGTGATTTAAATAAACAACCAATCAAGCAAGTTGTTAAGACTGATGCTTCTATACCCTCAAGTGGGATGCCAAACTTGGCAGAAAACCCATTTACAAAACTTGATGACAAAGGTAGTTTTGTAAGCACTTGGGATAAAATTATGGCTAAGTATCAGACAAAATAATTTGCAGAATAGGACAAATTAAAAAATGGCGAATACGACAATTAGCACGTCAACCCAAAATAAACGTGCCATGCTCGCAGATGCTGTCCTTGCCTCAATGGAAAGAAATTTGGTGTTTGAAAACACTGTTGATACTTCTTTTTCCTCATTAGTGCAAGGTGGTGGTGGGCAAGTTCTTACCATTCCAAAAGCAACAACACCAACTGCCTCTGCTAAGAGTGCAGGAACTGATGTTACTTATGGAGCAGACACACATGGTGCGATTACTTTAACTGTTGACCAACATTCATATGTTGCTAAGCAAATAGAAACAAGTTCACAGGTTTGGACACAACCATCCATGTTCCAAATGGAGACCAATCAATTTGGATTTTCTTTGGCAAAAAAGATGGATGATTATATAGAAAGTGTAATTGAGACAGACACTGGAAGTATCTCAGACTTAGGTGCTGACAATACTTTCACAACTGCCTTAATTAGAACAGGTATTGCATCACTAATGGCATCAGATGTGCCTTTTGATGGTAATGTCTTTCTAACAGTTAATCCTGCATCTTATGTATCCCTATTATCTCTAGCTGATTTTATTGATGCTAGTAAATATGGGAATGCAAGAGCAATCCAAAACGGAGAAATTGGGATGATAATGGGTGCAGAAGTAAGGTCATCTAATGCTATCAGTGGCGTAGCTGATGCTGATGAGGCAGGCTATCTGTATCACAGAACTGCTGTTGCCTTTGCAAGGGCAATGGATGTAAAAACAGAAGTTGATTATTCTGTTACGGCACTTGCAGACCAAGTAGTAGCTCACACAATTTATGGCGGTGTGCTTGCTTTTGGTGACAGAGTTTACGAATACCATAACATTTAAATAGTTAAGGTAATACTCTTAATGTTAAGTGGGGGGCTGTTTAAACACTCCCCCACTTTACTAAAAGGAAAAAGAAATGGCTATATTTGATTGGAAATGTGATTGTGGAAAGGTTTGGGAAGAGATAACCCTGCCTACAGAAAAAGAACCAAACACCTGTCCAAAATGTAAAAGTAAAAAGATAACAAAGTGCATGGGTGCATCAATGGCTGTTTTTAAAGGCAATGGATTTCCAACATGGGATAGCAGAGTATCAAACTCAGTTAAGGAAATGCAAAAAGACCATAAGAAGAAAAGCTATCTCAAAACAAATGATGGAGTGACAACTGCACATGATAGCAGTGATAAGCAAAAGATTTCAACAGCATGGGCTTCTAAATGAGGCTTTTTCATTTAATAAAAAAAATAATTAGGAGAATATAATGGCAAGCCAACCTGACTTAACCAATATTGCCATCAGTTCAGGATATGCAACTTTAATCCACACTGAAGAAAGTGGTGGTGTTAGTAGTTCTTATACAAACATTTATGATGGAGATGGAACATTAGTTCCAATGGCGTTTGCCACAACTGGAATTAAAATTATTGATGGCAGTTATGATTTTGATGTAGCCTCACATGATGGGTCTAATGGGCTTAGGTTAGGTGGCACATTAGTTACTGCAAGTGCAACAGAATTAAATTATTTAGACATATCAAGTTTAGGTTCTGCTCAAGCTAGTAAAGTGTTAACTACAGACTCAAGCTTAGATGTTAGTGGAATTAGAAACCTGACAGGAACTGGCACAGCACAGTTTGCCAATTTTACATCTACTGGAAATTCTAGTATTGGCGACAGTGTAGCAAATGACACAGTTGCTTTCAATGCAACAATTACAACAAATTTAGTTTTTGAAGGCTCTACTGCTAATGCTTATGAAACAACTTTAGCAATCACAGACCCAACTGCAGATAGAACGTGGACAATCCCTGATTCTACTGACACCTTTGTAGGTCTTGCCACTACAGATACTTTAACAAATAAAACTTTAACTGCTCCTGATATTAATACACCTGACATTGATGGTGGTACTGTAGATGCAATTACTTCTTTGACAGTGGCTAATAATGTTGATATAGGTTCTTATGACCTAAGAGCAGGAACACTTACTGCTGATGGATTAACAAGTGGCAGAGTAGTGTTTGCAGGCACAAATGGGGTTCTTTCTGATGACTCAGATTTATCATTTAGTGGAGCTACCTTATCTGCAACAAATATGACCTCATCAGGCACAGTAACTTTTGGCAGTCTATCTGATGGCTCAATAACTGTTACAGCTTTTGTTGATGAAGATGACATGAGTAGCAACTCTGCAACTTTAATTCCAACCCAACAATCTGTAGTCAGCTACATTCAAAGCCAAATAACGGCACAAGATTTAGATTTTCAAGGTGATTCAGGTGGGGCTTTAAATATAGACCTTGACAGTGAGACATTAGACATTGCAGGGGGAACTGGTATAGACACAGTGGGGTCAAGTAATACTCTGACTGTTGCAATAGATTCAACAGTGGCAACTTTAGCAGGCTCACAAACTTTATCAAATAAAACTTTAGCAAGCCCAACAATCACAACACAGTTTACAATAGGCAGTGCAACAATAAGTGAAGCAGAGTTAGAAATTTTAGATGGTGCAAATGTATCCACTACAGAGCTTAATATTATGGATGGTGACACAAGTGCCACAAGCACCACTGTTGCTGATGCTGACAGGGTAGTCTTTAATGATGCAGGTGTAATGAAACAAGTGGCTGTTACAGACCTCTCAGCTTACTTAGATGATGAGATTACAGCTATGCCTAACCTTGTCCAAACTTCTGCCTTAGATAGTGGCAGTATCACTTCAGGGTTTGGCAATATAGATAATGGCTCAAGCACTGCAAACTTTGGAGCAACTACAGTTGATTCTCTTTCTGTAAGTGATGGCAATATAACAAATGTAGGAAGCATTGCTTTAGATAGTATTTCTGCAGATAGTTCAACAATCACTTTTTCAAGTGCTATTGACTTTGACAATCAGAACATGACAAATGTTGATATTGACTCAGGAGCTATTGATGGTACAAATATAACAGTTGGTTCAGGTAAAACATTAGATGTGAGTGCAGGAACATTTACCCTAGCAAATAATCAGATTTCAGGTGATAAGGTTGAGGGTGGAACTATTGCAGGTACAACAATAACAGCACTTACAACGGCAGGCATAACAGCCTCAGCAAATATTGATATTGGTTCTTATAATTTAAGAGCATCCACATTAACTGCAGATAGTCAATCATCAGGTAGTGTTGCAATCTATGGAGCAAATGGTGTTCTTAGTGAAGATTCAGACTTAACATTTTCTGGCTCGACTTTATCAGCAACCAATGTGGCTATAAGTGGTACATTGACGACAACAGGAAGCGTTCAAGAAGTTTCCACAACAAACTTAAATGTACAAGACCCATTAATTCTGCTTAACAAATATGATTTACAGCCAAGTAATAATGTTTTTGATGCAGGTATTGTTATTAAAAGAGGTTCATCAGATTCTGCTCCTGCTAATGTAGCAATGATTTGGGATGAATCAGCAAACACTTTTGGCTTTATTGATACAGATGATGATGGAACAACTGCAGGAAATGTTACTGTAACTGATTATGAAAATTTAAGAGTTGGTGCTTTAACAGCAGACGATGCTTCAACTTTTACAAGCACAATCTCTACAGCTACAGGCTCAACTATTGGAAACCTTACTTTTGCAAATGGTTCAATTACTGACAGTAGTGGTGCAATAAGTTTTGGAGATGAAAATCTTACAACTACAGGAACTTTTAGTGCTGAACATCTAACATCAACTGATGATGCTACAATAGCAGACACAATTTCAATAGATGGTACAATGACAATAGCTACAGGCTCTATAACAGATTCAAGTGGTGCTATAGATTTTGGAAATGAGGCACTTTCAACAAGTGGAACTTTAGGAGCAGGAGTTATTACAGCAACTGGCTTAACTATAGGAAGTGCAGTTATCACAGAAGCTGAATTAGAAATCCTTGATGGTGCAAGTTTAACAACCACAGAATTAAATTATGTTGATGGAGTTACTTCAGCAATACAAACGCAGATAGATACAAAAGCACCTCTTGCAAGTCCAACTTTTACAGGAACAATCACTATTGGAAGTGCAGGAATTAGTGAAACTGAATTAGAGATATTGGATGGCTTAACAGTTACGACTGATGAGCTTAATATCATGGATGGTAGTGCTACAACTCAGGCAACAGTTACCTTAGCAGGAACTGATGGAGTTGTCATTAGTGATGGCGATGTAATGAAACAGGCTTTAGTCTCTGACTTTGAAGTCTATATGGAAGCTAATCTTGATACAATGGGTTCTCAGTTTACTTCTGCAAGTGCATTAGCAACTGTGGGGGCATTATCAAGTGGCTCTATTGCTTCAGGATTCGGAGCAATTAGTACAGGCAACGCAATTACAACCACAGGCGTAGGTACTTTTGCTTCATTAGATATTAGTGGAGCAATAGATGTAGATGGAGTCACTAATCTTAATGTAGTGGATATTGATGGAACTTTAACAGTAGATGGTGCAAGGTCAGGAGATTTTTTAACAAAGCTAACATCTACAAATGAATATGGTTTATATATTAAAACAGTAGGGACAACTGCAAGTCACGATTTATTAAGACTTGACGATAATACTGGTACTGTATTTAAAGTTATGGCGACAGGTGCAACTACGTTTACTGGTAATATAAGCCTTACTTCAGGCAAGAATATTACATCAGGAAATATGAAAATGTATATTGATACAGGCTCACATAGTACAAGTGCAAGTTATGCTACATTTGAATCGTTATCAGACAGGGGAATTGATATAAGGTCACAATCACAAACAAGATTTTATACAGACAATGCTAATACTTTAGCACTCACTTTAGATGGTTCACAAAATGCTACTTTTGCAGGAACAATAACAAATACTCCAAGTACAGATGGTGCTTATGCAATGTTTGTTAATCAACAACACGCTACTGGTTGGGGGTTAAGAATAGCAGGAGGTGCAGATAGTAGTGACAATTTAATAAATGCTCAAAATGGGAGTGGTACAGAAAAATTTGTAGTAAAATCTGATGGTTCAGCCACTTTTGCAGGAAATGTAGGAATTGGCACATCATCTTTGGCAAGCCCTGCAGGTTCATTAAATATGCTTAGAATACAACACGCAACTGGAAGTGCAGGTCTTGTTTTATGTGGAAATTGCAATAATCATGATGCTTGGGATATACAAGCCAACGATAATGGAAACCTTTATTTTTTAAGAGGGAATACTACAAAAGTCTTAGTTGAGGGAGGTGATGGAACTGTACAAATTCCAGGCTCATTATCAGTAACAGGAGTTTTAACCAATAACACAAGAATAAGTTCGAACACCCAGACTCCCTTAAGATTTCATAATAATATGACTGGAACTGCAAATGCTGGTTATTTTCAATTTTCAAGTCATACAGATGGTCACGATATATCAGTTCAGTTTTATGATACTAATTTTGGAAGTGAACGTAGAAGGTTTACAGTAGATGCAGGAAATACTGCTTGGTATTTTCAAACAGCGGGAGCATCAGCAACGCATTTAACAATAGCATCTGATGGTACAGTATCAGGAGAATTAAATGATACTTCAGATATTGCATTTAAAGAAAACGTCACTACGATTTCTTCTGGACTAACTAATATAAACGCTCTTAATCCAGTTAGTTTTAATTGGAAATCAGATATGGGTAAGGGAGATGGAACACGCAAGACAATGGGTTTTATAGCTCAAGAAGTTGAAGAAATTTTACCAGATTTAGTGACTGGTAAAGATTTTGATGCAGAAACAAATTTAACTGGAAAATCTATACATACAGGAGGGATTGTAGCTCATCTTGTTAAAGCAGTCCAAGAATTATCAGCTAAAGTAGAGGCACTTGAAAATGCTTAATTATTTATCATGTGATTGTGAAAACTGTGACTGTGGAAATTGCTGTGGGTAAAGCATTCATGTGGACATTTGTAGGATTCTGTTTAGGTTTGGCAGTTGTTGAGCTTACAGATGGAAAACCTGCTGAAAAAGTAGATTATAATAGAATGTATTTTAATACGAGAACAATCTACAGACCTTACCCTAATCACCATTATTACGATAGGCATTTAGACACGTTTAACAATCAAAGACCTAATAGTAGT
>Ga0209337_1000464_pt1 | contig 32788 bp, 61 predicted proteins | sample LinPmetageLP53_FD_184044 | JGI IMG/M metagenome (GOLD analysis project Ga0209337, IMG submission 184044) | Marine viral communities from the Pacific Ocean - LP-53 (SPAdes) (version 2) | ecosystem: Environmental > Aquatic > Marine > Oceanic | place: Pacific Ocean | collected 2010-02-08
CAAAACCAAGTGAAAGTGAAATAAATACTAAGTTAGCAGAACTAACAACTCAGTATGAGGCAAAAGAATATCAAAACAAAAGAGCAAATGAATATCCAAGTATTCAAGCACAACTAGATGACATATATCACAATGGTGTAGATGGTTGGAAAGCTACAATTAAAGCAGTAAAAGATAAATACCCTAAGGAGTAACAAATGGGATTAGAAACAGGAACATATATAGACAGTCTAAATAACTCAAACCCTACAGCAGGTGATGCCGTAGGAGAGGGTGATGACCATTTAAGATTAATCAAATCGACAGTCAAAGCTACATTCCCAAATTTATCAGGTGCTGTAACAAGTACACAGGCAGAATTAAATTTACTAGATGGCGTAACGGCAAATACTACAGAACTTAATTATGTAGATATAACGACACTTGGGACTGTTCAAGCGTCTAAAGCTGTAACTGCCGATGCAAACAAAGATGTCACAGCTATACGAAATTTAACAGTAACAGGAGCTGTTACTATTGGTTCTAATACTGTTGCAACTTTACAAGCTGTATATCCTGTAGGAAGTATTTATATAAATGCAGCAGTAACAACTAACCCTGCAACCTTATTAGGATTTGGCACATGGACAGCATTTGGTGCAGGTAGAGTAATTGTTGGGTACAACGCAAGCGATAGTGATTTTGACGCATTACAAGAAACAGGTGGTGCTAAAACACATACATTAACTACATCTGAATTACCATCACATAATCATAGTATTACAGGACATGTTTCAAGAAGTGGATTTTCTTTTGAACATCATCAAACTAATTCCAGATTGCCTGGAGAAAACTTTGATACAAATCCTAATGTGTCAAATACAGGTGGTGGTTCTGCACACAATAATGTACAACCATACATAGTTGCATACATGTGGAGAAGAACTGCGTAATGGCAACATTTGTAGCACCTGCACCTAAAGGTCTAATAAAAGATACAAACAATACTGTATTGCCACCTGAATTTTATTCAGAAGCATCTAACATTAGGTTTGCAGATAGTGCAGCTAAAAAGATTAAAGGACATGACCAAGTATTTGGCACACCTACAGTTGCACCATATTTCGTTATTAACTGGTCTACAGGTGCAAATGTATTTTGGTATTATGCAGGTACAGCAAAGATTTATAGACAAAGTGGGGCATCAACTCACACAAATTTTACACGAGCATCAGGTGGAGATTACTCAACTAATTTAGATGTAGTAGGAAACTGGACAGGAACTATCTATAATGGTCTACCTATATTATGTAATGGTGTAGACCAACCACAAGTATTAGCTACGACAGGAGCTAGTGCATTTAGTGATTTAACTAATTCAGGTGGTAGTGTTTGGCACTCTGTAAGTGGAACTACAACTGTTTGTAAAACTATTAAAGCATTTGGTAATTATTTAATAGCTTTGAATACTACAGAAAATGGAGTAAGTTTACCTAACAAAGTTAGATGGAGTGACGCAGCAGAAAATTTTTCATTACCATCTTCTTGGACAGCATCAGCAACTAATGATGCAGGGTCTGCAACAATTGGAGATGAATCAGATTTTATTATAGATGGTCTTGCATTGAAACAATCATTTGTAATATACAAAGCAAACTCTACATGGTTAGTTAATTATATAGGTGGTAATCTTGTATTTAGTTTTCAAAAACTATTTAACGATACAGGTGTATTAACAAGAAACTGCATAGCAGAGTTTGATGGTAAACATTTTGTTGTAACTCAAGGTGATTTAATTGTACATGATGGTGTAGCAAAACAATCAGTAGCAACAAATTCTATTAAAAGGCAATTGTTTGATGATATTAATGATTCTTATTATCAACTTACATTTTGCACACACAATGTTCAGCAATCTGAAATGTGGGTATGTTACCCTAGTATTGGTTCAGAATATTGTAATAAGGCATTGATTTATAACTACGTTAATAACTCATTTACTTTTCGTGATTTGCCTAATGTTTATCATATTGGTCCGGGTATTGTAGACCCCGGGGCAGTATCTGTTGTATGGTCAGGACAGTCAGTTACATGGACAGCTTATGAGGGTACATGGGGTGATAGAAATTATAATCCAACAGAAAGGTCTATACTTATGGCAGGTGTAGCAGATACTAAACTGTATCGTGGAGATTTTGGGCAACAGTTTGCAGGTGAAAACTACATCACAACCATAGAAAGAAAAGGATTAACTTTAGATGGCAACACAAACACAGTAAAACAAGTAAGAAAACTTACGCCTAAAATAGCAGGAACTGGCAAATGTACTATATCAGTAGGAAGTTCTATGAGTCCTAACGGCACATATACATTTACACCTAGTCAAGAATTTACACCCAATACGCAAAACAAAGTAGATTGTAGAAGTACAGGTAAATTTATAGCAGTAAGATTTCAACACACAGAAGATAGCACTTTTGAGCTAAACGGATATGATTTAGAATATGAGGTAATAGGAGAGAGATAATGGCACAAGCCCCTAAATATACCCCTAATCCAGTACCAAGTAACCCTAAAGATTTACCTAGATATATCTTTGAGGAGCTAACTAAACTGCAAGGCTCGTTAGAAGAAAACGCAACAACTTTTATAGAAGTAAAAAACGTAGAACCTGAAAGAATTAAACAAGGAGATATAATCTATGCTGACGGTACTAATTTTAATCCCGGAAGTGGAGAGGGTATATACTTTAGAAATGCAGCAGGAAGTTGGGTTAAATTATAAAAGGAGAAATAAATGATATACGTTTCAGGAATACCATCAAGATATATTGATGATGTATGGGAACATTGTGAAGAGTATGTAGTCATGGGTATCAATAAAGCTCAAGAAGAAATGAATGAGCATGATATTTATTACTTTTTAAAAGATGGAGAAATGCAGTTATGGGTTGTATTCGATGAAGATAATGATAAAGAAATTAAAGCTGTAGTTACTACACAAATAATAAACTACCCACAAAAAAAAGTATGTAGGATAGTTACGTTAGGTGGTAAAGGTATGGATGAATGGGTATCACAGGTATTAGATGTACTAGAAGAATGGTCAGAAGAACAAGACTGTGAAGCTATGGAAACTGTATGCAGAAAAGGATTCGTTAAAAAATTAAAGAACTTTGGTTATGAACAAACATATACCATAGTTGGAAAAGAACTCACAACAATACATTAGGAGAACACTATGAGTAAAGGTGGAGGAGGAGGTACTAATACCGTCCAAAAAGCCGACCCATGGGTAGGACAACAACCCTATCTAACTGATATATATGGAGAATCGCAGAGACTTTATGACCAAGGTCCAATGCAATTTTTCCCCGGACAAACATATGCAAGTCCGAGTAATAGAACTATACAAGCAGAAGAAATGATAGCTGACCAAGCTTTGGGTAGCCAACAAGTTATGGCTAATCAAGTAGCACTAGCTAATCAGTTTGGCTTAATGCAACCACAAATGTTATCAGAAAATCCATATCTTGCAGGTGCAACAGAAGCTGCACTAAGACCAGTTTATGGACAAGCACAAGGTTTACTACAACAAGCTAGACGTGGTGCTACAGGTGCAGGTCAGTTAGGTGGTACAAGACAAGCTATACTTGAACAAGGTGTAATAGGTGATTATATGCAAAAGGCAGGTGATATAAGTTCTCAAATGTATTCCAAAGCATATCAAGATTCTATTGATGCACAACAAAGAGCAATTAGTTTAGCTCCAAGTGTAATGCAAATGGGATTATCCCCTGCTGAAACATATGGTAAAGTAGGTTTAGCTGAACAAGCAAGACAACAACAAGCTATAGATGAGGCAAGAGCAAGGTTTGAGTTTGGACAACAAGCTCCACAACAAGCACTAAGACAATACTCAGACATAGCATTAGGTAATATGTTACCCGGCTCACAAACTACATCTATGCAAGGGGGAGACCCATCATTTATGCAACGAGCAATAGGTGGTAGTTTAGTAGGTCTAGGTACTTATAGTGCTATGGGAGGAGGATTAACTGGTTCTGCTGCAACAGCACTAACTCCATACGCACCTTTTGTAGCAGGTGCATTAGCAATTGGTAGTTTATTCGATTAGGAGATATTATGTCATATTTAACAGATTTACTTAACATGGAAGTTGGCTCACTTTCTATTTTTAAATCAGATGAAGAAAAACAAAAAGAAAGAGAGTTGGCTTTACAAAGCAATCTTGGTTTATTAAACGAATCTAATGAACAAAATAAATTTTTAGGTTATCAAAATGACCCAAGATTTATGGATTCTTTTTTTGAAAATACTACAACTAATTCTAACATAACACTTATAGATAAGGTATACGAAACAAAAGCTGTAGATGGAAATAAAATGTATAGTCTAAATGAACCAACAATTGGAAAATCAAAATTAGTTCCTGTTGATATGGATAATAAAGATGGAGTACAAAATGTTGTTGATATTGCTAATAATCAAAATGCAATGAGAGGGGATAAACAAATGTTTCAAATTAATCCTGAAGACATGTCACCAAGAGGTCAATATTTATCTAAAGCAGCAGAACCATATAGTAAAGAACAACAAGCAGGTTTGTTAGTAGCAGAAGAAAATTTATTAAACTTAAATCAAAATCCAACACAAGGTAATGTATTGTCTGAAATATATAATTTAGAAAAAGGTGGCTTTTCATCTAATGAAGTTGCAAAAGAAATATCATCTTTATCTCCTGCAACAATGATTACGTTAATGTCTGCGTTAGGTGGGACTAGTTCTAATAAAACTCAAACACCTATAGCTCCTATACCGGTAGCTACAAGAGGACAAACATTTGGCTTAATAGACCCATACGAAAAATATAGACGGAGATTAGTATAATGACAAAGAAAGAAGATGAACTACAAAAGCTAGTTGATGCTGTTGGTGGAACTATAGCACCTACATCTAATATAGATGATACGCAACAAATGTTAAACTCTATTAAAAATGCTGCTTTGATAAGAGCAGGTATAGGTATAATGGGTCAAAGAAAAATGGGTGAATCAGGTTATGATGTAGCTAGTAGAACTATATCTGAAGTAGCTAAGTCTTCTGCTGACCAATTAAAAACATACGCAACCGTTGCTGCTAGTAATAAAAAAGATGATAAAAAATTAACAGAATTTTCTAAAGCACAAACTATATACAACAAAACATTTTATCAACCTGATGCACAAACAGGAGCATTAACCCAACTAAGGCAACCATTTATGGAGCAAGGAATTACACCACCAACACAAGAATGGTTTAAAAATAATTTATTAACAGATGAGTTTTTATTAGGTGGACAGGGACAAGGAGAAAATTATATAGAATTTCATTTAGGTCAAGCTAAAAGAGCAAGAGACAGAGGAGAAACTCCACCTGATTATGAAGAAACATTTAATACATATAATATATTAAGAAATACCGGAAGATAATGGCATCAATAACTGAAGAAGATAAGGAACTATTTAATCAAATAAATGGAACTGTAAGCACAGGCAAAGCAGTATTAGACCCATCTGACGTAGAAATGTTTGACAGAATAAATGCAGGTTCAAACTATGAAGCTATACTTAATGACAACATAGGCGTTGATGAGGGGTTAATAGAGGGTATTGATAACGAAGCAGAAGCTATGGCATATGCAGGCAGTATGGGTATGCTCGATACTTATAGAGGTGTAAAACAATACTTTGGGTTTGATGAACAGCAAATGAAAGCTGACCAAAAAAAACTTAATGCTATATTTAGAAATAAAGAATACGGTGGCAAAGCATTTGCTACATATATGGGTGGTATTATAGCTGACCCGGTAGGATGGGTAATACCTTTAGCTAAAGCTAAATCAGTAACACAAATGGTTAAACAAGGAATTGCATACGGCACAGGTTTAGGAGCTGCATCTTATGTAGACGAGGATAGTGGATTTAGTAGACTAGAACAAGCAGGACTAGGTGCTGTAGGTGGTGGTGTTATAACTGGAGCATTAGGATTAGCTGCTAAAAAATGGGCAGGATTTGACCCTGTTGCTATAAGCAAACAAGATGCTTTAGATGAATTACCTAGTAAAAATTTAAGAATAGAACAAAACAGAACTAAAAATATAAGAAGACAAGAAGCTGAGGTTTCAAGATTGCAAGGTGTCACTGAAAAAATGACTGCTATAGAATCTTATAAAAAAAATGTAGCTATACCTACATGGAATAACTGGGTACAAAATCCATTAAGACCTATAGTCGGTGTTGGTGCAGGATTTGCAACATATAACATGTTAGATTCTTATGCAGAAACAGAAACAGCAACAGATTTTTTAGGTAAGACAGCACTTAGTGTTGGTGCATTTTTTGCAGGTAAAAGTTTAGGAACTAAAATGAATAGGAATGAAATGTTTAACAAAGCATTACATGATTTTTTTCCTGAAAACAGAATGAACCCTGAACTTTTAAGAATGTCTAATGAGCTAGATGGAAGAGTTGCTACTTACATGAAAAGATTAAATGATGTAGCAGGAGATATAAATAAGTTAGATGATGATGGTAAAAAACTTATATATAATCTTATGGGTGGTGATTTAGGTAAAGACGAATTACTAGCTATGTCAAAAGGTGAGATAGTTCAAAGAGCAACAAGAGTTGTTGGAGATATAAATCCCAAAACAAATAGACCGTGGACTAAATCAGAAATTAAAAAGCTTAAACCTGACGAACAACTTGCTTTAAAAAATAAAACAGAAAAAAATATAAATGTTAAAGAAACTTTAGGTATAGGATTACCAACAAGTGTAAATAAAATACTTAGATTAAATGATGAACAATCACAAATAATGAAAGAGATAGGTGAAGACCTAAGATATTCGGGTTTATTAGATGATGCTACATTTAAAACAAATATAGATAATTATATAGCAAGAATATATGACCCATTATTAGCAGTCAAAGGACCAAAAGCAGCTAATAAAGTTATAAAAGATTTGAGTAAAATTAGAGGAGACTCTTTATACAGTAGAGGACAGGTATATAACCTAGGTAATAAAGCTACATTTAAAGCAGAAGAATTAAAAGATGTAGTTCCTGCATTAAGGTCAGAAAGAAAATATGATTACCGTATTAATCAAACATATGGAAAGGTAAAAGATAACAAAGGTAAATTAATTAATAGAATATCAGATGAAGCTGACCCACAATATAATAAAGGATTAAGTTCTGAAGACCAAGCGTCTAACTATGGCGTTGTTATAAGAAAGAGTAAAGATAAACCTGACGAGTATGAAGTAATTACTCAGCTAACTAAACAGGAAAGAAAAGACTTGGGTGAACTAGATGACATGAGTTTATCTTTAGCTAAAACAGCATCTGAATTAAGAAGCACGGCAGGTATAGGTAAATACTATGCAGAAATGTTTGATAAGGGATTAAAGCAGGGGTTTGTTTTAAACAGAGAAAGTTATTTAACAAGAACTTTATCAGATAAAGGATTAAGAGTTTCCGGTAGAACAGGTGCTGATAGTAAACCTATTGTTAGTAATAAAGAAACTGACAGAATAGAGACAGAAATGAATCTATTAAGAACACAAGACCCGACAGTTCCCGGCAGATATAGAACCGGAGTAGATGAATTAGGACAACCGTTACCTGACGTTCCTTTTATTAATCTTGGAAAATACAATAAATTAAAAAAAGAATTAAAAACGGAACAAGACAAAGCATATAAAGAATACAACAATATAACAAAAGATTTAGAATCTAAATTCAAAGGAGCAACAGCAGACAAACCTGTAAGACTAGATACTGTAGGACAAGATGGATTTAAAGTTACAGATGAATTTGTTTATGTACCTAAAATGACTGAACCTGATGTTAATGGCGTTGGCAAAGCTGTAACAACTATAGGTGGAAAAGGTGGAACTGATATTCCTATGTATGGAAAACTAAATGGAAACTTAATAAGAAAGTCTGAATACAATGATATGATGTTACTAAAATCATTGAGAGAAGATGATGGCTCAAGACTTTTAGGTAATGAATATTTTAAACTAAATAGTTTTTGGAAAAAAACTAAAACAGTATATAACCCTGCTGTGCATATGAACAACTACATATCTAACTATACACTTTATTATGGAAGTAATGGAGCATGGAAAGAATTAGGAAAAGTACACAAGGATGGAACAATCAAACAAATATTAGGGTTTGAAAGAGGTACGGTTAAATGGGATGATTTAGATGACGACCTAAAACATTTATATGAAGCAGGTGTATTTGGCAGAGATTTAATATCTGCTGAATTAAAAGGTAATCTTGATATAGGTGCATTGAGTAAAGCATTTTCTACAGAAGCTGCAATGAAAGATGGTAACTTTATGAAGTCTGCTTTTGATACAATTAAAAATCAATTAAGTAAATCTAAAACATTAACATATGCAGGTAAAAAATTAAAAGGTGCTGACCAAATTATGTCAGGTTGGTATCAATTGGAAGATAGATTATTTAGAATAGCTTTATATAGAAGTAGATTAAAACAATTAAATCCTGAAACTAATTCTAAGTATACAAAATCTGAAGCATCTGCTGATGCTATAAAATATTTTGTAGATTACAATATTAAGTCTAAACATATCAATGCTTTAAGAGGAACAATAGTTCCGTTCTTATCTTATTCTTACAGGATAATGCCAAGACTAGCTGAAATTGGAATTAAACATCCTGAAAAAGTAGCTGTAATTGCAGCACTAGGTTACGCAGCAAATGATATGGGACGAGCTGCAACAGGTGGAACTAAATATGAACAAGAGCAAGAAAGAAAGTTTATGCAAGAGTATAACAAAACTAACATGTTCGGATTTGGTGCTATGCCTGAAGCACACATTAGAGTAGGTGGTGGTAAAGAACCTAAGTATCTAAACTTTAGTAGAATGTTACCGGGTGGTGATGTTTTTGTAATGGGTGGGCAAACTCCCGGAGAAGTACCTTTTTTCCCAAGCGTTATGCAACCTGGTGGTCCTGCATTTAGTACGTTATTAAACACTTTAGGCGTAGACCCTTTTACATTAGGCAAAAAAACTACAGATGAAGTGGGTATGGATGCTTTAGAAGTAATGGGTAATAGGTCATTAAGTATTGCTAAAGATTTTATACCAAACATTCCTTTTGTTCCGGGCAGTTTTTCTTACAAAAAAATAATGTCTGCATATGAAAAAGAATTTGGTGACCAAGAAAAATACAATACATTGTCTGACCCATTAACAACATTAGAAGCAGTAGTAAACTCTGTTGGTTTAAAAATAAACACAGCAGATATAGGAAGATTAAGAAGATTTACATCTTCAGAAGCTAACGCAATTAAATCTAACTTTAGTAAGAAGAGAAAAAAAATTAATAATGAAAGAATGAAAGGATTAATATCTTATGAAGATTACATAAGAGAAGTAGAAGAACTTAAACTAGATATGAAAGAAACATTAGAGGAGTTATACGATAGAAAATGATACCGTTTGAAGTTATAACAATGCTTGGCTCTAGTCTATTTACTGGACTACTATCTATATGGTCACAGAAATCTAAAGATTCGGCAGACCAACAGAAGTATCTTATGCAAAGAGCAGAGATAGAAAGAGCATCAGTTAATGACGCAAGAAAAGATAACAGTCAGTATCAATCTACGACAAGAAGATGGATGGCATTACTTGCAGTATTTTTTATAGTATGCCTACCTAAACTGGCAGTATTTTTAGACCCATCAGTACAGGTACACTTAATGTATCTTGACCAAGTCAAAGAGGGATGGTGGATATTTGGTAGTACACAAGAAGTAACAACATTTAAAGGTATCGGTGGGATAGTAATTACTACAGCAGATACACATTTTCTAGCAGCGATATCCGGATTCTATTTTGGTTCTGCTGCGACAAGGAGATAACATGGCTATAGAAAGAGCAGGTGAAAAATTTTCAGGATATAACAAACCAAAGAACTCACGCAAAGGTGGTAAAAAGTTTGCTGTATTAGCTAAAGAGGGAGACAAGATTAAGCTCATCAGATTCGGTGACGCTAACATGACTATCAAAAAGAACATACCATCAAGACGAAAATCGTTTAGAGCAAGACACAAGTGTGATACTGCTAAATCTAAACTAACAGCTAGATATTGGAGTTGTAAAAAATGGTAAGATTATATTTAGCTATAATTATATTAAGCATTTTTATTTTAGGTTATGCAATAGAAGATGCTGTGTCTGATGTTACATCAAATGGTGCTACAACTAACAGTCAAACAAATGCTTCAGGAAGTAACACAGCTATATCCGGTGGGTACTCACAAGAAACCACAAATAATTATACGGGTGGTCAAACTAATACTACAACTAATTCAACAAGCAATAGCACTAACCAAGAGACTGCCGTTAATAGTGCAACAGCACCTACTATGTCTGTGTATAGCCAACAGTCATGTGTCATTCCACTATCTATTGGCATGACCGTTATTGGTTTTAGCACAAGTCTTGGAACATATCACCATGATTTAAAATGCGAACAAAGACAAAGAGCCAAACTATTAAATGGATTAGGAATGAAAGTTGCAGCGATATCATTAATGTGTCAAGACAAAGACATATGGAAAGCAATGATGGATGCAGGAACACCATGTCCTATAGATGGATTAATCGGTGAACAAGCTAAACAAAGATGGGAAGAACTAGGTAATGAAAAAGTTTTTGATACTGTTAATGCTACCTCTAGTGGCAAACGCAGACACTTCAGTAAATCTAATTACTAACGGTACGTTTGACAACGGCACTACAGGTTGGACTACATCAGGTGATGCACAAGTTATAGGTGATTGCTGTCCGGGTGGACATGACTTTGAGTTTGGAAACAGTGGGTCTATAGAACAAACATTTGATTTAACATCAGATGATATTACTACTCAGATGCTAGACAACGGTATTACTCTCAACTCTACAGTAGAAGTACAAAATGGTGAGGGTGGTGTAGGTTCTTGGTGTCCTAACTGTGGCGATGCTGACAGTTTTAGAATAGACTTAACAATACTTGACAATAATAGTCAGGTATTAACTACGACTACACAAACAAGAACAGATGTAACAGGTATTAATGGTGTAGATTTTACTGACTCTATAACATATACAGGTACTGGTAGTTACTATGGCAACATATTTATTAAAGGCGAAGACGCATCAACAGGAAGACTTGGTGGACCAAACGTAGATAACATATCAGTTACCATGGAATATGACCCTGTTGTTTTATCATTAGAACAAACACAACATATATCTGCTGTTGCTGAAATCGTAGAAGAAATATATATAGAAGAATTTGTTTACGAAGAACCTGTTATTGAAGAGATTATCTTTGAAGAACCTATGGTTGAAATCATAGAAGAACCTGTTTTTATAGAAGAAGAATTTATTGAGGAGACTATTGTCTTAGCTCCTGCTATGATAGAACCTGAGATAATAGAAGAGGTTATAGAAGAACCGGCTATTGAAGAAGTGTTTGAAGAAATAGTAGAAGCACCTATTGAAGAAGAACTTGTGGAGCAAATTAATGAAACAGAAACTATCGAAGAAACAGAAAGAGATACAGAAGTTAATGAAAGTAACGGAGATGTTATCGCAGAAGAAACCGAAGTCGATAACGAGAGTGGGAGTATTGAAACCGAACTAACAATAGAAGAAATATCTATTAAGGTAGCTGATAAAATTAAAACAATAGATGGTCAGCTCAAAGCTACACAAATGATAGTAGCTAAGGTTATGCAGAAACACAACAAGATATCAAGTTACTCAAAAGTAAACACAGATATATTTATACAACCAAATATAGTTGATATAGATATAGGTACATATACAAACAATACCTATGTAGATATCAGAAATATTTATCCAAACCAAACATACGAGGACAGACTATGGACATCAAGGTAATTGCAGGGATACTAGGAATAGCTATCAGTCTTGGTAGTCTATTCGTATTTCAAGGACAGTTAATACAGAGGGTTGAGGTGCTAGAATCTAAATCAGTACCTGATATTACCCCATTAGAAAAAGAATTATCTATACTCAAATCACAAGTAGAGGATTTAAAAGCTAGAAATAGCAATCCATTAATGAGATGATAAAGATAATGAAGTTCTTATTAGGTAAGATAAGAACCAAATATCTAAGACCGGAGATATCTGTCTTAGAGTTTATACTAATATTGGTTATGTCATATTACATCACTAGATGGTTATATGCTTAAACTGATAGGAGATAACTATGAGTGCAAACATCCCTTATACCAAGAGGGAAATGCAAATCATCAAGGCAATCCATGCGATTGAACCTAATGCTAGGTTCAGTATTAAGGACAACATAAAGAATAGACTTGACTACCAATATGGTGGTATAGTATTCTTTAATTGTCTACCAATAAGTTGGGACGAAGTTATGGATAAGATTGATGAGCAAGAAGAAAGAAGACCTTATTAGTAATCCTCCCCATTACACAAAGGGGATTGAAACTACTAGGTATATACGGTCATGGGATATGGACTATGTTCGTGGTAACATTATAAAATATGTTACTAGATTTCCGTATAAGGGTACACCTGTGTCTGATTTAAAGAAAGCTCGTTGGTACTTAGATTATTTAATTAACGAGGAAGAAAACAAATGAGTGGTCAGATACATAATAGTGGTGGTAACTTTAGTAAGGTTGGTATCATACAAAGAGATGATGATGGTAATGCACTACAATGTCCTCATTGTGATTCAACGCATTTAATTAAAGCAGGTCATTGTGGGACAGAAAAGAAAAAAAAGAGATGGAAATGTAGGACTTGTGAAAAGAAAACAGTAAGTCCTAAAATTATAAAGAATTACGAATTAGAAGAAGCTGAGAATCTTGATTGGTCTACCGAAGAACTAATCAATGCAAGAACAGAAGTCTTCAAAAGAAAAGAAGCAAGAGAAAAGTCTGAAAAATTTATCAACATAAAGATAGATGATAAGAAACCTATTGGATTATATATACAAGGAGACCCACACGTTGATGATGATGGGTGTGATTGGGTATCACTTAGAAATCATATAGATATAGTTAATCAAACAGATGGTATGTATGCTTGTTCTGTTGGAGATTTATCTAACAACTGGGCTAGACGTGGTAAGTTAGCAGGATTATGGGCAGACCAAACTACTAATGGCGAACAACAATGGCAGTTAGTAGAGTGGCTAGTAGAAGCTACACCTTATATATTTATAGTAGCAGGAAACCATGACATGTGGGCTATGGAGGGCGACCCAATTAACTGGATGTGTAAACCTCTAAAGACTGTATACTCTAACCATAACGCAAGACTTAAAATTAAATTACCTAAACACGAAATCAAAGTAAATTGTTCTCATAATTTTAGAGGACATTCAATGTACAATACAGCTCATGGTATTGTTAAACACGCATTGTTCAATGCAAGAGACCACTTACTTATAGCAGGTCATACACATGTATCCGGTTACAGTCCTATTAAAGATGCGAACTCGGATAAAATTATGCACTGCGTACAAGTTGGTAGCTACAAAAAGTATGATAACTTTGCAAAGCAATTAAACCTACCATGTAAGATGATGTCAGCTTGTGCTGTTGCTGTATTTAATACTTATGTAACAGAAGACCACCCTGATTTTATCAAAGTATTTTGGGAAGTAGAAGAGGGTGCTGATTATCTAAACTTTTTAAGGAATAAGAAATGATACCAACTCTAACATTTTTAAATTGGGAAGACGCTGTTACACCTACACAAGGGTGGACAGACATTAAAGAATTAAAACCTGAACTAGCAGATTGCATATCTTTAGGTTTAATAGTAGAAGAGAATGATAAAACAATTACTATTGTATCTCACATATCAGGAGATAAAGAGGGAACAGATATAGATGGTAGTTTAGTATTGGATAAGTCTTGGATTAAATTTAGGATAGATGTACCAGTGCCGGACAATCAACTAGAAAAACTTAAACAATGGTTACTGAAGAGGGTAGAAGAATGAGAGTAGCAGACGAGAAGAAAGAAAAATTATTTGTAGAATATTTTACAAGTGGAGAGACATTAGCTAACGCAACTAAGTCAGCAAAAAAAGCAGGGTATAATAAGAATCCATCTCAAATGGGATACGTTCTTAAAAAGAAATACGAAAAAGAAATCAGAAAGATTAATGAAGAAAAGATTACCGGCGTATCAGGTAAAGCAATCAATGTACTTGAAGACCTATTACATTCAGACCAAGACTCAGTAAGATTAAACTGTGCTAAATTAATATTAGAATTGGGTAACTACTCATCACAAAATATTAATATTAATATGGAAGACAACAAACACAAGACAGATGCTGAGTTGGTTGAAGAATTACAGGGACTTGTTGCTAAGATTCCTGCATTAGCACCCAAGTTAATGGGTATTAAGGATGCAACAACAGAAGAAAAACCTGAAAGCTCAGATAACCTATCTACAAAGGACGAGAAAAGAGTTACTCATTAGTGGGTAGCATTGGTATAGGGTAGTATATTTACACTCGATAACGTCCATCCTAGCCCCCTATATTCTGACAAGAGTATACGATACCGGACACTAACACAACAAACCCTATTGAATTAATAAATATCAATGGATTATCTTTAGTTAGGATACCCGTTAACAACCAACCGAGTACCCCAACCACTTGAACATATAAGTTTAAAGGATATATGTTATATGAAGTTAAAAATATTCCAATCGTAAGAACAATTGAACTAAACCATTTAAGTCTATTCATCTCCAATCTTACTCAACGCACTAATCTCTATGTCTTTAATCATATTAAGTATCTTCATGTATGGTTCTCTGAATTCCATGTATCCCTCTTTTGTATATCCCATAATGTGATGCCGGTTATCATCATCAAAGATAAACTGACCAGTACCATCACAGTGGCTACACTTCTGAATAGTATTTCCAACTGAAACACTACCCACCCCTCGACAGAAAGGGCAGGTAGTGTCCATGGTCTCAGACATAGCAAGGTTAATAAAACTTTTAATTAATAATCTGTCTGAATTCTTTAGTGCATCTATATCATGTTTAATAAACATATAAGCACAGTCTACAAAGATATCATCGAACAACATAGCCCTAGAGTATTCGTTGTCTGTATACTTTGCTATAAGAAAATCATATTCCTCTGACGTTAATCCTTTAGTGCCTAAGAAATGTGATATGTCATCTGATGTTACTGAGTCGTGACTACCTGAACCTACCTGTAGTCCCATAGACTTAGCACATAAAAGAGATAACATCTCAGCTTTCAATAATCTTCCATATCCTATACTTGTTTCCAGTATATCTTTTGGTTACTATCTTAGCACCATCATTCTTAGATTCAAACTCTTTTGTATATTGATATCTTCTGATAGCATCCCATGTTCTCATTCCATTTACTTCTATAGAATCTCCACTATCCATTTTATCTATAGCAGATAAGTAATCATCATATAATCTGGGTCTCCCTGCATTTATTACAGGGATTCCTTTATCTATTTTAATCTTCACTTGGTCTATCTTTACTTGCATAATAATAGTCCCTCATTTTTTGTAGTCTATTTTGTCTTTGGGCTTCCGTTTCGCTAGACAATCTACTGCGTTTATTCTCTAAGATATTATCTCTTAACTTATAATATCTATCCTTTGCGTACTGTTTCTTCTTCTCCCTGTTGTCCGGATTAGAATACCATACATTCCAGTATGTCTTTTTGTCCTCTCTCTTTTCCATATCTCCTCCGTTTAGAATGGTTTGTCGTCTCCGTTAAATACATCTTTCAGTTCATCAAGTTTCTTTTTACTTTCATAGTCATCTTCTTTTAACCACCCCGAGAATTCATATGTATCTCTAGTGTTAATAGTAAAGTCCTTTCTTTCTTTATTCAAGTTTTTATATTTACTATTACCCATAAATGATTGAGCATTTCTATTCTCAGTATCTACTATCATCTTTACTTTCTTAAACAATACCTCATTGATATCCCCAAACTCTTTATCGTTTGTGAATAACTTAATGTATATTCTTTCTCCCGTATCTGCATTTTTAATTGCAAGGTTTACATACTGTCCCATGTTAATCTCCTAATCGTTGGTAAAATCCTTTCTCTCTTCTTTCATTTGCACTTAGAGTTTGAAACAATCTTAGTCTATGTTCTTGTGCTGATATCTTACTGGTAAGATTACCCACTAATTCTTTAGCATCTGCAATCTTATCTATGTACATAACAACACCCTCATCCGTCATAGCTATAGCTTCCTTATGTGCCTGTGTTCCTTTAACATCAGAGCAATTAAGTAGTGCTACTGCCATGGATACTTTTTTATTTTCAGTTAGCTTATGTAGTTCTTTCTCAGCTTCAGCTTTAGCTATGCCTAGTTTCTCTACATAATCTACCAGTTGTTCTAACTCAACACTTGGTAACTTAAACGCACTCATTGTATTGAACCTCCCCGTTATATATAAATGATTGCTTACTCTTTCTTTTTGTTAAGAAGTCTTTATCAAGACTACCTTTCAATAGATACCTAGCAAACTCATCTACCTTTGGTAACATGTAGTTATTAATATAGTCCTCGTTGTAAGGTATATAATATAACTTAGTGTTACCCTTTTGATATATACAAAAGTAAGTACCGTCAGCATTATTATCTTTCTTTAGTTTCCTAGTTAGGTACTGCTGAAAGTATACTTGTGGTAAATATCTTTTAACATACTTATCAAAATCTTCTTGTTTATAATACGGTGACTTGACCTCAACCACTGCATTTTTTTCTGTAATAAAACCGTCAGGTGTACACGATAACTTAACTGTTGTATTGTCATCAGACATATAATTATATGACATTGTTTCCTGCGACCCCAATAAATCAGAGCCACAGTTTACAACAACAAGTTGGGTAGCTATCATGACATGAGCTACACCATATCTTTCACATTCATGTCCATGCGAGGTGTAAATTTCATTGACCGGTCTATCATCTTTCTCACCAATCAGAACAGCAAAGTGATTCTGCCTTGAACAATAATCGTCATTCCCTATGACCCTTGCTATCTGACTGGCTCTCAAGTTATATAGTTTGTCCAAGCTTTTCTACTCCGTCTTCTCCTTTTACATTCCCAAGACTAGCTTTAAGTTTCTCTATATCTCCTGCTACTGTATCCTTAACTTCATTCTTTGTATGTCGTTTAGGTACTTGATTTTCATTAGGTTCTTTCTTAGATTCTTTAGCTGATTCTTTATCTTTATCTGCTGATGGTATATCTTCTCCGGCATATATGTAATGACCAAGACCATACATTGCTAAACATTTAACAAGACATCTCATCATGCTATCGTTTATCTGTCTAGCATCAGGACTAACTACTGCTTTGTTTTTATAATCCATAACAGGTAGCCACATGAATCTACTTTGCTCTTCAATTTTTACTGTACAATAAACCATAGCTGTACCGTCTGCTTGGATTCTTGGCTCATGAAATTCATAAGTAGCTTGAGGATAATGCTCCATCAAGGTAGCCCATGCCCATGACCAAGATAGATAATCAAACTTACCAACCTTTTGTTTGTGTTCATTGCAATCTATTTTAGATAGAGTATCCCATACACTTTTGCTATCTAAATATCTATGTAATATGTCGTTCATCTTTTTCTCCATTTGTTACTGAGTATTATATTCTACTCGTTTATGTTTTGCAAGTACCAATCTAATAATTCTTCTTGCGTACCAAACCTTTCTTCAAATACTTTAGTGTTATGATGTACACCTTGATTACCTTGATGATGCTCATGACAAAGTGGTATAAACTTCTTACTCTTTAATGCCATACCACCACCTGTCAAGTGATGTATCGTTGGCTCGGTGCGTAGTCCATAATGTTTCTTACAAACCACACACCCGAACTCAACTGCTCTTTGATATGCTTGTTTAGTTTTTTTATTAGGTGGTTTAGCCACTAAATAACAACTTCCCAAAACAATATAATAGCTGACACTATAATAAATACCTGCACATAATCAGGTAGTTCATCAAAGAAATTAACTAGCTTATCAATCATACTGCGTCCTCCCTTTTCTCATGTAATATATACTCAACAAATCTACAACCATCACCCTCTTTGTCAAGACTCTCAATGTTATATCCTTTACCTCTAAGGTTAAAGATAATAGCTGACAATCTTGTAGCTTTGTACTGAGTGATAGCTTCCCAAGTTGTTATACTTCCATAGTGTTTTAAGTGAGCCAATACCATTTGACTTTTATTCTTAGCTTCAATTAATAGTTTCATCTGATATATCCTCGTCAGTTTTACCTAATCTTTTTTGCACTGCACTGTGCATGTGGTCGATTGCACCGTCTACAGTTTCTTGTAACTGTTCAATCATCCTGTCACAAAACCCAATGATTTTATCAAGGTCATCACTGTGTGATATCTTGTTCAAACTTTTGCATAAATCCTTTATTGTTTTGTATCCGTCTATCTCGCCATTCATTTTGTCTATCATTTATTTCTCCCGTATTTTTTTATATTATCTACATGATACTGATAATTACTATCGGTATCACCCATATGATTCGCAACATAAAATTGTGAGAATCTTACGTTGTGGTCATCAGTTTCTATCTTCAATGTTTTACTCTTTATATTCTGCTCAATGTTCTTCGATATGTCAAGGCACATTTGCATGACCTCTCTCAAATCAGGACACCATTCCTTTGTTTGAAACATGGCACTGTCCGGCAGGAATAAACTATCTATAACCTGTCTGATATGTGGTACACCATTGAGTGTACGTTTCCATACCTTACCAACAACAGATAAGTTATTACCTTGCATACCTGTACCATATCCACTCTTAAACTTATGACCGAACAGAGTAGTCATCATTGTAAATAGATTCTTTATATCTTTATCTTCAAGCATTACACCTCCTTATATTTTAAATACTTTCTATGTAGCCCACGACCATCATCAACACCATCAGGGTATGCCTTGACTAGCAAACTATCTACACTGCCGGTCTCGTACATCTCACGCACTGCTATCATGGTATCTACATCAGGTCTATGCCAGTCCCGTGGAAAGTATAGTGTTTTATAGAATGGGTTAAAATCTTTTTTCATTCGTATATCTCTCCAGAAAATTGTCTCTGACTTAAGCACTCATCTATAATATTACTATCAGTACCAGTTATGTATATCTCGTCTACCTTTACGTCATGTGAGTCATAGATTTCTATTTCTCCCTCGCCTGTCTGCCAGTAGATAGGATACACATAACCAAAATTAAGTAGACAGTATGTGTCATACATAGCTTCATCTTGTGCTTGTTGCATGTAGTTACCGTTACCATCTAACTCTTCAATGTAATCAGCATGAGATAGTATTCTTCTTAGCTTCTTAGTTCTGAGCCTGTTGATTAGTAGTTCCATATCATGTTTATTAATTCTCATCTCTTTCCTCCCATTTCAAAGCATTATCACTAAACTCTTTTAATTGTTCTAGCACTTCCTCTTTGGTAAATTCTCTAGGGAATAACCAAGACGGATGCTCAGTACATTTAGCACCATCACCACATGCTATCTCAAAAACTTCTTTTATAAACTCCTCGTTAGTCATCTTTATCCTCCATTATTGCTCTGCATAATTTTTCTATATCACTACCTCGTATATCTATATCAATATCATAGTCATCTATAGCACTTATGAATTGACTTACTGTCCAATCATTTAACACCATAGCTCCTATCTTATTTAGCTCATCATTTTCTACACTCATTATCTTACCTCCTCTATATCTATAATAGTATTATGTTTTGTATTGTTATGTCTTGTATTGTTATGTAATGTAGTACGTACATTGTTCGTATTCTTCTTAGTATAATTGTCTTGTGTTTCCTCAATCTCAGGCATAAGTATTGTCACAGTTTCATCTGACTTTTCATACTTTATTAACCCAAATGCTCTCAAACTTCTAAGATGTTTGTCCAAAGTTCGTATACTTTTTATAGCTAAAATACTTTTTAAGTATGCAAACTCAAACTCAACTTCAGGTTTACCACCCTCATAGTTATCAGATATCATTTGTTTTAATGTAATATAAAAACCCATGCCCTCCAAAAAGTTAGAGCCACATGCACGTCTTACTTTACTATCTCTGTATTGGTTACTGTATTGTTGATACCACTTCATTTTTCCCACCTATGGCTTGGAACAAAACCCTGTCTTCCAAAAGTACGTTTAGCTTTCGTACTAAACCTACCCTTATGACCACCTTTCAACGACCTACGTTTAGGGCTACCTTTCTTGCTCGTTCTATAAGATATCTTATGACGATTTCTTTTTATCATTTTTCTTTTCCTCCTTTTTTTTCTTTCCGTATATCCTATCCCAGTTCTCATTAAATGTTCTATCATCTATGACTCTAGGTCTACGATTACTACCTTTACTTAGCTCAAGTAATATATCTTCTGTCTTCATTTACTATCCTCCTATTTCTAAATATACATAACAGTTTTGTTTTGATTCTCGCAAGTTATATCCGAAATCTAAAGCGTCATTTATATCTTCTGAATCATATCCTTTAAAAGATACTTCACACAATCTCTTATAGTTTATAAAAGAACGAGCTTTATCTCCATGTGAATGGCATATCAGGTCTGATTCAGGGTTACATTTTTCTAGTTCTTTTATTAAGTCTTTTACTTTCATTTGTTTACCTCACTGCTATTAGGTGGGCATGTCGTACCCACCTAACATAACATCTCTGTTTATTCAGCTACCCCACGTAGCATGAATTCGTTTTACTCTTTATCAGATTCAAGTTCATCAATCTTTGATTCAAGTTCATCTCTTAATTCATCAATTGATTGCTCAATCTTATAATCAATATCACCCTCATCAACTAAGTCATAGTCACCTATACAAAAGTTATTTGTTAAGTAACTATCTACTGCGTCATCAATGTCAGGTTGCTCCATATTATCTATACTATCTTGTAACTCTCGATTCCTAAGTGTTTGCTTTGCTACTGCATCAACCAGTGCTTGGCTCATCAAGTCTACTCGATTGTATAACCCGAATGTAAGTATGTTTAATATATATCTCTTCATTTTACTCTCCTAATATTTGTTGTCTTTTTGTACCCTCAATCTCACACATGTCACAAACCTCTGACATCTGCTCGTCTGAAACATAACCCATTTCTCGCAATGTATCTATAATCATTCCGAATTCATATTCCATACTATCTCTTTGCATTTTATTTATCTCCTGTTGTTGTTTGTTTTACTATAAAAGATTCACCACCTCGAATCGTATCAAGTCCCGATTGTTCAGCTACTCTAAAGGTAACATAATCATCTAATAAAGTTTCAGCTTCATCATGCTTAACCTTTTTTTGACTAGTCAGCAAATTAATTAATCTGCTTTTACTTTGTCTGACTAAAAATTTAGTAGCATATCCAATTCGTACATACTGCATTTCATTTTTTTCTGTCATGTTTATCTCCTGTTGTTGTTAAATTACTATTAATGTTATACAAATTATTGGAATAATCAATAGCCCTCTTAATATCTAGTTATTACTACAAGCATTATGCAGATTAACGGAACATATAATATATATCTGCAAAAGCTTATCTCATTCTCATTTATTGTCTTTAGGTATATAGCCATTCCATAAAGGAAAAGACCTAATACAAATAAGAACGTAAAGAAATATATCTCTAACATTTTTTATCTCCTATTTAATCTACGTTGTCACATTCGTCTATGTCTAGCGTGTCATCTTCCCAAGTGTCTGCTACTTCTACTCCTACAGCTTCCCCGTGATGATTAGAATACGCCAACTCTGTTGCTATTTTTTCTGCTTCTTCCTGTGTGTGTGCAGTTATGTGATGTGTTGTTGAATATACTGTGTCTGTTATTACTTGAAATGTTTTCTTGCTCATTTTTTTTCCTCGTTGTTGTCGTTAAAATATTATTAGAATCCATATCATAAACCATATGGATGTTATTGTTATATATTGCATTTTATCTCTTCTTCTTTACCTATGTTTTTTGCTATGTCTCTAAATTGTTCTTGGTCTTGAGGGTGCATGTCTTCATATTGCTCAAGCAATTCATCAAAATCTCCCTCCAATCCCTCATACATTAAAGTATAAAAAGAATATAAATTATTCTCATCATCTATCATGCATACTTGGTACTCGTCATTAGTTAAAAATACATAGCCACTCATCATGTTGAAAGCTACTTTCACTCCTGATAAATCAAAATCATCAGGGGTTTTCTTGTTGTTAAGTGCTTGGATTAAATCATTAGCTATTGCTTTTTCTCTATATCCAAACTTACTTAAATCTTCTGTGTAAGATTCAATCATTTTTTTCTCCATTGTTATCGTTAATTATTGCCTATGTTGTACTGTATTTCAAGCACAACATAAGCAAATATATATTTTTCTCGGTCTGTTTAACCGTGCCGTAATATGTGGCTACTTCTCCCCAAAGATTACTATCCCACCTTGTTCCGTCTCCTTTCCAAACTGGGTTGTGTTTTCATCCTTGGCTAACTATTGCCACATGTTTCCGAATCTTGCCCCGAGGTGTCTCTGTGTTCCTCTCTAAGCATGTGGCGTTGTTCTCTTACATCACTCAACCACCCAACCTAAGCCACCGTTTCCCGAGAGGTCGGTGCGTTGTCGCTACCAGTTGCTGTCTACTCATCTTCAACAGTTGGTCTTTTATCCTCGAGATATTTAACTTCCCGATTAACCTCTATGTCTAGTACTGTAGAACATAAAACAAGAAAAAGATACACTTTGAAGCAAATTAAAAAAATTAAATTTCTTGACATTCAGACAATAATATACTAGGTAGAACATAAGAAATTACTAATATACTAAATTGCCCATTAAACCGTCTTAAATAGCCCATAATAGAACAATAATAATTACTATATTCTACTATATAAAACTAATATAAAGACGATTACAGGGAATACAGAAAGACACCAAATGAGAACGATTCTCAATATTATACGAACCTTTTAATATTCTAAATGATACCGATTATTAAATGAGAATTAGAACCATTATAATTTTAGATTTCGCCCGATACAACCGTTAAAGAATCCTATAGTATAAAGTAATATATTAATATTATAATTTTAGTAATTTATTTAATAACTATATAAGAATATTATAATATAAGTAGAGAAAAGACGTCTTCCCCGATTCACCCACACGGCTAGGAATATTTTAGAATAGTTCTAAGAATCATTCTCAAATGCGACTTAGAATCATTCTAAACCCTATCGACCCCCCTAGCCCTGCGTGTACTTATATATATCTCTATCTCATATTCCCATGGAAGAATGTATTAGTAGAACATTTACTAATAATATTACTTTGACGCACTCAACTAAACTGTGTTATATTCTGTCTTGGATAGCTATGTCTACAGAACAAGAAAGAATTGATGAGATAATATCCACCCTTACTAAACGGCAAGAAGAAAATAGATTAAACTATTACAAGCCCTACAGATTCCAAATAAACTTCCACGAAACGGGTAAAGATGCTAACCAACGTTTGTTGATGGCAGCGAATAGGGTAGGTAAATCTTTTGTCGGTGCTATGGAAATGGCGATACATTTGACAGGAGAGTATCCTGAGTGGTGGGTAGGTAAAAGATATAAAGAGCCAGTTAGGGCTTGGGTATGTGGTGCGTCTAATGAAACGACACGAGATATCTGTCAAAGAGAATTATTTGGGCAACCCGATAACCCAAGAGATAAAGGGAAAGGAAGTATTCCTAAACATCTCATTGGCGAAACGACAAGGAAACCCGGTGTGCCTAACGCACATTCGTCAGTCCTTGTTAAACACACATCAGGTGGGTGGTCGAGAGTTGCCTTTAAAGCTTATGAAATGGGTTCTGAAAAATTTATGGGGGAGTCAATTGACCTCATATGGTTAGATGAAGAACCACCACAAGATATATACTCCCAGTGTGTAACTAGAACACTAGACAAACGTGGTATGGTCTATATGACCTTTACTCCTGAGTCAGGTGTTACTGAGGTAGTACAAAGTTTTACATCGGATTTAAAGCCCGGGCAGGCATTGATAACGGCAAGTTGGAATGATGCAGAGCATTTGACCGATGATATGAAAGAACAAATACTTCAAGCACTTCCTCCACATGAGAGGGAGATGAGAAGTAAAGGGATACCTACGATTGGTAGTGGATTGATATTCCCTATATTAGAAGATACCCTGACCTGTGAACCCTTTAGCATACCATCTCATTACCCCCGTATCGCAGGTCTTGATTTTGGCTACGACCATCCAACAGCAGTTGTATGGGTAGCATGGGATAGAGATGAAGATATCGTTTACATCTATGATGTATACAGTATGCGTAAACAGATACCAACCTTTCACGCAAGTCATATCAATGAACGTGAGGGTAGTCATTACATTCCTGTTGCGTTTCCACATGATGGATACCAACACGATAAAGGTAGTGGTATAACTTTAGCTGAACAATATAGGACGGCTAATGTAAACATGTTGCCATTTCATTTTGAAAACCCACCTGCATTAGGTGAAAAGAAAGGTGGTAACAGTGTAGAAGCAGGACTAATGGAAATGCTTACACGCATGGAACAAGGCAAGTTTAAAGTATTTAATACTTGTTATGAATGGTTTGAAGAGTACCGACTGTATCATCGTAAAGATGGTAAGGTCGTAAAACTTAAGGATGACTTAATGTCAGCAACACGTTATGCTGTCATGAGTCTAAGATATTCAACAACTGAAACATCTAAGTGGAATAGTAAAGGTAGACTAGGACCTGATGTCGCAGTAGTATAGGAGACACCATGTATAAAAATCCGTATAAAAAAAATAAAAAGAAACCCAACTTATGGAAAATCTAGTAGCATCACCTACACAAATGGCTTACAAGTTAAGAGACTTGGAAGTTCAAGTAGCTGAGTTACAAGATGAAATAAAAAAATTAAAGGAATCTAATGGCAAAAAAACCAAGAAAGATAAGTGATGATGAGTTAGCTGCACAACTGAGTGCAGAGATTCAACAAGCTACAGGATACGCAAACTCAGAACTTTCTGACCAAAGAGAAGAGTCAATGAAGTATTATTTAGGTGAGCCATTCGGTAACGAAATAGATGGACGTTCAGAAATTGTAACAACTGATGTAAGAGATACAGTTGAATACATTATGCCAAGTCTTATGCGTATATTTACTACACATAACAACATAGCTGAATTTGAACCTCAAGGACCTGAAGATGAGGAGATGGCACAACAGGCAACTGACTATGTCAATTATGTTTTTAATCGCCAAAACAACGGCTTTAAGGTCCTCTATGATGCCTTTAAAGATGCACTTATATCTAAGACCGGAGTTATTAAACATTATTGGGAAGAAAAAGAAGACGTTCATACAGAAACTTATACCAATTTAACTGACATTGAATACCAATCTATACTAGCTAATGATGATTTTGAAGTTATAGAACACACAGCAACGGTAGAATCTAAAGAAGTAGTAGACGATTTTGGTAATTTAGTAGCACCAAAGGTAGAAACACATGATGTTAAAGCTAAATGTACCAAAGGATATGGACAAGTAAAGGTAGTATCTGTACCACCTGAAGAATTTTTAGTATCAAGAAGAACAGTAAACTTAGAAGATGCAGACTTTGTCTGTCATAGAGTTAAAAAATCTGTAAGTGATTTAATTAAACAAGGATATGACCCTAAGATAGTTAATGACTTACCCGGATATGCACAGTCAGAAGCAGAACTAAACGAAGAAAGATTAGCAAGATTTAGTTATGATGATGATTCAGTTCCTCCATCAGAGGGAAGTGGTGCAAATAAAAAAGTTTGGATTGATGAATGTTACATGCACATAGACTATGATGGTGATGGTGTAGCTGAACTAAGAAAGATTACTAAGAGTGGACAGTATATACTTGATAATGAAGAAATAGAGATGATACCATTCTCTACAATTTGTCCACTACCTATTCCTCACAAGTTTTATGGAATGTCTATAGCTGATACAGTTAAAGATATCCAACTAATTAAGTCAACTATTATGCGTAATCTGTTAGATAACATGTACTTAACTAACAATGCTAGATATGCTGTACTTGCAGGACAAGTTGAACTAGATGATTTATTAACATCAAGACCGGGTGGTATTGTAAGGATGAGAAGTCCAAACGCAGTACAACCTTTACCAACACCACAGATACAACCATATGCATTTCAAATGGTTCAATACCTAGATGGTATAAGAGAAGAAAGAAGTGGTGTATCTAAAATGACTCAAGGATTAAATCCTGATGTATTAACATCACATGTAACAAGTGGTGCAATATCAGCAGCTACAGAATCTTCAATGCAAAGAATTGAATTGATAGCTCGTATGTTTGCAGAAACAGGGATAAAAGATTTATTTAGAAATATATATTCTTTGGTACAAAAGTATGAAGATAGAAAAAAAATGTTTTATTTAAACAATAAGTTTATACCTATTGATGTATCAAGATGGAAAGAAAAATTAAACTGTACAATTAATGTAGGTGTTGGTAGTGGTAGCCAACAATCTAAAATGCAAACAATGTCTAGTATAATGACACTGTTAGGAACATTAGTACAAGGTGGAGCATTAGGAACATTAGTTACTAATAAAAATTTATACAATGCTATTAGTGAATTTATAGCACAGTCAGGATATAAAAACACAGATAACTTTATATCTAATCCTGAAATGATGCCACCTAAACAACCTGCTCAACCTACAGTTGAAGAGCAAGTTAAGATACAAAAAGCACAAATAGAATTAAAACAATTACAGTTACAGACTGCTGAATTAGAATTGGATACTAAGCTTAAACAACAAGAACTAGAATTGAAGAAACGAGAAGCTAAAGTAAACTTCCTAATTAAACAAGAAGAACTAAGATTGAAACAACAAAAATTAGAACAAGGTGAAATGGAAATTGCACTTGAAGCTGTACAACAACGCCCAGTGAAGATAGGTGACTAATGAAAAACTTGAACGAATTAAATCTTGAAATAGAAATAATTAAAAAAGATATACAGATTATAAAGAACAATCACTTGTATCATATTGAAAAAGATATGCGTGATGTAAAGGTAGAAGTCTTTAGATTCAAATATATTGTGTATGGTGCTATAATAGTTTTAGCTTTACTGAGTGATAAAGCTGATAAAATTTTTCATTTACTATAGGAGATAAATATGAAATGTCCAAAAAATCACAAAAATAAAAAAAATAAAAAAAAACCTAGTTACTAATGGCTATAACAAAAAAACAAAAAGATTTATTAAATAAACACAAAGCACATCATACATCTAAACATATGACAATGATGCGTAAACTAATGAATCAAGGTAAAACATTTACACAATCACACAAGATTGCAATGAGTAAGGTAGGAAAATAATATGAGTTTAGTAAAAAATATAAACAAGTGTAAAAAAGCAGGTACATGTAATACTAAAAAAAATTCTACTATATCTAAAAAAGCATATACAGCTATGAAAAATAAATGGCGAAACAAAACCAAGAAGACGGCATAAGACGTAGTAAATATTATAGCAGTAGGTACGACCATTACATTTCTATGGGATACAGTAATGGACAAGCTTCTAAAATAGCTCATGTAGACTTAGCAAAAGAATTTAAACAAAAGAATCCAACTATAGATAAATTAAAACAGATTTGAAAAAAGAAGAACTACAAAACTTTATGTTAAAAAACAGAATTTCTATTGAGGAATTCCATCGTAAGGTAGGATATACTCCTGACATTATACGAAAATTTCTCAAAGGAACAAAGAAGATACCTATGGAATTAACACAGGAATCTTTACAAAAAACACTCCAACAGTAATTAACTAGACCCACATATACAGATAGACTCGAAATGGTTTGAGTACCTAGACCTGTGCTGTGGATAGCATTACAGGAAAAAATAATGAAAGATAAAAAAGAAGCTGCTATTGAAGCAGGAAAACAAGCAAAGCTATTACTTGAGAATCCTCAGATGGTAGCTGCATTTAATACTGTTCTTAATGGTGGATACCAACAATGGATATCTACAGACATTAAAGATACAGAAATGAGAGAAGCACTTTACCATAAACAAAGAGCGATACTCGAAGTTAAAAATACTTTAGTACAAACGTTAGATAACGGAAGAATACTGGAGGAAGAAAATAAATCTTGATTAAGGAAAGAATACCTGAGAATAGATTAAATAAACTTTGGGCAGCAGTTCTAAAACAAACATGGGACGATGCTTTAGAAAACAAAAAAGACTATGCCTATATTAGGTTAGGACCTGTTAGATATAAATGGACTAATGGTAAGTTAAGAAAACTTAGTCCAATGCAATTTAGCAGAAGAAGAATAATGTCTATGAATATTTATACAGCAAGGACATTTTTTTTAGAACCTAATCAAGATTTAGACTTTTGTTGTGATGCAGCTAACTTAGATAAAGAAAGAGTTTTATCTATAGTCGTACCAAAAATACTAAAACAAATAGAGGAAGAAAGTAATGGATAGTAAAGAAAGTAAACACAAAGGAATTCCAGTGACTGACGTTGCGTCAGCACAAGAAGCACTACTTGGTTTGATGGAGACTCCAAAAGAGCAAACTCTTGAAACTGAAGTAGAAACAGAAACCGAGGATGTGGTTTCTGAACAGGCAATGGATGTTGCCGAATCAGTTGAACCCGAAGTAGAAAATTCAAATGAATTAACTGCTGAAGATATGTCTGATGAACCAGTAGAGGAAGTTGAAGAACCAAGCACTTTCACCGTTAAAGTAAACGGCAAGGAAGTAGAGGTAACCCAAGACGAACTATTACAAGGTTACAGCAGAACTTCTGATTACATGCAAAAAACTCGAGTATTGTCAGAGCAACGCAAACAAATAGACGATGAGCTAACTGCGACTCAACAAGAAAGACAGCGATACACTCAGGCACTTGAGCAATTAGAAGAATCTAATGACTATGAGATAGCTCATCTTAAGTCACAAGATTTGGAAAAACTCAAGGAAGAAGACCCATTAACTTATATGCAACGTAAAGATGCTTTGCGTGATTTGCAAGAAAACAAAACAAAAATTGCAAATGAAAAAGCGAAAGCTCAAGAAGCACAGCAAAAAGAAATGCAAGGACAGTTAATGAAGCAAAGAGAAGAACAACTTGAAATATTAAACGGCAAGTTACCTGAATGGAATCATCCTGAAAAGGGTGCAAAACTTAAGCTTGACATAAAAAATTATGCTACAGCTCAAGGATTTTCTGAACAGGAAATTGGTATGTTAATTGATGCAAGAAGCATCCAAGTACTTCACGATGCTATGAAGTATAAGAATCTTTTAGATGCTAAAATATCTAAAAAGAAAACAAAGGTTGTACCTAAAGTACAGAAACCGGGAACTTCTGCTTCTAAAGGTGAGGTCAAATCTGAACGTGTTAAGCAATTAAAATCAAAAGCTAAAAAATCAGGGAAAGTCAATGATGCTGCGAAGTACATTGAATCCATGTTTGGATAGTTTTTTAATTAACTTATAACACAAAGGTGAAATAATGGCACAATTATCAAACACATTTGAAACGTTTGATGCCGTTGGAAATCGTGAAGACTTACAAAATGTAATCTATGACATTTCTCCAACAGATACACCGTTCATGTCGTCCATTGGGACAGGTGCTGCAACAGCAGTTAAACATGAATGGCAAACAGATAGCTTGGCTTCTGCTGCATCAAATGCTCAAATAGAGGGAGATGACTCTCCAAGTGCTGCATTATCTGCTACTACTCGTGTTCACAACTATACACAGATTTCTTACAAACCTGTTATGGTTTCAGGAACTCAAGAAGCAGTAGACCATGCAGGTCGTAACTCTGAACTTGCTTATCAAATAGCTAAAGCAGGTAAAGAACTGAAACGTGATATGGAACTAGACCTAACAGGTAAAACTGCTGATTCAGCAGGTTCTGGAAATGGAGCTTCTGCTCGTAAATCTAGAGGTTTTGAATCATGGACAACAACTAACAAATCACACGGTAGTAGTGGCTCTACAAACTCAGCAGGTGCTGTGACAGATGGGACACAAAGGGTTCTTACAGAATCTATTTTGAAAGGCGAATTAAAATCTTGCTTTGATAATGGTGGTGACCCTGACCTATTGATTGTTGGTTCATTCAATAAACAAAAAGTATCAGGATTTACTGGTAACTCTACTCGTATGGACATGGCAGAAGATAGAAGCTTAGTTGCTACTATTGATGTTTATGTTTCTGACTTCGGTGAAGTTAGAGTAGTAGCTGATAGATTCCTACGTTCTTCAGGTAGAAGTGCGTTAGTAGTTGATACAGAAATGTTTGGCGTTGGTTTCTTAAGACCTTTCCAAACACAAGAACTAGCAAAAACTGGTGATGCTGAGAAACGCTTATTGCTTTCTGAGTGGACACTTGTTGCTAAAAACGAAGCGTCTTCAGCGACTATTGCTGACTTGACAACTTCATAAAAAATACAACAACCCGTTGTACGGGGGCAGGTTTACTTCATTTTCCTGTCCCCACCTAGATACATAATAATAATGACCTTGAAGAATGTATCACTTCGGAACGAGGGTTATTAATCTAAGGAGAAACTTAATGAGAACATTAAACGATTATTTTATATCTGCACAGATTCCTGATATATCAACAGCAGGTTCAACATTTGTAGCAGTACCTGATGGTGGTCGTATCATCAAAATTATGTCTGTACTTGAGGGAGCTATAAGTGGTGGTAACGCTGCAATAACTTTTGAAATTGGTGGAGCTGCTGTAACAGGTGGTGGATTTACAGTTGCACATTCAGGTTCAGCAGTAGGTACTATGGACGGTTCTGTTCCATCTGCACTAAACAGAGTAGAAGAAGACGGAAGTATTGAAATGATTACCGATGGTAATTCTACAGGTACTAAATCACTAACCGTAACATTTGTAATTAGGAGATAAATATGTCAAAGATGAGAGTAACAAACACTATCGTAAGAAGTGTAAATACTGGCTCACAAGTGACAGCAGCAACTAATGCAAACACAGAGTATGTTAGAATAGTATCTGATACAAATGCTGTACATATTGCTTTTGGAGCAGCTCCAACAGCTTCAGCTAGTACAACTATAATAGGTGCTTATGACGCTGAAGTATTTAAGATTGACGGTGGCATGAAAGTTGCTGCTATCATAGCTTCGGGAACTGCTAACATATATATAGATGAGTTAAGTGAATGAGAAGAAAACTAGGTAACGGACAAATATTTCATTATCACGAACCTAGTGGTGAGTTCGCTATAGAACACATTGAAAATATACAACCCCTTATAGACCAAAATAAAAAATTACAGAACGAAGACCATAGTATAAGAGATGAGTTTAGACTATCTGCTCGTATACCAATGACTGTAGTTTATGAATGGAAAAAATTATTTGGGGTTGATGTATACAAAAAAGACCATGCACAAGCAGTCAAAAAATTATTAAACAGTCCTGACTACAGGTACTTAAAGACAACTAACAGGCGAATATAAAATGGCAATATCAACTTATTCAGAACTTAAATCAACAATATCATCTTGGCTTGACCGAACAGATTTAGATACTGTTATACCTGATTTTATTGTTCTTGCAGAAGCAAGGCATAAAAGAGATTTTAAGATAAGAAGAATGGAAACAAGAGTTACTACAAATACTATTGAAGATTCTGAATTTTACAGTTTGCCTGACAACTATGTTGCTATGCGTAACATACAACTTAACACAAATCCAAAAACATCTTTAGAATATTTAACGCCTGAACAAATGGATAGAATACATGCAGGTAGCTCAAAAGGGAAACCAAAAGCATTTTCTATTATTGGCAATAACATACAGATAAGACCAATACCTGACAGCGTTTATGAAATAGAAATATTATACTTTAAACATTTTACAGCTTTATCAGATTCTAATACAACTAATGATTTACTTACTCATCATCCTGATGTTTATTTATATGGCTCTCTTGTAGAAGCAGAACCATATTTGAATAATGACAAAAGAATTGATACATGGGCAAGTTTTTATGATAGAGCAAAAAGAGATATTATAGAATCAAATGAAAGAGACAGACACTCAGGCGTAGCTCCAACAACGAGAGTAGATTACGGATTATATTAATGACTACATGGACAGTAGTAGCTGAAACAGCTGCAGGATACATAGAAACAGAAGATAACCTTTTTCTTTTAGCAACAGAAAGTAATGAATTAATTAAACTAGATGACGCAAGTGGTATAGATGCTGACGATTGGCAAGATGTTACACCACCTGCAACAACAACTTGGACAATACAATAAATGGCAACTAAAAAAATATCAGAACTGACCACGACCACTACCCCATCGAGTAGTGCATTATTTCCTATAGTACAAGATGGAGCTACACTTGCTGTAACACTCGCAAATGTAGCAGCAAACATGCCTACAATATCTGTTGCAAACTTAACAGCAGATACCCTAGCAGTTACAAATAATGCAACAGTAGGTGGAACTCTTGGAGTTACTG
>Ga0209337_1000465_pt1 | contig 32786 bp, 49 predicted proteins | sample LinPmetageLP53_FD_184044 | JGI IMG/M metagenome (GOLD analysis project Ga0209337, IMG submission 184044) | Marine viral communities from the Pacific Ocean - LP-53 (SPAdes) (version 2) | ecosystem: Environmental > Aquatic > Marine > Oceanic | place: Pacific Ocean | collected 2010-02-08
GTTCCACCTATTCCAACATAACGATAAGTATTATTACCGTAAACTAATTTAGCTCCTAACGGAAATAGTTGTGTTGCACTTTCTGCATAAGGATTAGCTGTAGCATATTGACTACCATTTTTACCTACGATTAAATCAGCTGGTCCAACACCTGTTGCTGCAACATATTGAATATGTCCACCATCATCAGTAAAAATATTACCGTCTGCATTAATCACTAAACCGTCGGTAATCGCACCTGTTGTTGCGTTTACATCAATAGTTTTAAAACCATTTTCGGAGCGGACTGCTCCACTAAAAGTTGAATTTGCCATAATTTCCTCCTTGGGAAATAAGTCTTATCATCTTGGCTTGTCTGCTAGGTCAGTTGATAAAACAATTAAAAAAATAATCCTAGAAATTTATTCTATAGTAGTTCTGGATAAAAAGAAAGGGAGCCGAAGCTCCCTTTCCTTATGGATTAAATTTACGCTCCTGGGGAACCGTAAATTCCACGCCAATCACTAAAACCGAAAGAATATCTCTCTCTAGCTTTGTAACGCATGTTACCAGTTTCGAAGTCACCTTCCATACCAGTTGACATCGCAGCTCTAACAAAATGTTTTAAGCCGTTAGGTGCGTCAGTTTTTATAAAAAACGCATCTGTGTCAGATAAGAAGTGATTTACTACATAACCTTCTGGAAGCATACTCATGTTCTTGATAGCGTTAATATCGTTATCAGAAGTTCCTACTCTTCCCGCAGTGTTTAATAGTCTATCAGCGACAAACTGTAGTGCTGGTGGAACAATCAACTTTCTAGCTTGAACGTTAGTTTTTAAACCACGCTCATCTTTAAATGCAGAAATATCTATCATTGCATTTTCTAGTGAAGTTTCGTTCAAGTCAGCAGCTGTACTTGGTTCATTAGCTTGATTTCCAGCTGTCAAGGTAGGGTGATCGGTAGCGAATAGCTCTTTACCGTCTCCTCCTGGAAAACTTGAAGAAAAACCATTGTTTAGTACATTCGCAGCTTTTACTTGTTTCGTTTGACTCATTGAACGAGCTAACGCTTTTGTGTATCTAGCTGAGATGCTGTCATATAGATTGTCTTCTATTGCTTCTTCAGTAAGAGCAAAAGCTAAAGCCACTGTTTCGTGAGAATATCTCGCTGTAAAAGTTTCTTGTGCGTAGTCATACGAGACTGATGCACCTTCGCCTTTCACGGGAGCTTCCCCAAAACCAGATAGCATAACTTCTTCCTCAAACGCTCTGTCTGAATTTTCTGTATCGAAAATTTCAGCATGTTCGTTTTCGTATCTGCTGTACTCAAGTCCAAATAAAGCATTTAATCCTGGTTCTAGTTCTTGCACTAATTGTGCTCTGTTAATAGCCATTGTTAATTACCTCTATTATGAATTGCCGAAAACAGAAGCTGGGAAAGTAACGTACATTCTAGCGTGTTCACCAATAGTATTTGATGGTTTTTCTGGAAAACCTACTATTAATGCAATACCACTAGAAGTAGTTGCTGTAACTGCTTCTTTCGATCGACCTGTTGCTGAATCACCTGCGGTTGTTGTTATAGTATTTGTTGTACCGATAGATGCTTGTGTTGGAGTTGCAGAACCCTGCGCCTCGTAAACAATATCTGGATCGACATAAACAAATGCTTTAGCATTCGCAGAACCTAGTGTTGCAGTATCAGCTGTCCAAGATTTTGAAAAAATCTTTTCACCTGATGTTGCTGTGAATTCTACTCCGTAAAACACACCTAGTGGGGTACCTGTTGCAGTACCTTGTATAACCAAACCACTTGAGAGATTTACCACGTCGCCCGAAAAAATCGAAGCGTTTGTGCCACTCGCTATTGCGAACTCTGCAGGTCTGATTGTACCACCAGACATATGATATGCGGGAGTAAAACCATCTGGATCATTTATATTAGCCATATTATTTTACCTATAAAATATGTTGTTAAAATTCTTAGTTTTACCTAAGAGCCTTTTCCGAAAGTAACCTTTGAACTTCTATTAGGTCTACTAATAGGCATTCTAGGATCGCTTTCCCTCATCAAATCTGTGTCAACAGCACGCATTGCGTCTGCGGTTTGAGCATCAAAATACTCTTTCCGTTCATTAACTGTTTCCTCAGGTATTCTTGCCAGGATTAACCCACCTACTCCTATCACACCTGCGTTTACTCCATCTTGAATCGTTGGAGCTTCGAAATCTGGATACTCTTCAGCACGAACAGGTTCAAAGCCTTCACGTAATCGCTTAGACATATTGGTCCTATCGTCTTGACCTAGTATAGATTCTCTAATCCATCGATGTTTAAATCCAGTTGGAGCTGGAGGTGCATCTAATGCAGAGGGGGGTGCCCATGGTTTGTTGCGAGATTGACTATCTCGTGATTGTGCAGATCGGGGAGATCGATCCGTATCAACAGACTCTTCTACTTCATTTATATTTGTATCTTTTTCTGTCATATTTTACTCCTATTGTGTTTTAACATATTTAGCATACTCTTCAAGAGGCACACCGAGTTTTTTTGCTATTGCTACTTGACTCTGTGTGAGTTTTATTGTCTTACTGCGTGCTTTATTTGTTCTAGCTTGTCCTGTGGGACTAGCAACTCTCTGCACGGGAGAGTTAGAAATTTGTTCTCGAGATTCATTATAGGGTTTAACACCATATTTGGAAAGCCTGTTATCAAGCTCAACATAATATTGGTCAGTTTTCCCATCAAAACCTTCGTCCATTAATTCTTTATGTATACCAAAAGCAGCAAAAGTTAATCCTTGGTCTTGTCCAAACCAATCATTTCTTTTTGCCCAATCTTGTGCTTTTGGATCAGGTTCTGGTTGTGTCGCTGGTTGTGAATAAACAGGTTCTTCAACCACCTCATTAGTTTTTTCTTCAACAGCCTTTTGTCTTTGTTGTGTTACTCGACGAAGACTTTCAGCTTCTACTGATAAACGAGAAAGTTTTTCGTTAGCAGCAACGATTTGATCTGTGTCACCACGATCAAAAGCATCTTTGTATTCTGCTTTTGCAGACTCAAGTTCAGTGTTTACCCTATTATCATACTCAGAAAACATAGCAGTGTTTGCTGATTCAGTTTTCTTTTTTAGTGTAGCGTTTTCTTCCTGTACTTTCTGTGCCCAAGAAATAGCTTCTTGGTTTTGTCTTTCTGTTTCTCTTAGTTTATAGGTTAGTTTATTAATTCGCTTCTGAACAGAATCACTATACTCTTCTGTTTCAGTTTTTTCTTCTGTTAAATTTTCAACAGAATCTACGATTTCTATGTTGTCTTCGTTACTTTCTTCAGTTTGAGGCAGCTCTATTGCTACGCTTTCATCTGTTTCTTGTATGGCAAGATTTTCATTTTCTTGTTGTTGCATGGTTTCCTCCATGGTGGTTAAGTTAATAGTCTACTGCTTCTGGATCAGGAATACTAGCTAATACTTCATCATCGTTTAATATTCGGAGCTCTCCCCCATCTATATTAAATCTTGCACCAGCGTACCTACCGAACAGCACCCAATCTCCAGCTTTACACCAAGCTCCTTCGGGAAACTTTTTAGTGTCTCCGTAAGCGTCTGGTCCAACTGAAATCACATACCCTAGAACTGAGCTAACACTATCTCTTTCTATAGTGTCTTTTACGAGTTGTATGCCACCTTCAGTTACAGCAGATCTGCCTCTTGGCAGTATCAATATTCTGTATCCAGTGGGTTTAGGTAATATATCTGTTTGCGAAGCAACCTCTTCAGCTGTTTTTTCTTTCACTGTGTTTACAGCAACTGTTTCTTCAGGTTTTTCTTCTGTCTTGTCAAAATTTAAAACAATGTCTGGTGTTTTGTTAGGCATCTACTTCCTTCTCCATATTTTTTTGCAGGTCAATTATTTCTTGTTCAGCGGAGCGAAGACCTGATATCTCTCCTACGACTCTTTGGTATTGCTCAAAACTGGCAACACCACCAGATGCGAGTGTTTCTTCTAAAGCAGTACAACGTTCTCTGTACTTTTTTAATAGGTGCTCGACAACCTTTATGTAATCCATTAATCAGTGCTGTGGAAATTTAAACCTTTTGTAGCAGCACCTGTTCCTCTAGTTTTTACAACTTTTTTCTCTGTATGTAGACCACCACCCATGTACTCTTTGTACATACCTCCGTCTTTCATACCCCTCAGTTTTTTAAAATCTTCCCCTTCAATAACTTTAGGGTCACCAGCCATTGCTGCGATTTTTTTCTGTTTGTCTGAATATTTTCCTTTTTTATTTTTTGGCATATTTTCTCCTATGATCCTTTTAGTCGTTTGTTTAACTTAACCATGTCACCAGGAGATATTCCTTTGTTCCTAAGATAAGTTTCAGCTAAATCTAATTTTTTAGAGTTAGATCTACCTTTGTACATCCCTCCTCCAGCATATTTTTTAATGTTTGTTTTCTTAGTGTCTTTTTTATTTTTCATTTTCATGGTTTTCTCCTATGTTAGTTTTGTTGGTTTTCTACGTTTGTTGTCTACTGCTCCACAACCTTTACTTTGTACAGCTAGACCTCCGTCTTTCATTTTAAGCATCTTGCCTCCTGGCATTCCTCCACCAGCCATCTTGTACATACCACCATCAGCCATTTTATAAAGACCTCCGTCTTTTTTCTTGGCAGTTTTTGCTGCGTCTTTAAAATCTTGAGAACTTGGTGCACCTTTGTCACCTTTGTCCCGCATGCTTTCGCCTGAGCCTCCTTCTATTCTTTTTCTTTTTGCATTTATATTTGCATATAATCCTGGTTTAGCCATATTTACTCCTGGTCTGTTGATTCTTCTGCGTCTTTAACTTGTTTAAGTATTTCCGCATAGGATTTTTGTGATTTAAGTTCTGCATCCATAGCATCTTTTTCTCGTTGTGCAGCTATCCTTTGCTGTGCTATGTCTTCTGATTTATCTGCTTTAGCTAACGCAACTTGTGCATCCATCTCTTTTAATGTGAGGTCTGTTTGTGCACGAAGTTGATCAGACTGAGCTTTTCTTTCTATTTCAGATTGTTGTATAGCTATTTGTTCTCTAGCTAAGTCTAGTTGTGGTTGTTGCTGTGCTATTTGTTGCGCTTCTATTAACGCTTGTTCTTGTCCTGTTATTTGTTGTGTTGCTTGTGCTGCCAACATAGCTATTTGGTTTTGTACTTCCATTGGTACTTCTTGCCCCTCTGGTGGAAGTTCAACACCTTGTTCAGCTAATATTTGTTGTACTTGTAGTCTGTATTTCATTGCTTGGTGTTCTTGTATATGTGCTTGAAGTGCTTGTATCGCAGCAGGATTTTGTTGTATCATAGGGTTTTGCATAAATGCCATATGAGCTGCTATGTGTGCATCGTGGTTCTGTTCTAAAAACGCTTTTAGTGGTGTGCCCATAAGTGCGTCTTGGTTTTCTTGTATTGGATCTTTAGGCATCATATCTTCTTCTATCTCTAAGATTTCATCAATACTTTGTACACCTAGTGCTGAATACATTTTGTAATAAGCTTCTCTCATGTTATGTAGTTCTGGTGCACTTTGAGCAAGTTGTAGTTGTGTTTGTGCTAACACAACCCTTTGGCTCATGCTGAATATGTTTGGGTCACTTACAGGTAAAACATCTACTTGTCCATCAAAATCTGTAGCATACACCGTTCTTGAACCACCTACAACATCGTAAGGGTACTCAGGAGGTAATGATTCTGAGAAAACTCTAGCCAATAGTTTAAATTCAGTTTTTTGTGCATAGTGTAGTCTTTTGTGGATAGCTGACATTATTTTACTACCCCTTTCTAACATAGCTATCGTTGTACCTACGGGAGCTTCTTGACCCATATCACCTATTTTCATGTCAGCAATATTTGCAAACCTTTGCCCACCTTCAACTATTACACCTAATAGTTGTGATAACACACCACTTGGTTCTTTATAGGGTAGTGGCATCAAAGCATCACGAATAGTTCCACCAGGAACATCCACATCTCTCCATTCTCCAGGCTCTATAGGTGTGTCATCATCCCTAATACGCATACCTCTTGCTTTAAAACCAGCTGGTAAATTAGATAAAGTACCTGCATCGACTAATTGCCTTAGTATTGATGTTGCTGATTTAGTTAAACCACCAATCATGTGTATTAGCCCAAAACCATAAAAACCTAGTCCTGGGAGGAATTTATAGTGTACAAAGTACTCAATTTTCCTTTTAAGAGGGTCATCAGGAGAAAAGTTTCTTCGTATAGCTAAGACTTGGTTACTCTCTTTAACCATAGTTACTATATAAGGGAGAGCGATACCTGTTAGTTCACCATCGATTGTGTCTTCAAAACCTTCTAAATCTAAATCAACATGCATCTCTAACACAGTATATGTTTCTGAGACTGAAGGTTTAGCTACACCTGTGATTTCGTTGATCTTTCGTTTAACTCCAGCAAAATCTTCTTCGACATCAGATGGCATACCTATTTCTATATCACGATAAACACCTGCTTGTTGCATTTTACGGATTTGGTTTTCTGACATCTGTATTACATGTGTTGCACGTGGGCAATCGAGTAAATCTGTGGTTGAGTAAGAAACTATAAAGTCTTCTGCCATTATAAAATTACTTACTGCTCTAGCTTTAGAGGGATCGTAAAAAACTTTTTTAAATGCAGAGCCAGATAAAGGTAGATAAAATAACAATTGATCAAGTTCTGGATCATATTCTTCCATGTTGTACGTTATCTGGTAGTTCATGAACTCTTTGACTCTTTGTGCTTGTTGTTCCTTTGATGCATCAACATTGCCTAAAACTTGTGCTTTAACAGGTCCATCAGCAGGAAGCAGTTCTTTGTAGGCTTGTGCTTGAAACTGTGCTACAGATTCTGCTAATAATGGGTGGTGTACACCACTTGCTCCAGGAAAAGGTTCAGTTCTATCTTCAGTTTTTATACCAAGTAAATCTAAACCTTTAGTAAAAGTTTCTAACCATTCTCTTCTTGACTCTTCGTCTTCATCGAAATCTGAATTTAAATCCATACAAAGACTACGAAGATCTTCTTCAGTTATAACTTCTGCTAAATTTTCATCGAAGTCTTCTACTGAGTCAGGAACTACTTCTATCTCAGGTTCTTCACCTTCAATAATAATGTTTTCAAGAGCGGGATCTTGTTCAGGAATAGCTAATTCTATTTGTACTTCTTCACTTGGAAAAGATTCAGCAGTTGATTTTTCTATAGCCATATTGTATTTGCCTTATTGTCTATTCGAAATCATACTTTAAAAAGTACTCAATAGTAAACTCGTTTTCTTCGATAAACAGGTTCGTCTTCAAAATCTGTGTCTAGTTTTACAAATCCACCTTGTCTAAAACGCATTAAAGCTTGTGTTGTTGAGTCAACTAAATCATCATGTTCACCGTTCGGGAAATCTGAAACCTCATCCATTAACAGTTCTGCCCAGTTGTTTTCTGGCACCCAAACGTAACCACCACTAAACAATGGAGTACAGGCATTTAATCTTGCTACTTTGTCTTGTCCTCGACTTGGGGTAAAATTTTGTACTGGGATACCGATAGCTCTTAACTCTTGAGTTAATGGCATACCAGAAGCTTTTCCTTCTATAATCACAGACTCAGGATTCCACTCATTATATTGATCAAGAGCTTTTTGTTTAAGTTCAGGGAAAGAAAGCCTTTCGCGGACTGAATCTAAAAGTATTATATGTGCTTCATTACCACCATACATCTCACCACCGATCTGTCCTTCGGGATAAAACACACCCCATGTCGTAATAGCTGAGTAGTCGGCTCTTTCAGTTTTTAAAAAAGCCGTGTCGTAACTTTGAATAATATAGTCAACCTCTGGTGGGTTATCTCTATCCCAAATTTTAAACCAATCTCTATTTATTATAGAGGCTCCTTCGCCAGTAGGATTTTGTAAATATTCCGCTGCCCATTTAGAAGGAGAAATAGAAGCTTTGATTTTTTCTAGTTCGTTTAATGGCCAATACGATGGCCAAAGAGGTTTACCTGAAGGCAGAATGGCAGGGAGTTCAATAATTTCCCATTGATCAGCTTCTTCTGACTCCATCATTTTCTTGACAACTCTACCTGTTAAATCTTTTTTAGACCAACGCGTCATAACCATTACTATAGCACCTCCTGGTTGTAGTCTTTGTCGTGGTCCAGTCATAAACCATTCGTATGCATCATCAAGTGCATTAGCACTCATAGCATCTTGCTCAGAATGTGGGTCATCGATAATAAACAAATCTGCACCACGACCAGCTAATGCACCACCAACACCTGATGCAAAATATTCACCGTTCATTTTACCATCTTTTGTTCGAGTTTCCCACCTACCTGCAGCTTTACTTTCTGGATTTAATTCTACGTTCGGGAATATATCCTGATACGGTTTAGAATCAACAAGGTCTCGGATTTTTCTACCGAAACGCACAGCTAAGTCTGCGGTGTGTGTTGCCTGTATAATTTTAAGTCCAGGATTTTTACCAACGAGGAATGCAGGGAAGAGGTACGAGGCAAACTCAGACTTAGTGTGTCTAGGTGGCATGTTAACAATAAGCCTTTTTAATTCTCCAGAAGCAATACGATCAAAAGCACTTGCCATTATTCTATGGTGTTCGCTTTCGATAAACTCTGACCACATACTTTTAACAAACGGTAAAAAGTTTGTTTGTATTGTTTCTTTTTCCTCCAGTTCTGCCAATCGTTCCGATAACTCAAGATGTTCTACAAGGAGTTCTTCGGGTATATGCTCTAATTCTTTATCTTTCATTTAAAAATATTTTGCAAAATTTTGTGGAGTATTTTTTGGAGCATAAGGACTGTGAACCAACGCAATGTTTTACTATAGATCGCAAACATGCAGGGGGGGTCATCATCATCAGAGTCAATGGTCTCGAAGTACACAGAGAAAAGAATCCTACTGTTGTCGAATAACTCTTAACAATGGTCAAGAGGCGAGAGGCATTCCCGAACATACAGAGGCAATAGTTATTGGAGAATATCATTTAGGTGTAATGTCACGAGGCTCAGAGTCTGTAGACTCTTGTCCTTCGATAGTGTACGTTGTCGATGGCAAAACCCCTCCTGATTGTTGGTGAAGTTCCTTGATCCTCTGTATAATCTCTAGCTTACTAAGGTCTGAAGTTTTGTTGACTGTTAACTCTTTACGTTCGACATATATCCCAGCAGCTTTGCCTCGGCTTATCTCGGCAGTAACAGCAGCACCGAATGCATTGTTCGAGAGAGCCTTGTCTCTTAACTGTTCTAGATTATCTAGGTGTTTAGATAAGGTTAGCGTTGCTCGAGCAGCACCCCTGTTCTGTAACTCCTGTATTCGTTGTTGAACTAATGGCTCGTTGTTCGCGAGGAATGCTCCTGCCCTTGCTGCGTTCTTGTGCGAGTAGCCAGCAAGCACGGCAGCCTCCTTTAACTTGGTTCCTGAGGCAACAGCTTGTGCGAACTTTTCCTGTTTCGGTGTTAGTTTCTTTTCCTTGCGAATAGCTTCCATATATCGTATGTCTCTCCAGACTTATATAAGGCTCACACAAACCTCAATATAGGTATTCTAACCCTAAACTCTTGCTATCGTAAAGTTTACCCAAATAGACTCCATATTAGCTTCAACAGTCAATAGTCATCTAATATGAACATCTAATACGCTGTTGACTCTTCTACAAGAGGCATTCCACAACAACCTATTAGACTATTAGACAAGATCCGACTTTTGATCAACACCATTCACAAAATCCACTCCTCATGAATAACCCCAATAACCCAATAAAAAATGGCTCCCGAAGGAGCCATTGATTGTAGAGGATATTAATGTTTATCTAAGATAAACATTAATGCTGTTGCCAGAAGCATATACATGTACACGATGCGCAACATTCTTTTTAGCATGACCATGTTTTATTTTTGCTTCTTCAAAAGATGTAGCCTCAGTACACCACTCACGGAATGCATTCCAAGTAACATTTATGTTGACTCTAGCTGTAGACGTAAAATACTTTTTCTTGTCAAAGTTCTCATCATCTTCTGCAGCATTATCGCCGTAACATTCTGTATAAGTACCAGCACAGACATCAGTTTTAGTAAAACCATGTTCTTTACCATTACGTTTCATATTATGTACATACCTGTATAACTCTGCTGCTGGTGCGTAAAAATCGAAACTACACTGACCTTCCGTACGGATCGTTTGATAGTCTTCGTAATCCTTTTCATTTAATAAATGGCTGTATTCTACACCCTTATCTTCAAGAAAATGTTCGGCTTGTTTTTCATAAAACAAGACGTATGCACGCAGGACTGCAAGGCTTGGACCCCTTAGTTCGTAAGACTTTTCGACGCTTATTATCATTTTTGGTTGTTTCATATATTTCTCCTTTCTTCGTTAATTGAAAAGCTATCATGCCATATATTTATCTAGAAGTAAAGGACTTTAATGAATTAATTACAAATAAAAAAATGGCTCCCGAAGGAGCCATTTATTCTAGAGCAATAATTTAGCTCATATATATGGTGACCCACAGAGGCAACAAAACTGTTGCCCATGCCATAATATATACGAAGAAATCCCTATAGTCTTGGTTAGTCATGCAACTAACCCCCTTCTTTTAAGTTCTACAATAATATTGATAATATCGTAATCGACATACTTATATCTATTAGCAACTTTTGTTAAGTATTCTAGATCATCAAATAGCCATTCGTCGCTTCTTTCGGCAAGTTCTTTTTCACCCATTTCTGTATCTGTTTTTGGACCAGTAAATTTTAATCTTATTTCGTATATATCCATTAGTCTTGCTCCTCAATGAAACTTTCATTCATTTTTAATTTATTGATATTTGGTATTAATGGTAAACCTGACATTGACAAAAAATCTTTTTTAATTTGACTGCCTCCCACAACTTTTGTGTATCTATATTTTCCTTTATAAAATTCTTTTTCTAAAGCAATATACTTAAATATCTTTTTCTCTCTATTCTTCGCTCTCATTAGTATTTCTCCTTATGCGTAGTAAGAAATAAAGTCAGAGACAATTTTCTTAGGAAGTTTTGTAAACAAGCACTCTATGTCGTTAAACTTTTTAGTGCTACCAGTTTTATTGTCAAGCAGATAATACTTGGCGACAGTAGTCTGGTCGTCAGATATTGTGTACTCGCTATTAGCTGTATCGAGGGATTGACCTTCGGCAGTATTATGCCAGAATGTTTCTATTGCTAGTTCTATTAATTGATCTTCCATTATACTTCTCCAAAATTATCAGCATCAATATCTTTCCATTCGTAACGAATCCTAGCAAAACATCTATTTATACACACAATATCACTTTCAAGATCTTTCGTTACAGCTAATTGAGTAGCGTGAACAAATTTATTTTCTTCGGCATGTAGGTTAGTTAAGATGCTCTCAGCAGTAGCTAAAGCGTTTTCTAAGTTTTCTAGTTTAGTTTTTATATCCATAATTTTCTCCTTTCTTGTTAATTAATACAGTTATCATGCCACATTCTACAATAAAAGTAAAGGACTTTATTAATTTATTTTTCACCCCATAAAAAAATGGCTCCCGAAGGAGCCATTTATTAGAAAAGTAGTTTATCTACCAATAGTTACTTCATATAAAGAATACTCAGGATAATTATTTGTTTCTACTAACACACCCCTCTCATCAGAAGAATCCACAAGTTCACAAAATTGTAAAAATTGTTTGTGAGTTATTTTACACTTAACAGTTTCTGTAGCAACATCGGCACAATAAGTATCGTCTTCATATAAACCTGTACCACCATCCTCCTCTTTTTCTGCAAGAGATAGTTGTACACTTACGAATACCTCTACTGGGTAATCACCTTCATTTCTGAGTTTTTGTACGAAGCGTTTAGCTTCTGCTCCTGACATATAGTACGCTCGATTTACGTGTCCATCCGAAAAGTTTCCGTATATTCTTCTTGTAGTTTCCATAATTTTCTCCTTTCTTGTTAATTAATACAGCTATCATGCCACATTCGACAATAAAAGTAAAGGACTATTTTATTCTTTTTCTAAGTTCGCTTGTAGAGAACTTATGCCTTCTCTTATTAAAGTAACAACGGTCAAGAGTTATATCTCTCCCAGTAAAGGGCTCGTGACGATATTCCTCACCTATTATGCGAACATCCCAGTCAAAACTCAAAAGTATGTCGACAACATCTATTTCTAATTCGTAGACAATAATCTCGTCAACAAATTTACATGCTTTTAGCTGTATCTGTCTTTCAACAATATTTTGTACAGGCACATTTTTTTCTGTACGATCGTTGTTGGGATTGTTTTGAAGGCAAACGATTAAATGGTCACACACAGTTTTTGCTTCTTCTAACATTAATGTGTGACCAGCATGAAATAAATCGAACGTTCCGAATGTAATACCTTTTTTATAAATACTCATACTCTTTTTCCCACTCACGCAAAACCGTGGTCAACAGTACAGGACGTTTTTCTAGAGCAGTGCTCCAATCAGAAACTCTTTCAGCACCTTCGTTAAAATTATTCCAATGTATCCAGCCAAGATTAGCATACCCAGTCCATTTAGCATACTCGTCTGTTTCTGGGTCGTAATACTCTAGATAATCGTCTTTATCCCCTGTATATCTACACACATAAATATGGGCTACATCTACAGCATTAATACCTACATAATGTCCATGTTTTTCGTCTTTAGCAACAGTTTCTAGGCTGCTACATGCTAAATCTAGATCTCGTGTTAGTTCTACAATTACTTCGTTTTCACATAGAATACAGTAATGTAAACCATTGTCGACGACCCTTTGTAATATTTCTTTAATTAGTGGTTTCATATTTTTCTCCTTTTTTAATTAATAATTAGCAACAATAAATCTGCCAGTAAAATAAATATTATCGTTGACAAAGATCACTGTGCTGTGTTCCTCAAGATAGGTTATATCTGTAAATTCTGAGCCTTGTTGTTCGTTAAAATCGTCCAAACTGTCATACTCAGACCAATCACAACACAGACCAATAGGATCTAACTCTATTTTTGCATCGCAGTCGATTTCTAACATTTCCAGATAACCAAAAAGTGCTCGCAAACCTTCGTCGGTGAAATTATCTTTAGTTTGCGAATTATTTTTAAATGCATCAACAAAATCATTAGATGTTACATTACTATACATAAAGCACCCCCAGTTTTTTTGCTAACGAATCATCTAATTCGTAGCTAAAATCATCTAGACCCAGTAATTCTGGACAGATATATCGGCTTTTTTCTACTATAATTTCTTTTCGTCTAGGCTTAAACTCACCGACAACACTCCATCCTGTACTGACAGTATATCTATCGTCTAAATAAGTTATTTCTACAACAGTTTTATAGTGTTCGTGTTCTATTTCGCTTAGTTTTTTCCAAACAGCACCACTACATTGTGCAGAAGTTGTTGAGCCTAATAGAGCGATAGCTTCGTTTAATATGCCAATATCGACAGCTAGTTCTACTTCTTTCTCGCAAAGTTTTAATAGTTTTTCTTTTAACAACATTACACACCCCCTTTAGAAATTTCGATATATCCCCATTTACGGTAGTAATTAAAGTCAGCTTCGCAAACACCAAGCTCCTTTTTAAGCACAGAAACTGTTCTGCCTTTCGTACCTATCGCTTCAATAACTTGTAAGATATTTTTAGATCTAGGTATTTTTTCACCGCAAAGGAATAACTCAGATTGTACAACAGTATCTTTATTGTAGATACCGTAATCACGAGTCACACGGCTTTTTGGTGTTTTACGTTTAACATGCTCAGATAAAAGTTCAAGAGCAATCTCTGCGTTAGGATTTCCGTCAACAGCTTTTCGCAAAGTTTTAAATACTGTTGATAAGTTTTTATTGTATGGGTTTGTCATATATTTCTCCTTTCTTGTTAAAATTACAAACTTGCAGATATTCTATGTTACTTTACAGAAGAAGTAAAGGACTTTATGTATTATTTTTTATATACTACAATAACGGTCATGGTTGACCTTCATAAAATCTACAATTATTCTTCCCAAAACATAGCTCCAGAGCTTCTTAAAGCGACACAAAATTATGAGTTAGTTCCAGAAAAATCTTTTCTGCCAACAGACGATGTAGTAAAAACTGTGTTAGATTTTGTTGAAGAACCTGCTCCCAATATAATTAGTTTCCCTTTTTTAACACCAGAATACTGTGCAGAATTGATAGAAGTTTGTGAGTCAATCGGCAAATTTAGCCATAGACCAGGAGATAAATATCCTGCTCCCGAAATAGATTTAAAAGATTTATCACCATACACAAACACAGCCCATATACAAAACATAGAGAAACACATATTACCCATTGCAACCAGTGTTTGGCAATATCCTGTTGTTTGGTTGGCTTCTGCTTTCGTTGTAAAACACAGTATGGATGGACAAATAGGAAATCCTGGATGGCACCATGATGGTATGGCTGACGTTAGTTTATCGGTGCAACTTAACGATGATTTTGACGATGGTGGTGTGTATTTTGAAAAACAAAAATTTGCTGCTGGTCCACTGCCTATTGGGCATGCAATACTGTTCCCTTCCAGTGTAACACATAGGCATACTGCGTTGAACATAACAAGAGGCACTCGTTATTCGTTAACATATTGGATGAAAGGTGATATTCCAGAAAGTTTATCTGCCAGGATGACTTAGTTAAAAGTTTTTTTAAATTGCTTTTGTAAAAAACTCTCGTTTGCATGTAAATAATCTTCAAAAGATTCGTATGGTTTTTCCATCATTGCTTGACGTTCTGTGGTATTTTTATGAAACATGTCTCTAGCAAAATTTAAAAAAGTATCATCCATCATTTTTCTCCGCGATAACTAGGTTTATTTTCTGGTGTAGTTTCTACAAGATCAACTAATTGATAGCTTCCTTTGTAACTTGCAAAACCAATGTATTGGTTATTAGCATCTTTTAGTAACCAACCACCCATGCGAGACGATGAGTACTCTTCATTCGGTGTCCTAGCATAGTTAGGATTGTCACGTTTAAACCTTTCTGTAATTTCTGTAAAATTTGTTCTTTTCATATTTTTTCTCCTTTTACATAGTATTGCATATTTTATGAAGAAAGTAAAGTAGTTTTTAATGCTTCCCAATCGTAAGGTTTAGAAAGTATTAATAATGGTTTTAATCGCAGACCCTCGTCAGCTATTTCTCTAGCATCGCTACCTTTATACAAAAATATATCTGCGTCGGGAGTACGCACTAAGACAAAACAACGACCACCATACATCGAGCGTTTTACTAGCCACCCAACTTGTTCTGGTCTAAGACCTATTTTCTTACCAGAATTAACAACTTTTAATTCTACCCAAAACTCTACACCATCACAACATGCATTAAAGTCAGGAATGCCTCGTCCAGTTCCACCAGTCTCCACTCTCTGTACATGCATGCTGTTTAGGTTTTTATTAACTAAAGACCAAAATGCTGATTCTTTCACGAAATATTTATTTCTTAATAGTTTTAACACCTTTTTCTTTTAACCAATCATTAAATCCTGTTGGATCTAACAGTTTTTGTTCGCTTTCTAGTTTTTGTGCTTCATAGTAATCACCTTCTCCGATTTTACATCTTCGAATTATTTGATGCACACGTTGTTTAGTTATGCCAAACTTTTCGCCAATAGTTTCTAGTGTCACACCATTTTTATAAAGTTCATACATTTCACTGTTTCTGTCTACGTATGTCTTTGCAGACTGTTCGTCTATTCCTTGCATTAATTGCTCCAATATTTGTTGTGGTCGACTGTAGCTGTACCCCAAGTATCGCCTATTTCAGCATCTACCTTAGAAGGTACATCTAAGTCTACACAGTTTTCCATTATTTCCACAATTTTTCTGCTTTCTTGTTTATTTTTAACCGATATGTCTAACTCGTCATGAACTTGTATATGGGGGACTATACCTTCTTTCCACATATCGAGCATGGCTTGTTTTGTCATATCTGCTGCACTACCTTGTATCAAACGATTAAATGCACGATAAGTAAATGCCCGACGAATGTTCGGACCATACTCTTCGTGTGCTTGCTCGAAAGGTAAAGGTGTGTTTTTATCGTTGCGTGGTTCGTACATGTTGAACCGACACTTCCTCCCTAAAAGAGTTTTGATATAACCAACATTTTCTGCCCTACGAGAACAAGATAATGTTAATTCTTTTATGAAAGGAACTTTTGAGTGGTAATTGTTAAACAGAGCCTCAGCTTCTAGTTCATTGATACCCAATGCTTTGATTAATTTGTTTTTACCCATACCATAACTTAACGACAGATTTATAACTTTTGCATCTTTTCTAGAAATACCTGCCATATCTGCCACAATCTGGTGAAAATCTGCATCATCGTCTTTGTATGCAGAAACAGCTTCTTCCGAGCCTTGTAAATTCATACGTGAAGCATAATGCACTGTTAACCGTGGTTCTTGTTGTGAGTAATCGTATGCTCCCCAAACGTGTCCCTCTTCTGGCAAAAACAAACCACGCACTAATGGACCTAATTCTGGGTCACGTGCAGGGACTTGTTGTAGATTTGGGGTACTATAACTAAATCGACCACTGACCGTGCCACCTGAATCACCACGTAATGGATGCATTTGTCCATGTATACGACCTTTGTGAGAATGTTCTAATATCATGTTTTCTATAAACGCACTGCGTATTTTTTGAAACTTTCGAGCTTGTACGATAAGTTGTGGCAACCCATGGTTTAATTCTTCCAACCATTTACCTGTAAAACTAGGAGCATTTGTTTTTTGTGTTCTAGGGTAAGTTAGTCCTGCCTTATCAAAGGCTTTCGCCACACTTGTCGATGCCCAAACATCTACATCAACACCATATTTATATTTAATTTGTTTTACACATTCTTTTTCTTTAATTGCCAGAGCTTTTACACTTTGTTCCGCTTTATCTGTGTCTACACGTACACCTCGCCAACGCATGTCAATTAACAAAGGTATTAAGCTCGACTCTAGTTCGTATATATCTGTTAAATTTTCTTCTTGTAGTTTAGTTTCTAATTTATCCCAAAGTTTAAGAGTAAGTACAGCATCTTGTTCTGCATATTCTCCAACATATTTTGAAGGTAATCGCCACATCTCTGACTTAGGGTCAATAGACCATGCAGTTGCTGCTTCTTTTAATAATGTTTCGTCTTTTCTATCCTTACAATAATCAAAACCTAAAGAGTCAAGAGAATATCGTCTACGGTTTTCATCAACTAATGGTGCAGCAATTACAGTATCATGTATTTTTCCATTAACTTCTACACCTTCTCGCTTTAACCAACCTACATCATACAAAGCATTATGAAAAATTTTATCACTAGTGCCAGATAATGTTTTATTAACCCAACGCAAAACTAAAGCTGGGTCTAGATTACCCCCACCTTCGTGCCTAATTGGTAGATATCCACTCCAATTATCAGTTGCTATTGCAAAACCTGTTATGTAGCCATTACCTGTTGCCCATCCTGGACCAGAGTGTATAAGTTCTGGGTCTTTAGTTTCTAAATCTACAGCTATGCGTTTAGCTGAGGAAAGATCAGGTAGTGTTTCAGGAGGTAGCCACTCAGAGTTTGGGGAAAACAAAGGTTGTTGCATTATTCAGTTGCTCCATACGATTGCACTAAATATGATAATAAACTTCTACCTCTGTCATTAAGTTTCATACCTACAAGTTTTTCTACACCATTACTAAACACAACATTAACATTAGTGTTGCCAAGACTTCGTTGTTTTACACAATATAACAATAACTCGAACATATCGGCTTGTTTAAAATATTGTCTTTCTTCTTCAGTTATCACAAAATCAACACCTAACGCTTCTTCAATATCTTTTTCTACCATAGACAATTCTTTAGCTAACTCTGGGTTGTTCCATTTTGTGGGTGCAGGCATGTCCCCTGTTTGTTTTTCAGCTACATCATGCGTAAGAGCTTTTAACATTGCTGTTTTACTTATGTCAGGTTTTAACCAAACCATTATTAAGGTTACTCCCCACGAATGACTTGCAACAGTTTGCTCTCCTATAGTTGATAACGTGTGATAACGCTTAACTTCGCCACCACTTAACATTTTTAATTCTTCTAATACTTCGTTAGATTGATCTGTATTCACTACATACTCCTATTTTTCCAAAATGACACCAACGGCAGTTGTCTACACTTGCTTTTGCTGGGTATTCTTTGGCTTCTGTTAATTTTAACGCTCTGTTATGAAACGCTTCTTGTCTTTCTTTTAGTTCTTCTACAGTGTAGGAGTGTCTAGAAATCTTACCATGATCTAAATACCACAGCTCTGCTTGCACAATTTCTACATTGGGGTCACGATTATACGTGGCAGAAGCATACAATGCACATTGTTGTTCGTGTGTACTTTCGTTTCCTGCGTATCGACCTGTTTTAAAATCGATAACTACAGTCTTATCTGGTTTTTTTATGTATGCATCTATTTTATAACGACACCATGTGTTTTTTTCGCTCCAACCTGCTGGTTTCCACTCTATATCAAATGCCCAGTCTTCCTCTACAAAAACTTCACCTTTTTTAAAACCTTCTTGCAGTTCTTCGAAACCTTCTTCAAACATCATGAGTCCTTTTGTCATTGGACCTTCACCTTTTATGTACAACTCTGCTTCGTTGTGTATATTAGTACCTCTAGTTGCTGCAGGATGTTGTGGTGTTGGTATTTTTTCTATGTTTGCATAATAGTATCGTTTAGGGCATTGCTCAAAAACCGATAACCTGCTGTATGACCAATTTTTATTCGACATTTTTATCTCCTATAACTGCTTCTGTATCTTTAGATTCTTCTTTACCTTGTAACCTTCGCTCTAACCATTCTACACAAACGATTTTCCAATCTTCTGCTTTACAAAAAGAATTTAATAAACTTATTGCACCTTGTGTATTACCTTCTTTGTGCATGAACCAAGCGTTCCTTACAGGCACAACGACATCAGGAAAAAATTGATTAGAATAAGAAACATTACTATCGTCATATTCATCGAAAGTATGTAAATCATCATCAAAATATTCAGGTTCACTCACCATGGGATAAGGTTTAATATCTTTATATGGATTGCCAAGCATAGGGTATTTAAAAGTGTAGTAATCAAATTCTGGCAGTTTTTCTTTAAGTTGTTCAAACAACCCCATATACACATGCAAACTATCACTAATTTGGTTGTACACACCAACTTCTACACCTATCCTACCAGCCATATATTCTTGTAGCATAGAAAAATGTACAGCATTAGCACCATATGCACCCCAGATCATATCGTTTGATCTACATGTTACAGTCATGTTCAACCGACCTTTCCTAACTTTAAAATATACATGTGTATTACATGGTGTGTCTAAAGTATCTCTATCTAAATCATTATTACATTCCCACATAGCTAATACACATCTTCGATCATCAGGATCTGCCTTTAATCGTTTAACAATTACATCTAGTTGGTCTTTGTCGTAAAAGTTTCTCCACCTAAAACCATAAGCACCATTTAAGGTTAAACCATTGTCAGAAAAAGTTTCCATACGTTTGTTATACAACACTAAAGAAGCTACATCTTCTTTACCCTGCAACATCCACAAACCTTCCATGAGGTGAAAAAAAGGGTTTGCGTCACGTTCTTCCCAAAACAACACACGTTCACAAGGGTTTTGATATGTCGTAACCACAGGTCCATCAAACTCTAATGTTTTACCTGCTCTACTGTCTTGTTCTAATACATCAGGATCCCATGAAAAGGCATCCATACCTAATATAAATGCCTCGTGAACATTTCTACAATCTATTGTTTTAGCCATCTGTTAAACCTCTGTTGATAGTTTAAAGAAATCAGACATAATTTCTTTTGTTTTTGATATTATTTTGTCTGAAACCTGTCCTCGCTCCAGTTTGTTGTAGTATCCTGTTGGTACATTTTGTGACAATGCTATGTATTGTAAAGCTACCTTTTCTTTCTCAAAATTTTGTATTAAATTTTTATTGTTTAACTGTATCTCTTCAACAATATGTTTATTTAAGTGTATAGTTTCTTCTACAACACTTGCAAACTCACGAGGCGATGCGTCATAAGGCACCATCATGTAGTTTTGGTAGGGTTTAAATAACTCACCATCACCTTCGTCATTAGTTGCTACACCAAGATTTCTTGCGATAGGTACAGCACCTTCTATAATACCGTCTACGATTACTCTATTAAAATGATCACCTATTTTAGCGTATGCTTTTGACCAAGATGGATCGATAATACATTTCACTTCTCGTAAATGTCTTCTAACTTCTTTTTCACTAAGATAACCATACCAAGCCATGCCATGTTCTAAAGCTACATCCCAAATCTTTTTGCCATGGTGCTGATAATCTATATCGGCATCTCTTTCAGGACTGACAAAATAGTTTTCTTTACATTTATCTTTAGATGTCATGTAATTGTGTTCTATACCCCCACCAGCCATTCGTTTATCGACATTAGAAGACATGTGTGGAATAGCTCTAACTAAATCATCAACATGTTTCCAACCTTTAAATGTTTGCATAGATAAAAAACCGTGTGATCTACTTTCCCAACTAGGTTTATCGTTAATTGTAGATAAATCTTGTGGATTTAATATAAGTGCACGAGGTATGTTTAGAACTTTTGCTCCGTGGTAGGCACAAGGGTGTACACAGGCAAGACCATCTAAATGTTCTGATATTTGGTGAATCCAAGGATAACTTTTTTCCATATTCCCATCATGTATAACAGCTATCTGTTTTATCTTGTCAGGAAGATCATATAAAGCTAACCAATCTGTGTTTCCTTCATTGTCACGTTGCTTTGTAGGAACAGGTATTTGCCAAATAATTAAATCGTAGTCAGAAGCAAAACTTTGCCATTTTTTAATATTCCAACTGCCTTTATATGGAATACGATTTTCTCTAGGAAACAACCAACCTTTACCCTGATGAACAGGTATTCCAGAAGCTTTTATTTCGTAATTTGTTTCGTCTTTTGTAGTTTTAGCTTTTATGTCATCTCGCCACACTAATTCTACAAAATTAACTTCGTGACCTTGTTGTTTAAAACCTGAGATAAGGTTTTCATTGTGGTTTATAATACCACCTGGACTATTTATCCCATACATAGTTATTAATATTTTCATTTACTTCCTCCTTTTTTTCTTTTTTTATATTTTTCACGTTTTTCTTTTTCTTCTAGTTCTTTCTGTATTTTTCTAACCATTTCTTGGTGTTCTCGCATATTCATATCATTCTTTTGGATTTGTTATGTGTTCTTCGACTAACAACAGGTATCTTCTTAAATCTTGTATATCATCAAGAATACCTTCTTTTCTAGGGTCATGGTTAAAAGATGTAAATATATTGTAATCATGTTGATTTACTTGATTTTCTATTCTGTCCCATTTACGTGCTAACATCATAAACGCACCAACACCCCCTCGTTGTCGCCAAGATTCACCATAAGATACTTCTGCTTCACACAATTTATTCACATCCTCATTAACTATTTCTTGAATTCTATCAAATTTATTCATATTTATATATACTCCTTGGTTTCCCTTCACCGTTTCTTACACGTTCATATTTATCAAACTCGCAAAGGGTGTGTTCGATATCACGCATTTCTAAATTAGGTACTTGTCCATGTAGCCACTCTGGACTTATGTCTAAAAGTTCCTGCATTTCTTGTATGTTAATAATACTTTTTATGTTTTTATCAACAGGTCTACCATGTATTCTATTAAGACCACGTTTTGCTCCTGGACCAGGATTACCCCACGTCATTATATCTTCAGCAGTTTCTCCTACCCACGTGTGTCGCCAGTCAGTCACAACTTCGTAAGCCATAAATGGACCCATAAATGGATAAGGCATCAAAACTTCCCATAATTTTTGTAAAGAATGTCTAGCCTCATAAATAGAGTCCATAAATTTATTACCATCATTAACTATTTGATCAATACAATAACAAACACCTTCTAGTTTGTTCATACCATTAGGTGTTTTAATTATGTATGCTCCTGTGACCCATTGATTTTCTTTTTCTAATACTTCATAGCAATGTTTACTATCCCAGTTTCTATACAAATCTTCTTCAAGTAAAATTTGACCAGAATTTATTAGATTAAACCAACGGAATATTATTGTTGCTAATCCAACTTCTGGTTCAAGACGCATAGGTTCACGAACATTTTCTCTAAACCATACTGTGGTTCTATCGTTTTCACGAAACACATTAGTAAATTTATATTTGTATAATATAGGGTCATCAGTCCAAGGGTGGTTTTCCCCACGCAACTTTTTTAAATATATTAAATGCCTTTCATTTAAAAAGTCAAAAAATCTTTCAGTTTGCATCTGTTTCCTCCTTTATATCTCCCGTGGTTTCTCGGATAATTAATTTGCTAGAAATAATATCTTCATCATTATAATCTCCGATATCTACCTTTTTTATAGCTTCATCTTCATTTTTTGCTTCTACTTTTACCCATTCTCCATAAGTGGTTGACTGCAATACTGAATAACTTTTCATGCTTCCTCCAGTTTTGTAACATGTTCTTGCAACACCAAGCGTAGTTTTAATAGAGCTTGTCTTTTTCTATCATTCATAATTGCATGTTGGTAACCGACACCGTAATAATATGACAATGGTTTAAAAGACTTTGATTGATGTGCAGAACCATTAGCATTACGTGCTAATGGTAGTTCCTCGACTATACATTTAGTAATGTAGTGATCACTTTCACAGGTGTATGGTTTTCCTAAATCTATGTGTTCCATCACGTTATGGCTGGATTGCACATCTACATTACACTGCCCATATTCTTTAGGGTCAAAATAAGAAATATCAGGATCGTCTGATTTTCTTAAATCAGGTCTAGTGTTTTTATACAAGTCATAAATAGCTTCTGTTTTACAGACATCACCACAGTATTTCCTTTTTTGTCCCTGTAATAGATTACCACAAGCTTCACAGTAGTATTCTTGTTCAAGGTTTCCTGAATCTTTATTTTTTATGTAAGCATATTCTTCCTTTCGACACTCAACCTTACAATACTTACGTTTATGACCACTAAAACTATCACCACACCATTCACACTCGTGAGGTTTATCCTCTTTATGTTCTAGTCTAAGATAATCTAATGTAAAATTTACCATGTCATAATGATAACTCAAGTCATTAACTTTGTAAAGGACTTTCATATAATAGGTCTAAAAAATTTAGATGTACTAGGTTGAACTATATGCAGGTTTTTCCTAGTTCTTGTAACTGCAACATAAAAAGCTCTGTTTTCTCCATCAGGTCTGGAGTAAAGTTCATTCCATGTTTTAACAGAGATATCTGTAAACACAACAACATTATCTGCTTCACCACCTTTTGCAGCATGTATTGTTGATAAACGAATTCTTGGTCTAGATATTTTTTCACCTCTTCGTAAACAAGCAATTATATATTCTCGCTGTGTTCCACCGATTTTATCTAAAGCTTCATGCCAAACTGCATCAGTTAACAAACCATGTTTATCTTGTAATTCTTTTATGTCTAAAAGGTCTTCGTCAGAAACTCCAGGAAGTTTCTTCTTACCTCGAGCAACACCTCTACCAACAGACATAAAATAATAGATGTCCCTAACTTTTTCTGCTGAAACCCTTCTGTTTTTACGCAGTAGTTCCCAGTTACCTATCGCATCTAATAGTTCTTGTTTAACCGAGAGTGTATTATTTCTAGCGTATATGAATCCAATTTGTTGCAAAAATTTTTCAACACGATTTAAGATATAACCGTTGCGAGCAAGTACCAACCATTCTCCTGCACTAAAGTCTAGGTGTTCGTGTGAGACATAAACGTGAACTTCACCATCTTCTTCTCGTGGTGTCCATGTTTTTTCTCTTCTGTTTTCTTCGGGAATTCTATTTAAAATACCTTGTGCTATCGCATGAACTTTTTTAGGAATACGATAAGAGTTTTTTAACACAGTAACCTCGCCACCTAGTTTTACAAAAGTGTCTATATCTGCTCCTGCCCATTGATAAATAGCTTGATCATCATCTCCTGCTATATGTACATGTTTTACACCTTGTGCTAATTTTTGTACACATTCCCACTGTATTTTAGATAAATCTTGAGCTTCATCAACAATCAAAACGTCAAGAGTAGGTGAAGTTTTTTCTTTTAAAAATAAATACAGCATATCGGTGTAATCTTTTAAAAATCTTTCTTCTTTAAATTTTTCTAAACCAGTACAAAACCAATTGACATGAGTCCAAGGTATATCTAAATTAGCTGTGTTCCACTGTTCTCGGATAGATATTTTTTTATTTCTAGCGATGTTTTCTAAAAACAACATTTGATCACCTTTAGATAAACCAAATACTGTACCTTCTTCTCTAGACATTTGACCATTTAACGGTTCACCCATAAGTTTTCCAAACTCTCGGTAGTGTGTTTTAGACATAACATCTGCAGTTTTTAAACCCAACCAATGGTAACACAAAGAATGTATTGTTCTAAAAAACACTAATTCTTTTTGTGTTAAATTAAACCTAAAACTTGCTCTTTCTAAAGCCTCGTTTGCAGCTTTTTTTGTGAAAGCTAAGTAACCTATTTTATGTGGTTTTATGTCACTTTGTAGATATTCTTCTGTTAAATTTAACAGCTTAGTTGTCTTACCTGTTCCTGGTGGACCAAGAATGATGTTCCAAGTCACTAGTCTTTTTTTCCAATATTTTTTAGATCTGGGTCTTGGTTTACATAATCAGAAGTAGCTTCACTAGACTCTACAGTCTCATCAGGCAAAGTAGAAACATCAATAGCTTCTATTTTATCAGGATTTATTAATGGATCAGAATTAAGTGCATCAATAATGTCACCTAAATGTAACATAGTCTGTCTTAACTGTGTCTTTAAATGTTCGGGAGTAAATTGAGACTCGAGCAGCACTAGGTACTGCTCGACATTTTCTCGCATACTCATCTTATATTAAATTTAGATAGGTATTCACTAGCATATTCTTCTGGTTCATAGTCTATGCTAACACCTGTAAAATACGCATCGATAGTCTCTTTAAAATTTTGAGCATCGATCACTAAAGCAGCTAACACTTCTTTATGCGTTGATTTAGTTAAATCAATACTGTCAAAATTTTCTAAGTTGTAGTTAGAAAATAACTCAGCTGTATATGGGTCAACCCAATTTGTTACGATTTGTTTTACTTCCATAGTTTTCTCCTTTATTAGTTAGTTAAGACCACAGCATACTCCTTAACTTTTTATAAGTAAAGTAGTTTTTTAATGAAAAAAGTTTTCTTGTGTTTCTAGTTCTTCTAAAGCTGAGTCCGTTGCGAATTGAACAACCAGCTTTAATGTAGTTGCAGAAAGTTCTGACTTTAGACCTACAGCGACAGCAACCCAGATTAACGCTACTATTAATGCATCGTTTTTCTTTTCTTCTTCTGTTAAAGTGTCGTAAATTTTTGTACAAAGACTTTCTGCTAGATCCATAGCATAAGAAATCTTTTCTTCGTCCATAGTATATCATAAATGTTATTACTACTCCTGTATATGCCTTTAAAATGGGTCTTGTTTCATATTTGGAAGCTCTATCTCTGCTTCTTCTGAGACATATGCAGGTATTGACCAAGCGTTAACACCACGACCTTTTATATTAAAAAATATGTGTTCTGCACCCATGTCTTTTAGTTTTGAAGCAACTTGATTTGTTTTCATTTCCATAAATCTATGTCTTTGTAAATAATCCATTAAATCTCTTATCCTAAAATGTGTTTTATTTTTATCTGACCATGGTTTACCTAACAACATTTCTTCCCTAGTTGAAGCTTGTGCTATATCTGTACAAAAAGATTCCAATAATTCATTAAATTGTCCATCAACAGAAGCATCTTCGCTTACTTCTATTATCTCTAAACCGTTATCTAACAACTGTTGTATCAAACCTTGCCACGTTACTTCTTTCATTTTAGGTGGCATTATATTAAGTGTTTCCATACACACACGTTGAAATCTTATTTGATTTTGTAGTTGTTCGGTTGTTAGTTCTAACCGTTTGTCATTTACTGACATAAACCATAGTGGTGGTTGGGTGTTTAATTTTGCTAGACTAGAAAACAATGGTGAGTTATGCCCTTCACCCACACCAAACTTACATGTTCTACATTTTGTAGAGTTACAGTATGATTTTATCGGTTCATCACTGCATTTATAGTTGTAATCCTTTTTCTTATGCTGTTGTATAAGAGCTAAGACTTCGTTTGCAGGTAGTGGTGGTTTAAAATATTTTCTGTTGTACTCTTCTAACTTAGTTTCCCAAGACTCAGGGTGTGCTTTTTGTAGATACACAGCAACATTAAAGAGTCCATTGTTACGAGTCCCTTCAGGAAAACCTTGTTTTAAAAGTATCTTAAGGCAAGGTGGACCATGTTCTAAATCATCAACTATAGTCGGAACCTCTAATTTAAACAGTTCATCACCAGTAGTTAGTTGCCTAGAAAAAGCATATTGTAGAAACTCTTCTATAGGTAGTGAAACACCTTTTTCTGACAAACCATAGCGTGTAGAATCTTCACCACCAAAATATGGCATGTTTAACCAAGACCCTATATCTCCTCTATCTGCTAATACTTGTCGTTGTTTAGGGAATATCTCTAATCCACCAAACCCAAGACCTGCTGCTATTTCCCTCAGTTTATCTTGCATTTCACCTGCTTCCACAGGTTCAGACACAAACAACAGTATATGTGCTCCACCACTCTTACTTCTGCAAACAACTAAAGGTAGTTTTTGTTTCTCTATATTACTTATTAACTCTACTATATCCAAAGGATATACATCTACATCAATACAACCCCAATAACATTTATTATCATCGTTAATTGGGATAACACCTAAACCATAGTCACCTTGTAAATGTTTTTGCCAAAGTTCCACACTTGGACCAGATGTTTTAACAGTAACTGCTTTTCCTTGTTTTTTACCGTCACTTCTGTCTGTCTTAATTTCGAAAAATCCATGTGCTCTTTCCGACCCTTTAAACAGCTGAGAAAATTGCTCTGCTATTTTTATCATAATTTTCTTTTATATGTTGCTGGTTGTTTATAAGGAGTAACCAGCAATCTCCTAGCCATAAAACAGGCGAGGTGCGACTAAGTGCACTAAACACCGACATTCTTAGAAAGGTGCGTCTTCTTGTTGTGTACTTTTTACTACACCAGAGTTTACATTTAAACTAAACTGTTTTGCAGCAGAGTAAATGTAGCCATCGTCAGCTGACAATTGGTCACCTAATGCTATATCCCAACCATACCATGAACCTTGATCGTTTTGTTCAACGACTGATGTAAGAACATACTTGTGGGAAAACGTAGGTGGGGTAAAAACATTTCCATCTTTAGTTCTAATTTTTAAACCAGACATAATAGAGTTCCATTTTTTAGATTTCTTGAGTTGACTACCACCGAAAGCTAAGATTGCTTGATTAAAACCACCATTGTCGTCTAACACTAATACATAATGATTAGCAGTAGTTGATAGAAGATTGCCATTAGGTAAGTAATCTTGTCCTTTGTCGCTTCTTGATACTTCTTTAAGTATTTCTGATGTATCGTGAACAGCTGCTAAACCTTTTCTTTCTGGTAACCACTCTAAGTAAGTTCTTTTGTATGCAACTGGGACTACCGTTACACCTGTTGCACCTTTATACAGTGTATTATCTACAGTGTTGAATATATCGCCTTGTTCACAATCCTTTATGTACTTACCATCACGAGCGTTTACCTGTGGGCTCATAGCTTGTGTTATACGAAGGAAGGGTATTGCTAAGTCTTCTGAAGTTACATTCTCGAGACCTGTATTAGCATCACTCATCATATCAGATTCTGATAGAGCCAGTGCTTGGCTAGTTTCTTTTTTCACTACTTCTTTTGTTTCTGTTGTTTTGACTTTGTCGTTCATATTTTTATCCTTTTGTTATTTTTGTTTTTTGACCTATAAATACATTAAAGGTATCAAACGGTAGATCAGTTCCGTTCTCAGCCTGTTCTTTTACAAAAGCCTTGAGAGTCATTGGCTCTACCCAGCGTTTGTTAGAGGGAGTATAGCCTTGTGATGTTAAATTTTTTAACAAACCGTCAGCTGAATCGTCTTCACCACGACCGAATTGTAACGACACAACATTTTTTATAATGTCTTCGTGACCGTTATCCCTCAACCAGCTAAACGCTTCTTCTTCCCTCTCTTTCCCAATACGAGCAGAATAAAACTGCTGTACAGAAATCTTTGAACCATCCGATAATTTTATTTCTGCTAAATTACACTCACGCATTGCGTCAGGTAGTTTTTGCTCGGATACGTCTTTAAATTCTTTTTTAAGATCAGCTAATGCTTCTTCTTGTTTAGTTACTTCTTCTTGTAATCTAAGTTGTTCTTTTGCCCAGAATGAAACTTCTTTTAATGCATCGTTTTTTAAGTTCGTGTCAATATCTGGGGTAGAATCTTCTTCCCATAGTTTTTCTATATCACTCATATTTTTTCTCCTTTATTTAAAATCTACAGTAACGGGATAGTATTTATACTCTCTATTATCCCATTTTAAAAAACTAACTTCATCACACTCTTCTGCAGCATAGTGTGTAGCAATTCCTATACATACTGGGTCACCCACTAACAGTAGATAATCTTCTTCTGTAAAACCACGTATAGCTGTGCGAATCTTGGCAACTGTTGCTTCCGTTTCAAACATTAAATTAGTTAAGGGGGGGACTAAAAATTCTAACTCACCATAAGATGCTGCAGGGAGTAGGTTTTTTCCTGATACTTCTTGTACCACATATACTTTTGACATTCTTTTTTCTTTCCTCTAGTTTCTATTAAATTGATGATATAGTATTCTCACAAAAAAGTAAAGGATATTATTTTATTGGCTTCATGAGCAGTTATTTTTTAATAAATTATTTGTCTAAAAGTTTCGTTTACTCCAATATGACAATATGATAGCAAGAAAACACAGTAACACAAGAGTCTACAGGATATTGGAAGTACCCTATTAAGGGGTTATTACCTAACACTAGGAAATAGTCCTTTACCTTATAGCAGTTTAGTATATGATTCGAGGAAGAAAGGAGAAAACTATGAATATATTTTACGTGTACGAAGATCCTACCGACGCAGCTGTTTGTTTACCAGATAAACTTGTAGTAAAAATGCCTCTTGAGTCTGCTCAAATGTTGTGCACAGCACACCGTGTTCTAGATGGTGAAAACAAAGCTGATAAACTAGGTTTGTATAAAATTGCTATGAAAAACCACCCATGTACTATATGGGTGCGAGAAGCTGATGAAAATTATTATTGGTTATACGAACACTTTAATGCATTATGTAAAGAATATCAAAACCGTTACGGTAGAGAACACCTTAGTTATACAAAACTAAACACTGTTTTATCTAGTGCTCCTAGTAACATAGACATAAAACATAAAACAGTTATGCCACAAGCTATGCCTGACGAATATAAATGTCAAGATACTATAAAAGCCTATCGTGATTATATGGTTAACGAAAAACACTACGCTCAGTGGAATAAAATACCTGATCGCCAACCTGAGTGGTGGGTAAAATGAATAAAGCATTTTTATTTAAAACAGAACCATATCAACACCAACTAGATGCTCTAAAAAAGAGCTGTGATAAAAAAGAGTATGCGTATTTTATGGAAATGGGTACAGGTAAGTCTAAAGTGTTAATTGATAATGTGACTCACCTGTACACCCAGAAAAAAATAAACGCAGTTTTGATAATTGCACCTAAAGGTGTGTATAGAAACTGGATAAATCGAGAGATTCCTACACATCTACCAGATTTTATAGATAAGCACATGTATATGTGGACACCTTCTGAAGCTAACAAAGTAATGGTAGAAAAAGAAAAACTACTAACACCTTCGTCAGATTTAAAGATATTAGTGATGAATGTAGAAGCATTAAGTACCACTAAAGGTGTAAAGTTTGCCTATGCGTTTATATCTAAACACAACACATTAATGGCTGTTGATGAAAGTACAACTATAAAAAACCCCACCGCTAAAAGAACTAAAAATATAATTAAGTTAGGTAAGTATTGTTACTATAGAAGAATTTTAACTGGCTCACCTATAACTCGATCACCACTAGACGTGTATACACAAGCACAGTTTTTAGATCCAGCATTACTAGGGTTTAGTTCTTATTTTTCTTTTAGAAACAGGTACGCTTTGCTTGTGGACAGAAGTGCAGGAGGCAGGAGTTTTAAACAAGTTGTAGGTTTTCAGAATCTACATGAACTTAATGAATTAATGCAAAAGTTTAGTTTCCGTGTGTTAAAAGAAGATTGTTTAGATTTACCTGACAAAGTGTATGTTAAACGAGAAATAGAGATGACACCAGAACAGAAAAAAGTGTATACAGATATAAAAAAATATGCTATCTCAGAATTATCTGTAGGTACTGTGTCTGCTGCTTCAGTTATTACACAGATTATCCGTTTACATCAGATCTCTTGCGGTTTTACATCGACTGATGATAGTGTCGTAAGTGATATAAAAAATAATCGTACGGAAGAGTTAATGCAGATACTTGAAGAAACAGAAGGTAAAGCAATTATCTGGGCAAACTATAGGCACGATATACATAAAATAAAAGAATTGATTGTAAAAACATATGGTGAAGACTCAGTAGGTACATATTATGGAGATACTTCTGATGCAGATCGAGAAGAGTTGATCACAAAGTTTCAGGATAAAGACAGTCCATTAAGATTTTTTGTAGGTAATACACAAACAGGTGGTTATGGTATAACTTTGACTGCTGCTAGTACAGTTATTTATTACTCTAATAATTACGATTTAGAAAAACGATTACAATCAGAAGATCGTGCTCATCGTATTGGTCAAGTTAACAAAGTTACTTATGTTGACATAGTGTGTAAAGACACAGTCGATGAGAAAATTGTAAAGGCTCTTAGAAGTAAACTTAACTTAGCTCAGACAGTATTAGGGGAAGAACACTGGAAAGACTGGTTATAGGGTATACACAGAGAGTTTCTGCCTAACTTTACCCTAACAACTACACAAAAAGGAACGCACAGAACCAGCTAAGTTATAAAGTTGTTCATCTATCTCATCAATCTCATCCTACGTTCATCACGTGCTATACGATTTAAGTCACGAAGTTTTGTTTCATCTATGTTAGAAGAACCAGCTCTTATCCTGTCTTCGTTAGAAGCTATAAATTTATCTAACTCAGAATCACTCATGTTTTCTATGTTTTTTGTTTGTGCTCTCATTAAATTTTGGGTCTTTAATAGATTAGCTTGTTCACTTGAAGTAAGTGAGTTAAAGGCTGGATCATTTAATGTTCTACTGCCTGTTTCTGTATTTGCAGTTTCCATTAATCTTTGAGTTTTTAACTCAGCTAATTCATTATTTGATTTATTGAATCCTTTACTTCTAGGAATAAAAAATACTGCGTCATCAATACTGTCATCGATATCCATTTGCATTATACCTATTGGACCACTATCAGTGTCATAAAAATCTAAAGTTCCCATGCCTTCATTATATTCTTGGCTATATATAGGTTGCTTACGAGGATATGTTAACAGTTCTAACTCTTCTAACAGATCCCTTCCCTCAACTGATGAATTGTTATAGATTTCAGGGGAGTCTATGTCGATTCTTTTCATATCATCGAAACTAAGATTGTATTTATTTAAAGCGTTTTCTAAATCTCCTGTGTTTATTTCAGTATCACCAACTATGTTATCTCTCATAGAAGAACCTTTGGTTGGTTTAAGAAGTTTTGGGAAATTTTCTTCCATACCTTGTAATTTTGTCATACTACTACCTCCACCAGTCATATTACCTGATCCTTTAGAAAAGTAAAGGGGTACATCAACACCTTCAGGAGTTACCATAGAACTACGCTCGATAGAAGGGACATTTCTGTTTACAAACTGTCCTATTCCAGAAAAAGCTTCTTTACCTAAATCTACAAAAGTTTTTCTGTTTGCAGCTGCAGCAACTGCTGGTGGTAAACCTGCTAGACTTGCCATTACTCCAGCTCCCAGTGTATTGCCTTTGTTGTATTCGCCTTTAGCATCCCCCAAAAGCATAGATGCTTCTGTTAAACCAGAACCTAAAGCAATTCTAGGTACTACACTACCAAATCCTGATAAAACACCTAAAAGTGCGTCAGTTCCACCAAAGTCTGACATATTTCTCATACTTTCACCCAAAGGTCTAGATTCTGGCACGTTTATGTTTCCTGCAGCATCTCTAGGTAATACTGAACCATACGTTCGTTGAAGAAACTCTAGGTATTTATCTTCTTCGCTTTCGCCTAAAAATCCTTCACCTAAAGATACACCTGCGTCACCTAACGCTTGTCGTAATCTATACCTAGCTTCGTCTCTCCAGGTTCTAGTTCCTCCAGGAGCTTCTAGTTTTTGTTCTCTGTGTATTCCACCATGTTTATATTTATACATTTTTTTCTCCATTTAACAATTCCAGTCTCTACGTGCCCAATAGTTTGCACTACATCTATCTGTTTTCCCACTTATACCACCACTACGAGCACAGTAACTTTTCTTTCTGCTTTTATCTCCAGGATGTTTACCTAATTTTTTGTCACCAAAAGTTATACGTTTTACTTTACCACCATCACTACTACAACCTTTCA
>Ga0209337_1000466_pt1 | contig 32687 bp, 44 predicted proteins | sample LinPmetageLP53_FD_184044 | JGI IMG/M metagenome (GOLD analysis project Ga0209337, IMG submission 184044) | Marine viral communities from the Pacific Ocean - LP-53 (SPAdes) (version 2) | ecosystem: Environmental > Aquatic > Marine > Oceanic | place: Pacific Ocean | collected 2010-02-08
TTGCTAGTGTAGCTGGAGGATTATTTAATTATAATACACGAAAGTTAAAATTAAAAAAACCTCGTGGTGCTCATATTAATTGGCTTGTAGAAAGAAAAAGAGCTAGACAAGAACTTGGTTTATCTATAGTAATAGCAGTAGTATCTGCTGAGTTTTTTATACCTCCTTTAATTCATATGCTTAATATTAGTATGCTGGCAGCACCTGCTATAGCATTTATAATAGGGTATAGTGGTATAAGATTACTTCCTGCAATAGAACATAAATTAAAATCAATTCTAGAGAAAGGATGGAAATGACACCACATGAAGAAATGTTAGCACATGAAAAACTTTGTGCAGAAAGGTATGATACAATTCATCATAGGCTAGATAGAATTGAAAATATGTTAAATAAACTTATTTGGGGAGCTTTAGCAGGATTTGGTGCTATTGTCGTAGCAGTCTTAGTACACGCTATAACTATGTCATGATAGCTATTTTACAACATTTAGTTCCAATATCTTTAGGTTTTATTGCTAAACTAATAGCAATTAAATCACAACAAGCACATGATCAAAATGCTTTGATGTTAAAAGCATTAGCAGCAAAGTCAAAAGAATTAGAAAAAGTAAGAGAGCAGTCTAATAAAGAGTCACCAATGGCTGCTTGGAATAGAAGAATCTTAATGTTTGCTGTATTGGCATTAGTAGCTATATATCCTTTAGCAGGAGTTATAGGAGTTGATACAGTAATTAAGGTAGTAGACGAGCCAACAAGTTTCTTGTTTGGTATCTTTGAATTTGGTGGAAACACTAAATTTGAAACTATCAAAGGTCTTTACAAGTTTGACGAAATATTTGCATGGGCAACCATGATTGTAGAGTTTTACTTTGGTGGACAATTAGCAAAAGGAAAATAATTATTATGATGGACAAAAAGAAAAAACCTATGAAAAAAGCACCAATGAATAAAAAACTTAAACCAGGTAAAAGGACATATTAAAATGGCTGAAGATAAAATGAAGCCACATATGATGTATTCTAAAGCTGGTAAAGGACAAATGGTATTTACTAAGAAAAAACATTTGGCTTTAAAAGACAAAGGATTTACTCATACTAAACCTAAAGGAAAGAAAAAAGCATAATGGCAAAATCACCAGCATGGACAAGAAAAGAAGGACAGAATCCTAAAGGTGGTTTAAATGCAAAGGGAAGAGCCAGTGCAAAAGCACAAGGCTCTAACCTTAAAGCACCAGTAAAATCAGGTAAGAATCCAAGGCGTGTATCATTTGCATGTAGATTTGCTGGGATGAAAGGTCCTATGAAAGATAGTAAAGGTAGACCAACACGAAAAGCATTGGCACTTAAAGCTTGGGGATTTGGTTCAGTAGAATCTGCAAGAAGTTTTTGTCAGAATAATAAGAAATCATAAGGAATATTATGGCAAGTCCTACACCTAATAATCCAGCTTTATGGTCACGAGTTAAAGCTGCAGCAAGAAAAAAGTTTGATGTTTATCCAAGTGCATATGCAAATGCTTGGGCATCTAAAGAATATAAAAAACGAGGTGGTACATGGTCAGGTAAAGACAATCGTGTAGCTAAGAAAAAAACAAAAGGTAAAACTAAACGTGGCTAAAGAAGGGCTAGGTAAATGGTTTAAAGAAGATTGGGTAGACATAAAGACAGGTAAAGCCTGTGGTCGCAGTGGCAAGAAAGACAAGAGAGGATACCCTGCTTGTAGACCTAAAAAGGTAGCAAGTAAAATGACAGCTGCTGAAAAAAGAACCATGGCTAAAAAGAAAACTAGTTCTACTCGTAAGAAATGGAATGTTACTGCTTCAGGTAAAAGAAGAAAGAAAACAGCATGAGTCAATTAGATCAAATTAGAGAAGCTGCAGAAGCAGACTTACTCACGTTTATAAAACTTGTAGCACCTCATATATTATATGGTGCAATACATGAAGAACTAATTAGTTGGTGGGCAAGATCAGATAGAAAAGATAATCAATTAGTTTTACTTCCTCGTGGACATATGAAGAGTAAACTAATTGCTTATAGAACTGCCTGGCATATAACTAAGAATCCTGAAACTACTATACTATATGTATCAGCTACAGCTGACTTAGCAGAGAAACAGTTATATGCAATAAAACAGATTATAGATTCACCAATATATCGAAGATACTGGGGTGATATGATTCATCCAGAAGAAGGTAAAAGAGAGAAGTGGGCAGTAGCTGAAATAGCTGTTGATCATCCTCAACGTAAGCTAGAAGGCATAAGAGATGCTACTGTTAAAGCAGTAGGTCTTACTAGTAATACTACAGGCTTTCATGCAGACATCGTTGTACTAGATGATATAGTAGTACCAGGTAATGCATACTCAGAAGATGGTAGAGATAAGGTAGCTAATGCTTATTCACAGTTAGCATCTATTGAAAACCCAGGTGCAGAAGAATGGGTAGTAGGTACAAGATATCATCCTAGAGATATATATGATACTATGATTAATATGAAAGAAGTTCATTATGACGATGATGATGAGATAACACAAGAAGAAGAAGTCTATGAATTATTTCAACGAGTAGTAGAAACAGAAGGTGAGTTTTTATGGGCAAAACGAACACGTAAAGATGGTAAGTCTTTTGGTTTTGATAAAAAAGAATTATCTAGAATTAAAGCAAAATATATAGATAGTACACAGTTCTATGCTCAATACTATAATGATCCTAATACTACAGAGAGTGCTAGGATTAACTCAGAAAACTTTCAGTATTTTGATAAAGCAGCATTAAATGTTAAAGATGGTGATTGGTATATACGAGATAGAAAGTTAAATATTTTTGCAGCAATTGACTTTGCATTTAGTTTACGTAAACAAGCTGACTATACTGCATTAGTTATTGTTGGTGTAGATCATCAAAACAATTTTTATGTACTAGATATAGATAGATTTAAAACAGAAAAGATTGTAGATTACTATCAACATATATTAAAGTCTTGGGAAAAGTGGGGATTTAGAAAGATAAGAGCAGAGGTTACAGTAGCTCAACAAACTATAGTTAAAGAGCTCAAGGACAGCTATCTTAAACCAAATGGTATCCCACTATCAATTGATGAATTTAGACCTACTAGGAGCTTAGGAGACAAAGCACAGAGGGTAGGTGCAGTACTAGAACCTAAATATGATAACTTACAAGTTTGGCACTATAAAGGTGGTAACTGTCAAACATTAGAAGAAGAACTAGTAATGGTTCATCCACCTCATGATGATATAAAAGATGCACTATCAAATGCAATGGCAATATCATTAGCTCCTAAACTAAGAGCAACAACAGGTCTAGGATTTAATAAACCTTTACCAACCCACAGTAGGTTTGGTGGGATAACAAATTAAGGAAATAATATGGCAGGTGAAGTAGCTCAAATAGAACAAGCAATTGGTCAAGAGAACCTAGCTCGTGTAATGGCTGGATTATATAACTCCTGGTGGTTGCAAAGAAACAATAAAGAAACTGAGTGGAGAGAGCTTAGAGATTACCTTTTTGCTACAGATACAACGTCTACAACTAATAGTACTCTTCCTTGGAAAAACAAAACAACTTTACCTAAGTTAACTCAAATACGAGATAATCTTCATGCTAATTACATGGATGCTTTATTTCCTAATGATAACTGGATGAAGTGGGAAGGTGCTACACAAGAAGATACAACAATTAAAAAACGTAAAGCTATTGAAGCTTACTTAAATACTAAACTAAAAGAATCTAAATTTAGAGAAGAAGTAAGTTTACTTGTATATGATTATATTGATTATGGTAATGCATTTGGAGAAGTACAGTATGTAAATGATTCTCATGAAGATCCTATTACGAAAGAGATGGTTACTACATATAATGGACCTAAACTAAAACGTATATCTCCATTTGATTTAGTATTTAATCCTACAGCAGGATCATTTGCTAAGTCACCTAAATTTACTAGATATGTTAAATCTATTGGTGAACTAAAAGCAGAACTAGATACAAGACCTGACTTACAATATAAAAAATCTGCATTTAATAAAGCACTAGATATTAGAAACTCTATTTCTATGTTTAGAGTAGAAGATATAAATAAAGCAGTTGCTTATATAGCAGATGGATTTGGTACATTACAAGAATACTATCAATCTGGTATGGTAGAAGTCTTAGAGTTTGAAGGAGATTACTATGATAAAGATGAAGATAAATTATATAAAAATAGAATTATTACTATTATAGATAGAAACTATGTAATACGAAATATAGAGAATCCTAGTTATATAGGTAAAGATACTAAAGCTCATGTAGCATGGAGAAAGAGACCAGATAACTTATATGGTATGGGTCCTTTAGATAATCTAGTAGGTATGCAATATCGTATTGACCATCTAGAAAATGCTAAAGCAGATGCTATGGATTTAACTATACATCCACCTATGGTAATTAAAGGAGAAGTAGATCCATTTACATGGGGACCAGAAACAACTATTCATTTACAGGAAGATGGTGATATTACAATGTTACCTCCTAATCCTGCAGCATTTCAAGTTAATAATGAATTAGCTGCTTTAATGAATACAATGGAAGAAATGGCAGGTGCTCCTAAAGAAGCTATGGGTATTAGAACACCTGGAGAAAAAACTGCTTTTGAAGTACAGTCATTACAAAATGCAGCAGGTAGAATATTCCAAAATAAAGTTAATCAGTTTGAAGTAGAGTTTTTAGAACCTGTTTTAAATATGATGTTAGAAACAGCAAAACGTAATCTTAACTTACCTGAGTTAGCAAAAGTATATGATGATGACTTTGGTGTACAAGATTTCTTATCTGTAACTAAAGAAGACTTAACAGCAAGAGGTAAGATTAGACCTATAGGTGCTAGACATTATGCAGCTAGAGCTCAACTCTTACAAAATATACTTGGAGTATTTAATAGCCCTATTGGACAGATAATATCTCCACATATATCACCTAAACTTTTAGCAACTATGGTAGAAGAATATATGGGTTTTGATAAATTTGGATTTATAAAAGATAATGCAGCATTATTTGAAGCTGCTGAACAAGAAAAACTTAAGATGCAAATTCAACAAGATTTACAATCTCAACAAGCTGCTCCTTCTATGGAAGAGCAGATGGTTGATAGACAACTACAACCAGTAGAACAATCTATTGATCCTGAGATGTAATATACTAAGTCAAGTAGTTTACTTGACTTTTAACGTAAAATATGGTATAATGATAGTATGGATTTAAAAAGTGAAAAGGGTAAAGCCTTAACAAAGAAACAAGTATTTGAAGAGTTACGTTTATATCTTAATGAACAAGTAGAAGTATCTAATAGAAAGTGTATGGATGAAGATAACTTTAAACTTCCTGCTTTCAATGAGTATCAAGCTTATCAAAGAGGTATACAAAAAGCTTTAACAAAACTATACAATCTATTACCTTGACCAAAGGAGATAGTAAAATGGTAGATGAAGTAAAAATAGAAACACCTGAAACACCTGTAGAGCAACCTACCCAGGAAGCTGTACAAAAAGATACTGCACCAAAAGCATTTGAGATTCCGACAGAAGCTCAAGAGTTAGTTGGTGAAGGTAAGAAGTACCAGAACCCAGAAGATGCACTTAGATCTGTTCCTCATGCACAAAAGCATATTGAGACTCTTGAGTCTGAACTTGCTGAAGCACGTGAAGAACTAACTAAACGCAAAACTACTCAGGAACTTCTAGATGAAATTAAGTCTGGAGTTCAGCCTGCAGCTACGACACAGCCAACAGGAGAACTTAATCAAGATAACATTATGGATTTGGTAAACCAAACCTTAAGTGTTAGAGAACAACAAGCAATAGCTAAATCTAATGCAGATCAAGTAGCGAAACATTTTACTAATCAGTATGGAGATTCAGCTGAAAAAACTTATAACTCTATAGCTAAAGACTTAGGTTTAACTATTCCTCAATTAAATGAGCTTGCAGCAAAAAGCCCAAGAGCTGTATTAAAAGCTGCAGGGTTGGAAACAACTACTGCACCAGTAGCTAAATCTACTGGAGATATTAATACAGAAGCTTTAAATAATCAAGCTAAACCTACTGAATTATCTGCAAGGGTAGAAGGTGGGTCTACTAAAGAATTATTAAAGGCTTGGGGTAATGCTAAAGCTAAAGTAAATCAACAGTCTTAGGAGACTTAAATGGCACAACTGACAAGTAACACAGCTGCTTTTATAGAATCGCAGCAATATTCTCAGTTTATTCTTGATAACTTACATGACTTCCTTCTTCCAGAAGGTATGTATCGTGATGTAACAGACTTCGGTTCAGGTACAACACTAAACATTAAAACAGTTGGTACTGTAACACTTCAAGATGCAGCAGAGGATGTGCCTCTGAACTTTACTAACATTGACACAGGTACTATTACTTTAGGTATTACTGAATATATCGGTGATGCTTATAAAGTATCTGATGATCTTCGTGAAGATGGTTCACAGGTAGATACACTCATGGCAATGAGAGCTATGGAATCAACACGTGCTCTTGGTGAAAACCATGAGACAAAATTCTTATCAACAGCAAATGCTGGTCAAACTGCAGCTAACTTAAACTTAGTTAATGCTAGACCACATCGTTTTGTTGCAGGCGGAACTGGAGCAGCAACCAGACATATGGTTCTTGCTGATTTCGTAGCAATGAAACTTTCATTTGACAAAGCTAATTCACCTGCTTCAGGTCGTATTGCTATTGTTGATCCAATCGTTGAAGCATCATTAAACAATTTAATTTCTAGTACAAATGTAATTAATAATACTCCGCAATTCCAAGGTATTGTTAATGAAGGTTTTGCAAAAGACCATCGTTTTGTTAGAAATATTATGGGTTTTGATGTATACACATCTAACTTCCTACCATCACTTCTAGCTGCAGAAACTATTGACGGTTCTACCGTTGGTGTTGCTAATGATACAGGTGAAATTGGTGACAAAGCTAACATTTTCATGTGCGTAGCAGATGATTCATGTAAGCCTGTCATGCATGCATGGAGACGTGCACCGCAAGTAGAAGGTTGGAGATCTGAAGTAGAAAGAGCTGATAAGTACCAAGTTACTTCTCGCTTTGGATTTGGTGTTCAACGTTTAGACACATTGGGTGTTATCATAACAGATGACTCAACTTACTAGGAGATTATAATGGGATATGAAATTGGACCAAAAAGAGGCGTAGCCAACCATTATGGACCTCGTGAGACTGACAACCAGTTTGGTGGTCAAGACAACACAAATGGCAAAGTAAAATCTGTTAGTTATGATTTTGATTTTGATAAGTTACCTGCACAAGGTGCTAGTAATTTAGAGTATCAACTTCCAGCTAACACTGTAATTGTATCAGCACATCTAGTAGTTAAAGAGGCATTTACCTCTGCTTCTACTCATACTATGTTTGTAGGTTTAACTACTACAGCAGGTGCTGTTGTTGATGCAGATGGTTTGATTGCAGCAGCACAAGCAACAAACGCATTAATTACAACTAAAGGTAGTTATATTAAAGGTGCAGGAGCTCTTGTTGATAAAACAATTGGTACTGCAGCTTGTGAAGTAACAGTAGCTTCTTCTCACGCCTTAACAGGTGGTAAGGGTAAAGTTATTATTCATTACATTTATAACTAAGTAATACCTCGGTGAGCCCTTCGGGGCTTACCCCTAATTTAACACAGGAAATACTATGACAATACAACATAATCTTATTACAGGCTCTGATTTACATGAACCTAAAGGGGTAGCAGCAGCTGGTGCAAATCAAGTTTATGTTGCAAATGGTTCAGGTTCTGGTGCTTGGTCTACAGTAGCAAGTGGAAGCCTGAATACACCAAGAGGTAAATTTTATTTTTATAATCTTGGATCACCCTATACACTAAGTTATGGTGGAGCTACACAAAAAGTAGCACCTACTACTGTAGCTAGTGGTTTAAACAATTTAGTTACTGAAGCTACAAGTGCAAGATTAACTTATACAGGTACACCTACAGTAGTTCTTAAAGTAGATTTTGAGATAGCAGTATCACAAGCATCTGGTTCTGATAAAAAATTAACAATAGCTGTCCATAAAAATGGATCTGTTTTATCTGGTTCAGAAATATATTTAACTTCTGTAACATCAGATATACATACTGGTTCTGGAAGTTGTTTAGTATCTGCAGCTACAAATGATTACTTTGAAGTATTTGCATTTAATACAGATGGTTCTGGTGATATGGTATTTAATAAAGTAGGACTTACACTTACACAAGCATAGGATAGATTATGGCTAAAATGAACTTACTAGCAATGACTCAAGACATCTTATCTGATATGGATTCAGATGAAGTCAATAGTATAACAGAGAGTGTAGAAGCTTTACAAGTAGCACAAATAATTAAAACAACATACTACAATATTATTGATGGTAAAGACTATGCGTTTTTATATGAGCTCTTTCAAATGGATGCTAGTGGGACATCTACTAGACCTACACATATGAAACTACCTGATGATGTAATTGATTTATCTTGGGTTAAGTATGACTCAAAACAAAAGACAACTGATAGAGCACTATATCAAACTATTAATTATAAATCTCCAGAAGATTTTATGTATCTTGTAGATCAACGTGATAGTAAATCAGCTACAGTAGATGTTATAGTAGATTCTACTGGTATTAATTTAAATATTTTAAATGATAAAGCACCTACATGTTTTACTTCATTTGATGATGTAACTATGGTATTTGATGCTTATAATAAATCTTTAGATACTGTATTACAAAATGCTAAAACACAATGTTGGGGTAAACGTTCAATAGCTTTTACATTAGAAGATACATTTATACCTGACTTACCTGTACAAATGTTTACATACCTTCTTAATGAAGCTAAGTCTACAGCATTCTTAACACTTAAACAAATGGCTAATCAAAAAGCAGAACAGATTTCTACAAAACAAAGACGTAGAATGAGTCAAGATGCTTGGAAATTACAAGATGAAAAGGGTATTATGTATCCTAACTATGGTCGAAATAGATCAACTAAAAGGACACCTAATTACTAATGGGACAATTTACATTTAATACATTATCATTTATTGACAAGGAAGTATATGAAAAAAAGAAAAGAAAAGCTAAAAAACTTTATAAAAAAAAGATTACAAAAGTTAGCAAAATTAAATTTAAAAAAATTAAACCCATTAAATTGGTTCAAATTAAAATAAAATCTAAAGGAAAAATAACATGACCAATGTTGTAAAAGAATATAAAACAAATAGTAAAATGAATTTACAAGCAATAATTAAACCTAACTCATCACATTATGTATTACAATGGAGTGATGGTGGACAAATACCTAATTCGTTATCTGGTGTATTTACATCATTAGTATTTTTAGACAAAGCTGTAGAAACTTATGTACAAACTACAATCCCTAAACCTAAACTAAATGAAGCTGAAAAAGCAAAAGCAAAATACGAAAGACAACAAGCTAAGAAACTAGAGGAAATTTAATGGCTCAGAAGGGTGAAAAGGCATTTAGATCCTTTGTTAAAGGTCTAATTACTGAAGCTAATCAATTAACATTTCCAGAGAATGCTTCTATAGATGAAGCTAACTTTGTACTTAATCGTGATGGTTCACGATTTAGACGTTTAGGATTAGACTATGAAACTGCCTATGCTTTAACATCTAGTGGTTATACTGCAGATGATATTAAAGAAGGTAAACAATCTTTTCATCATTGGGAATCTCCAGGAGGAGATACTACTGTTTCTCTAGGTATTGTTCGAATAAAAGAAAAACTTTGGTTTATAGATTTATTAACAGCTTCTCCTTCAGCTAATCTTAAAAATAGTGGTTCTCCAATTACATTATCAGGATTAGGTAATAGCAATATTGAAACATCTGTTGTTAATAATAAATGTATTGTTGTTTCTAAAGATTTAGATAAACCTGTACTTTTAACTTATATCCCTGATAGTGGTGCAGTTACACAATCAGAAATTACTTTAAACATTAGAGATATTTATGGTGTAGATGATAGTTTATTTATTGATACTAGACCAACTACATTAAGTACTCAACATAAATATAATTTACGTAATCAAGGTTGGAATAAAAATGTTGTAACAGCTACTGGTGCTGATGCTTTAGATTATCATTATACAAAAACAGGACAATATCCAAGTAATTCAGATACATGGACATTAGGTAAAATAGCAAATACAACTAGTGCTGACTTTGAAAAGTATGATCCAGATACATTAGTTAAAAATTCCCAGTCTAATTTTCAAATAGCTAAAGGTAGTTTTATTATAGATGCTTTTGATAGAGGTACATCAAGAATGACTGAATCTGATGTTACTTCTGGATTACCTACAGATAAAGAAGAAGGTAATATTAGTACTATTACTACATATGCACAACGAGTATTTTATTCTGGTATTGAATCTTCAGTAGCTAATGGAGATGCAAGAAGTCCTAATTATTCAGGATATATTTTCTTTAGTAAAGTTATACGAAATGATGATGATTTAGGAGAATGTCATCAAGAAGCAGATCCTACAGATCCAGGTATTAATGATTTAATAGCCTCAGATGGTGGTTCAATACAAATACCAGATATTACTCGTGTAGTTAAAATTATTGCTTCTCAAGCCTCAGTATTAGTTTTTTGTGAAAATGGCGTGTGGGAGGTTTATGGAGATACTGGAGGGTTTATTGCTACTTCTTTCCAAGCAAGTAAAGTATCTACTAATGGAGTATTAAATGGTAATTCTATAATTAATGTAAATGGTAGTTTTATTTATTGGTCTAAAGCAGGTATTTATTTACTTAGTCCAGATACAGCTAGTGGTAGATTTGCAGCACAATCTATATCTTTAACATCTATACAAAAACTTTTTCTTGAAATTCCTGAAGTAGGTAAAAATAATTGTAAAGGGTTTTATGATGAAAAAGAAAATAGAGTAAGATGGTTATACAATGATTCTACTACTTATACAACATCTAACTATGTTAATAAATATAATAAAGAGTTAGTTTATGATTTAACATTACAAGCTTGGTATAAAAATCATATATCAGATATAGCAGGAACATCTCCATATGTAGCAGATTATATTAATGTACCAGGATATTCAGTAGGCACTAGAGAAGAGTCTGTCTTAAAAGGTACAGATACTGTGTTAGTTACTAGTGGAGATAGTGTAGTAGTTACAGATGATATACCAGTCAGTAGAACTACTCAGTTTAGTTTATTAACGATTAAAGGCACACAATTTACTGTATCTAAGTATGTTGATGATTCATTCTTAGATTGGAAAACTGCTGATGGTGTAGGAGCAAATTATACTAGTTATATTTATACTGGATATGAATTGTTTGGTGATGTAATGAGACAAAAACAAATACCATATTTATTTTTATATTTACAAAAAACAGAAGATGGCTATGAAGCATCTGGATCAGATTTAATACTTAAAAAACAATCATCATGTAATATACAAGCACAATGGGGTTGGTCTAATTCTACAGCAAATGGTAAATGGGGTAGACCTTTTGAAGCATATAGATTATTAAGAAACTATACACCATCAGGAGCATCAGATTCTTTTGACTCTGGTGAAAGTATGGTAGTAACTAAAAATAAATTACGAGGATCAGGTAAATCTATAAGTTTATATATTTATTCTTCTCAAGGTAAAGATATGAGATTATTAGGCTGGGGATATCCAGTTACAATGCAATCAGTACAATAGTATGGAATTACTTTGGAAAGATGATAACTTAAGTTATTCATTATCTTTTAGTTCTGAATTAAATGAATGGATAACTCATGTAGAAGCAAAGACTATAACACCTAGTCTTTTAAAAAAATATAGAAAGTATATAAAAATAGAACATGCTAAATTAAAAGCTAGAGGTATACATAGAGTATTTGGTATTTGTGAATCTAAAAAAGAAAGAAAGTTTAACATAATATTTGGATATAAAGCAGTACCAGGTGGTATAGTATTAACAAATGATGGTTTATTAAATTATTTAACAGTAATGGAGACATAAAATGAGTATAGCAAATTTAACTATGAATGAAAAAGTTTCTTTATTAAAAGAACTTTATCATGATATTGCTAATAAAGGGCAAGATGGAGATACTATGCTTGCTCATATTAATCCTGAAGAAGCAGCTTTATTAAAAGCACATGGTGGTTCAGGAACTATTAACCCTGCTACAGGATTACCTGAGTATAAAAAAACAATTAAAAAAATAGCTAAAATAGCAGTACCTTTAGCAATAGGATATGCTACTGGTGGTGGTTTTAGTGCTGGTGGTTTTTCTTTTGGTAGTTTATTTTCATCAACAAATATTTCAAGAATTGGCTTAGGTTTGCAAGGATATAGTAAATTGCAAGAAAGAAAATATCAAAAAAAACAAGATACAGCTTTAAGAAATAAAACAGACGCTGAAAATAGATCTATGGAAGCAAGACAGAGATATAATTTATTACTTTCAAAAAGACAACGAATACAAACTATTAATTTAGCACGTAGATCTCAAGGACAAATAGTAGCTGATGCTGCAGGAGGAGGAGTAGGTGCTGTAGGAACTTCTTCATTTACAGGAGCTACTGGTGCAGTTGCTACTCAAACAGCAGCTAATTTAGGTAATTTTAATGTAGCTGATTCTACAAGTCAACAAATAACAGGACTTAATCAAATGGCTGCTAACTATGGTAGTGATGCAAATAGATATGGATCTAGAATGTCTGGTATGCAAAGTATGGATTCTTTAGGTGGATCCTTATTTAAAAATGCTGATAAAATTGAAAGCCTTTTTACTTAAATATAAAGGATATTAATGGATCAAAATTATATAAATATACCACCACCTCCTCTTGAAGAACCTAATACTGGTTATAAAAAAGATGAGTCTGCTTATGCAGGATTAATTCATAGTGAGGATGAACAAGAGGCTGTTAATCTTTATAATCAATCAGAACAAGATATTAAAGAAACTAACTACTCAAGTTTAATAGATAAAGCAAGAGAAACTTGGATTGAAGAGCAGGATTTAAAAGTTCAAAGAAATATAACAAATCTTATTGAAGATCCTCTTATTGATATTAATATTAAAAAACAACAATTACAAAAATATATTGATAGTCCACAAACTTATTCTTTAGATATTAAAGATCAATGGGTAGAAGAACTAAATGATTCTTACATTATTGAAAATAAATTAGAAGAGTCTGATGAATATCAAATAGCTGATGAGCAAGTATTAGATTTAAGAGTAGACCAAACTTTAGAATCTATGAAAGAATCTACAGAAAAAGTAACTATAGATCCTCCTAGTCAAGACGAATTTAATACTAGATTTAATAGATTACTAGATACTTGGTCTGATGTAAAAAGATTTTCATTACAAAAAAGTTATGATACTTTACCAGAAAATAGATTAGAAGGAGAGATTACTAAACCAAGAAGATTAACTCCTGAATTTAAAACTTTTATTGAAGAAGGACAATTTGATCCTAGTTATTTACCTGTTTTAGATGATGTAGCTTTTCTTTTTAGTATGTTCTATCATCTACCTGACTATGGATTAGAATTATTACAAACTTGGCAAGGTTTATCTAAGAAAAAAAGTGGAAATATAAGTTCTACAGGTATTGATATGGCAAATTCTTTAGCTAGAGATTCTTCTATGTCTAGACAAATAGATAGAACAAAAGTTTGGACAGATGTTAGAAAAGAAATACAAGAATTAAGAAAGACTGCAATAACTAAAAAACTTGCAGAAGGAATGGATTTTGTAATGAAAAGTGTAGGTTATGATACTACTAAATTTTCTGTAGCTAAAATGCCTTTTGATGTACTAGGAGAAGGTATAGATTATATAGCACAAAAAGATAAAGATCCAGGTAAAACATCTTTAGCTTTAGAAACAGCATTACTATTTTTATTGCCTTATGGTATAAAAAAAGGAAAACAATTTTTAAATAAACCTAAAAAAAATAAACGTGATCCTTTATTAGATGCAAAAGAAGTATTTAATGTTAAAGATCCTGAACTTCAAGTAGTTATAGATAAATTACCTAAAACAACAATAACTCCAGATGGTGTTGTAGTTCCTATTGAATATAAACCTACAAAAAGAATTACAGAAGGATCTGTTAATAAACGTAATAAAGCATACTATAATAAAAAGACTAATAATATAGTAGTAGATGCTGAGTATATTATAAAAAGTTTTCCTAAAACACCAGGACGTTTCTTTGTTAAAGATGGTGTTGTTGTAGGACGTTCTACTCAAAATATAGATCAATCAAAAGACATCGATACTTTACTTAGAGAAGATGCTCTTGAAATAGATATTAATACAGGCGAAGAAATGGTTATCTTTGTTGTAGAACATGAAAAAGCTCATGTAACAAATCCTCAATTACCTAAAGAATCTAAAGCTGATTATGAAACTAGAATAAATAAAATTGCAAATGATAGTTATAATGATATAAGATATAAAATGATTCAACCAGATATGCCAGCTAGTGGTAATCCAAAAATAGATACTCCATTAGCTACTACTAATGTTTCTAATCCTAAAGCTGGTACAGAAATGTTTGCAGATATACTAGAAAATCCTAAGAATGATAATATTGTAGGACTTACTAGAGAACAAAAATTACTTAAAATGTTTGATCCTGTAGATAATGTTTATAAATCTAATAACATTGGTCCTATACCAGATGCAAGTTCAATTGCTGGAATAATTAGAGCTAGAGATGCAGAAAATAAAATGTCATTAATTGATCCAGCAGATCCTCATTATCCTTTAAAAGAACAATATATATTTGATACTCTAGAACTTAATGATGCTATTTTAAAAAATACACAAGTCGTTCAAGCTCCTTCTTTAGATTTAGTTAATGGTACTGGTACTGGTTTTGTATTTGGTGTAGCATATAGAAAATCTTTTACTGAAAATTTTAAAGATCCAGTAGAAGTTATGACTGTATATAAACAAATACGAGATAGAATTTTAGAAACAAGAAAAGCTAAAGAACTACCAGTTAATCAAACTTTAACTATTCATGAAGTTTTTGATAGAGATGGTGCATTTCAACCTTTAGAAATATATGAAAATGTTGTAGGCTCTTCTAGTATTATTCCTCCAGAACGTATTAATCAAAATAAAGCTACTTCGTTTATTATTAGATGGAATGAAGAAACATCTTTTACAGAATTTTATAAACAAGAATTAACTAGAACACCTGAAGAAACATATACTAATAAAAGTCCTGTAAGTGGATTGTTTCCTTGGTTAACTACAAAAGTTTTATCAGGAAGTAACTCTCTTGGTCCTACTGCTTATTGGAATATGAGTATAGGTAGATTTCCAAAAGAAATAACTAAAGAATATAGACAGTCTATGTTACGTGTAGAACAGTTTACTAATCCACAAAGACAAGAAATGCTAGAAAATGTTGTAGTTAAACTTGGTTCAACAGAACAAATAATGTTAGATAAAGTACTTAGAGCTGCACAAACTTTAAAAATAGATTATCCTCAATTAAATTTAATAAAAGATGTATTACCTCCTAAAACATCTTTAAATACTCTTTTACGTATTCAAAATGCAGCAGCTCATTTAAGAGTATTTTTAAATAGTATACATCGTTATAAAAATAGTGAAGCTTTTAGTTTCTTATATAGAGCTGGTTATAAAGATCAGTTAATTATAACAGATCCTGTATCTGGCAATCCTCAAGTATTTCCTGCTCAAAAGAATTTTTATTTGCAAGAATCTGATAGAGCTATAGTACCTCAAGAAGAAGGAGGATTTTTTTATTCAGAAGCCTATCATACAGACTATCAAAGAATGGTTTTAATAACAGTTAGTCCAGAGCATATGAAAAAAACAGGGGAAGTTTATAATTTTGTTGATGGAGTACCAAGAGAACAAGTATACAGATCAGCACATATATTTGAAGATCCTAGTAACCCATTAGGAATAAAAACTGATTATATAATATCACCTACTATTAAATTAATGCCATTACAAAGTAATTTAATACCTTATATTAAAGGACATATACCAAGAATAAATACAGATTCTGTAATAATTGAAGCAATACCTAAAGATGTAGTACGTAATGGTCAACGAAATGTATTTAAAGAAGACTTTGGAACAAATAAACAAGATGGTTTATATGACTTTACAACACTACCTGTACAACAAAAACAAAGAGATAATGTACAAGAATTTTTACAAGCTCATGAACAATATGCTAGAGTTGTTGCTACATTTGAAACTAAACAACAAGCAAGAGAATGGGCAAAAACAAATTTAATTACAAAAGCTATGCCTATGTATCCTAATCATGTATTTTCTACTAGATTAGGTAAAGATTTACAAGCAGAAACATTACGAATGCACTATGAAGCAGAAGCTAATCAAGCAATGTCTAAAAATTTAAGAGGTAATTTATTACATTGGGAAACTGCTGATGGACCATTAAAAGCATCTCTTGTTAATAGCCATACAACTGGTAAAAAATATTTAAATAATTTAGCAGTTTCTAGAATGGAAGACATGTTTATAGAATTATATGTAAATCCTGGAACTAAATCTGTAGTAGGAATTAAACCAAATCCAAAAGATAGTATTAGTAAATTTCCTGTAAATGTAGATTACATTTATAAAAAACCAGGAGGAAGTAAAGCAGCTTTAGATCAAGCTCAAGCTTTATTTAATCAAATACAAAGATTAAGAGTAGGAACACCTAATAGAGATCTTGCAACTTTTACTTTTAATACTGCTAAAACTATAGCTGATAAAATAGAAAATGATTCTAAGTTTTTAAAAATATTTAATAGTCAACCAGTTGTTAAAACATTAAGAAAAACACAACGTGGTTCTAAAGAAATTGAAGGATTTTTTCAACGTGCTTTAACATTTTGGAATATTAGATTAAATCCATTAAATATGTTATTAGTTCAATCACCAGCAGCATTAATGAATTTAATAGTTTATGGTCAAGATGGACTATTATATAATCCTATTAAAATGATGGAAAATTTTAGAGATACTACTCGTTTGTTTAGTGCAATGATGCATTATAATTTTAAAAGTTCTAAATTAGATCAAGCTTTTTATGAATCTTTTGATAAATATTTTGCAGAAAATGCAAAAATTGATTTACTACCTAAAGAAAAAGGAAGACTAGGTTATCAAGATAAATTTACTACAGAAGATTTTATTATGATTATTAAAGAAGCTAAAGAAACAGGTTTTTATGATGTAATTAATCATGAATTTATGGCTAGTTTATTTTCTAATCAAATGATTGAATTAGGAGCACAACATACTTCATTTAATAAAACTCCTGATGGAATTAAAGATTTAACTCTACGTATGTTTAATCCTTTTAAACCTATTCAAAGTATTAAAAATCTTACACAAAGATTTACTGATGCTTCTGGACGAGTATTTATTGTATCAGAAGTTCTGTCTAGACCTGGACAAACTATATCTGCTATAAGGAATTGGCAAACAAAAAATCCAGGAAAAAATTGGAGAAATAAAAAAGCAATGACACAAATTATGTTTGATGCTGATTTATTAGCAGGGTCTATGCATCAATATGGTAGATATAAATCTCAAGAATTTACTAGTACTGGGTTATTTGCTAAATTTACTCAATACGTTGATAAACAAAGAGAAATGTTAACTAATCAAGAAGCTAGAATAGGTACAGCTAAAGAAGCTTGGGCTGTTATGGCTGGTTGGGCACCTTTATCTGGTGTAAGTCATTTAGGTTTTTACGGTGGGTTGTTATGGGGTCTTGAATCTATTTATGATTCTTTTTTAGAAGATGACGATCCAAATAAAGCTATGAAAGATTGGGATAGATTTTCTATAATAGACTATGCTGTTGAGTATATGATGACAGGAGAAATGAATGAAGGAGATAGATTATTAATTGGTGAAAAAATAACACCTTATCCTGAAGGTACTTTTGGTATGGGTTTCAAAGGACAATTATATAACTTAGCTGTTTTCTTAGCATTTAGAGATACAACTACAGATAAAAATATTTTCTTTGCTTTACTTGAAAAAACATTTGGATCTAGAGGTACTATGCCTATGATTATAGGATTGTATGATAATCCTATGTTACAAGCAGAAGAAAAAGCAGAGGTAGCTGCAAAATTACTTGCTAGTTATATTCCTTTCTTTAGAAATATGACTAAATTAGATCAACAATTATTATCAGAAGATTTAACTACACGTTCAGGACATCCTATGGGTGTAGGTGGTAGTAAAGCAGATATAATAATTAGATCGTTATTTGGTATACAAACTAGAGATGAAAAAGATTTATGGAAAATAATAACAGAAGACAGTAAACGTAGAAAACTTTATCAAGATTTAGCAAGAAAATCTGTAGATCAATTTTTCTTAGCTAAAGGTTCTAGTCCTACACTAAAAGATATAAAAGATCATACTGCTTTATGGGTACATATATTACAAGAAAATGGTTATGTAAATGATACATCAGAAGCTTTTGAATTTATAGCTGAATTTGAATCTCTTGTAAGAAGACAAGATGAAAGTTTAGTTAATATTTTAGCTAACCAAGAAATTGCTGATATAGTTATGCAGGAAATGTATAGTGAAGAAACTGTAGATAAATTATTAAAATTAGCAAGAATTAGTAGAAATACAGGTGATTATATACAAGCTGAGAAAGCACAAAATAGAGCTGAGTTTATGATAAAAATTAATAAAGAATATAAAGAACAAAAATCAAGGAGAGAGAAATAATGGTTGATTTTACTACAACTAAAATTAGAGAAAATGCACCTAGCTTAAATTATATAACACCTAAATCAATGCCTGCTAAATCTAGTAGTCTTAAATTTGCAGCAGATAGTTTAAAAACAGGTATAGAAACTGCTATTGAAATAGATAAAATGGATGTAGTAAAAACAGCAGAAGAAAGAGCAGAAGCTCAGGTAGAAGGATATGAACAAACAAGTCCTTCTCAATTAAATTTTTATAAAGAACAAAAACAAACTGCTATAGAAAAGCTAGTAAAAGATCCAGATAATCCTATGTTTTTAGATATGTTAGAAAAATCTAATTCTAGTTTAGCTTTAGCTAGAGAACAAAATAGAATTTCTGCTTATGAATTTAAACAAAGAAGTAGGGCTATTGCTGATGAATTATTAGCTGATAATCCTGCATACTCTGACGAAATCTTAGCATCTATGGAAAGAGTATATAAAAGAACTGGAGTAAAAGATACTATTGCTCTTGATACAGAAATGATGGAAAATCGTCAAGAAGCTTATCAAAAAGAAACACAAAGGATGATAGACTTTTTAGAAATACAAAAAATTCCTATGGAAGGTATGGACTCTGAGTCTATTAGAACAGCATATAGATTAGAAAGTCAACGATTAGAAAAAATACAAGCAATAAAAAATAATACAGATATTATTAATGCAGCAAATGATGAAGATAAAGCAGAAATGAGAGCAGAAGTTTATAGAGATGGAGGTCCTTATGCAGAAGTTAATGGTTCATTAGTAGATTATCAAAATAATATAAATGAAATATTAGATGGTTCAAAGAGTAATGATGAAAAAAGACAATTATTAGAAGCTTTAGTAATTAAAGAAAGAAATGCTTTAGGTGCTTTTGTAGATTTAATGGGTTCAGAAAAATATAATTATTTATATACTGATAATATTAAAGCTATTAATGATATGCATACAGATGCAGAAGAAAGAATATCTGGTAAAAAAAGTAAAGAAGATATGGAAATACAATTAGCAACAAATAAATTTGCAAATGAATTAAACATTAGATTAACTCAAAATCCAGAATTGCAAAAATATCAACTAGATCAAATAAGAATTTTTGAAATAATTAAAAATATAGCACCTGGTTTTAATTTTGATAAAACTGAATTAATTGAAATATTAAGTCGTTTTTCTAATGATATGGTTAAAACAAATGAAAATGGAGAAACTGGAATAAGAGTAGATTCTAATGATTTATCTTTTAAAGGTTTATTTAATCAAACATTTTTAGAGCAAGTTCCAGCTGCTGCTAGAACTGCACTTAAATCTATTGAAGAACAAGGAGCTGTTACTTCATTAACTAAAGGACATTTAAATAATCTATGGAATGTTACATCTTCTTTAGGAGAAGATAGAAAACGAATACCTATGACTGATAAATTAGTTCAACATGTAAATGCTATGCCTCAAAAGGTTAATATATTTATGATGAAAAATTCACAAGACTATAGTAATGCTTATATAGAAGAACAGAATCGTTATAAAGATATTATTACTCGTGATCTTAAAGGAGCGTTTGATAAAACTGATGGTAAACTACCTAATATAAATAGAAATGAAAGTTTAGGTATACTTACTACTACTGATCCTGTATATAGATCTGCTGTAGGTCGTTTTAATAGATACATAGAATATAAAGCTAGAGGTATGGATAAAAAACCTTCAGAAATTTTTGAAGAAACAATGAATGAATTTCCAAGACTAAGTCGTAAAGAACCTAAAGAGTTTACATATGAAGAAGCAGAAGCTAATCCTGGTAATGTTGGTCCTTTTGATATTGTTGTTATGCCTAGTGGACAAAAAGTATATGGACCAGAATATGTCAGATAATTGGTGGAACAAAACTGAAGAAATAGTAGATACTGTTACAGAAGGAGTTCAGAATTGGTGGAGTGTAGAAACACCATTTAAAAAACAAGAGCAAGCTGAAAGTATTGCTAAAGAAGTAGAATCTCGTATGAAAACTAGTGGTAATACTATTATAGAAAAACCTGTTGTAGAAAACACAAGTATATTTGATTTAGATAAAATTAAATTTATTGAATCTGGAGGTAATGGATATAATAAAGATGGATCTTTTATTGTTAATAAAGCAGGAGCTGTAGGTCCTTATCAAATTATTCCTAGTATGGCAAAAAATCCAGGTTATGGTATTAAAGGTATAGATGTAATGAACACTACAGAAGCAGAACATAGAGCATATGCTAATGATTTTTTAACTAAATCTTTAGAATATTTTAAAAAAACTTATCCTAAAAAAACTAACCATGAAGAAATGGCTATTGCATCATATAATTATGGTATATCTGCAACAGAAAAAGTTTTAAAAAAACATGGTAATTTACATTGGAAAGGACATTTACCTGAAGAAACAATAAATTATTTAAAAAAATATTCTAATTAGTTTAATAAAATACAACCTTCTGCTTCCATACAAGGATAATCTGAATACATCTTACCACTACATGCAAACCCTGTAACTCTTTTTGGTTTAGGTTTTAGAGTATCTAATATTATTTCAGTACTAGATTTTCTGTCAGTAATAAATGCTCCTGCATCATAGATAGTTTTACTTCTATCTATAAATTGATAATACTTATTTTGTATTAGGAGAGTACACCCTTGGAGCATTGTACAAGTTAATAGGAGGAAAAGTAATTTCATCCCACATACTTATTAACTGTTACATTTACACCTATCTTTTGAGCATATCTAATTGCATACTGCGTACCATGACTCTTAGTATCCCATAAAGCTAACAAGTGATCTGCATTGTTCACAATTTGTTTAGTACGTATAAAGAAATATTTACTATTAAAATTAGATGTTGGATCTACTAAATGGTATGGTAGGAATCTTACTATGTCTATATTATGAGATTGTGCATAGTGACTGATTACAGGGTCAGGACCTTTAGCTGATCCCATTAAGATACATGTAGGAGACAACTTAGTAACAATCTTATCCACGGTTTTAAGACTCCAGGCATCATCTACTATACTTCTACTTCCTAATATGGCTAGCTTCATTCTGGATACCACGCAAATTGTAATCTAACTATAAACAAATCTATTAGTAAATAACTAATAGGATTGCCTTCGACAACCCCATCAGTAAATTCAAATCCTAAATGTAATCCTAGTATAGGATAATAATTAAATTTCACAAGCATTCCCAGTACATGCCAAGGTTTGTGCTCCTTCTGTATTATCATCTTCTTCTATAAAAGAAGTCCAGTCTATTTGTTTAGGTGTAATCTTACGTAATGCTTCATACTGTTCTTTAGTAGCATCTTGGTATGGTGCTTGTACGTATGTATGATCACTGTGTGGTAGGAATGATATACCTGATATCTCATCAAAGTATTTCCATACCCAGGCACCTACATCCATCCATTCATGATCTTTGACTGAGATAGTAACAGATGGTTTATGTTCACACCAATGTCTTTGGTATATTAACCAGTTCTCCATCTGTTCAATAGCTGTCATGTCATCTCTAGTAACAGCTCCTTTGGGTGCTTTCATAGGAAAGCTAAACACTGCAGTTGAGTCAGGTCTATACTGTTCATCTTCTACTTGCACCCCTCTATCTTTTAAGAAATCATATATAGGGTCTTTCTTATCCATACGGATAGTTCTTATGTAATAGTCAGCGTGCCTAGCGTGTATGCCACTAGCACTATTAACAAGCTGAGAGACAGTCCCAGAAGGTTTAACACACGTAATACTTTTACTTCTTGGTATGTCAAGTTTGTCTGCGTATTTATGATTGATGGTTCTAGCATGATCTCGCATCTCCTCTAAAAGTTTAGGATCAGGATTAGATGTTATTTTAGCATCCATAATACCTGTTAGTGATACACCTAACAATCTTTCTTCTACTGTATTATCTTTCCATTCATGAGATAAGAACTTAAAGTTAGTTAAATTAGACTGCAGTGTACCTAGTATTGTAGCTAGTCGCACTTTGTTAAGTAGACTATCTTTAGTATCACCATTTCTTACAACTACTTCTGTTAAATTACAGAACTGTTTATCACGTAGTATAATCTCACTACATGGATTTGTACCATAGTTTAAATCCTTAACTCTACCTTGTTTAGCTGCTTGTTTTTGTGCAGCGACTCTGTTAAATATACCACGTTCTCCTGACTTAGACTTAACTAAGGATACCCATTCGTCCATGAATGTTTCCATATCAGGTTTTTCTGTATAAGCAACTGAGTTATTAGCTAGTCCACGGTATGCAAAATCATTGTACCAGGCACCCATTTTAGCCTCTCTCATGCGTTTATCTGTAAGATTTGATAGTGAGATAAGGGCTGACCTTCTAACGCCTCCTACGACCACTATTTCGCCTACCATACATATAATATCATGTACTTCTAATGAGGTTAACTTGCGCCCTTTAGCGTGAATAAAGGATTCAATAACAAAATCAAACAACCGTTTAAGAGGTTCCGGTCCACTGGCTCTACCACCAAAGGTCTTGAGTCTAGCACCCGCTGGTCTGACCTGGGAGTAGTCAACAGTAGGTATATCACCTTCCCATAAGGATGATAAGAGTTTCTTAAATGCTTTCGCCCAGCCGAGCTTGCTGTCACCAACAACGATAATATCATCAGACTTACTAATATCTTCTGGTATAACTGGTAGCTTACTAATTTCTTGTCTTTCACAACTAAATCCTACTCCTGTTCCGTTCATTAATATATATAAAGCCTCTGAAAAAGCTCGTTTATTATTAATAGCGAGGTAAGAACAATTGTAAGCCGCAATATTATCTCGTTCACAAGCCTCTCCTGCTGACATCATAAGCCTCATACTAGGCATGATCTCTAAATTAAGAACTGCTTCTCGTATTTCTTTAAACTCTTTATCAAGTCCTTTGTTCTTAGACTTGAGGTATTTAACCATTCTGTCTACTGTTTCTTCCCATGTTTCACGTCGTTTAAATTCTGGTAAAAAACGTGCGTATCTACTTGATGCTATTACCGATTGGTAAATATCCAATTGCTATCTCCTATTCGTTATCTTGGTTAAATATATTGTCTGGTTCTAAATCTTCTGCGAGTAACTCTAACTTATCTTCTATCTTATCTTGGAACTTGTTAACTATATCTTCTGATGTAAGGTCAAGTACTTCTAATAATGTAGTCTCATCTAGTTGAATTAACTGGTCGCATACCTCTTGAAACGTAAGCATAGTGTTATGACCGACCCTTCTTCTTTTTATCGAACTGTTTATCATTAGGCTTAGAATTAAAAATCCTGTCCCAGTTATCTCTGTACTTATCATTGGGCACACTAGTCTTTAGTTTTGCCCCAGTGACTTCGTAATCATTTGTATTGTTTGGTCCTGGCATTAGTTGTCCTTTTTATATATGATATTTATATTCCAAATCTTCTGGAAGATAAATATATTCTTCTAACATACAACGTGTTGATGTTGCTTTAGGATGATTTTTTTTCACATGTTGATAGGCTTGAGTACAATTCTCAAAGTGTCCTATATACTTCCAATCACTTGGACCAATAGGAGTAAGTATTGTACTAATTACCATAACATAATAAATCATTTACTTTTCTCGTTTTTACAATAACCACTTAAATTATAATTACCCATACCAATTCTAGTAATACCACACCACCAGGCATTCTTATCCCAGATTTTAACAGGATCTCCACACTTATTACAAATTCGTTTAGCTTTTGGTTGCATTGTGTAACTCTTTTAATAATTCAAGATAATGAATACACTTATCTAAATCTTGTGTACCATTCTTATCTTTCCAACGGAGAAGATATTTAATAACATTACCTTCAATAAAAGGAATATTATTTTGTGTAATAAATTCAATAGGTTGTATCTTATACTTCATGTAGTGATTACCACCTATTTGTTTCTTATTTGCTTTCATAATAGTATACCATACTTTGCATTAAAAGTCAAGCTATTTTCTATACTTTCTTTTTAAGTAATGTAATGGTATAGCACACTCATCAAATGAACCATCAACTACATTATGCAACATGTATAATCCTCTCCAATGTTTATTAGTTTGTTTAGATAAATAACCTTCTTCATGTAAATAACAACTACCACTAATGATAGCAGTCATTTGTTTACCTGTTGCATCTGTAGCATAAGCAATGTCATGTCCTTGCTGATGTCCTGCAACACAAGACATATGCTTCTTAGTTAGAAGTGCACGTGCAGAAGTAACTGGTCTACCCATGACTCCACTAGCGAAGTAGTGACTATAAGCCACACCGTCCACGCTGACAACATCAAGATAAGGATATACATCCCAACCGAAATCTTCATATTTTAAATCCTCTATAGATATTAAACCTTCTAGTTTTCTATCATACTCAATAGCTCTAGTAATTCTATCTTCATGATTACCAATAGTAAGTATCATTTTAGGTTTATATAATTTCTTTTTAGCTTTAGCTAACCGTTTGTTTAATTCTTTCATAGGAGTTAACAAAGCTTCCATACCTTTTAATGATGCAGTAATATCTGCTTTGTATGTTCTACCTTCAAAAGATTTTTTACCTACATCGTAGGAAGATAAGCTAGGCATATCTGCAAAGTCACCAATCATTACAATTACATCTGGTTGTTTGTCTACAATATACTTACCTATCCATGTTAAATAAGATAAAGAAATCCCAGGCTTAACCTGGGTATCTCCTATTACTAAATGTTTTTTCATTAGTGTGTTGTCTCCATTGGTAGGTCTACTTGTTGATCTGTAAACTCTTCCTCTGATGTTTTAATTATACCCTCACGCATGAGAGCTTTGATAGCATAAGATAACAGAAACTCTGTTTCTCGTTTGTCAACTTTAAAATCAAAGTCAACACTACCATCATCATTTTCTACTAAGTTTTTTATAATCATTTATCCAATCCTTTCTAAAGTCTAGCCACATGAACCCTTCTTTCTCAGCCCATTGCCAGTATGTTGTTTTACTACGTTTGGTTATCTTATTATCTGGATTCATAAATAAGAATATTATGGTGACTTCAGGATTACATTCTTTAAACCAAACCATCTTTTGTCTAGTAGCTAAGTCAAGTTTACCTTTTGCTTCTATGTATACATTCTTTGCCATTTTAAAATCAGGATTATATTTCCGTGACTTAATTGGCTGTATGTATTGTATTACATCAGGCTCATACTTAACTCTCGGAAAGTGTTGTTTAAGTAGTTTCCAAGCTTTAACTTCTAGTTTACTTTTAAATGTAGGCATTAAACCTATCCTTAAACACATCATCTTCAGATTGCATAATCCAAAGCACTGATGCATTCATTAAAAATTCTTCGTCATTACTGTATGCATCACGGACCTTGTTAAACATTTCTTGATCCGTGTTACATTCAGCAAGTAAAGCTTTTGCTTTCTTTGGTCCAACCTTGTTAATACCTTTGATATTATCAGCACTATCACCTTTAAGACATTGTTCAAAGAAAAGACGTAGTCCTTCTATCTTACTTTGCTCTGTCCAAGTGTCAGGTTTAACCCAACCTTTACCTTTAATCTCCCATGAAAAATGTTTACCAGGTATCATAAGCATATCTTTATCTAAGGATACAATAACAGTATCATCTGTTTGATTGATACCCATAGCATCATCAGCTTCTAATCCTTCAGGTGCTAGTTCTGCACCCATACTTTCTAAAGCATACTGTCTTAATTCTTCTAGATGCTTAGGCTTAGGTGCAGTACGATTAGCCTTGTACTCTGGATAGATAGACTTACGGAAGTTAGTCTTACCAGATAAGAATGCACGATAGCTATCTGCTCCTGTTTTTTCTAACAACTGGTCTAACAATTCTTCAGCACGAGCAACTGCAATATTAAATGGATCTTCTTCTGCAGATGCTGCACATCTAAATACAACTAAATCATGGTCAATTAAAGCTTGCATAGTTACTATCTCCTATTCAAATCCATATACTTCCATTTGTAATGGTGGTAAAGAAGAAGCTTCAGTAGGTTTTATATCAGCCAATACGTATTCTTTTCCTAAATCAATACCTGTATAAGGTTGATATAAAGTTATACTCAGTAACAGAAGGAAGAGAATTACTCCTCCTGATACTGCAAGACGTTTATCTATATATTCCATAGTCATTCCTAAAAAGGTATATCACTAGAGATATCATCAATACTATCTACTTGTGTTGAGTCTGATAAAACATATCCTTCATATAGTTTAGCTAAACTAATAACATCATTAGCTGATGCTTGACTACCAGACAATGCTAAAGTACTTACAGCATTTGCTAAAGAGGATTGACGGACTATCATTACTTGCCTAGCAGCACGTTCATCCTTAGTCTCATAGTTACTACCAGTAACACGAGTCTTTGTAGAACTTACCTGGGCTTGAGCTGGTGCGTCAGTGTCGTTACGTGTATCTGTAACGCCTTCTGCTGAACCTATTGCTGTCCATTGCCAATAACCATTAGTATCTTTCTCTGTACTAACATGTATTACATCACCCTTTTGCCAAGCTTGTGCAGCTTTAAATACAGCAGGGTTTGCAAACGACATTAGCTTTTTAGATTGTGCTTGCCCTTGGTCATTTTTATACATGATTTCAATAGATTGATATTGTCTACCATTCTTTGCAGAATGTGTGTTTAAGCTTGATACATCTACAACATTTACTTGCATATAATCTCCTTATAGATCTTCTAAGTTACCCCATGATTTTCCTGTTTGTATATCAACTCTCATAGGTAAGTTGAATTTTTTACCAAATAATTTTGTAAAATTATCAGGCACATTATGAAAACACTCTTTAACTATTTCTACTATACTATTAGTATAACATACCTTTGGATCATAGTCAAGCATGATACTATCATGTACAGTATTAATTAGTTTAACTCCTGGTAGTTTAACTATTTTGTTGTATAAACTTACACGGACTATAGCCATCAAGTCAGCACCCAATCCTTGTACTGGGTAGTTAAGGATTCGGGTGCGTGGATATTTAAGATTACCCATACTATTTGTTTCAGGTAGGTACTTGTATGTTCTACCTGAAGGCATAACTAATTGATTAGTTTGTTTAACTTTAAACATAATGTCATCATGCCATTTCTTTAGACCACTATACTTTGTATAGAACTGATCGATTACATTTTGCCAAAACTTTTCATTACCTATATCTTTAAAGTTTGGATCATTGGCATAACTATAAGCACTACCACCATAGATTAATCTAAAGACAAAAGTCTTTGCAACTAATCTACTAGGTAATCCAAATCTTTTTTGATTATCTGTATGTTGATCTGTCTCTCCCATTATCTCTTTAATAGCTACACTATCTTGAGATAAGAACGCAGCACATACCCACTCTAGTTGTTTTGCATCTGCATTAAGTATCATAGTAAATTGTTTCCGTGTAATGTTATCATTGCTCGTATCTCTCGTTGAGCTTCTTTACTTAGTTTACCAAAAGTGCTAGCTACACCATCTTCAACTAACATATGACTAAACTCAACTGAAACAAAATGTTTATGTGCTTCTTCTTGAGCTTGTTTTTCTTCGTCGATTTCCTTTGCTTTTACTTTTATTATTTCTTTTAAATGTTCCCAGTTATCTTCTTCATTCATATTATTCTCCGTATCTAGATGGAAAGAGAGTTTTAATCTCACCATCAAAGTTTTGTAAGTTAGGTGAGCTACTACTTAGCCTACCTGTTCTTGTTCTACATTGATTGAGTTGACCATGGATGATACCTCCTTTCCAATTCATCTCATCAATTAGTTGAGGCACACCATGATAGTATGTAGTCATACGTTTTTGCATGCTAGCTCGTGCCAATATAATTTTTAGTATGTCTTTACCTTCGTTTGTTTTAGGTTTAAGTTTACGTAGTGTTTCTTCATTGGTACTAAAGAAACCTTCTTTCTTAAGTTCTGTATTAGGTAAAGGATTTATTCGTCTGGTAAATTCTTTGTCTCTTTCTTCCCACCTATACTTGACTTCGCCTGTGCGTGAGCCAGTCTTAAAATGTCCAATGGGGCGTTGAAAACGCTCTTTAATATTCCCACCGTAAAGAAAAGCAGAAAGATGCTCCCCAGAATTGGGATTAAAATTAGCGTAAGAATGATAGTTAGTAAGCCTGTTATTAAGTTTGTCGATCTGAAGTTCAAGTTCATCTCCTAGTATTTTAGACTTGCCATAGTCATATGACATACCATTGTATTCCATATCTTCTAAGACAAGTAAGTCTTGATTGTGTAATGACACCAATCGTTTAAGATGTGGTAACTGATTAAGTCTTTCCATTTGTTTGTACATAACTTTTTCAGTTAGTTCTACATCTTGTTTAAGATAGTCTGTTAGGATATCTTTGGGTACTTTGTCAGTATCAATACCATTCTTCCAATAGTTTTCTTTAACCTCATCAAGCTTACTGCCTAAGTCATAGTACTCAGCAGTAGCATTGAGTGATGGGTAAGAGTTCTCTTGATTAGACAGTACATATTCTACTAACTGACAATCCCAAATTCGTTTACCTGTAAAGTTAATACCATATCTACGTAACCAATGTAAATCAAATTTAATATTAAACCCTACAAGCACATCGCACTTATCCACGGCTAATTGGATTCTGTCAAGTGATTCCTTGTAGGGGTCCACGGAGTATTCTATATCAAAGATAGCCATCTCTTCTGCTGCTAGCATACCAACCATACAAAGTTTGTTAGACTTATCAAATGGATTACCTTTGTTACTAATAGTTGTTTCTACATCTAAGACTAAGTAACTCATAGTTCTTCATACCTCGCTATCTCTGGTTTAATTAAGACTTGTGCATTACCATGTCTTAGGTCAGGCAATGTATCTTTATCACCTAACAGTTTATTTTTACTAATGTTTAAGAAACGCATGTTACTTGTATTGTCTTGTTCTTTACCAATACCAAGTATCCAGTCAGCTTCACCTTGCTTCGCAGTCTTGCTGCTGTCTACATCATCCATTGTCAACCACAACTTGCCTTCGCCAGTACCACCGGCTTGGCTTACTGCAATCACTGGAGCATAGCTCTTAGCTATTTCTCTAGCCCATTGATATAACTTCTTCAACTCCAGGTCGTACCTGTCGTTTTTAAAACCACGAATTTTATCAATCTGATCAAAGATAATCAATGATGGATTAGTATCTTTGATGATTGCTTCAATACGACTAACATTATTACTATCATCAAAGTCATAGATTTTAATCCTATCACCAATCTTTTGATTGTACTCATCAGCATTAATTTCTTTTTCTTCAAACAGTTCTTTGTTTGTTACACCGAACAAAGCTTGGAAACATCTGACTGCTACCTTCTTACCTTGTTCTTCGTTGTTGAACCAGAGTATGTCCCCATCCGTTTGTGATACCATATGAGTCATCTCTGATGCTAAGAAGGTAGTCTTACCTGTCTCTGGTCTAGCAAAGATGAAACCAAAGTCACCTTTACGTAGTGAGCCTAGTGATTTGTTTAGCCAATTTAAACGCCATCGTAGTCCAGGCGTTTGGATTTGTGACTCATACAAATCTACTAGATCCATGTTAACTGCTTGTGCTTCAATAGATTCTATTTGTTGATGTTCAAACTCATTTACTTTATTCATCAACTCATCTAGCTTTGCTGTACCATCTTCTACATCAAGAGCAACTTTAGCTAGCTCACCTGCTACACATCGTCTACGATGTTCTTCTAGGTAAGTAGTTACATTATTAATGTCAATATCTAACGATAGTATTCTATCTAGTGTTTCAGATAGTTCTGTACGTTCACTATCTTCTAACAAATAATTACTATGATAAGCTAACTCAAAGTTAACTTTATCAATAGTATCTAATTTATTTTTAGAATAATAATCATGAACTACAAGAAACAACTTGTATAGATTACTAAAATTATTTTTAATATAACTTAGATTAATATATTTGTAATACTTAGTATAATAATCTTTGTCATTACAAAATAATTTAATTATTAATTCTTCAACCAATTTAGTATCTCCGTTTTGTTATACTCTTTTGGATCTTTGGGTGTGATTATAGCCTTACTTGTTACACCTAAAGACCTAAGCTGGTTACGTATGTTCACAGCTTGCTTAGCCTTATCTCTATCTAACCATACATGTATTGTTTTATATTGTTTAGTTAACTGGGACATCGTTTGCTTGGGCATCGAAGATCCAAGCAAAGGACTGGCACAGAAACTTTCATATCTACATCTTGCAATTTTAATTGCAGACAATACATCTTCTACTACTACTATTGTATCACCATCACCATAAATTTGCAAGGGTTTCATACCATTAGATTTGTATTTGTAATTACCAAAGCCAAAGTTACGAGCTTGCCAGTAACCTTTGTTGTTAATTAATACCAACAATCTTCTAGCTGGTTCCCAGGAGATGCCATACTTTGCTATCTCTTCTCTGGAGATACCATATTTTAATAGCCATTGCATACCTTTCTGTGGTATATCTTTAATAGTATCTAACACACCATTAGTTATTTTTACATCTTGCTCCGTTCGTTTATTAATTCTATCACGCAAAGATTGAGTATCATTCTTTGAGTCATATGTACTACAACTAAAACACCAATAACTATTCTCATACTCTGCTCGTGCATCACTAGATCCACAATGAGGGCATGGACCTAGCTTAATAAACTTACTCATACATATTCCTCACAATTACGCACTACTGCCTGAAGGCATACGTGCTTATTCCTCGTCGTAGTCTCCGTGACGTAGGTCTTCTCGTTCAGATGCAGGATCTACATCTTGTTGTATAGTGTTATAACATGTGTTACATAAATCTATAAACTCACCTGTCGTGCTTGATTTTCTAGTTGATTCAAAGTCTGACAGGTTTATGTTACAAGCTTTACATCGCATATTGTTTGTTCCATTCATAATAATTATCTTCTAATTTAACTTGTGGTGATGACATCATCCAAGGATGTGGATATATATAAGCATAAATATCTTTATCTATCTTTTCTAATTTATATCCAGCACCTAATTCAATAGCATTTGCAAAAGTTAAATCACTCTCTGTTACTTCATAGAGTTCTCCTTTTATTTTATAATCAGAGTTTTTATCTTTCCATACTAATGGAAAAGAATAACCACTCATCATGTATCCTGGTTTAGTAGTGTACTCTTTTAAATATTTACTATTAGATAGTACACTATTTAAACCAAAACCTTTTTTTAATGTTCCGTATACAAATAACTTCAAACTAATTCTCCTATATTATATATATATAGTATAACATATTGTAAATTAAAAGTCAAATGATTTATTCCAACTATATGTTTCGGCATCTTCCCACTTATCTATTACAGATAACGGTACATTTTTTAGAACAAATGGACTAGTGTAATCACCATCAACTATGATAGCTTTTTTACCTTTGATTTGTTCTACTTCAAACCATTCACCTTTCTTAACAACATGAGACTTATCACCTTTACCATGTATATACTCTTCAGTACATACAATCCAATCACCTTCTCTATGTTTACAATCGGAAGAGCTGACTGGTGAAGGAAGCGTATTTCGATTGAACTTATTGAATTTATCCCAGTTGTAATACTTATTCATAACTGGTTCAGGTTTCTTGTAACTGTTGTTACTGTACCATACACCATTGTTCCAATGACCTTTCTCTTCATTCATGATACGATAGTTACCATGTCTGTCAAGAAAGACTAGCTTACTGTAGCCAATTACA
>Ga0209337_1000468_pt1 | contig 32614 bp, 40 predicted proteins | sample LinPmetageLP53_FD_184044 | JGI IMG/M metagenome (GOLD analysis project Ga0209337, IMG submission 184044) | Marine viral communities from the Pacific Ocean - LP-53 (SPAdes) (version 2) | ecosystem: Environmental > Aquatic > Marine > Oceanic | place: Pacific Ocean | collected 2010-02-08
TGTAAAGTAGGATTGTTTCTGTAAGTATTCAGGTCCGAATACAGACTGATACAGTCCTCGTTGAGACTGAGCAAGATATTCCGATAAACTTGGATTAGCCATGTTTATAATCTCCTATAGTTTGTTTATTATTAACCTTCTAATAGTTCCCTAGGGATACCATCAGTGTTTCCTGTTTCTATATTATGTTGCATTCTTCTGAGTTCTGAGTAAGAAAGTTCAGCAAGTTGAGCTGGTGTGTCCGTAGCAGCAGCTTTTTGGATTGGTGACATTCCGTCAACACCTAGTCCATTAACTATTTTCGGAGCTTGTAGTCCAGTCTCTTCTCTGAATCCCAATTTTCTTAATCTAGCTTCAGATTCAGTTTGAACAGCTTTTGAAATGTTAGCTTCTGTTGATGCTAACTGTTTCTTCATTTCTGCTAACTGTTTCTTCATTGCTTTCATGTCGTCAGAATCGTCATCATCATCCATACCCTTCTCTTCTACAGGCTCGTCAGCGGCTTCATCATCGCCATCGTCCTTATACATCCCCTTCTCTTCCTTATCCTCATCATCGTGAGCATCTTTTTCCATCTCTTTTTCATCTTTATCACCGTTATATGCGGCTTGGATTGTGTTTTGCTGTTCCTCAATTTTTGCCTCTATTCCGGCATCACTTTCAGAATCGTCAGAACTTTGTGGAGTACTGCCTGTTGCACTAGCTTTTCTCTCGTCACCAGAAGCATCGGAACCAGCGTAAGCTGCTCCTTCTTCTGATTTAAGAACTGCTTTTACTTCTCGAGCAATAGACTTCACAAGTTCAGCCTTAGCGAATGCTTCAGCTTCTAACTGTGCATTTGCGGCAGCAACTTCTTCTTCTTTAGCTAATCGTCCGTCCATTTTTTGTAGGACTTCAGCTACGGCTGCTAATGCAAGGTTAGTACCTTCCATTTGTTTTTCCAGCCTCTCGTTTACATCTGCCATAGTATTAAAACCTCCTATGAATTAAGTTTGTTCTTCTCATTCTTCATAAAAGGTTGGTCTTAGCCATCCGACCTTTTAATTATGGAAAGAAATATAACGTTATATTTAACGCTATATTATTATACTCATGAAATCAAAAAATCCTACTCAATTATATTATATATTATATAACTATTCGGAATCTGGGAGGCCTTTAGACTCTAATTGAATCATTTCGTTACGAAAATCGTATAATGGTACTTGTAAAAGCTTCTTAAGTTTGTCACATTGATTACCTTCGGGTAGTGATGCTTCTACTAAATCTAATACTTTTCCCACCATTTTAGAATGGCGTGCTATAATAAATTCTTGAGTTGGGGTTACTTTACTTATGTCCATGGTATTCTCCTATTCTATTATTTGAATTGCTTTGGGCAACTGGTTTCTAAATTCTTTTGGTATTTTTCTATACACCTTATCCCACGCATCCTGTACAAAATTCCGCTGTATTTTTAATTGAGCCATACGTAATCCAAAGTTATTCTTAGGACTAGCTGTATACCACTTGCCGTCCTTTCCTTCTACTGGTTTATATCCCAGACTATAATATTTAGTGTGAGCCCGTACAGGAACTCTACCTTGTCTTGTGTTCCGAGTATGCTGTTTTGTCTCAGCAGAATAACTATACAGTGTTCCTTTATTAGGATTTGTTCCTCGTGCTTGAAATACAGACTTGCCTGCATATTTTGATGGAAGAAGTATAGGGTCAAAAGTTTCGCTGAACTTTATAGAAATGTCATTTGGACTAGCAGTTATTTCAACTTCGTCAGATAATGAAGAAGAGCTAGCTGGAAGTATTTTTTCGCATTCTGCTACAATTTCTTCAGCAATTCCTTTCATAAGAACTTCTGAGAGTTTGGCTAAATTCTTCTGCTGTCTGGTATTTGGTTGTCTTTGTCTAGGCATAAACTATTATACTAGTTTATCCTATTAAGTCTCCCCACTTTTCAGGACTCTTGTCTATAAACTTTCTCTTACTCTTGTCATAACGATTTAGATATATAACATCTTTACCTACATAACCGTATTGAGGATGCCAATAAGTAACTAACTGCTTTGGTTTAGTAGCCGCATGTAACCTTTGTAATGCAAATTCATCTGGACCTTTCATGGTGCCACAAATATGTAATTCACCAGTTCCTATATCTACTTCGTCTATACGATGAAAGTGTCCAATCATTACACTATCAAACTCAATCTCTGCATCATCATCCATAGCTTCTTCAATTTCTCTTTGTAATGCTTTTCTATATTGGAAAACACTTCTAAGTTTAGCAATGGCTCCAGTAATTGAACCACTACTTCCCGCACCAGAAATTGAATCACCATGCATTATAAGAACTACCTTGTCGTGAACCTTAAATGTAGTAATAAAACTCTTTGGAATATGAAAATTTAAATTCTCTTGGTTTTTACAGAATGTAGATACCCACTGGTAAAGCATATAATCCCAATCCATATACTTATCTTTCATAGGGGGTTTTCTAGTCATACGCCCATGATTACCAACAACACAAGGTACTGTAATTTTTGTGAAGTGAGGTGCTAAATACATCAATGCTTGAGCAATAACACTTGCTCCTTTTATCATTTGTTCCATATTGTTCATATGGTTAGACCTTGCTAACTCTTCATGTATGTCCCCACTAATCATATCACCTAGCATAGGAATAATAAGCTCATCAACTGGAGCAATCTGCCTTCTATAGGAAGCGTGTTTTAGTAATTGGTTAGCCCATCCATACATACGCTTGTTAAAGATATCAAAATTGTATTCATTTAAATTCCGCATTTGCTCTTTATAGACTTGTTCGCCTACATGAGTATCAGATAATGGAGCTACCATTATTTGTTTTTGTTGACCAAACGGGGTTTTTTCTGAATTGTTTAGTTGTTTTAGAGGAACAGCAGGAAAGCCTTTAGTGTGTTCTTGAATAGTTTCAACAATAAGTTCTTGCTTTAAGGTATCTTTTAGAAGTCCATTGTAAAGTTTTTTGTAATGGTTAGCTTCCCCTTTATAAGTAGCAAGCTTCTTATCCATCTTGATTCGATTATCAGTCCCTTCCTCGTTTACCAAGAGTTCTTCTTCCGGTTCCCAATGGTTTTTCTCGTACCACTTTTGAATCGTTGTTCGGTGAACCTGAAGTCCATGTTCCATTTCTAACCACTCGGCTATCTTTGTCCATGAAACCCCCATTACTCTTCTTCTTATTATCTCTGATTTTGCCTTCTCGGGAATCGTAATCAAAGTGAACCTCCGTTACTAATCTTTTCGCACAAACTATACATTGTAAGTCCTTATCTTCGTTAATAAACATGTGACCATTACATTTAGGGCACAATACTACACTATCATCTTTAGAATGTTTTTGCAACTATTTACCTAAAAGCCTTTTATATAGGTCCTTACCTATAATCTTCTCAAAGGGTAGGTCTTCGGTTTCTTCATCAAGCTCTTCAACAACACCTCTCTTTTTGTCCTGTCTGCCACCACTAACCAAACCACCTCTTTCTGGCCCAGAACCATATTGGAGTTGAACATTTAATCCAGCAGGAGCTGCTTGTCTAGCATCACCCTGCTCTTGTTTATCATTGTGCTTTATATCTTCTTTATCGTCTAAAGCTTTAATTTTTTCTTCCATATCTTTTTGTTCGATAGCAGCATTTTTGTCTGGCTTGGCATCAAACTCAACAGGGTTTTTATCCTCAAGGTCTTTTGCGACTGCTGTTTGCGGGTTGATGTCCTCAGAACTACTTTGTTGTCTAAACTTAACATCACTTTTTTTTAGTTCCTCAGCAACCCAATTAACTAGGTCTACTGTAAAAGCTGTGTTCTTTTTTATCATTTTTCTTTCCGGTGAAAATTCATTTATAAAATCAGCTAACCGGTGTATACCAGTTCGTTTTTTCTTTTTTTTCTTACGGTCAACTCTATTTAGTTTCCTCCCACTACCGCCACCATATGTTGGTGTAAAGAATCCAGAGTCAGTAGAAACAGCTACAGTACCACCAAATCCTCCTGTAGCACCGCCTCCACCATTTCCACCACCGTTTCCGCCACCGCCATTTTCTTTTTGGATTTTTTTATTTTTAGTATCCAATGAGCCTCTAGGGTTTGTAATCCAAGCTTTTTCTAGCTCCGGATGAAATCGGAATGAAACTGTTTTTGCATCTTTAGCAACGGACTTACCGTCTATTAGAATTTCTATAGGATATACTTCTGGTTTCTCTAACCAATAAGCAACTTCGTACCCACCATCTTTCAGAAGTTTAACTAATAAACCTCGGTCATAATCACCTTCTGCCTTTAAGATTTTCTGTTCACCAACTGGCAAATTTAAATCAACTTTATATACATCTTGAACCTTAGAGTGGTTATGTTCTTTTTTTTGAATATTATTCATCGTCTATATTACTTGTAGTTTCTTGTTGTGGTGTTTTGTTACTGCTATATTCTTTCTTTGGTGGACCTGAAAAAACAGCTTTTTCTACATGAGTTACCCCATTAGGATTTAAGTTTGCTACATATTCTATGTTATTTTCAGAAAACCACATCTTAGATAAATCAGAAGAAAGCTCTTTGATTATGGGAGCCATAAAGCCCTTCTCAGCAAGAGACTCTACCCAAGATTTTGACAAAGTAAGTTCATTTTTCTTTGCCCTAGCTTCAGCATATTCATCTATATCTCTCTCTTCGTCTGGAGATTTGTCACTCCAGTCTGGTGTTATTCCACCCATTCTACCTTTAAATTTACGTTGTGATGGTGGTTTATATGCTTTCTGCATTGCCTGAATAGGTTCTCCACCTTCTTCCCCCTCAACGCCCTCTTCACCCTCAGCCATCATTTCATCTTGCTGTTCTTGTTGTTCTTGCATCAATTGTTGCTGCTGTTGTTCCATTTCCATTTGTTGTTTCTGTTGTTCAAGTTGCATAGCAGCTTGTTCAGCCTGCATCTTAGCAGTAGGAACTGGGTCCCCACTAACAATAAATTCAGCCTCAAAAAGTGCAACATCTTGTTCTTTTAGTTTTATATCAAATCCTAATTGTGCAAATTGATTTACTATTTGTATCTTCTGTTGTGCATGAGCCAGTCTGGTGTTTTCAGCTTTCTCTTCAGGTTGCGGTAGAACTATTTCGTAATCCGTAACACCAAAGGCATCTAATAATTGCGGAAATACCTTCTCGTGAAATAATCTTTGGTCACTTTCAACAACACGACTCATAACAACTAGTTGCTGAGTTTGCTGAGATAATCCACCGAATGCATCGGGAGCACCCTGCCACGCTGGGGTTACACCCCACATAGCTGCTACACGTTCTCTAATTTCGTCCCTAATAGGTAAATATTCCATTTCGTTTAGACTGTGGAATAACCTTACAAGGTCTACTCTACCTCTTTGGTTTCTAGCAGATACTGCTACCATTGGTATATAGTTAGGGTCCATTCTTGTTTGAGCCGCAATATGTTCTCTTTCTCTACGTAATGACTCTGGGTCATCAGTAGTTACCATTAACATACTTGCAGGCATTTTTCTTTCAAAGAAATATCTATATAGGTTTTTATCCATACCAACTAATGTTAAAGCTTTTTCAAATATAGTTAGGATTGGGGACCATCCATAAGTTTCGGATGGAGCAAACTTAGATAGATGAATAACCTCTTCGTCAGAGAAATACATGTGGGCACTTCTGTGATAGTACTTGTACATTGCGGGAACTAATTTAACATTACATCCCTCGGTAACACAAATACCGGCCGTATCTTGAATCACTTCCCTATGTATTGGACATATATAATGTGAATTTTTAGGTAATCCGGCTTGGTCTAAGTCAAACTCAACTAAAGCTGGGTTCAACCTTCTTAGTTCTTGTAATCTAGAAGACACGCTACCATCTCCATTATCTTTATATTCTTTAGCTAAATAAAGAAAACCATCATCTAAGGTGTTCATATCAAAGTGGAACTGTCTTAAAACCTCTTCCATACTTTGGTCAAACACATTAGAGTCTTTTAGCCACTTCTGTACTTTTTCTTTCTGTTTAATATCTGGGTCTTTTACTTTAGGGACTATTGTTATACCCCGCCTAAAAACCTCACCTGTAATATGAGATACCGGTCCTCTAATTTCTTCAACAGACATTGCAACTGTTTGCAAATCTTGTATTAATTGTTGGCGATATGCCATTTGATGTCTAACCCATGTATTTACAACTTGGTCAAGACCTACAGTTGGGGCTTTCCCAGTGTCCCCTTGCGATTTCATGACATCTAATAAACTGATTTGTTTATTCAAGTCTGCCATTTGTTGCTGCATTTGAGGAACTTGTGGTAGATATTCAGATAATTTCATTATTAATCCCTAGTTAGTTTAGTCATATCCTGCATGGATACCAATTTTATTATATTGTCCATGGCTTTTTCTTTTAGTTCAAACTCTTCAGAATGAGAAGCTGCTTTTTCGACAACACGTTTTTCTTTTGTTAAGTTATTTAGCTCTTCTTCTAATTCTTTGATTTTTTTATCTTTTAGCTCTATCTCATATTCTAACTCAGTTGTATCTATCTCGGAATTAAAGGATGAACCTTCTAATAATCCCTGACCACCAGCTTCTCTAATCAAAGCTAAATATTCGCCTTGTTTTAAAACTTTGATAGCGGGACTTTCATCAGGAACATCATCATCAGCAGTCATCATTTTTAAATCTTGATGTTGAGTGTCTATTATTCTCCAAGTACCTTTATCATCTAAATGTGCTTTATACTGCTCATTTGAACCGGAAAACATGTTTCCTATTACCATATATTCTCTCCTAAAATCTTTTCTATTTATATTATACTATATTTTTCGTATTTACCTACGCTTTTACTTAAGCTATCTTGCAGGCACTCCAACCACAGGACTTACATGTCTCACACCCAGACTCAAAAACTATGTTTGGACTATCACAACAAGAGTTCTCTGGAGTAAAGTTTGTTACTTCATTTATAGCTTGTTCTTCAATTCCAAAACCATCTAGGGCAAGCTGTTCGGTTTTATCAGTATTACCTTTTACCAAAACTTCTTTTTCTCTACTACCAGCTCTGTATACAGTAATACCCTTGCATCCCTCTTCCCACGCAAGAATGTATGCTTTTTCAACATCTTCTATAGTGGCAGAATTAGCAAAGTTTATTGTTTTAGATATTCCAGAATCACAGGATTTTTGAAAGGCTGCTTGCATTAACACATGGTCTTCCGGAGAAATTTCAGGAGCGGTAGCGTATACAGCTTTTGCCCAATCTGGAACTTCGGGTACAGATTCTAAGGCACCGCCTTCGGCTAAGTAATCCATTAGGTCTTCTGAATAAAAATTATGTTTTTTGGCATCTGACTCAAAATATTTATTTATATAGTTTAAAGTTTTACCTTCTAATATATTTTGTTTTTTCCAAGCTAATGCAAAGGTAGGCTCAATACCACTAGAAGTATCAGCTATCATTGATATTGTTCCTGTTGGTGCAACTGTTAATCTACAGTGATTTCTAAATCTTTCTGTTTCTCGGTCGTAGTTACTGTTCTCCCAAGCTGGAAATGTACCTCTTGATTCAGCAAGTGCTAAAGATTTTTTATCAGACCAATCTCTAACCTTACTCATAATAGACAACCCAATGTCTTTTGCTAAGTCAGAAGAATAAGGAATCTGCATTTGTATAAGTAAATCTGCAAACCCCATAATACCTAATCCAATTTTTCGTGTAGCCTTAGTCATCTTTTCTATTTCAGGTGTAGCATATTTATTCGCATCAATAACATTATCTAAAAAATGCACTGAGGTGTTTACCACTTCTTCTAATCTAGTCCAATCTATTTTTTCTTCCCACCCATGAGTAGGTCCTTCAGAAGGGGTATAAAATTTAGCTAGGTTTATAGAACCTAAGTTGCAAGATTCATTCCCTAGTAGAGGCTGTTCTCCACAAGGATTAGTAGCAATCATTTCTCCATATTGCTCACTAACATGATTATCTTTATTCACTTGGTCTAAGAATATCATCCCGGGTTCGCCATTTCTCCATGCACCATCAACAATTTTATTAAATACGTCTCGTGCATTTAGACTTCCATCAATAGAATTACTCTTAGGGTTTATTAAATTATATTCCATATTATTTACTACGGCATTCATAAAGTTTGAATCAACCCCAACAGAAATATTAAAGTTATGTATGTCCCCCTCAGTCGCTTTACAAGTTATAAAGTCTAAAATATCTGGGTGGTAGATAGACATAACTGCCATATTAGCCCCATCTCTCTTACCGCCTTGGGTAATCATAGAAGAAACTCTAGAAAGTGTCTTTAAAACTTCAATAGGCCCGCAGGCAATACCATGAGTAGATTGAATTTTATCCCCTCTAGGTCTAAGTTTAGATAGAGAAAATCCTGTACCACCTCCAAATTTCTGTACCATCGCTGCATCGTGTGCTGCTTTCATTATACCTTCCATACTATCTTCTAGTGGTAATACAAAACATGCGGATAAAGTTCCTTGTTCTGTACCGGCATTCATAAGTGTTGGAGAGTTTGGGACAAATTCTAGGTTTTTCATCATCATGAAAAAATCCTTCTCTGTCAAAGAGGCTTCAACGGGTAAAGATAAATAGTCATTGTCTACTGAAGCAATAGCTTTTGCTACCCTTCTAAATAAATCTGTAGGAGACTCAACTATTTCAGAGTCTGAGTTTTTTAATAGATATCTGTGTTCTAAAATAACATTTGCTTGTTCGGATAATTGAACCTGTTCTTCTGTTTTTATTGTGTTTATTTCTGTCGTCATGAAACTAAGGGCCTCCCTATATCATTATATTTGTTTTATTATATCTATTACTTTCTATAAGAGCAATATAAGCATAATCCTCTTTCTGGAACCCAAAAAGAAGGACTACATACTAGCTCTTTACACTGAGGATTTGGTGCCGAAGTTGCCCTCTCACTTGGATTAACCGGCTCCATTTGTAAGGGGTTTAATGCTGACAACTTTTTCTGTTGTTCTTCACTAAGCCCTTTTCTCTCATTATCCATCTGTTTACGACTCTCAGGAGTCTCCCCGGGACTGATTGCATTGAACCAATCCGTTGCACTGCCCAAGTCTACAAACTTATAAGCTGTATCGTGGGCTGCCTGTAAAGCCATTGCGATTGAAAAAAAAGCATCCCCGTGTCCCATTGGAGTATCCGGAGCTTTCAAATCATTACTTACAGACAGAATGTGCTGCTTCTGCCGCTCATCCTTTATTAGTTTTAATATACCAGAATGAACAAATTTTTCGAAGACTCCAGCCATGGTATTTTTACTTTTTCTTGTGAAATTCATGGGTCGCCACTTAGGGTCTAAACCACGGTCTTCGAGCTCCCCTCGAGTGTTATCAATATAACCCTCATCTAAATCAAAATTCTCTGCTACTTCATTTAAAAATTCTATTTGGTCGGAGTAACTCCACCCGTCTAAAAAGGAAGAATGAATTTGCTGTAACTCCTCACCTCGTTTTCTAAACAATACTAAATGAGATGGGTGTTTTTTCTTACCCACATCAAATCCACCAAAAACTTGGTCGCCAGATTCCCAATCAGCAAACTTCTTAGTTGTTGGAAATGACCTAAGAGTCTCGTCTTCACATTTTGTAATATCTTCTTCATTGAAATAAGCCTCTGTGGCAAAATGTGGTACCAACATAAACTCTGATGCAAATGATTTAGGTCTAGCTTTTTGTTGGGATAATAAATACTTCTCATCCATTATCTCTGGAGCCAGTACTCGTCTTCCGGGAACTGGGTCTAAGGCTGGTAGTACTCTAGATTTGAACCGTTCATCGTCTTGTAGTTTAGCTAATAAATCTCCGGGCATCATGGGTGTACCTACCACAATAATCGGTGCTGTCTTCAAAGGTATAAATAAGCTTTCTGTCATAAAGTGGTCTTCAACCTTTGTTATTTGTCCAATATTCAGTGGGTTTTCAGGGTCTCTCAATACGTCATCTGCAATCAAGGCACCATTTACGTGCATCCCTCTTTTAAAAGAAAATAATCCACCATGCATAATATCCATTGGTTGATTGTTTTTATAGAACCTTGCAGAATAATCTGCTTTAGGATTTCTGTTTATAAGTAACTCTGGAATAATAGGATTTCTAGAAATTGTTTTATTTATTTCTGCGATATGATATTTAGCCATACCATCACTATAAGAAAGATATAGGATTGACATGTCTCTCGGAGCTTTTAAAAGTCTCCAAACACTAAAAGCATGACCCAAAATAGTAGACTTGAAATGCCCTCTAGGCAATACTCCCACATAATTTAGACCTGTTTCTAAACATTCTTCAATATCTTCAGCTAATAAGGACACATGCCATGCTTTAAAGTATTCAGGGTTATCATAAGATAACGCCCAAATGTTTTCTATAAACTCTCTAAAGCTACCAACTTCATATCTTTTTTGTTCTAATAAACCATCAGATAGCATATTAAATGCGTTTTCAACGCTAACTATATCTTTAGGCATCTTTATACATCTCTGTGTTTTTGTTCAATAGTTTTCAACTTAACTCCAATTCTTTTTAGAATTTCTGCGTCAGATATTTCTTCTATTAAAACAGCCATTATGTCTTGAACAAATTCCATATTTATCATTCCTTGAAGAACATCTCTCTGACCCTTTATACCTATATCAGCTGCTCTAGCTGCGTCTAAGGGGCGGTCAAAGGTCAATCCTTTGATTTCCCTACCTGCCTTATTAGCAAGCTCGGTATAAGTGTCTAACTGCTCCGTTTGTAGTCGTGCAAATCTTTGACCCTCTGACTCTGCTAAATCCCTTTGGGTATCCGCTATAGCAACAGCTTTCTGTTCACCCCATTTATCTTTCTTAGCCCACATATAAATAGTGGGAGGAGCTACAGCGTGCTCATCTGTAGAGACTTCCTCAGCAATTTGTTTAGCTGTTTTGTCTCCTTGTAGGAATAATCCCATTGCTTTTAGTTTTATTTCATCAGGTATATGTTTAGGCATACTTTTTAGTCCTTAAATTGGTCATATATACTATTAGAATCATTTATTCCATATCCAGCGGTTGAAGCATGTTGAGAATCTATGTTCCCCCCTAATGGACTTCCATCAGAGTTTAAGAATTGAGAAAAATCCCAGTATCCTGTTTTGTCTGTATGTGCTGTATAGCAACTAGGAACTTTTACTTTTGCTCCATGAGGTAATTTCATCTCATCAAACTGTATTCCTATTTCTCCTCTAGTACAAACTCCAGCCCAAATATGTTCTTGTTTATTAATAGGCGTGTAGTTCTGTCTCTTTAAAAGAGTCCCTGTAGTTCTTTGTAAATCTTTTACTTCTTGATTACTTCCACATTTAGCAAACTTACACCATACAACAGTGCCATATTTATTTTTAATATCTTCAATAGTAGGTAATTTTTTGGGAAATTTATCTTTATATTCCCTTTTCTTTACTTCCTTCTTGCCCGGAAAAGCCATAGTAAAACCTCTTACTACCTTTTGTAGTCCACCTGCAATACTCATACTAGAACCTCCTTTTGTTCCATAACGCAATACATGCTGCATCTGCGTAATCTTGTTCGGGGAATTTATCTCCCCACTTTTCTTCAGCGAATCTTTTGATTTCGTCTTTTTTTACATTTCCTTTTCCAACCACATTTTTTTTCCATGTATTGTTATCTACACGTACAGTTGGAATACCCTGTAACACCAGAATTGCCCATACTGCCCCAACTACACTAGCCAGTGTTCCCACTACACTTCTGTTTTGAGCAAATATGGATGCTTCTATTGTTGCAAAGTCTATGTTATTTATTGTACTAATTTCCTTAGAAAAATTAGATATTAATTCGGGGAACCTTTCTTCAAAAGGCTTTTTGATATCACATCCCCATTTGTACAAACACACTAATTCTTCTTGTGGGTTAACCACTGCTCCATGAATTGCCTTACTAGATGTATCTAACCCTAAATACATCATATTCTTTCACCATGAGTTCTTATGGTAACAATTCTACTAACAGTATTATAAGCTGTTGTATAGGTATTTAACAATCCTTGAGTCTTTTTTAGGGTAGCCTCTTGGTCAATAATTTCCCGTCTCATTTCCCTTAGAACTGCGTGGGTGTCCATAATCTCACCTTTTAATTCATCTCTGGTAGGCTTTTTTTTATCTTTTTCCTCATACAGTTGAACAGTTCTATACAAAGCCGTGCTATAACCTTCATCGAAAGCTGCATTCAAAGCACCTACTTTAGATTCAATATCAGCTATTTTAGTTTCAAGATAAGCTTTGTAACCACCATACATAGCTAAGAAATCAGCTAATATTTTATTATCATAAGTATTTAATTTAGAGAACTCTAAGGTATTGTTATCTTCTAAGTCAACAGCTAGTGGCGGTAAACCCAAAGAATCAACTTCTTTTTGGGCCTTCCCTAGAGCTTTCATTGGAGTCCATTTAGTTTCTCTTTCTTCCATGTTAATAAGTCTCAACCTTTCGGCAATTACACCATGTTGCACCAGAACATTTTTCGGGTGGTATTAGCATTTCTTGTATTCTAAAACATCGTTTTAATATTTCATCCCACTGCACTAAGTCTTTCTCAACCAAAAAGGTTTTTATTTTCTGGTCATTCTTATTTTCGTATAGTACAGTCCCCATATCATAGTTACCCATATTTAAATACATTTGAATTTGTATTTGATGTTCTGGTTTAGGTTTCTTCAGCTTAGAAAACCCAGCAGTATTTATAGATTTTAGTTCAATTGGTAGAGTACCATAAGTATAGTGTTTAATTAAAAAGTCAATCCTACCTGAAATTGGAGGTATTTCCTGCTTTACTGAAACCTCCCTATCAATTAAAATGTTCATGTCAGTCAGCCATTTCCCAACCCTATCTTCTAAATAATTCCCGTTTTGAAATATTCTTTGTAAGTTTGGTGGCAATGGTTGGTCTACCATTTTACCATGATAACAGAGCCATACGTATTTATCACAAGCGTTACTAATAACAGAAGGGTGAAATACACCACCTCTAGGAGCAAACATAGTGTCTGCTAAGTAATCATCAATTAGTTCACTCAACCATAAATCTTTCGGAGCTGGTTTGTTTGTTCTATCTACTGGTTTAATTTGTTTAATTCCAGCCATAATTTGTCCTTTATATCTTTTTTTGTAGTTTCTGTTATATGAATTATACCTTCTATCTCAGGATACTCTTTCAAATCTTCATCTCTTTTGCGGTCTCTTTTTATATTGTGCCCATATACTCCGTCAGCTTCAACTACTCTTTGTATTTCTGAAACATAAAAATCCACTGTATATGGAGGAAAACTTGTTTGTTGTGAATATCTTATGCCAAATTCATCTAAGCAATCAGCAATAATATTCTCTTGTTTGGTATATTCTTTAGGAGGTAAGTTCATTTTGTAACTCCTCAAACAAAGAAGGAGTCTCTAAAAATAACTTCTTTAGTCCATTTAAACCTTGAACCTTTGTTCCTTCATATGTATACCATGTACCAGCTTGTTTTATAATTCCTGCTGCAATACCATCTCGCATGAAGGTCTCAATAATATCTATGCCCCCATCTGATTTAAAAGGAACCACAACTGACTTCCAGTTCTCTCCACCTATCTTAGATTTATGCATTCGTACTTGCATATCAAACCCAACAGTTTCTTCATTGCCATTTATTTCTTCTTTTATCCAGCCATCTCGTCTAACCTCTAACATTGCATGAGCATAAAAAGTCTGCCCTTGACCCCCCGGCCAAGTGTTTGTTGCACGTATACCCCCAATGCTTTGTCTCTGTTGGTTTATAGCAATAAGTGCTGAACCATTCTTTAGATATGGAAACAGTTTAGGAAAAACACTATTTACAAATCTACCTTGCCAAGCCATTGGATTATAGTCAAAATTACCCTTCGCAACTTCTTTTGCTATATCTGCAGGCAATAAAGCTGCGACACTATCCAATACAACTACAGCAATACCTGCATCTAAACCTTCCTTAACATGTGCCATGGCTTCCACACCATTATCGGGTTGTGCAACTAAAATTTTAGATTGGTCTACACCACATTTAGCCATCCAATCTTTATCATAAGACCTCTCTACATCTACCCACATAGCCTCTCCGCCCTCTTTTTGAGCACTTGATACTACTAAAGAAGCCAGATATGATTTACCTACATTAGGAGGGCCATAAATCAAAGTAAATCTGTTCTTAGGTATTCCACCACCTAGTAACTTATCTAGTTGAGGTAAATGAAATGGTATTTTTTCTACTGCTGCCACAGCTTCTCCCAAAGAAAAATTTAAAGTCTTGCTTTTTAATAGTTTTTCAATTGCACTATTTGCGTCTTTATCCACTTTCATGCCTCCTTCGTACAGACTCTGCCCACGAAAAGTAGGTCGCTGCTAATTCTACAAGTTCAATAAATAGTTTAGTATCACTTTGCTTAAAAATTTCTTTTACAACATCTCCGTTTTTATCGGTTGTTATAAGGTTCCACCAAGAATCATCATGGTTTTGTTCACCGTATACCTTTACCTGTCTTTCTTTTTCGGCTAGTATCGCTTCTAATATAGTTACACCAACTAAGTCTTCTTTATTTAGAGTCATCTAGCATATCCTCAATCTGTGTGTCTACCTTAACTTTTAGAAACTTCCAGACAACATCAGCTACTTTTTCAGCATCTTCTAGTTGTGGTTCTGTAGGTAGTTCGGTATCTATTTGGTCGACTGTTAGGTCAACTCTTCCGTATTGATTTTGTTCTAGTGGACCTACCCTAAAGGTAAATCCTAAGTGGGCACTAACTTTTGCCATTATCTTTCTCCTCTTCTATTTCATCATCTTGAAATGTATGTTTTTTTAATTCCTCTATTTGTTTAGATAGTGCAATCATCATTTCTTGCATCAGCATCACACTCTGTTCTAATAAAACAATTCTATCTTCTATGGGTTCCGCCATTTTAAATCTTTCTCCTTTAGAAAAAACAATCCTGCTAATGGAACCAACACCAATTTACTTAGGTTATCATCACCGCCCATAACTATTCGGTGTGGGTATTTGTCTTCAATTTTCTTTACAATTGCTTTCAAAATATCTACTTTAAAAAATAAAGACATATATGCTTCATTTCTAACCTCTAAATTATGCCACCAATATTCAGAATGCGTTTTATATAACCCACTAGGCTTACCATCAAACTCTATTTCTATTGCTAGATTACCTTTTTCTTGCCACACACCCATCTCAGTTTTAACTTCAATTGGTTTATCAGCTAATATCTCAGCCAGTTTTTCTTCTCTTATTACACCGGCTTTTAGGTCGTGTGAAAAGTTTTTATTTAGTTCGTATTTTTTCTTAGTTATCATTCTTATCATTAAAATGCAATAGTAACATTGCATAGTGTATTATTTTTAGTATGTCCTTACGAGGTGTACCTTTTTTATCATATCTTGAAGCATACTTTAGAATATTACTTCTACAAAATGCTTTAGCATCTCCACAAGCTGCTATAAAGTCTAATGTCTGAACCTCACCCTCGCTGTAATGCTGGTCATATGTGTGTTCCACATACTCAGTTATTTCTTTTATTATTTTGTCTTCGTTATACTTGCCCATGTTATTTATATACTATCATTTTTCATACTTATATTCAAGACCAGCTAACCCCGTCATTATCTGTAACTGGAGTATCACCCCAATCAACAAAATCTTCTAAAGTTAGTATCTTTAATTCTTTTTTGTTCGCCCAAGATGGTGTACATAATTCCATGTCTACCTTTAATGGTATTTTTAGGGTATTAGTTTCTAGTAAATCTCGTATTGTATATGGTACGCTCTCTAATTCTGAGTCATGTATCTCACATATAATTTCATCGTGAACCTGAAGTAAGATATTACTTTTTTTGTCAGATAGAAAATCATCAACAACCAGCATCCTTTCGCTCAAAAGGTCAGCACTTGTCCCTTGTACGAGGTAATTTACACCCTTATAAGCAAATTGAGGATTTATCTGATAGACTCTACCATATTTGTTTCTAATAGTGCCTACTCTTTCAACTTTTGCCACAACTTTATCAAAAAAGTCTTTAGAGCCCTTCATTCCCTCAAAGTATTGCCTCTTGAATTTCCCAGCTTCTTTTGGAGAAGTTTTTAGTTGTTGAGCCAATTTCTTATTACCAATCCCATAAATAGTACCAAAAGTTATAGCCTTAGCCATTTGCCTGTAAAATTTAAACTGGTCAGAAGACTCATCAATTTTAAAGGCTAATTTAGCAGATTCACTGTGAAAGTCTACGTCTTCCTTTTTTAGTATCTCATCTATAGTTTCATTTCTAAAATAAGACATAAATACACGAACTTCCATTTGACTGTAATCAAACCCAACTAATGAATACCCCTTCCGTGGAATAAAAAGCCTTCTAATGGCAATTTGGTCTTTGTCGGACTCATCATAGGACTCATCGCCTATAAAGGACCAAGTTCCCAGTACATCGTCAGACAATTCAGTATTCATTGTAATTCCTTTTTGCCCAACCATAGCAGAAATTTTATCTCGTATTTCTATTTTATCTTGGTCGTTTAAATCTTTCTCAGCTAATTTAAAATGGTTTCTTGGAATATTCTGCAGATTAGGGTTACGACTAGATAGTCTCCCAGTGGCAGTTCCCCAATTACAAAATGAAGTATGCATGGTATCTATTTTAAGATATGGCAGTATATAAGTAGACTTTAGCTTCTCTAGGGTTCTATACTGTCTTATCAACCCAGCCATTCTATGATTTATATTAATCAATGCGGCTTCGTTCCAAGAATCTTGTCCCTTTAGGGTTTTTACTGGGGACTCAATGCTCATAGAGTTGAAGACATCGCCTATTTGTTTAGGACTTGATATATTAAATTCAGCCTCTTCGTGTTTTTTAGAAGAAGTAGAAAATTCATGATTCCATTTTTTGCGTCCTGATATTTGTAGAATCTCTGTTTCAACTTTGTCTAATCTAGTTGTTATTTGTTTTTCTACTTGATGGGCATACTGCTTATCAATAGATATCCCTCTGTTTTCCATAGCATATAAAACCTTTGTAAGGTTACATTCCATCTTAAATATATCAACCTGTTTACTGTCGTGTATCTTTTTAAGGTAATCATTATATATTCTAGCGGTAAGTCTTACATCTTCTTGACAATACTCACCCAACAAATCTGCTGGAGCTTTAGAAAAGTCTCTAAACCAACCCTTGTTAGATTTTAATATCTTTTTAGTATCATCATCATACTGTATAGCTTCTTGCCCGTAGTTTCTTTTTGCAGTAGGAGAAAGTCCTAGTTCTTTTATGTCTGAGTGTTCCATCAAACGTACCATAACTATAACGTCTATCAGTTCTTTATCGGTAACGTCTAAGCCTTCTTTTTGTAAGAAATGTAAATCAAACTTTAGATTATAGCCTATGTAAGATTTAACAGATTGGTTTAAAATAGATATTAGGTTCTGCAGAGATTCTGAAGATAAGTTTCCTCCCTCATGATGCCTAAATGGGTAATACTGGGTTAGTCCTTCATAATTAGGTTCACCTACACCAATACCACATATTTGATTAGTGCCAAAAGAGTCTAAGCCATTTGTTTCAACATCTACAACCAAGGTCGGTGCTACCTCTAATACCGACCTCAGCTGCGTAATATTATGCTCGAAAGTTTCTTCAGTTACTGCAGATTCCTTAAAATAAGGTTTCTTCAGTATCATTAGTAGATGCTGCACTTTTTGCGATATCCATAGCTGCATCTGCAGAGTTGCCATATTTCTCATAGAAATACTCTTTTAGTACAGGCAGTTCGGCAATCTCAGCTTGTTTATCATTTGGGATTTCATCGTTTTTAGGGGTAGCTGTAATTGAATAAGAAGTGTCAAACATTCCTTGACCAGTTCTTTTTATTCTAATAACCCCCTTATTTAAAGCTCCCCAATCGTTGTAAACATCAACTAATTGGTTCCAAATGTAGTCACTTCGTCCAAAAGATAGGGAAATAATACGAAAATCGTTAATATCTTCTCTATACATTTTCTTTCCTGCAGGTCCTGCTATCTCAATCCAATCATCATTTCTTTTTTCTAAATGAATTATGTTGTGTACATATGCCCAAATAGCAAATTTATGAGAAGCTCTAACATCATCTGGTACTATAGAGGTGTCTACTCTATCATCTTTTAGTAAGTTTACTAATCTTGTGCCTGCTCTGAACACATATAAATAAAGTTCATCTAAATATTTGTCGTCATCAGAGCCTGTAGCAACAGAAGATAAAAACACTTGGTCTCCATCTTTGAACCATATCTCCTTGCCCGGTGTAAATGTAACATCAGGTCTTCTAGAGTCTTCTCTTCCTTGCTGTATTCTTGTAATTCCACTCATTCTTTAATCTCCTTATAGTAGGACTTTGCTTTTCATAACCCTGTGTAATGTGTCAACGTTATCTATTTCCTGCACGTCCTTGTATTTTTTTGGAATATTTAAATATGATATCAAAAATCTATTGTCTATGTCAAGTGTTGCTTTTGATATTCCTTTTCGTCCTGCATCATCATTATCTAACGCAAGCACTACCTCATGTGGTTGTAGTTTACCAAGCAATTCTATTTGTGTTCTTGATATACTGGCTCCTAAAATAGCCACACTAGGATAACCATGTTGACTAAGCCACATACAATCTAAAGCACCTTCAACTAAATATAAGGTATCTTCGTTTTTTATCTTATCTATACCAAATAAAGTTTTAGATTTAGCAAACCCCTTGGAAAACAAATACTTAGGTATAGCTTGAGTTCTCCTAGTTACCCACCCAACAGTTTCTAAAGATAAATTTTTTGCTGGAATCATAAAATCTGAAAAGTTATTAGTTTTACAGTCCCAATCTAATATAGTTTGTTTAGAAAAACCTCTTTTATATATCCAGTGACTATCAGGCATGTTTAGTATTATGCTAGGTTCTTGATAAGGGAGTTCTTCGGAAACTTCTTTTTCCTCGTCCCCAAAGAAAAGTGGATTAATTTCAAGCATATTGGAGTCTATTTGACCACCAATCTCAGCGTTTATTTCATCCCAAGACCTGCCTGAAAACTTGTGTAGAAAGCTTTTTAGGCCCCCTTGACCACAGCCTGCAAAACAAATCCAAGCTCCCTTATCTAAATTGATTGCACAAGACTCTTTCCTGTCCTCATGAAAAGGGCAGTGTATTACAATCTGTTCTTCGTTTGGAATTTCCACCCCATATTTAATTAATATAGAGTACCAATCAACCATTATCTATCCTTTTTATTTTTTCTTAGGAAAAGAACAACTTCATTTCTATAACCGTATTCATCAGTAGCTATTCCTTTACGAATATCATCTACAGTAATATCAATGATAGGTCTTCTGTCTCCTTTGCTTCTAGTAGATTTAACAATAATACCACTATCGTCTTCACTACCATTGAGCCAATCTAAGATTCCCATAATAAACCTCCTTGTTTAAAAATCTCCTCCCCCATCATAATCGGGTAATTCTTTTATGTCACCATTATTAACTGACCACTCCATATAGGTTGTGTCTCTTGGCAATTCACCATCCCGATATTTTTGAAATTGCACTAGTCTTTTGGTGTCAGCTGCTTTCTGCATTAGCGATGAAGCTTCCACTGAATCATTCGCAACAGCACACATGGCTATTGCCACATCTGCAGCTCTTATTAAAGCATCACCAAAGGCCACTTGGTCTGCTCTAGGGGGAGTAAACATGTTAGATGCGTCTCGTGTGGCTTGTGTTGATACCATAATGGGAGTATTTGTAGCAGTTGCTAGGTTTTTCAATCCATAAAATAAAGCATGAGATTGTTCCCAAGCAGCTTTTTTTGAATCGTTTGTTGCTACCAAATAAACTCCATCAATAACTACAAACTCAGGATTATGTTTTCTTACTAATCCTGCAATTGATTCCAAACTTATTCCCATTTGACCTGAAATGTGGTCACAAACTAATAGGGATTCTGTATCTGACTCTTTCAAAAACTTTTCGTATTCTTCTTCATCTATAGGTTCACCATGTCTCAAGGCTTTATGGGAAAAGTTATAACCCATAATTTTAGATAGAACTACATCAACACGCATATTAATTGCTGTTTTAGGCATTTCTGTAGAAATTAACAAGGTGCGAAACCCCTGACTAACTGCTGTAGCTGCTGCGTGAACACACAACCATGTTTTACCAATAGTAGGTCTAGCAAACATAGCTATTAATTCCCCGGGCATCCACCCTACACCAGTAGAATTTATAGTCTTAAAGCTGGTAGGTACACCCATAAGGCCATCCCCCATTTGTCTACGCTCTGTTCGCTCTCTCCACTCTGTCAGTCTAGTAGTGTCACCTTTGTCATAAGCTTGAACATCTTCATCATATAAGACTTCAATGTCTGTTAACCCTACCATCAAATTAGATATTGCTTTTTTCGGGTTTTCTGAAATTAAATTGACTTGCTGATTAACAGCTTGGCGTACCTTACGCTGCATCAAATGATTCTTAAACTCTTCTAATGCATATTCAAAATTTACTGAATTAGCGGTTTTGTCTAAGGTTGGAAAGTTTTCAGCTAAAGATTCTATTGATGGAAATTCTCCATATTTATCAAAATGATTAAGTACAAATTTATACGCATCGCCATGTACAGCAAAATCTTTTTGAGTATGCTTAAAGGAACGTAAATTTGTTTTGTTGTCAAGATTGAAAACTATAGCAGATTCTATATATTCAAAGCTAGCCATCTGTTTCTCCTGTTGTACTATATAAAACTCTATTATTATTAGAATATATATAATATATTACCTGAGACGTATCTAGTTTGTCAATTTCATCTTTAGCCTGATTGATGTCTGAGTAATAACCAACCGTCCAAAAATCTTTCAAATCAACAGATGAGGCAATTACTCTAAATTTCTTTTCTTCAATTATCATTCTTTTTTTGTTTATTGGTTTTCTTATTAACCCGTTTTGTTGTCTCCTTGTTCGTCTTGGCATTTGCCCACTCCTTTAATTCTTTGAGTATCAATTTTCTTTGTGACCTTTGTGTTGCTGATGGAAACCAGACTGCATCTAAAACTAAAAAGTGTCTCCATAGTTTTTTGATTTTAGGTGTTCCCCACCTAGTGATAGCATAATAAATAACTGGATTATAAGAAGTAATATAATATTTTATTCCTGCTGCAAAATAAGGAATAGTAACTGTTTTGTCATTGTTAATAATACAGTTTAGGGTAGAGCATGCTACTTGAGCAGGTCCATATTCATCTAGTAAATTACGTAATGAATGCATCTCATTACCAATCCACCCAGACCCTTGGTATTCTGCATTATGTTTTTCTTTATAAAGGGAGCTAAAAAGTTCATAAATATCCCTAGCGTTTAGTTCTTCAAAATTCATCGGTCTCAGCTAGTAAATCTGTAAATTTTTCTCTGATTGAGTGTCTCACCTTATAAGAAGACTCACCAAGTTTCTTGGTTATCTCATCCATAGTTAATCCCTGTAATTTATAAAAGACAAATTCTTTCTCATTGGGTTGTAACTTAGGGTTGCCGTTCTTGTCATTTGCGTGAATTAATAAATCAGTATCCACTTGCTCATACTCCTTTGCTTCTATAGACATAATTTTTGCTATTTCTGATGTATAAAACCCTGAATCATTTGTATCGTATGGATTATTGTCTATACTAACAAAGTTAGGGTGTCGTTGAGCTTTTGTAATTAAAGTTCTAATAGTATTTATTAGAGATGTGTGTAAGTATGTATGAAAAATAACCCCTCTACTGTCATCGTACTTTTGAGCAGCTTTCATAAGGGCAATGCGTAATTCTTGTGCAACATCTTCGTTGTCCATACCAGCAATATAGGTATTCCCCACCATTTTCATGATTTTGGGTTCCCATTGTAATATTAAATCATTATCAATTCGCATAATTTTTATTTTATCCCTATTGGGATTTATTACAATGTATTACTATTATATCACAATTAAATAAAAAATGTTACTATTTTATAACAATTTTAGGGAATATATTACGAATATCGTTTAAGTTTATTTAAAACCTACTTCGCTTATATGATTGTGAAAACATTTAGGACTGCAGTATATATTTTTATACCCTTCGTTATATTTTTGAACAATTTGACTGCGTTTTCTATAAAAAGGTATCGTACAATAATTACAATTTACTTTTAAGTTATAGTATTTGAAATGACAGCTACCTTTATGAACTCTGGTTGTGCTTATCTCCCGACAAACTAAACAGTGTTTTACACCTTTTTGGCGTTTGGCTCTCAGTGTAGGTATATTATTCTCTTTCAACACCCTGTGTATATAGGGACTAGACACATTGAAAGCATCTCCTATTTGTTGTAAGGTATCGTGTGGATTATCGTATCTATATTGTATGATTTTAGAAATCATCTGTCGTTTTGAGAGACAGTTCGTAATTTTTTACAATAGTGCTTAGTTCATTTTTCCAGTGTGTAGCTAAATAGTTTGCATCTACAGTAGTTTCTGCCGGGTTTAATTCCCAGCCACCTTTTATGTGCCCTGAAGCTGCCTCAATTCTATCCCATTGAGCCTCTGAGAAAGTCATTGATACTGTTACATCGCCTTCTGCCATTAGTTATTCTCCTTTAGTTTTTCTATTTCTTCTTTTAGTTTTTTTATTTCCATTAATAATACTACTGATATTCGGTCATAACTTATAGAATCTGGTCGCCCTTCTTCATCATAAATTACTAATTCTGGAAATAGTTTATGTACTTCTTCCGCTATTAAACCAAATCCGGGTTTTCCTTCATCATTTGTGTTTTCATTGTTTTCATATTCTACTGGTCTCATATCATATATTTTAGACGAGTCTAGAGCAGCATCAACAATATTCTTTTTATACCGTTCTGAAGATGTAAACTTATAAATTAATCCGCCCGCACTTCCATGTAAAACAGTACCGGCACTTCCACTTGAGGTCATACCTACAGAAAGTCCACTACTGCTTAAAATTGATATTACAGAACCAGCAACAGAATGCCTTATAGAGGGACCACTAGCATCTCTATACATCCCTGTATCTATGTCTGATGAAAAAGCAAACGTTGGCAATATAGCTCCACCGTCATCACCATAATATCGAGGAGCGTTTGGTATAGAAGTTGGAGAAGAACTTTGTGCAAATCCTCCTTGTATTCCTACTAAACGCCATACAGCATATGGAAGGTCATAGTTTATCTCAGCAATTATTTTGAGGTCTGAGTCGTTACGTTCTTGAACTAATGCCGCATAATCGCCATCATCTATTACTCTAAATTTAGTTTCACCTTTTAAGTAATAAACATAATAAATTCTACCATCTGAATTTAATGCCGATAGATAACTTGAATCGCCTGCCTCAATTACAAAAACTTCATTCCCAACATGAACATTTCCAGCTGCCCAATTTACCTGACTTGCAGATGAAGAACTAAATACACATGTTGTTCTAACTGATGGGTTAGCTGCAAACTCTGGCTCATCTGGTAAGGCATCATCTGTGTTTACGGAATCGGTTAGTCCACTCACATTACTACCAGAAAACTCAGCTGCTTGAAGAACCGAGTCTTCAACAACCTCATATCTTGTACTTACCCCGCCATTAGCTTCTCTATACTCCATCCCAACCACAATCATAGTTTTATCTACGTTTTGAATATCACTTCGTACTCTTAATGAGTCTGCGGCTCTGACTGGAATATAGTATCGTAGTGTAGAACTAGTAGAAACACTTCCGGTAGCCCAAGTAACTTTTACTTTTGTAGCACTTACCCAAGTAGCATACCCATAGGTACCTGTAGGCAATCCATTAGAATCTAATTCATTAATTGTCATACCGGTACGGAATCCATATTTAGTCAAGTCTATATTACTATCATATATATCTGCACCACTTGTATGTTCAGCAGCTGATGTAGAGTTTTGAGCTCTAGTCGCAGTAATTAATATTTTACTGTTGACTGCTGTAATTATTAATTCTTCACTGTCTATTTTTATACGTTGCCCCACATACATACCAGTAGAGTCTGTTACATCAATTGGAGTCTCACTTGTATCTAAAGCCTCATTTAACTTACCTGTTAAGAGAGTATTACCAACAGTTATTTCAGCTGTTCCAGAACCTGATACAGCACTTGGAACGTTATCTATATAAAAATTAGGAACATAAACTGATTGAATGTCTCCTCTAACTGGTGGGTTATGATATCTTAATAAAGCCGCTGCTACACGTTCTCTAATGGTGTCTGGGTCTACTGTACCTGAAAGATTAATTTTTTGTGTTTTTCTAACACCTTTTGCAATTCTTGGTCTACCACCGGCTTTAAGTTGAAAAGAATGTCCAGAATCATTCCCAAAAAAATTATTTAAAGTTGGAGCTGCGGAAGATGTACCCCAAATAACTGTAGAATCATTTAATGCTGGGTCTATATGAGATATTAACATATATGCTGTTTCTACTGCTGGGTCGGCATTTACGGTGTTTGTACCAGCGGTCAAATATTGTATTCTACCTACAATTGTAGAAATAAATGCATCATCATCTCTCTCAGCATCGGTAGTTCCATTATGTCCTCTTTGAACTGTTAAATTAGTACTACTATTTATAGCTGTTATTAGGACCTGTTCTCCGGGAAATCCTATAAATAAAACTTGCCCTACATACATATCTGCTGTTGAATCAAGAGTTAAGCTTGTAGCACCTGCGGCAAAATTACTCCCCATATTTATCTGAGTCATTAGCCCTCTAAATCCCTCAGCACTGTCTGCATAAGCTAAATCAGAGCCACTTATAGTAAGTATCCCACCTGAAATATTTCGTCCCGGATATACAAAACCAGCACCAGCAGTATTAATATTAAAAACTTCAATCATTTCAAAGTTTTCAGTATTTCTGGTAGTTACTGCATCACCTTTATCTGCTCTAGAAGTACTATTAAAGTTACACGTAACATCAGTAAAAAACTCCCCTCGGTCTGTTGTAAAATTACTTTGTGTCATAGGTATTTGACGACCTGTAGTAACAAAAGAACCGTTGGTAATAGTGTCCGGAGATGGGAAATGAATGTTCAGCCCAAAGGCTGTAGGGCCTAAAGTTTCACTAGTTGGACGAGTTCCTCTTTTAAAATAATCTAAAAATGATGTTGATAAACTATTACCTGTTGATGTTATATTAGGAGACACATAAAAATCATAACCAAAGCCATCTTGGTCTGCTGATAAAATATAGTGTGGCTCACTAACTGAAGCACTTCTCATATGTTTTAGTACTGATTGTGATGCTTGACTTGATAATTTTAAAAGACCATTTTTTTTATAATTTGTTACAGATTCTGTCCATCTGTCATCTACTGCTTGTAATATAGCTTTGTCTGAATGAGTTGCTGCAGTTGTTCCTCTGTATTCTCTTTCTACAGTTATAGTAGTTTTGTTGGTAACAGCTGTTACTAGCATTTCTTCATTATCTACTTTTAATATTTGCCCCACAAACATATGGGTAGAATCAATTACCGTTAATTCAGTTTCACTGTCATCAATAGCTTCATTTACCTGTATAGAAATACCCGGATGTCTTAAGTTGTTTGAAAAGTGGTCAAGTAAAGATTTTACTAAACCCCCTCTGCTTCCATATGGTTTTACATATTCCTTTCGGTCTCCATCAAGAACACCTTTTCTTGGTATAAATTGAAATATAGGAGTAGCGGCTTCAAACATAGCTGCACCATTTGAATGAGTATCAAACTCACTATTAACACCTCGTACAACATTTATAACAGTAGAACTAACAATTTCTGTAATAATCATATCCTCATCATTACTAGCAAATGTTATTCGCATACCTATTCGTAATTCATCTGTATTCGTAACAGTAATTGGTGTTTCACTATTATCTAAATCTTCATTTAAGGTAGCAATTAAAGCTCGGTCGTTTGCTATTTGTCTAAAAGAGCTTCTACCTGTAGTAGTTTGGTCTTTTATTTCAAACAGATAGTCAGATGCTTCAATAATTAAAAACATTCCATCTGCAGTACTAAATTCTTCAGTAACTTTTGTAGCAGCTCCGTAAAAATAACATTCACCTGTATCTTTATCTCTAATTTTTATAGGTGTAAAATCTCCTACAAGACCTGTAAAAGGTCCTTTAGCAGAAGCTGCAGAGTTAGATTGCGGGTTAGAGGAATTATTTGAAAGGGTAATTTTAGCTACTCTAGGTTTCCCTAAAGTGTCTGCAATAACAAGGTTATATACACGTGAATCGCCTCCAACACTAAAGTCTTCCCATGAATCCCCGTCCCAATAAGATGCTATAGATTTAGATGCCATATATTACTCCTTTTATGATACACCTGCTCTCCAACCAGCCACAAATTGAATACTAAAAGCCCACCTGTCTTCTAACCCCGGAGCTTGAGAAAATTGAAATTGAGCTATAGCCACTTCATGAATTGCTCCACCTGTAGAAGCTGTTGTTCCCGACCCTGAATAATCAGGCGTGGTTGCGTCACCAATCTCAAGTTCTAAGTTATCATTTGTTGTCCAAGTTAAAAGTTTCTTTTCTAAATAGTTTTTGTATGGAATATAGTAGGTTTGCCCTTGAGTTGTAAATTTTTCCATATTAAAGAAAGCATTTGCAGTTGTATTACTTAAGTCTTCACCAATGTTATCAATAATTCCTGATACAGTAATAGTAGGTCTTGATTGCCCTAAGTCAATTATAACTGGAGAAGCACCCGGTATGGGTATTTGAATTGGTTGTCTACCATAAGATAAAGATAGTTGTTCTACTTTTAAAGCAAGCCTATCAGTTGCCCCGGAATTTGTCCCGTCTCTAAGTAATACGGATAAATCTGCCATTGCTTACTCCTAACTGTAAAGATTGTAGTTATCTGATTCTAAAGCCCGGTCTTCTTCTCTAGTTAAGGCTTCACCTATATTGTAACCTGTATATATATCAGCCCCACCACCACCGGTTAGGCTTCTAGCAAAAGTTGCACTACGTTCAGCAGCGGTTGGTATAGAAACTATTTTTGTTTTTATCCCATCATCGTCAACTACCTTGTCTAATTTGTTATTCAATACTCTCAATTCCTCTGCAGCAGCATTTTGAGCAGACTGAACGTCAGATTGAAAGTTTGCGAGAGGACTCGTTGCACCTTCACCAAAAGGGTAAAAGTCTCCTCCGAAAGGATTTGGAATTTTCACCTTTAAAAGCATTGCTATAAGGCCATTTATTGGTGTTAAGATGTCATTCAATAAACCTAGTCCCAATATTTTTAATTCTAACCATAACCTTTGCACGGTATCGCCCAGTTTTTTTACATTATTAACTATCTTGGGTACTGCACCACCTTCACCAATTAAATAACCAATACCACTTTCAATAAGTTCTATAGCAGTTATTACTGCACCTAGTACTGGAATGCTTTTTAACATATCCATTCCAATTTTTTTAGGGTCTTGAGTCATGTATTTAGATTGTATTCCTAATATTCTACCCGCTGTCTCAAGCATAACAGCAAATGTAGGCACTAAAGGAATAAGCATAATATCTACCATGGCCCCAATTAATTGGAAAAAGGCACCTATTGTACCTGTAAAAATTTGTGATTGTTTCATCATTGCTGACATTTGAAAACTAACACCTGTTAATTTTTTTGCTGAAGTAGCTCCGTCTTTTGCATACTTCATTGCTTTTTTAGGTCCGTGAATAGTTGCATCTAATGCTTTTTTTGCCACGCTAGACGACATCCCTTCAGCCGCAGCACCATACGCACCACCAACGGCACCACTGGCACCACGAGCGGCCATACCTGCACCACTAGATGCAGCTTTCATAATTGCTGGTAACAACGCAAACACCATTTAAACTAATTCCTCCTAATTAAAATTTCATTCCCTTGTGCATTGAGGTTGCCTTAGTGGCAGCCATTGCTCGGGCTTGTTCATCATTTTCTTTTTGATTCAGTGCCATTTGTACACCTAAAATCAAATTTAATTCATCACCATTCATACTTTGTATGGCTTCCCAACTAATCCCCATTTTTAATAACTGGATGGTAATAATCCAGTGGGAGTATAAAACAACTTCATAACTTGTTATGTCAGTTGAACCCCGTGTGAAAGCCATTACCCTTTTTTTATTTCGTCAGCTTCCCCTTGTTTATCAAATGCTTGAGGTACTAAGGGCTCTAAAGCTTTTCCTAGTCTCTCATCTATTGATACTAAAAAAGATTCTGTCGTAGGACCCCAAGGAGCCTTTACAATCATTTCTTTTAAACACTCTTTCATATAGTAATCCCCATCAAAAGAGTTGTTCCCACCGCCATCAATTTTCAAACATTTAGAAACTATTTTGTTTCTCCTGCTCCAAGACATAGGTTTAAGTGTAACCTTAACCTCGTCCCCAGTTTCTTCAATAACTATTGTTTGTTCATAGTTCTCACCTGAAATTTGATACTTTGAAATATCAAAATCTTTACTCTGCTCCGCCATATAGGCCTCCTGTTCTATTATTTATGGATATACTGGTACGCCATCCACTATTGTTATTCTTAAACTTCTAAACACCATATCTAAATCTACTTGAAATGGATTGTCACCCGTTATGCCATGAGGTGCTGAATTAATAAAAATACCTTGCTTATTTAATTGATTTGTATTATCTGAGCCCTCATCAGGAGCTCCCACAATAGCAGCAGGTGGTATGTCTATAGTTATAGAATCATTGGTTCCTCTTTCAAATTTCAAGCTAGCTGTAAAACCCCTTCTATATACAGTTCCGTTAGCAGCACCATAATCACCTTCTAGTAGTAATTGTTTAAATAATTCTAAAGCACTGTCTTGAGCAGCTGTTGAAACAATAGCTGAATTAACTACATCTGCGTCTGGTAATACTACACTAGCTGACATAGAATATTCTCTTGGCCCCTCTCGGATTTCAAAAGGTCCTCTTGCTCTTGCACCCTGTTTGCCAATATAATATCTTGGTTCTTCTCCGTTTGAAATAGATAAAGAAAAGCTTCTTATTCTAGCAAACTCTTGCTCAAAAAACTTTATTGTTCCTTCTGAAAAATAATAAGGAGAAGTTGTTGGATAGCCTGTACCATCATTAACGGCAGCACCATTATGACTTGGCATTCCTACATCATCTGTATCAATTGTTTGCATCAAACCAAATCTAGGCATATTGGCTTCAATACTCGCTCCATCGTAATCATCGCCTGAAGCTGTTCCAACAGTTTTTTGGTTTCTTACATTATGTACCATGTTTAAGAAGTTAACACTATCCCAAGACATAGTAAGCATGCCACCTTCTTCAGCACTTATTGTAGATGAGCCTATCATTCCTCCTACGTATCTTCTGTCAAAATTTTTAAGAGCAGTTTCTGTACTATCTTTCATATGTACATGCCACGTTACTGTGTCTAAGTCCACTGCTTCTTCAATAGTGTGTGTATAAACGCTTGCGGTTGTACATTCTCGTACAGCTGTACTGGTTGCGTGGTCAAAACTTAATGGGTAATTTAATTTAACTCTACTACTTATAATATCAACTATTCTTCTTACTTCAGCAGTAGTGTTTGAATCGTCAGCAGTGTATCCAATAACAATATAGTCACCGTCTGCTAAATTTGTGACTGCGTTTAGAAGAATATAAACGTCACCTTTTTTTACTGCCCCATTAAGAGTAAGTCCAGTACTACTACTTGTAGAGCTAGCTATTGGAAAGGTACGAACGGTTCCTATTGGGAATCTTAATGGCCACCCATTAAGTAAAACCATACCCGAAACACCACCAGCTAATGTTTGTTGCCCCGGATAAAATACTGAAACATTTCTTTTAGCAGCAGTATTAAGAAACCTTCTTCCCTCTATACTCATCTCTGGGTCTGGGGTATCAAAAGTTTCATATATACCGGGAATAAAAGTTATAAATTTATTATTGTCCCCATGTCTGGTAACATCACCCTCATCGCCTAAGCCATCTACCTCTTTTATCTCTGCATCATTATCTTGAAAAAAAGCAATAGGTCTGTCTAAAGTAAAGGTATTTGTTGTGTTCCCCCCAGCTTTGTCCATTGACTCAATACGCCTAACTTCGTGTTCTGCAACACTAGAAGCGTAAGTACCATCAACGGTACCTATTCTTATAAAATCCCCAATTACAAAAGTGTTACTAACTCCATCTACAGATATTGCTCTGCTACCCGCATTGTGGTCACCCACCAATGCAGCTGTAGCTGGTGAAGAAGAAACAATAGACCCTTCTATCATTTCGGCATCTCCCCCTTGTGCTGCTTCAGCAGCGAATGTCAATTGTGCTTGGTCACTTCTATATACACCCATAATTTTTTACTCCATGTTGTAACATCGTATATTTATATTATACTTATTTTTACGAAGTTTCTAGTAATACTCCGTTGTTTTCTAATTGTATCTCAATTGTTCCTGTCCAAACGTTTGCCTGTTCCCCAACCTCTTCATTAAAAGTTGTAAACATTTGTCTCTGAAAATTAGTTAATGAATGCCGTCTAGCATGCATAATTCTTCGAACTTCTCTCATTAAATTATATAATCTTTGTCTACTTGTTAAAGTAAATATTTCTAACTCAAGGCTATATGCTCTGTTCCCATATTTATGATTCCCTAAAGGGGTTTCATCAAAAGCTGGGCTACCAGTTCTTCCGATTAAATGGTCGCCAACGTTTAAGTCAAAACGATAAGGTTGGCTTTCACCGTTTACGGTAGTCAAGGCTGGTTTTGTTACATTAGAAGCATCCCACTGACTATTTAAATCAGTCATTACTGCATCTATAGGTATCGGCTCATCTGGCATTAAAACACCTCAAAGGCTCGCATGCTGTCTAAATTAGAGTCTATTTCAGCCTGCCAACCACTTATTTTTGAACTTATATCATATCTATCCATACCGCTTACTACAGAGCCACCAAAGTCTGCACTTCTTGAAATCTCAATAGCCGCTAATTTTTTAGCCATATCTGATATAAGTCCACCTTGTTGGATATCTGTATGGATGTCCCTACCATGTAGATAGGTTACTTTCACAGGCATAGTAAATTCTCCACCACCCCATCTCCACACTGGAGCATTGTAAGAAGTAAATCTTGCGGGTAGTAAAAAGTATCTTGAAAATTGTATCATGCCTGTATCAGGAACCATAAAATAATCTTTTGTTCTTCCTTGTCTTCTTGTGTCCCATTCCGCCCCATTCCAAACTTGTAAAGATAATATTTTGTATGGGTCAGGTCTGTCTAAATGAAATCCATTTAGATTAAAAGGATGGTATTCATTAGCTATATAATTAGGTCTCCAAGATTTCCTAGACTGCATATCTATATAAGACTGTGCTTCATAAATATATTGTTCAACTGTTGCTTTACTAGGAACCGTAGAGCTAGTAAAGTCTGTACCACTAAGTACATTTTTAAGTTGCATTAGTTCATAAACTTCTTTGGTTGTACAGTATGCAGCATGAGGTCTCATCTGTATTCTTTTTATTGTAGGTGCGGTAGAAACGCTTGTAGGAGATGAAATTCTTACCCAATATAAAGTACTGCTATTTATTGCAACTGTTGCCCAATCGCTAAGTAAGTTAGAAGGAAATATTTCTGCTCCATCTTTAGAGAAATCATATTGCCCGCCTTCATTGTCATCTGGGTCTAGTTCATACCTAGCAGAAGCTGGTATAAATTCTGTCCATGCTGAACCATTGTAGTATTCATATTGTAGGGTACCCACAACCCCAGCAGTATCAACATCAAATATAGCCATGTCAAATTTTGATGCATGACCTAAATAAAGATGATGAGCTGTGGAATTAAGTATAGTAAATGACGTACCTGCAGGGCTCTGAGACTCTAAGGTAACATCAGCATAATCACTGCCTGATGTACCTACACCGTCCCAATTGAACACTTTATCAAATACTGCTCCAGCAGTGGTTGCCATTTATATCTCCTAGGAGTCTTTTTTATCCCCTGTTTTACCTTTTATTGCTTCTTTAGCTGCTTCTACAACTTCGTCTGGTACTCCGCCTTCATTTATCACTTCCGGTGTATTATCTTTTCCTCTTAGGTACATTAGTACACCCTGTAGATTTTGTATGCTACCTACTAGTTGTTCTCGTTGGGCGTTAATTTTATTTAAGTCCTCAACTAAAGCTTCCATTTTTTCAGTAACTGCTTTTAAATCGTTTTGTACATCTATCTTCATGTTTCTTTTCTCCTATTTTCTTTATCCCTTTTTTATAGGGGTCTTTATTATTATACTATATTTTTTAACCTTCCCAATCATCATCCCAATCATCTCTTTTGGTCCAAGTGCCACTATCATAATTATACTTGTCTCCATAGTAATCCCCCGGAACATTACTAACACTTTCGACTATAGTAGAATTACCACTATGTAAGTCTCCAATTATTAACTCTGGTGGGTCTCCCACGGTTATAG
>Ga0209337_1000469_pt1 | contig 32554 bp, 34 predicted proteins | sample LinPmetageLP53_FD_184044 | JGI IMG/M metagenome (GOLD analysis project Ga0209337, IMG submission 184044) | Marine viral communities from the Pacific Ocean - LP-53 (SPAdes) (version 2) | ecosystem: Environmental > Aquatic > Marine > Oceanic | place: Pacific Ocean | collected 2010-02-08
TTGGAACATGGGCAGTCACAGGTGACTTTAAAAAAGGCTTGTTAGGTGCAGTTACTGGTTATGGCTTGGGTTCTGCTGCCAATGCTTTTGGAAAATTAGGACCAGAAACTTTAACTCAAAATCTTGGACAAGAACTAGCTGGTCAAAATCTTGGTTCTGATCTTTCAACAAAAATTATAGATCAAGCAACCCAACAAGCAGGAAGAGATGCTGCACAAATAACTGCTGGTGGAACTGGTTTTGGCGAAGTGCTTAAAAGCGGTATTAATCCAACAATTGGTGGTGATGTTTTAGCTACTTTAGGCGGCATTCAAGACCCTTCATATCTTATGGCAACAGGTTCTGCGAATCCTACCTTTGGTCAAACAATGGGCAATGTTGCTGGCGCATTATCACAGCCTTCTAGCTATATACCGCTTGGTATTGGAATGGGCGGCACAGGAATAATTGAGTCTCAAGAACAATTTGACGCAGACATAGCTAGAAGAGAAAAAGAGGATGAAGAAAGACTCGCTCAGTTGTATGCAGATAACCCAGAACAGATACCTGTTAGATATGGAGCAAAAGATGGTGGCGCTCTTAAAGGCAATGCTGAAAAAGACAGAAAAGGCTATCAGCGTGGTGGATTCTTTGGTTTTAATGATAATGTTAATGCTTTAAGAGGCAGAGGCGCTGGCGGTGGTGGTGGCGGTTATGGTGGAGGTGAAGGTATAGGCTTTGGCGGTGGTGGTGGTGGTGCTGGTGGCTTTAATGTAGGTGCGTTTGGACCTAATAATTTATATGCCAGACCAGCAATGCGAACTACAACAAATATGCCAGTTGGTATGCAATCAGGATTTATGCCTGAATTTAGTTACTTTCGTTCATTAAATCCTAGTGCTACTGCACTAACAGGCGGTGGACAAGGCGGTGGACAAGGCGGTGGACAAACACAACCTACTTTTAATCCCGAAACAGGAAAACAATTTATGCCCGGAGAATATGAAGAATATTATGGTTTAGAGACTGTTAAAGAACAACCACAGCAACCTGCTTATGATTTTAATCAAGTATTTTCACCAACTCAATCTGGTGGTTATCAGAATTTTTATGGTGGTGGACAAGGCGCTCCTTATTCATTAAATCCTTATGCACCAATTAGTAGTCCTTATAGCGAACCAAGAATGATGCCATATGGTGGTGGATTCGGTGGAGGCTATGGTGGTGGATTCGGTGGTGGATTCGGTGGAGGTGGCTACAATCAACCATTTGGAGGGATGCCTTCTTATTTCCCACAAGCACCTAGACAAAGTTTTTTCCAACCTGATCCTTTTGTTCCTCCTGCTTATACTCCTTATACTCCGCCACCTCCTACTGTATCTATACCACCTCCAGAAATACCTCCAGAAATACCTAATGGTGGTACTGGTCTTTTTAAATCTGGAATGGGAGGAAATGGAATGCCTGATCCACAAACACAATATCAAGATTATGTAACTATGCCTCCACCAAATAACATAGATACACCTACTACACCGCCAATTAGTATTGATGTTCCGTACAATCCTAACTTACCAAATATGCAAAATATTCCTAATTTTTCTAATATGCAGTTGCCAGATAATTTTTCTATTCCAACTGATCCTCAAGTTCCAGTTGATCCTATACGACCTTCTTATAAAAATATAGGAGAGCCTGCACCGCCAATGTCATCTCCAATGTCACCTTCAATTAATTTTGTACCAGATATTTTTGAGGGCGGTTATGTATCACCACAAGAACTTCAACAGCAAGCTATGAGAGGAATGGGTGGTCGAAGAGGTGGTCGTGCTGATGGTGGTCGTTTAGGTTATGCAGATGGAAGAACTCTGCAACCTGCTTTACCGCCAGTCGATCCTTCAATGATGCAACCACCAGTTGATCCTTCAATGATGCAGGTAGCACCTCCAGTAGCACCTCCAGTAGGACCTCCAGTTGATCCTATGATGATGCAACCTCCAGTTGATTCTATGATGGCTAATGCGCCTATACAAGAAGAGCAAGCAATGCAAGAGCAAGCAATGCAAACTCCAATACCTGAAGCTAATAATGCAACTCCTGAAGAAATAATGGCTGACCCATTAACACAAGAGTTAATAAGCTTTTTAATAGGAGAAACTGAAGATATTGAAGTATTAAATACATTTATTGATAAGTATGGTAATGAAACCTATCAAATGGTTAAAGAAATGGTAATGCAACAAATTGCTCCGGGCGCAACAACCGAAGGGCTTATTCAAGGTGAAGGCACTGGATTGTCAGATTCAATTCCCGGAACTATAGGTGCTAGAGAACAAATAGCTGTATCTAATGAAGAATATATTGTTCCTGCTGATGTGCTTTATGGATTAGGTGATGGTGATGTAAAGAAAGGACAAAATGAAATGGATGCAATGCTTGATCGGACTAGAATGGCGAGCAAAGGAACTAAGCAAGCACCAAATAAAGTTAACCCAAGGAAAATATTACCAGCGTGAATGAGCCAGCTAAAAATATATTACCAGTATTAGATATTTCTTTTGTACCTCCAGAAACATTGGATGTTGTCTGGGAAGAGGTAAAGTTTACTTTAAAAAGAGCCGTTAAAAGATCATCAGGAAAAATGAATGTTAATGATATCTATAACAATTTAATTGATGAAAGAAGTCACTTATGGATTGTTTTTAATACTGATGATTTAAAGATTAGTGGTTGTTGTATAACACAATTTCAAGAATATCCTACAGGGTTAAGAATGCTAAACATTGATTTATTAGCTGGAAAAAAAATGGATAATTGGGCTGAACTAGGACTAGATATTCTATATAAGTGGGCTAAAGATAATAAATGTGATGGTATTGAAATTATATCTAGACCCGGATTTTGGCATTGGGTTAAACATAGAGAAAATTGGAAAAAAACAAATGTTGTTTACGAAGTTAAATTTAATGAGAATAATTAATGAGTGAAGTTAATTTAGTTAAGGCTAATATAAAAGATATTTGGGATGATATTAAAGATGGTATAGATTTTATTAAGGGTGAAAGTTACGAAGCTGAAACACCTGAAGATATTTATTATGCCTGTGTTAATGGTGAATCTGCCATATGGGTAGATAAAAATATTGAACCTAAAGATGGGTTTTTAATTACTCAAGTACAAAGGAATGAATTTACTTCAGAAAGATATTTATTGCTATGGGTAGCTTGGTATAAAGAAGAAACTGGTGCAGATAAATTTCAAAAAGAAATTGAAGCACTTGCAAAAAGATTGCATTGTACCAGTATAGAGTTTTGGACATCTAAAAAAGAAATCCGTGATCATGGAATAACACATGGTTACGATGAAATAACTTACAAATGTAGGAAGGAGATATAATATGGGTGGAGGAGGAAGCAGCAGTTCTCAACCAACTGAACAAAAAGTAACGCAGACGCAGTTTCCCGAAGAGGCGAAACCTTATTTTACGCGACTGTTAAAAAGAGCAGAAGCTGAATCGCTTCAGCCATATAGTCAATATGGTGGACAAAGATTAGCTTATTTTTCCCCTGATGAGTTAAACGCTCAAGCAATGACTAGAGGTTTTGCTGGTGCAGGATCGCCTAGAGAGTTTGATATTGCAGCTCAAAAAGCATCTATGTCTGGCATGCCATTGTATTCTGGATATGGTGCTGGTTTAACTGGTTCTGGTTATAATGCTGCTAACTTGCAACCCGGATATGGTGCAGGATTAATTAATTCTGGCTATGGTGCAGGACAAATAGGCAGTGGTTATCAGGGAGAAAGAGTCTATTCTGGATACAATCCTTTTACAAGAGGCTCACAATATCAAGCAGGTTATGTTGGTCCTCAATTTCAAGGTATGGGATATGAACAGAATATTAATCGTTTTATGTCTCCTTATCAACAAAATGTTATTGATGTAGAAAAAGAACAAGCTATTAGACAATCGGGTTCTATGGCTGATCAAATTAGAGACAGAGCATCAGCATCAGGCGGTTTAGGAGGATATAGAGAAGCTATACAACAATCTGAATTAGATAAAAATCTTAGTAGACAACTAGGAGAAATACAATCTAGAGGAAGTCAAGCAGGTTTTGAATCAGCACAGCAACAACTAGAAAGAGAACGAGCAGCAGGATTATCTGGCTCACAATTTGCATTAACTCAATTTCAAGCACAAGAACAAGCTAGGCAACAACAAGAACAACTTGCACAAGCAGGCTTTGGTCAATCTGAACAAGCAAGACAACAAGCAGCAGCTATGGGTATGACTGCACAACAACAAACAGCAGCAGCTATGCAAGAACAAGAAAGATTTAGGCAAGCTGCATTTGGACAATCTGAGCAAGCCAGACAAGAACAAGAAAGGTTTAGACAGGCAGCATTTGGGCAAACAGAACAGGGTAGACAGCAACAAGAACAACTTAGATTGCAAGCTTTTCAATACGGAGAAAGTGCAAAACAAGAAGCTGCTAAACTTGGTTTAAATGCTGCACAACAAAATGAAGCAGCAAGACAGGCACAAGAAAAGTTTAGACAATCGTCTTATGACTTAACTAATCGATATGCATTACAAAGTTCTCAACAACTACAAGGAATAGGACAGGCTAGAACTGCTGATGCAATGCAAAGAATGAATGCACTGCAATCGCAAGGCTCTCAAATGAGAGCATTAAGACAAGCAGGACTTGATGTTGGTTATGAAGACTTCTTGAGACAAGAAGCATATCCTCAACAAAGATTGGGAATGTTTAGTAATCTGATACAAGGATTGCCATTATCACCAAATCAAACAATTAGCACTTATCAACAACAACCCGGATTATTCCAGCAAGCGGTAGGCTTGGGATTGAGTGGGTTGGGTATGTATAAAGGAATGGGAGGATAACTTAAATGATTACAACACCTTATGAAAAAATACAGAATGATTTAAGGTCAATACCTAAAGATCAATTAATGTCTATGGGTAATAACCCTAGTCCTCAGTATCCTACTTATATGATTGCAACTGAAATGCAAAGAAGAGTGCAAGATGAAAAAGCAATGGCTGCACAACAAACAAGAGATCAAGCCGGACAACCAACTGTTGTAGAAGGTGTTATGGATGAATTTGCTAATACTGGCGGATTGTCTCAAGCACAACCTATGATGGCAATGAATCAAGAAGTGCCACCAGATGGTATACAAATGATGGCAACTGGTGGTCCTGTAGGCTATCAAAATGGCAAGAGAGTTGGTTACCAACAGGGTAAACAATTACAATTTTTAAAGAGTTTAGGTATTAGTGAACAAGACCTTGACAACTATTTTAAGAGACAACAACTAACTCAACAATCTAATATACCTTATAGTCCAGAAATTATTGAACAAATAGCTCCATCACAATTAGAGCAAATTCAAAGAGATATTATAAGTAATAAGAGCCGTGTAATTAGGGAGGATTTTCTTGGGACTATTGTAAACAATAGCGGTCAAGAAGTAATGGATACGCGTGGAAGGTACGGAACAGGAGCTAGCCTGATGGGAATGTATCTGACTGGAGGGTTAGATGATGAGCCACCCCCACCCCTTTTTCCCGGAAACCAATCATTTGGATTTCAAACAGGAAGACAACGAGAACAAGACTATTTTACAGGTGCAGGCGCAAAAAATATGGAGGATATTAGTACATTTATTGCAGGCAATCGAGATGCTTATGCTGCGTACCAAAAGGCTGGTGGCGGTCAGAGTGGAATTGATGCTGTTATAAACGCTGGTTTATTAGGAGATGTTGATGCATTAACAGGAATGCCTATAAAGGCAAACTCTAGTGCATTTAATATAGAGAACTATATACAAAAATATAGCACTGAAAATGTTAAGAAATTAAGACAAGCAGACCCAACTGCAATAGAAGAACTTGATACTTCTAAGATTCCTCCAAAAAGAACATCACTAAAAGATTTAAGCACTATAAAACAGATTTTAGGTGTTCAAGAAAAGATAGGAACTGATACATCAAGTTACGATAATTTTAATGCGCCTGATTATAGTGGTCTTCGTAGAAACGAAAGTAAAGAAGACATATATAAACGAACAAGAAAAGATATAGGGTTAGAAGATTATCGTACAGATGAGATACTTACCGGATTAGAGGGTATGGTTGATCAATTACCTGTACCTGATTATGAAGCGCCTACAGAGAGTGAAAGACAATCAGAACTATCAGGTATGGGATTAGCTTTATTAGGTAAGGCTATTGGTGGTGCTAAAAATCTTGGCGAAGCTGCTGTAACTATTGGTGAAGGTGTTCCAGAAATAGGTAAGCTTAAAAAAGAACAAAGAGATGAAGCCAATGCAATAGTAGCAATGGATAGAGCAATGGCTATAGAAGCAGTAAATATGAAAACAACTTTAGCTGGACTTGATTTGCAATATAAAACTGCTGACAACACTACAAAAATTCAACTAGATGGAATAGTTTCAGCAGAGTTAGCAAGGAATGATGCCTTTAATCAGCATTATGAAAACCTAAGATTAAACTATGACAAGATGGAATTTGCTCATAAGGAATTATTGGCTAATATAGGAGCGAAAGATCGAGATGCTGCTATTGCAATAGTTAAGCTTGATCAGCTAAAAGCACAATCTGAAAGGCTTGCAGAAGGAACTTATCAACAGAATTTAACAAAAACATATGAACTATTGCTTGATGATCTTAAACAAATACAAGCAGATGGACTTATGGATGAGGGATCAGCAGGAAAAATAACAAGAATAAATAGAGAACTTGATAGAGTATTATCTAAACTATTAAACGAGTTAGGTATTAGTGGAACTACAACGGATGGTGAAACCCTAAACCCTAGTGATCTAACTAGTATGATAGCTAACAAATAACATGGCACTTTATCGCTTACCAGATGGAAAGCAATTAGACATTCCAGATAATGCGTCTAAGGAAGAGTTAATTGATATTCAAAATAACTTAGCCAAGATATATCCTGATTCTTATACCGCATACGATGCTCCTACAGAAAGAAGTGTTATAGGTAGTATAGGTGAAATTGTTAAAGGTGTACCTAGAGGTCTTGCCTCTACTGTGTTATCAGCAGGCGAAGGTATATCAAGTTTAGTTGATATTGGAAATGATAGTGCTGCTGTTAATCTTTTTAAAGACTTACAAACAGGACTAAATGAAAGTCCATTAGGAATAAGCGAAGGTTATGAAGATGCTTTTTCAGCTAAACTAGGTCAAGGTCTAGGCTCATTTGGTGCTTTTTTTATTCCGGGTGCTGCTGCTGCTAGGATTAGTGGACTTGGTGGAAAAGTATTAGCTGGAGGCGCACAAGCAAAAGCAGCACAAAAAGCATTAGGTTCTCTTACAACCAAAGCAACACTTCCATTAGCTGTTTCTGTTGGTGTATCTGAACAAGCCCAAAATATTGAGTATGCGAGGTCGCAAGGTGAAGAGGTAAGTGCAGGTCAAGAAATTATATCAGAGTTATTAGGTGGCGGTATAGGAGCGTCTGAGGTCTATACTGTTAAGAATTTGCTTAAAGGTATACTGAAAGGTCCGGGAATGTATCATAAGATACCACAAAGAATTAGATTTGCTTTAGCAACTGGTTCAAGAGAAGCTGCTCAAGAAGCATTGGCTGGGATTGCTCAAGATGCTGTTGCATTAGGTATTTATAGTGACACAGTTCCATTAGGTGAGAGCCTATTTGATGACTTAACAGTAGGTGGTGCAGTTGGTGCATTATCTGATTTGGTTTTCCGAGGTATAACCAGAAGAAGTGCAGGTAACTCTTATCTTAGAGATCAAGCACAAGAAACACAAAAGCAAGAAGATGAAAGGTTTGAACAACATAAAGAAAATTATGATCGCGCAGTAGCTGATGGCTCTGTTATATTGCCATCTCAAGTTGTATCTCCAGAACAACAAGCAATAGATGATAAATACCCACGAAGAGTTATTGAAGGAGATTTTAAAGGTACACCTGTAGAAGCCTTATCAGACAGTGAATTAGAACAAGTTGCTGTTACTTATCAAAGGGCTATAGAATTACTTTTTGATGATCCTAAGACAAAACCTCTATATGAAATATATGTAAATGCATTTGATGGATTAAAAATTGAAATGGGAAAGAGAAAAGGACCATCTCCTGTTGACGATAGAGAAGTTCCTATTCTAGAAACTCATAACATTACCTTTAACGAAGACGGAACTTACAATGTTGTTGGTGTGGAAACAGAAGCCATTAAGGGAACATACAATACGGATGAAGAAGCTAGAAATAATGCATTACGATTAGATAAGTCTGTAAGAAATATATGGACATCTACTCTTGTTAATAATGCATTAAAGATTAATGGTCTTGAAGGTAATGGAACTGCATATCTTATTGGACAAAAACTTTTTGATCCTTTGCAAAATAGTTTTGATGCAAAGGTCTTAGCAAACTATGATTCTAGAATATCTAAGGCTAGAAAAGAACAATACAAAAAACAAAAAGGACTGACAGACAAAGAGAAGTCAGTTATTGACAGAGAACAATTTTATAATATGTCAAATATTATGAAAGATAATATGTTGCGAGAACTACTTGGTCCTCAAGTAGAAGCAATGACTGAAGCTGAACTTAGTACCATAAGAGAACAGCTTGATCAAATCCCAGATATATTCCCAATTTATAAACAGAAAACTAGAAAAGGTAAGGATGGCAAAGAAGTGCCTCTTATTGGTCAGTTTGAGGCATCTACCGCAGAAGATGCAGCAAGACTAGAAGATATTACTAGTCAGTTAAGCTTGTTCTATGACAAGGTTAATAAAAAAGGTATCGACAAAAAGAATTTTTACACATTGATTGAGGCTAAAAAAATATTAAAGCCTGATGATTTTAATGCGTTATTAAAAGAAAAGGCTTCCGTTACTTTTAAAATATCAGCTTTGTTAAATGAAAATATTGGGATTAGAAGAAATAAAAAAGGCGATGTTGATGTTACTTTATCAGCACTTAAAGAAGCATTATCTAAAAAGAATATAAAAATAGAACTAAACTCAGATGCTTTTAAATATTTTGCAAAAACTATAACAGGTACTGATAATTATACTCAAATGAGTAAAGGACAAAAAGAGTTATTGATAGCAAAGATAGCAACTCTTCCTAGATTTAATGTTGATCAACAATCATTGCCTGACTATACACCTAGACCATACACAGCCAAGCAAATAGATGATTTGTATAGAGTAAATATTGGTCAGAATATAACAACGAAACAAATTAAAGAGCAGGTTAAAAACTCTGAAACAGGAAAAGACCTTAATGCAAAAGAAATACAAAAATTAAGAAAAGATTTAATTGAAAGTGGTAGGGCTATTATAACTAAGAATAGACTACAAATGACTCAAGACTTTGACTTACAACAAGCCAGAAAAGCTAATGGGTTAAATGAAACCGCAGAACAATTAAACACAAGACTTCGTAATACTACAGAGTTACAAGATGAAGAAATAGAAGACATTGTTTCAAGACAACAAGATATTGATACTGAAATAATATCTAATCAAGAATTAAAGCTATTACCACCGCCTGATAATCCAGAGAAGTATGGAAAGTTACTTGAAGAGATGCGTGAAAGACTGGATGCATTAGGGCTTAAACAAATTTCTTTAAGGTTTGAAGCAGCACTTAAAGATTCTCTTAGAGTTAAGCAAGATGAAAGAGGGCGTTATTATTTTGAAGAATCAGATGGTGTAGGAACTTACGATAGACCAATGAAAACCATATTAGCTTCTTTAGAAAAATCTGATCCTGATGGCTCTTTATCAGAACAAGAGTTAAAAGACTCTATTGCTAAGACCATTGATCATGAGGCAATTCATGCTTTAATTGATCTTGGTTTATTAACGGATAAAGAGATTCGTCTTCTTAAAGAGACTGCTTATCGTTCTTTTAGTAAAAAACAAATTGAAGAATTAAGAAATAATTACTCAGATTTAAGCCAGAATGCTTTTGAAGAAGAGTTAATTGCAGAAATGTTTGCTTACTATCGTGCTGATCCAGACTTTATAAAAGGACCTAAGCCAAAAGGTATTATTGAAAACATACTTCAGTTTTTTACAACTCTTTCTAGAACTATTAGCAATGGATTTACAACACCTACTTCTGTTTTGACAGACATAAGCAGTGGAAAAATTGGTGCAAGACAAAGAGGAAAGATTAGGTCATTGCATAAATTGGATAAAGAATTAGAGAATGATCCAAAATTTTTAGAAAGGATTAACCCACCAATTGGAGATGTTTCTACAGATCGTAAGAAAGATATAGATCGATTATCAATTTTAGATAAGGCATATGATGAAAATATTGCTAACTATCAAAGAGGAAGAGCCGATAAAAAAGTTGGAGATGAAAGTAATTACAAGCCTGACAGCATAGCTGGTGATCGCTTGATGAAACAGTCGGCTAAAAAAATTAAACAGATTAATAAAAAAAGAGCAGTTTTAATTAAAAAGCTTGGTGGTATTCAACGAGATTTACTTGACCAACCTACTGATAGAAGTAGAGCAGCAACTGCTAAAGCTAGTAGGAGAATAGAAGAACCAATAGGAAAGTTTAAAAAAATACCAGATGAATCTTTTAATGTTCAGGGAGGTAAGCTGTATGGGTATGATGTAGAGATTGTTCAAGAAAATGTATGGGGTGATAAGTATCAGCTATATATTACAGACCCAAGAATAGTCACGGCTGAAAAGTATAAAGGCGTAGGAAATATTGGCTTGTCTGCTAATAACTTTACTGAAGCAAGAGAAGAAGCAAGAGAAGAGATGAGAAGGCTTATAGCTAGAGGTAAAACAAGGGAGGCTATACCTCCTTATCAAGATATGTATGTTCTTTTAGACCAACCTACTGATAGACTTTCTACGGGATTCAAACCAACAACAACTTATGATCCTGAATATGAAAGATATTTTTATAAGGGTTTCATAATACTGCGACCCCAAGAAAGGAGTATTGATTCAAGTTGGAAGATTGCCCATCTTGATACTGGAGTACCTGAAGATCAGGCAAATTACTTAGATGAAGCTAAATGGATGATTGATAATCAGTGGAATGGAGGTATGGATTTTGTAGGAGAACCGAATTTATCCACAATGAAAGCAAGACTGGCTGGAAGGAATAATCCACAAGATGGCACTCCATTTTCTGAGGCTGTTAAAAATAATATAGAACGAACAGAGTTGGAAAAAACTATAGCAGTTGCCGAGTTTAGAGTTGACCAACCTACTGATAGAAGTCCATTAAGTACATCAGGAATTATTCCTCAAAGTATATTGAATGATGGAGAGGTTGAAAATTTATTGCTCGATCTTTATGAAAAGAATGACACCATTACCCCTAAACAATTTTTAAATTTGTTTAAAAAGCTATCACCAAGATCAAGCAAAAAACATACTTTTCCTAGCTATGACAGTTTAATGGCAGATATACAAGAGTCTATTGATAGAGGATTAAACTCTCAATGGTATAAAGAATGGGCTGTAAAAATTCCTACCATTGTTGGTGATGTGAACATGAATGAATTTTCAAAAGTATTTGGCATTACTAGCGCACAAGCTACTCCTGAAAAAAATCTTAAAGCAACATTGGGTGTGATGGTTTTAGCAAGAGAGGTCAAAAATAAAAACAACATTGTTGATTTTAATAAATCAAATATAGCTAAACTAAAAACAGCATTGACTTCTAAGCAAACAGAGTATTTCTTATCTGGAGATAAGATAAAAATGCTTACCACTCTTTACGAAACAGGACAGATGAATAAGAAAGGCAGTGGTATGAAAACTGCATTCTATGCACAACAAATTCTTGCTGATGCTAACAATCAATTTAGTCCTTGGTCTGTTATAGACAGACATATGTTAACTAAGCTTGGTTTTAATACTAAATCACCAACTGAGATTGAATACAGAATGGCTCAAGGGATGATAAGTCTTCTTACTTCAGAAGTGTACAAACAAAATGGTATGGATATGCAGTTTGATAGTCCATCAGCAGTACAAGCTATTTTATGGGCGCATGAAAGATATGGTAAGTCTACTGCAACGAATGAAGGTTCAGCAAGTTCAGCCATACAATATGCCAAAAAAGAAACTGCAAAAATAGATAAGATGAAAGAACAAGGTTTGTTTGATATGGATCATGCAATATCAGGAAAGTTTATTAGTGCTGCAAGTTTTAAAAGCAAGAGAGTTAATAATCCTTTTGATAGTAATACATCAGAAGACATTCTTAACGCAATTACTGCATTAGCACCATCGGTTGCATTTGAATTTAAAATGGGTGTAGATCGTGGCTACTTGCCTGCTAATTTAAATCTTACCTTTAATGAACATCTTAACTATATGGAAAATATGTTAAAGGATGTAACATCAGGCAATCAGTTAAGAGTATTAAGAAGGCTAGGTATACCGCATCAGATAGATATATCAGCAGGTACATTTGAAAATAATCTTACTCCTAATATTGTATTAAAACTTCCGGGTGCTGATAAGGCTACAGTCGAAGGTGTTGCTGGATTGTTAACCGATGCTTTCTTGCAAGACTCAGCTATTATTAGTAGACCAACAACAAAGGGTGTTCACACAGGATTGTTGTTAAGTAAACCAGATAACTCTAAGTTTTCTCCTGAAGAACTAGAAACTTTAATGGGTAAATTTAGTGATTTAACTAGAGACAGAGAAGACATTAACTTTACTGTATTGCCTAGTGAACAAAACTCAGTTATGTTAATTGATCCAAGATCATTTGGTGAAGAAAACTATGAGACAAGTGACATTAATGAGTTTCTTGATATAATACAACAAGCAACTTATGAAACAGATTATCAATTAGAAACTTATGGACAAGAATCAGAACTCATCCAATACAAAAAAGAGCCTCACACAAAAGGAACTAGCAGAGCATTACGCCTCCTTGGGAATAAAGCAAGTATCATCGAATCATCCGATTTACAACGAGCCATCATCAGTGATCTTTACATCCCAGCCTTTGAAAACTACAGACGATTTGCCAGAAGACACGAAGTAGAACCTGTAAGTGAACTGCCTATTTATAGTAGGCGATCAGCCTTATATGGACAGTTAAACGACCAAGGCATACTCGGAAGAGTTTCTCCAGAAGAATGGCAAGCAAGGGCTGTTCGTAAAGCAGAACAAGGTTCTCGTAACCACATACCTAGAATTAATACACAAGCTGATCCTATGGCTATAGCTGTAGCATTTCAAATGGCTGAAGGTAAATCTATTGATAACATACTAGATCAAGTTAATAGAGATATTCCAACAGACAGAAGAACACAATCAAAAATGCCAGCAGGTTTTGAAAAAGCTTCTGAAGATGTCGGTGGTGTAAATGCTTTAGATAAAGACTTTGGGTCAAGCATGATTGATTGGGCTGACACAAAAGAATCAGCAAGTACATTTTTTCAAAACGCTAGAGTTGCATTAATTGATAAATTAAGTTTGGTAGAGAAAAAACTACTTGAGGCTGGAGAAAAAAGCGAGAAAGCTAAGATTCTTTTAAACTCAATAGATACTAATGCAATGGCAGACCTTAGATTTTCTGAAAGAAATAGAGGTGTGTTTGCAGGAATGATTAAGTTTGGAGTACCAACAATTAAAGATGGTGGTACTTATGTTGCAGATTTTGCTAAAGGAGGGTTGTTAGAAATATTTGCACCTCTTTATAAAAATGCAAAAATTGATTTAGAGTCTTTGTTTAAAATTTATGCTATTGCTCAAAGAGGAACTAGGTTAGATGCAAACGGAATACCAACACCTGTAACACAAGAAGTAGTAGATAAAGCAAAAGAAATACAAGCACAGTATCCAGAGGTTGTTGAAGTATATAATAATTATCAAGAGTGGAACAATGCACTTATTGATTATGCTGTTCAAATGGGAATCCTAAGTGAAACCAAGGGCGAAAAAGAATTAATATCTATGATTCTTGATACAAGCACAGACTTTACAAGAAGTAGTTTGTCTAACTTATCTTATGATCAACTTATAGAGGTAGCTGAAAGATTAGGTTTAGACACAAGAGGTACTGCTCAAATATGGAAAGATAATGCAGATTACTATCCTTTCTATAGAAAAATGCAAGACGATACACTCGATGGTCCGAAAATTGCAGGCGGGTTTATTGCAGGAAATCCATTGGGCATAAAGATTAAAGGTAGTGAGTCAGCAATACAGCCTGCACCACTTGAGGCAATATCAAGAAATGCCCTATCAATTGTAGCGGCAGCCATGAAAAATTCTGGTTTAGCAAAAATGCTAACTACATTTGAAGCAGCAGGAATGGCAGAATTAATTACAGATATGAATGATGCTAAAGGCATCAATGTTATTCCTGTTTATATAAATGGCGAAAAACTTTTTTATAGAGTTGCTGATCGAGAAATTATTCATGGACTGCAAGCATTAGGTATGAATGACCTGAGTGGAATAATGAAGTTCTTGGCTATGCCTGCAACTTTCCTTAGAGATATGGTGACTCGTGATCCCGGATTTATGTTGGTTAATATGATGCGTGACACAATGTCAGCTTTTGTGACAAGTGGTGCAGACTTTAAACCATTTATAGATACATTTAAAAACTTTAATGCAGACTTTACTGAATTAGAAAGATGGGGAGTTTTGGGCGGATATGATTTCTCAAACGATGAAATGGATATTGTTAAGTTTATTCAAAAAGAAATGAGAAAACAGGGTATTGGTGTTGATGGATCAATGAATGCCAAAGATCAATTCTTAAAGGTGTGGGATTATCTTGGTGAACAAACAGGAAAGTCTGATGGTGCTACTCGTAAAGGTGTTTATGATGTTATCTATCAACAAACAGGCAGTCAAAGAGAGGCTGCATATCAAGCTTTAGAGGTCATCAACTTTAGTAGGCGTGGCGCAGACCCATTGTTCAGAGTTATTACTGCTGCTATCCCATTTCTAAATGCAAGAATACAGGGTCTTGATTTGCTTTATAGAGGTGGAAGTGGTCAATATTCAGCAGTTCGTAGTCAGCTTGAAGGAACATCAACAGAGATAGCAAGACAGATACAAGTGAAGATGCTGACTCGTGGTGGAATGCTTATGTTTTTGACAGCACTGTACTATGCTTTGGTTAGTGACGATGAGGAATATCAAAAACTTTCTTTAGAAGAGAGAGATGACAATTGGGTTATTCCACTTGGAGAGGGAATTCCCGCACTAAAGATTCCTATACCATTTGAAGTTGGCACAATATTTAAAGTTATTCCCGAAAGGTTTGTTGATGTAATGATGGGAGGCGATCTTCCCGATTTGGTTAAGAGTTATACAAGACAGGCAAAAAATACTCTTAAAATCGACCCATTGGGCTTTCAAGCAATCAAACCCATTGTAGAGGTAGTCAACAATAGGTCTACCTATACAGGCTCTGAAATCATTCCTTATTACATGAGAGAGGGTCTAGAGCCATCGGCACAATCTCGTTATGGCACTAATGAATTAGCAAGACTTATAGGCGAACAGCTAAACATATCCCCTATTAAACTGGAATACATTATGCAAGGGTATGGAGGCACTCTAGGCGGTTATTTATTAACGATGATAGATGCATCACTCAGGCAAGCTACCGATAGAGATTTCTTATCTCCAAGAATAGATCAAATGCCTGTGTTAAAAAGATTTTTTACTAAGACTGAATTTGGCAGAGGGTTAGAACAACAGTTCTATGACCTAAGAAAAGAAAGCAATATGTATGTGCAAACATTATCGGCTTTGAAAAAGCAGAACAGAATTAAAGAGGCTAAGGCATTAATGGCAAATAGAAAAGGAGTTGCAAAAACAAGGTCGCAAGTTCTAGCATTGAATCGTTGGTTATCAAGTTGGAGAGACAGACGAGATAGAGTCTTAAACTCCGATCTTAGTTCTAGTGTTAAGAAAGAAATGCTTGAACAAATGCAATTACAAAAATCAAAAAGACTTGCTTATGTTCCTAAGTTAAGAGAGCAGTCTGAATTGCCTGTTAGATTTTTTAACTAGCGACAGAATGTGACGCTTACGAAGCTGAATCAAAATATTTTACTGGTTTATATTTTATAAGCTATCCATAAGAGATTCCTCTTTTAACTGCTTTAGTCTAAAGAAACCATTATGCTCAGGATGCTGTGCATGAAACAACCTTGCATAGAATCCTATGTAATCATTCGAGATTTTAAAGTCACTTCCCTGTGTCTCTATCTCACGATCCCACCTTATCCTATTAATAATCGCCCAATGCGAGTAGTGCTTTCTACCGCTTTCTATTGCGTTAAATGTATACTTCTCAAACAGTTCATAAACTAGTGGGTTCTTCTTGTGCCAACTCCACCACTTTAACTTTCTTTCTTGTAAAGACTTTTTCAGACTGTTTGTTAGTATGTCTGTTGATTCTAAATAACTCATTTTCTACCGACCTCCCTTTAAATTATATACTGGTAAAATATTTTCCTCGCTGCTTCATGTGTGCAACAGGTGTGCATAATGTAGCGATTGGTATTAATTTAATAGTATATCTTTGTCACAGTTTGGACATCCATATGCTATTTTCTCTTTGTTGTAACCCAAATGATTATTCGGTGTTACAAAAAATGAACCATGCTCAGGACAGATTACTTCTATCTCTTTATCCATGTTCATAATGTGTTCAAACTCTTCTAATAGTTCTTCACTCATTCTTCTTTCTCCTTAAATAAACTTACAAAGTGTTCAGCATCCATTACGACTAATGGCTTGCTCCTGTTTCTTTTAATCACCAATAAGGGTTCATACCCCTTGCAGTTTGTTTCGGCTTGTTCATAGGATGCCCATACATTAACTCGTTCTTGGTTCTTGCATTCAATGCTGTATCCAAACTTCTCTCTTGATTGTTTCCCCATGATGATGTCTTCACCTTGAGAACCCATCGGTCTAGATTCTAGGTCTTCTTCGTCTAATCCCAACTGCTGTATTAGTGTTTCCGTAAACCATTTTTGTAGCTTTCTACCTTTAGCTTTTGCACTACTTGTCTTCATAAAATCTCCTAATCACTTAAATTATATACTGGTAAAAAATATTCAATAATCACACGAATACGCCAACTGCGGTATTATTAAAACGGACATTCGCCTAAGCTATCAAGAAAATCTTGATACTCTACTTTTGTTTTGACTTGTTTCATTAGTTCTTCTTCAGTTCCATATGCCTCAACAAACCTTTTCTTCCAAGGATGTCTGCTTATGGGTTCTTTTCGATCTCCCTTTCGATGATGCTCATAGCACAAAGGAAGTATTTGGAAGTGGGCATTTTTCTTAGTCTTGCCATTGACATGATGAATCTCTACCCTTCTATTCTTTTTGCCTTGATTGGCACAAACGATGCAAGAGAGTTTGGCTACCTTAGACATATAAATCTGTTCGTCTTCAGTTGCCCTTCTTCCTCTCATGGCAATCTTATGCTGTAGTTGTTTAGTTGCTCTATCTTTATTTCTAGTTGCTCTATGTATATATCTTGTTCGGCAATTTTGAGTTCGAGAGACTTCACTTTGTCTCTGTTACGAATATTTCTTTTCCTGAGAGCATTTGCCATTCTCCGCCAGTATTCACCTTCACTTCTAAAGGCTTTCTTTTGTTTTTTTATAATCTTATCCCAAACTTTTTTAGGGTCATATTCATTCATCATATTTCTCATTTTAAAGGAGCAACTCTCAGTTACCATTTACTCAATGAAAGAGTTGCTCCCTACACAGATAGGTATCATTCAGACCTTCTGTGTATTGTTTTCTTCTTTGCCATCTACTCTGCAATAAACCAAAACAAGAGCCTTACACACAGGACAAGATAGATTAGTCTCTATTACTTCATTGCCCTCATCGTCTTCAACATCATTGTCTCCTCCCCAAATTAATTCATTACTGCAATGCCAACAATTCATTCCGATTTCTCCTTAATCAAAAAATTCATATACCACCTTGCTTTCATGAGGTCTTCCAATCCATCTTCGTTTTTAGTAGACCACCTGTGCATATACTTTTTCACATTGCCCTCTAAAAATCCCTCAAACCTTTCTTTACTCATAGACGCTTTAGCATAGTCAATAAACTCTATCTTTGTATCTTTGTAGTGGGAGGGATTGATACTATCCGCCCTCTCCCACTCTTTTTTTCTAAAGATTTTGGTCATTCTTAATGCGTTCTTTCGCCATCTTGTTCAAAATGTTTTTGCATTTCAGAAACATAAGACATATACCAAATCAGCAATTCACCAACTGGTCTTTGCTGTCTTTCAGCTATGTGTTCAATGCCATTTAATACTTCATTAGTTTCTCTCATAATATTCCATAGAAGGTTTTCATCAATGTTCTCTTCTAATTCTTGTATGAGTTCTTTGCCATAAATAGGCGCTCTAGAATGGTATATCATCTTCGTCAAACTCCTCTATTTCTTCAGTTTTAGTTTGTGGTTCTTCTTGTACAAAGTTTTGTTCCTTTTTCTGCCAAGGCTCTGCAAGTGTCGTATACATATATGGGTTTCCCGAATTCTTAGCTACACGATTCCATTGTGCCACTTCAATAACAGCCTCGTCACCATCTTTAACTTTGCTTACTAAGTCTTTTAGAAACTCTTTAGACACCTCTATCTTTCCTGTCCAATCAGGCTTTCTGTCGTTGTCTTTGTATCTATTTTTATAGACATTGCCAGTGTTCTGTTTTGGCGGAGTAAAATTATTAGTCATTTGTTATCACCTCTTTATTTTGTTGTTGTTTAATTTTATTGGTTATCTCTAATATATCAGCATCGAATTGATATCTTGTATCAGGGTCAACCTCTTCCATTTTCTTAATTGATCCAAGGTTTTTCTTATACCAATCAGTAAAAGATTCTATGTTGCTATCATGGAAGACAGAATATTTGATAAACCCTTCAGCAAAAAGCTTTGCTTGTTCTGCTGTTGTTATCTCATCAGCATCGGATAGCTTATTTAATTCTTTGCTTTCCTTCTTAGCTTTCTTCTTGACTGGTTTGCTTTCTGCTTTCCCATTCATCGCATGATCGACCTCTTCAAATGAGGCATAGTTTCCACCCGATAAACCACAAGCAGATAATGCCCTTCCTATAGAAGATGTAATGCAGTTCTCTAAGGCACTAGTCTTGTTCACCATCCCGACACCCCGATACTCTTCAGCAAAATCATTAGCAATTTTTCTCCAAGTGCCATCGACTATGACATGGATTGTAGTTTCTGCTAAAACCCTCTCCTCATCAGCCACATGGATGTTAGTAAGAATCTTACCATCCTCTCCGTATGCCAGTCTGAAGGCTTGTACTCTTGTATGCACCTCACTATATTTTTTTCCCTTGATGTCCACCTTGTTCTTGTCATCAAGTTGTGACATGGCATTTACTGCCGATATCAATTGGTCTTCTTTCTTTTTCATGCGCTTTCCTTTTTTTGTTGTGTTAATTCTCTAAATTGTTGGTCTATGTCTTTGGAATAAATAAATGATCCAACATGACTTTCCACAATCTCATGTTCTATCTCACAAATTTCTTCTACATTGGCAACCCAACAGGCTCTCTCGTGTGTTTCGTCTGTATAGGTATCGGGATCATCTTCCCATTGATATATTGCGTTATAATTGAAATATAATATTGCTTGATTCAGATAATCATCATTGACTTGATCAATGTTTTCACCCTTCATGCAAAAAATATCAGAATATTCTCTTTCACCATCTCGGCACTTGGTTTGTACCACATAATATTTAATCATCAACCCTCTCCTTTTTATATTGATCACAAAATTGTGCAACACCACAATAGTTTCCAACACATCTTGTGCTTTCGCCCTTGCGTTCTTCAACATAGTATTGATTGGTGTTATTTTTATCTTCGTATTCGACTCTGAGTTCTGCATCCACCTCTGAGTCCATAAGTTTGATTGCAGATTTCCTACCCTTCTTCATTACTGCCCACTTAGTTTGCTTTGCCCATCTCTCTTTTGCGTTACAAGAGGGTAGTATTTCTTGATCCAGTGATGAATTAGTAAACAGATGTTCAACACTCTGATGTAATCCCACCCTATCAAAAATATATTCTGATTGTTCTTCAAGTGACCACAGCCTTATTGGAATTGTTGCACATGGTGAAGGCGGATAAGAGCCATCATAACTTCTTTGAAATTGTCTCTTGTTCCAGTCTCGGCAGATTGCAATAATCTCTAATGATTCGATAGGCTCACCATAAGTTGCTTGATACAGCCATGCCAATGTATTGAGTTGCTGATCCCACTCTTCCTTTCCTTCTTTCATTGCGTTCACCACTGACCAAACTGATGTGACTTTATAATCTCTTAGAGTTTTGTTTTCCAGTGATAAAGAATCGTACTGCCCACTTATTTTCCAAGAACCTACTTGTGCATACATTCGCTCCTCAGTCCGAACATCGGTTTCATTCTCGTTTGCTCTTTCTAGTATGGTATGAACACTCTGTCCAAGTAGCGACCAAATCTGCTCACTTACATCAACAACCATTTCATCTGCATACTTCTTTCTTAACATCCTTATACGAGGCGATGTAATCATCTCTGTTGCACTTATGTCCACTCCCTCACCCTTGTGGTAGGGATCGTTCTGTAAACTCCTTACAACCTCAATTGGTGCGTTAAACTTGTTGGTAAAGACAGTCATCGTTTCACCCTGATTAATATGCCACCACTAAAAGTTATGGCGCATCCCATAAGAATGAAGATTAAACTTAGTATTGATTGAAATATTGCAGTGGGTTCGTTTAGTGAGAATAGATTATTCCAATGGGCAAGAATATTTATAGTATAGATGTCTTCTTTAAGTGCCATTGATGCTAGGTCTAGAAAAATTAAACCACTAGCAAAGGTAAACATACCGACAAAGAAACATATGACTCCTAGCAACCTCATTTAATTCTCCAAATGCCAATACCATCTTCAAGTTTTCTCACTGAAAATTTCTTGCTTGGATTTCTATAGCTATAGCGTAAACAAAAATTGCTGAGTATTTTTCTCTCCGCATGTATCTTTGTTTTTGGTAGTTCTATCTTTATAAAATCTTCTACTTCCATTTGATCTAATGGAACATTATATTTTCTTGGCTTACCCGATGTCTTTGGTAAAGGGATGCCCTTCTCTATATTGAACTTCATTTTTTTCTCCATTCATTTGGTGTGTTGTTAACTTCTTCTTCATCATATCTACTTCTGATGATGTATCTCATGCGAGTTCTTGTACTTTTTGACTGCGTCAGTATGCCTTCATCTTTCATCTTGTCCATTTCATCATTGAGTACCACCACATCTTCATCTATGTACCCAATTTCATTCTTATGTCTGTAGTGTCTCTCGATCTCTACCGCTTGTTTTATTACATCGGCACTGCACCTCGCGTGTGGTATTCGGTAACCCTCATCGACTCCGCCTTCATATTTTGCTTTTGCCACGCTTAATTCTTTGTTTTTGTTTTTCATGTTTCTCAGTATTAATTTATATGTTGATTGTTTGATTATGTGCCTATTAACGAATGATGTCAATAATATTTGACATCACAAACTAACCCATCTAATATCTTAAAGATGCAACAAAAGATGAAACTAATCCAATCGAAAATAATCAGCCAAGCAATCAGAGATTTAGCCAGTGTTAAACCTAAACTTAGGGAAGAGGCACTGGCTTTTTTCTTTTCGCCATCGTTTACATTACTGAGTAGTGATTTAAATATTGATAGGCAATATGTTTTATTAGCGATTGAACAGTTAGTTGAATATCCGATTGTTGCTAGGAAGAAACTCACTGAAGAAATGGTGCAAGGATTGAAGAATTTATACAAAGAAAAACCTATAGCAAAAGAGAGTAAGCTATAGGTTCTATTAAGTTCTTTAGTAAGTAGATACTTAGTAAGTTTTTAATATTAGTTAGTTTCTAACTAGTAAGTATTTACTTAGTAAGTATAGGGATAATGAAGGAGTATTTAATGGAAGTCAATAACAAGGAACATTTAAGTTTCATAATGGCGCAAAATAGGACATCGACTTTGTCCTATGGTCAATTCAAAACGAAGTGTCCTGTTTGTCACAGTTCACGGAAAAATAAAAACAAAAACGACACACCGCTTTCGGTAAACATTACGAACGATAAAATAATTTACAATTGTTTCAATTGTGATGAGAGTGGAATCATTAACATGGAGGATAAGAAACCAATGATAGAAAATAAAAGAAAAGAAACCAAACCAATAGCGACACAACCAAACATTTATGATGGTGAATCAGCTAAGTGGCTTATCGAAAGAGGCATTGATTTGGAGGTAGCAAAAAGTTCTCTGCTGGCGTTAAATATTAAAAATAATAAACCAGTAATAGGTTTTCAGTACAATCATGGGGATAAGTTAGAGGGGATTAAGTGGCGAACAGCCAATGGAACGAAGTCTTTTTGGTGGGAAGGAAGTTCCCAAAGACTGTGGGGAGAAAAGGAGAAGGCGAATGGTCTTCCTCTTGTTGAGGACACCATTGTTTTAACCGAAGGTGAAATGGATACCCTTGCAATTAAGACAGCCTTTAAGGATGTGTTTCATATCGACTGTTATTCAGTTCCGAATGGCGCACCGAACAAATTCAAAGAAGATAAGAAGATTGATCCAAAGGAAGATGGAAGGTTTAAGTATGTGTGGAATGAGAAACACCTTTTTCATGATGGGATTAAAAGGATCATACTAGCTACTGACTCAGATCATGCGGGAGATGTGCTTGCAGATGAGTTGTCAAGAAGACTCGATAAAGCTAGATGCTATAGAGTAAATTATGGTGAGAACATAAAAGATTCAAACGATTACTTGCTTGAGTATGGTGCAGAAAAACTAAGAGAAATTGTACTTAATGCAGAACCATTACCTCTTCATGGTCTGAATACTATTGATAATTATAATTCTGAGTTTGATACTCTTTATAAAGAGGGAAAACCAAAGGGGATTTCTACTGGTTATGAAAGTGTGGACAAGCTATTTACATTAAAAACAGGGCAACTTTTTACAATTACGGGCTATCCATCTGACGGGAAAAGTGCGTTCTTAAATTCCCTATGTGTCAATATTGCAAAAAACTATGGATGGAAAACTTGTTTCACATCCTTTGAGAAAGACCCTGTCATGCACAGTGCCGAATTGTCACAACTGCTCATCAATAAACCCTTCTTTGGAAAAGGAAGGATGACTGAAGATGAGAAAGACTATGCGCAAGATTGGATCAAAGAGCATTTCTTGTTTCAAGACTATATGTCTTCAGCAATGCCATCCATTGGTGAGGTTTTAGCAAAAGCTAAACAGGCTGTGCTTAGGCATGGCATCAGATGCTTGGTAATCGACCCCTTCAACTTCCTAAGAACAAACGATGGCAAACCATTTGATCACCAGTCAATATCAGATATGCTTACCGAAGTGCAATTGTTTTGCAAACAGTTTGATGTGTTAACCATTTTCATCAGTCACCCCAGTAAACCATTAGAATACAACGGAAAAAGAAGAGTGCCTGATGGTGTTTCAATCAGTGGGTCTATGGCTTGGTTTGCAAAATCTGACATCGGTGTCACTGTTTACAGAACAGAAGATGCTGTTGAAATACACTGTTGGAAAGTAAGATGGTCTTGGCAAGGAAATCAAGGGATGGTAGAATTGGGATTCGACCAACCCACAGGCAGATACCTTGAGGCGCAAGAAACCGAAGACAATTTCGACTGGGCAGACTTCTAACGAGGTCTTCCTAAATGAAATTGGCACACCGAAGTTGCATGAAAAGCATTCAGTTGGGATTGAGAAAATTGGCAAGATGGGAAGAGCAGTTGTTCTTGATCAGCACATTATCGATAAGCTTTTAAATAAGAAAAAAATAACACCCAACCAACACCTTGTAGCAGACAAATATTATAATCTTATTTCTACCAGTGGCGCGTTCATTAGTTCACCACCATTCGAGAGAGTCTCTATTAGTATCAATAACAGATCGAAACCATTACCGAGAGGTTTGGTATTACTAACAGTTCAAAGAATCCTAAGAACAGAATGTTCTCCTGAGAAAGAAAATGAGATGTGGATTATTATGGTTAACAATCCTAGTGAAATAAACGATGAGCAATTGGATTGCGTAAGAGAATGTTTGGATGCTCTACTGGAGAGATGGGGAATCAGTTTGTCTCGGAGTCCTGTTGCCTTGTTTCAGCAAGCTTGTGTAAACCTATAGGCTCTTTCTTTTCTTCGATGCTAATGTTTAGTTCCTTTGCCTTGTCATGCACCATGTGAATGATCTGCTTATTCAATGATCTGCTTTCTTCTTTTGCAATCGCGTGTGCTAGATCATATGTATCTTTGTGGCATCTAATGTATAGATTCTTCTGACTCATCTTCTTCTTCCTCTAAGGTTTTGGGATCAATGAGTTCAGCAATTGCTAATGACTCTCCTCCCACTTGGTAATATCCATTGTCTTTAAGTTGTTGTATTGCATTCTCTTTTACATAACCACCAACACCACATAGCATTGGATCATCTAAAAATGTTTTGGCTAAGTTCATTGCAACCTCATCTGTCTCGGCAAGGAATGCGAAGTGTTTCCATGTACCAGTAAACTCATGAAACGATGGACTAGGATCGTCTTTAGTAATTACATAGGTATGGCGAACAACAACAAACATAGAAGAATGATACATCAAAGTGATTGCTAAATGAAATCTTTTTTGGGGAGTAGTGGTAGTTTTATTTATCGTTTTTAGTCTTTCAAAAACTACCAAAAAATATGACCCAACATGGAGGTGCTGTTTTTTTTCATGTAATTAGTATGGGTACTCGGTTTAGTTCTCATCCCCACCTTCATCTACAACCTTGACTCTTGTCTACTCTTATTTAAAAGAGGGCAAGGATTTTACAGTAGCGCGTGTCCTAATCACAAATCTTTCTAATGCTCGTTCGAGGGTACGAAAATTACAATGGAAAGAAATTCTATAATGCATTATGCAAGCAGTCCAAACAACCTAATTCTTACCACGCTTGTCTGGGTAAAGACCTGCTACTAAAAATATTTTACGAGTATATTATTTTCAGTGCCTTCGTAAGAGTGCCTGTTTTTAGACCAAAAAAAAAGGCGCACCCTACATAGTGTTTACTATGTAGGGTGCGCAATTTAGTTTAGTGGTTTACCACCATCGATCACTCATAAGATGTCTTCTTGGATACAATCAAAGTCTCCACCTTGAGACTTTACTTCTTCCCACTCTGCATCACCACTAAGCATAATAGCCTCAGCCTCCTCTTGCGAGTTAGCTACTATTGTGCATTGTTCTATGACAGTGGTACTCATCTCAAAGGTGTATTCTCTCTTGCGATCATCGTCATGGTAAAGAGCCACTTGAACCCCATTAAAGGTTTCTATATCGGCAACTGTGTCAAGACCAACTTTCTCTTGGTCAGACAAGGTGCTGATAATCACCCAATGAGTATGTCCAAAGTAGTCTCTGCAATGATCGTCTATGATCTCAGTGATATCTCTACTCATGATCCACCTCCAGATAAACCAAGAGGGTCAACATGATCCTCTTCAGCAAGCATGGTTATGCACTCAATGCTTTCAGTTGGTCTATACAAATGATTCAACACTGGTTTCAGTGAAGTCACTTTATAAAGATGAGGTTTCCTACTTAATAGGTCGGAATAGTGATTTGGATTATTCACCAGTTCATATGCTGATTCATAATGGTCAGCTTTGACAGTTATTGTCCTCATCATTAAGACTTCCTTTTCAAAAACATAAGTCTTTAAAGGATGTAGACAACACTCACAAATTTCCATTTCATTATTATTATTCATTTTTACCTCCATAGTTAAATGATTAATTGCTGACAGGATTGTCAGACTTGTTTGGGAGAATCCCATTAATAACACCAAAAGATGCTATTAATACGATTTTCTCATCCACAGGATCGCGTGTAAGGCAAAGTTAGAGAGAGGGTAAGGGTCTAACATACCCTAATTTACCCCCTCTCTTGAGGTTAACGATTAATAGTTATCAAAAGTTATCCTCACTTTTTCACCGAATGCATCGCAAGACTCTTCATTCATTCCATCAGCAGTAGTCATTGCCCACAAAACAGGCACATCAGGTTCGACCTCGGCACTGACTTCTCCATATCCATCAGTGAAGTAGATCATGGCAACACAATCTTCTGCATCATCGGTATGGTTATTGAAGAGATTGAAAGGCGGATCAAAATCAGTTCCACCGCCACCAATGCGATAGAGTTTTACCTCTTCACCTTGACCGACTTCTATGGTTTGCCACCACTCTTCATCACCAGTTAGGTCATGACTGCTACCTCTTTTCCTGATAAAAGTTCTATCATAATTGTTAACCTCATCAGGATTTCTGGTGTCATGGTACTCGGTATCGCAATAACAAACTCGGATCGTATCGATGCCACAATCGAGACAGAGCGCCTCAACTTCTGTAGCAAATTGATTGAGTTCATATTGTGAAACACTGCCACTGGTATCAATAGCAATTGCGAGTTCACCACCCTCAGCAGATTTCTGCTTGGAAGGGAGATTGATGCCTCTCCATTGATGCCTCTTGTTGAGCCTTGACCATGTAGGATCATTGGCAACAGTAGACACTAGAAAGTCTCTCAATAGTTCCACCCAATCGACTTCGGAGTCTAGGTTAGCATTTATCGCACTTACCATGGCATCACCCATGCTGTCGTTTCCGACAGCTTTTTCAAGTGTTGCATTTAAGGATGCAGTAGAGCGAACAACTTTAGCAAATTCCTTTGCCTCATCTTTGTTCGCCTTGTTTCCATCATCGTCTTGCAAATCCCAAACCTCTCCCGATAGGACAGGTCTTTCGTCACGAGTAGGTGCGCCACTTGCTTGACCGCCAGTTGAGTCTCCATCTGAAAATATTTTACTAGTATCAGATTTTCCGTCATCAGAGCCGTCATCTTCACCGCCACCGCAATCATCAGCATTGGATTCATCTGAGTCATTCGTATCACCATTGAGGTCTGATAGTTGGTCAAGCAATGATTGCTTTTCCTCTTGATCAGACATGATATTACGATAGACATCTTCAGGAGTTTTATTCCTGTGTTTCCAATCCCAAACACCATCCGAAGGAAGAGTCATTTTCAAGTCATACTTGATCCAATTGTTTATGACGATGTCACAAGCAATATTGAACCAGTATGGATCACGCTCTCTCCTACGAATGGGATGTTCCCAAATGACATGACAGCCTTCATGGAATACAACACTCTTCAATTCATTCATAGGTGTTTGTAACACCCAATCAGAAGAGAAGAATATTCTTTTTCCATCGGTAGCCATCGTTGGACATTCTTCGGCTGATAATTCAACAAGGTCTAATTCTATAAGCATAGATGCAACTCCTTGGCTCTCTTGCATGAGTAATACTCTTGCCTTAACAACCTTTTTCATTGCATCAGTCATTTCTAATTTAGTCATTGTTATCCCTCCTTCCGAATGCTTTATTTAAAAAGTCACCCTTTAGGTCAGTGATAGAATCATCTAAACTATCTGACACTTGCTCTCTCTCTTCTTGAGCCTCAAAAGTATCATCTCTTAAAGCAGAGAAATACTTTTCATCTTTAAGCTTATCGACTTTAGAAGTAAGTGATTTATGAACCTTGCTGATCGTTGGATCATTGCCAAGAATCTCAGCATTAAGATCAGCTAATACAGACAAAGACTTTTCAATCTTTGGCACATTAGTTTTGTGGAAAGTTCCACTTCTCTTTTTGCCTTTTAGACTGTTGTACTCACGCATTCTTGTGGTTAAGTTTTCGATATTCTCTACTAATTCATCCACTGCGTTTTTTCCAACAGCAATTAGGTTTCTTGTTAAACGATCTTTCGTATCATTGACTAGCCTTTCCTTCATCTCATCAGAGACTTCGAGGCGCATGTCTTTTGCATCGACAATTTCCTCAACTCCTCTTGTGTCTAAATCAAATTTAAACTTAGATCGAAGTTCGTCTTCGGCAGTCACTTTCACAAGCTTGTTATCTTCATTGTAGTATTCATATCCTTGAGGATAGAATGACTCATCATAGAAAACACCTAAGTCAGCTTTTGCATAGTTAGCCACGATTTTGGGTAGGTCTTTGACGAAACCATCAACTTCCTTTTCCCATTCAATCTTAGCTTTATTATATGCATCTAGCACTTGAGTTTGCTTGTGTACAGAACATAGTCTCCAACCATCTTTTCCATCTTCCCAAGGATGGGTCAATGAATGAAATGATTCCTTCTTAAACTTAGTAAGGATTCCACGAAAATAAGTATTAGGATTGTACCCTCTACTTTTGTCACCTGTAAGATTAAGTTGACCATTGAAAGCACCTTCAGACCCCCCATCAGATTGCTCTGCTAGAATCCTTCGTGCTTTTTTACTACTTTTTATACCACTCCAAAGTCCTGTTTTGAGTTTAATCATCACAGCTTTTTGGTGCAATACACTGGTAGTATCGTTCTTTGGTTTTTTTGTTTTACTCATAATAATTTACCTCCATATTTGAGTTAAATAAGATACTCTTTTTAAGGGTATCACCATACAGTTGTAACGCAGAGATTGGAAAATATAATACTAGTAAAATATTTTCCAACCCCATACACCACATCCGTTTCATCCCACCCTAATGGGAATCTTCAGTGGCTTACAGTTAATGCCAACACTACAGGATAGTTATATCGCTGTGCTTAACTGAGAACTCAGTGAAAGTTTTAGTCTCTTTGAGTTCATTTCTTTTGGCAGTTACCATTCGGATAAACAACACCGCAAATTCGGGAGTTTTATATCTTTGCAGATAAGTTAAAGCACTATCAAAATAGTCATAAACTTTTTTCTTATTTGCTGAGGCAACAGTAGTCATTAATGCCAATGTAACAGCATAACTTAGACCGCCTAATTTGGGCAATTCTGCCTTACTCGGATTTTTCAAAATATCATCAATGCTTGGAAGGTCTTCAGATAGTTGCAAAAATTTATCAAATTCAATTGCCCATTTCTGACCGACATCCATCGTAAAGAAGTCTATTCTTAAATCATCGGGAATCCCTGTCTTGAGAGTATCCGACAACCTAACCCATGTTCTAGGTGTAGCTTGTGGAGTATCAATCTTGGGAGACCAATCTAGTAGTCCATGTGGACTAAATTTAAGAAAACTTATAACAGATGGTAGGACATCATTTTCAATTGCCCATTTTTCCCAATCATCGAAATCGTGTTGAAAATCGATCATTGAAACTCTGCCAATGGTTTGAGTAGGAATCTTATTAGACCCCGCACGATCAGATTGCCTGTTTGAACTACACAATATATTCCAACCATCAGGGAGTTTGTATTCCCCAATGCGTCTTTCATAGAGCAGTTGTGATGCAATGGTCTGAATGCTTTGATGTGCCTGTGCAAATTCATCTAGAATGAGCAATCCTTTTCCACCTATAGCTAGGTTTCCAAGAAAGGCTCTTTTCTGTGCAAATTGCTTATCCAAATATGGCAGTCCTCCAAGATCATGAGACTCTAATAATGAGAGTCTTAGGTCTATCACAGAAAACTGATTTTCATTTGGATTGATTACATCTCGAACCAATTTAAGTTTATATTCATCAGCCAACATTTGAGCAAGTAGGTTTCCAACTGCACTTTTTCCTATGCCGACTGATCCGATTAAGTAAGGCGAATTACCGCCTTTAATGACATGGTAACATGCCAACAATGCTTGACTTGGTGTCATAACATTATCCTCCATATTGTGGGAGTAGCTTTCGCCACCCCATAAAAAAAAGACCAGTAAAATATTTACCAGTCCACTAAGAAACACCTTTTTACAGGCTAGGATTCCCTAATTAAGTTTTTCGTATTGTTTCAAATACTCATCGGTTAGTTTAAGCAGTTTGTAAGTCTTGCTCAGGACTGAAGAATCAAACAAATTCAAAAGTACATGGATCACTAATGTTTTCTATTCCATACCATTTGCTTGGTTTTTTGCTTTCCACAAAAAGTGTTGTTGGCACTTCAAGTACACTAAAAAAGAATGCATCTTCAGGCTCTTCACCTATGCTGATTCTCTCCTTGTTGTACTCTTCTAGCCACTGGTCAAAATTGTTTGTCACACCACAAAATTGATGTGTATAATTTCCATATCTCCAGTAGATTACATACAAAGTTTCTCTGCTTTTCCTCTTTTGTTTTTTCACAAACTTGGTATGAAACTCTTGATATCCTTCTTCACAATCTAGCTTGATCATCTTCTTCTTCTTCTTCAATTTATCCATAATATTTACCTCCATAGTTTGTATTATGTTTTGGGATTAATTCCCAATGATCACACTCGGAAAGAATATGATCATGGTGAATTGAGCCTTTTTAAATCTTGCTCAGGATTAGAGATCAACTTGCCAGATGACTTTGCAGATGATTTTTTCTTACATACTGCAATGCGTAGTCTTTAGCCTCATAGTCAATACTGATTCCTTGAAAATCATTACCTATAGTAGTAATAAAATCTTCAGCCAGTTCAATCAATTCAGAAAAAGTACAGGCATCGTTCACCCCTGTAAAATTTTCAAACAGTTCACTGGTATAGGCATCAGTGCGGTCTTCATTTCCATATGCCATCAAATCATCAAAATCTTTTTGGGATTCAATGGTTATTTTAATACCGCCTTCTTCTCTTTTAATTTCCATAATCGTTCTCCATATTATGGGTTGTTGTTACAGAGGCAATAAGAGAGCCAAATGTCCAAGAAGTCCTAAAGCAGTCCAAAAATGCAAAATATTGCAATTTCAGACCGCCTCAGAGCCTCATAGGAGCATTCTTTGACCTTGGGTAATACCATAGCATCCCCAAGAATCGTGCTTTCTCAAGCCTCCACTATGAATCCCATTTATGGGTAAGGTCATTACTGATACCTATTTTAAATTTTCGACCTTATCTCAAAGGTCATCATCAGATAGTTCATAAGCAGTTTAAAATCTTGCTCAGGATTAAAGGTTAACCGATACCACCACAGGCATATTCAGAGACAGCATATCTATCTTCGGGTTCTTCTTCAAAAAGATCACGAGAGTACAGCCATATATTGGGATACAGCGAATCTAGTTTTCTATTAGCCTCGAAGTCTTCGGGAAGATTGATAGAACACAGTATCAGTGGTGTTGTTAAACCCCATATTTCACCAGTAGAACAATCGACATCAGTGTAAAAAGATGGGTAATCATAATGCTGATGCGGAGCAATCCACTCACCAAATATTTTTCCATTAAGATTATTTGCTACAAAGATTAAAGGATAATCGGTGTTGAAACATCCGAGAGGATGGTCTTCTTCATTGTCAATATCACAATACTCTACAAACTTATTTCTTAACAATTCATCAATATCCCCTAGACTACTTCTTATACCAAAAGGATATGGTGTCTTCCATCGATTCCAGTCCATAATATGTCCTTTTTTATCCTCTATTAGTTTCCAAAGCTTTTGGAATTCTTTCATATTCTTAGTGAATTCATCTAGCCACTGTTTTTGTTCTTTATTTAGTTCTTTCATAATATTTACCTCCATAGTTTTTATTATGTTTTCTGTTTCGCATATCCCATATTCATTCTTTACAGGATGCTCTTCAGTCAGGTTAATTCCTGATACAGAGATTGAGCAGTTTTGCATCTTGCTCAGGATGTAGATTAGTTTATTATCTAACTGTTATTTTTCTCAATTTCTTTAGCCTCTTTTTTTACGACACGCGCAAGATCAAAAGCCATGTATTCATCACTGTATCTTGTTAGAAACTCATCAATTTCTTTAGCCTCTTTTTTTACTTGTTCTTGAAGTAAATAAATTTTGATCTCTATGTCATCGCCTAATCCAAATGCCTCGTTTCCAAGTGATTCCAATAACTCAGTTAATTTTACTAATTTACTAGTTCTATTTATCATAATAATTCTCCATGTTATGAATTGGGATTAATTCCCATTAGTCACACTCTTGTGAATATGACTAAGGTGAATTGAGCAGTTTCGCATCATGCTCAGGATGTAGATCAACTTCCTAAACTTACAGGCACACTATTAAATTTGTACTCTATGTCCAAAAGATTGGGTTTAGAAACCTCAGCATTTCCTTTTGAGAAAGCTTTGATGATGGCATCATTAATCACGATATCTTGTAGGACATCGATGACTCTTTGAGCCTCTTTTATATTGATCTTTTTCACTGCTTTTAAGACCCTGATATTTGCATAGTCAGTAGTGAATGGTCTGTTTAGATATTCTTCTTGATATTTTGAATTTATCATTTGATATCCCTCCATGTTGTGTTTCGTATTTAGAAACAATTCTAGGCATAACTGGTGTCCGATAGGACTCTTCAGATAGTGACCGCCAAACTTCACTATGACACATGGAGGTGTGTCTGAATGTTCGTCTAT
>Ga0209337_1000470_pt1 | contig 32507 bp, 43 predicted proteins | sample LinPmetageLP53_FD_184044 | JGI IMG/M metagenome (GOLD analysis project Ga0209337, IMG submission 184044) | Marine viral communities from the Pacific Ocean - LP-53 (SPAdes) (version 2) | ecosystem: Environmental > Aquatic > Marine > Oceanic | place: Pacific Ocean | collected 2010-02-08
CCTTAATGTCTGGGGAGTGAGGATCATCCGCAGTATCCGCAGTGTCATGGTGTAGCCTATGTGCGCCTATCCACCCAAGAGGTGATCTTGCTCCCGCAAGGGTCACAAGAAACAAAGCAAACCCTTCGTATAACTTAGACACTTCAACTTGTTTATGTGAAAGGCACCTGTGTAACCCTATGGAAACCCCGAAGATAGCAATAAACTGATACCAGAGAAAACCAAAAAACACACAGGTCAATAGTTCTACCACTTATACTTTTACCTTAGAAAGTATTTTCTTTTTCACTAGCCACCCTACGGCAAAGAACAAAGGGCGGACGGTGTACTTCATCGACCTGTAGTACAGGGGAAGCTTCTGTCCTCTCAATTCTTTCCGTATGTTTATTGTTCGACGCTTGGCAACCCTTTCAAGGGCGGTTCTTATTGTTTTATTTGTAGGCATTTTCTTAACCAGAGGCATGACTAATTTATGATACCCTAGCTCATATTCCTCTGCAGCCATGTGAGACTTTTGATACTTCATCCACAGAGCATTGCGATATGAACCGAAACCGTACATCTGGTTCATAGCCGTGCAGATTATTTTGCCGCTATCTTTATTGTGAACAATATAATTATTTGCTACAAAAGTTTTATCATTAGCTACGGAAAGATTATATACTGTCAAATTAGGATCACAACCTTCAACAACAATATCTTCAACTAGTACCCATTGATTGTCGCTACGTAATAGTTCACAATCATTTTCAATTTTAATTAGGTCTTTACCGCCCTGCTCGTTAGCAATTTCTTGGTATGCAGTGGGGCGATGGTCTTTAAATTTTTCAGGTTCAAAGCAGCCCCATCCCTCTTTTGTCATAAACGGGTGATATGCTGTCACAAAAGGCTTATGACCATTGAAACCATATAAAAATGGAATATCTGGATTTTTAATATGAGTGGCTTCAACCTTATTAGCTTTACCATCTTTACCAGCAACAAGATCACCGACTACAACTTTTTCAATGGCTTTTGTAGAACCCTCTGCCATTAGCACTAGAGTTCCTTGAACAAAACAATCAGCGCCACCGCCCTCACCGCCCCAACCTCCGTCAGTACCTTCATCAGCAGTAGAATCGAAACCGGCTGCTGCTTCTGCCGCGTCTGCCGCGTCTGCCGCGTCTGCTGCTGCGGCGGCTGCTGCTGCGGCATCCCGCCCCGCGCCCATCATATCAGCCAGACTTGCATTAAGCGCGTCAGAGTAAGCGCCTTCATCAACGCCGCCAGACCCTCTCGCGGAGCCTTCAAACCCACTCTCATCGTTATCTGCGTTTAGAGCGTTTAAAGTCATCTGGTTGGCGAGAGCCTCTTTTTTGTCGAGATCCTGAAAAGCATTCATACTGATGTAATCATACCCAAGCTGCTGCATTGCTTCTACCACATCGAACTCAGGAGCTTGTGAGTTATAGCCTTCAGCAGCCGCTTGACCCCGATCGGAGAGACTAGCAGCACTCTGAGCAGTCGTAGAATAGGAGTTTGCGATTGAATTTTTCTCAGCCTGAGTAAGATCTGCAAAATTAAGACTAACCTGCTCACCAAAAGCGTCTAAAGCAGCAAACCCAGCAATGTCCTCAGTCAAAGCCCCCAATGCTTCCATCGCCGCATAGGCACCAAACGAGGAGGCCATAGCCTCATCACTTATACTTTGTGATTGGCTAAAACTACTCATAGCCTCCTGCTTAGCGCTTTGGTAGGCTTGTGCGGCAAACGCTGCTTCGGCTCGGTCCGCCGCTGGATCTGAAGTTGAAAAAGCTTCATCCACATTTGAAAGGGCGGAAAAGCCATAGCCCATTTGATCCATAGCATCAGTATATGCGGCGTCAGCGGCTTTACCCATAGACGCCATGGCCTGTGCAGCCTCTTGAGAGGACGTGCTTGAATTTGGGTCCAAACCAAGTGCTTCAGCTCTTGATCTGCCCCACTCTTGAAGCGCCTGATTAGCTACCTCTTTTTCCTCATAATCAAGATAAGATTGGACAACAGAAGCTTGGTCAAGGTCTTCTATAGATAAGCTAGACCATGTAGCATCTATAGCGGAAAGATCCACTTGCATAGACAGGCTTTGCATTCCCGGTACGTCGAAAGAAAAGTCCGTTATGGCCCCAAGAGTGCCATAAGACGTTGCACTTATGCCAGTAGCTTCAGCCGTGTTGGCTGAAAAGCCCGGAGTACTTCCAAAGGCTGTAGCAAAACTCGCAGCCCTATCACTCATTGCATCTTTATAACCAATCGCACCCAACCCTTTTTGGGACAAGCCAAAAGCATTGCTAAGAGGAGTTAGCCCCATCATCATGTTTATAAATGAGGGGGTATTTAGATTGCCATTCTTATCAAAACTATAAGAGGCAAGACCAGAAGGTAGGTCATAGCTTAAATTTGTAGCATTTATACTGCCATACTGTGCCATTTCACCAAAAGCGTCTAAAGCAGCCGCTGGATCTTGTATCGCTGACCATGCTGCTTGAGCAACATCCGCTATATTGTCAAAAGCAGATTGAGCTATATCACTAAAACTTCTACCCGAACTTAGTGCGTCGGTTACATCACCTATCGCACCAATAGCCCCAACTGCAGCATTGACCGCATTCAAACCCGCTGAAATAGAGTCAATACCACTAACATTATTTGCAAGGCCAGAGATATTGCTATACGCGCCATAAGCCGCGCCAAAATCCGTTGATGAAATAGCAGACGTTGCCAAGCTTGCTGCACTGAAATCCCTGCCTGAAGCCAAACCCTGCATCGCGCCAAGGCCCTTGCCAACAACCCCAGCCATACCTGCTCTTTCAGCATCACTATACGCAGAGGAAACAGCCTCTGCTTCAGAGAAGGAACCAGAAGAATCTGAGTCTAAAGACCCGTATGAGGCATCCTCTCCTGCATCGTCGCCATCACCGCTGTCACCAAAGAGAGTATCAAAGCCGCTTGGTGACGGTCTGCTAGCAGATGAGGAAGCAGCAGCCTGAGAAGGTGCAGTCAGTGAAGATGCAGTCAGTGAAGACAGAGTAGCAGGATCAGTCTCTGAAATTCTTTCAATCACACCGTTTCTAAAAGAAAAAACACTATCAGCATTGTTAAAATCCGTTTCAGCTAACAGATCAGCAAAAAAGTCTTCTGTTGAAATCGACGCTGTAGAAGAAGTAGTACCTGCAGAAAGTCCGTCTTTACTTTTCTTAACGCCTAACCCTTCAATATCGAGGCTAGAAGCACCACCTTCAACATCAATAGAAGCCTCTGGAAGAGACTCCATAGTGATAGGCTTTGCACCCGCTGCTGCGGGCGTGCCGGAAGATAGTGCTTCTTGTAGGTTAGTCGCCACTTTTTATATATTCTTTTTGTTGTGTGTTAACTTGTAGCTTCAGGGATAGGAGGTGATCCACCACCTGTGCCTTGCCCTGCAGCTTCCGCATCTCTAAGTCCGATAGTTCCACCACCAGCAGGGCCTGATACCGCCCCTTCAGGTCCAGAAGGCAAGCCTCCAGACTGTCCCATGCCGCCGGGTTGTTGACCAGCGGCAGCAGGGTCTTGCATGTTTCCTTGTCCAGCATTTAGTCCTCTTAATACTTCTGCAAAAATTTGTGCATCATTTATATCATTAACAAGAAGGTCAGGGTCAATGTCCTGTGCAATGGCTAGCTCTCGTACAAGGTTTGGAATCTTGATAAAGGGTGCAAGCATCGGATTAGCAACAGTTTGAAGAAGCGCGGTAAGTCTCTGACTGCGGACTTCTTTTTGCATAACCGCTGAAGTGCCTTGTGGCTTAATTTCAAGATCACCAATAATCTCAGGGCGCTCTTCATTAAACTGCATATTCCAGAAGAACATGCTCTCTCCAAGGGGCTTAAGAAGAAAATCATCAACATTTTTAATAACCGTTTTAACGCTGAGATTTGCACCGCCCATCAGCATACTAAGCCCTGCAGCGGTACGGCCAGTACCTGAAACGCCTGTCTGCCCGTGCATAATGCTGGGAAGGCCAGTTTCTTCATCGGCTAACTGCCGTGCAGCCTGATACATCTGGATGTTTTCACCAGCAGTGTTGGGAAACTTAACAGCGTTAATAGCTGTGCCTGTAACTCCTGACTGCCGCCTGAACACCTTACCCGGATAGATGTCATAGTTCTGACCGGGGACTAATGAGGCTTCATCCACATCAAAGACTACATTGCCCGCAAGAGCCAAGTTATCAATAGCCATACGGATATGACCATTCATAAGAAGCTGGGCATCTTCCATGTTCTCAGGAACACCCACACCGAATAGCTGGTACGGGTTAATTTCGTAGGGAGTGGCAAAGTAAGGCATACGATAAGGTACAAAGGGATTCATAACAAGGCGAAGTACGCGATTGCCACAAACCCAGACATTTACAGGAAACTCTGTAAGGTCATCCATTTCTATAGGAAGACCCATCTCCTGCACTAAGGCGTAATCTAAGTTACCCCAGTACTCTAAAACTTCAAAACGCTCTGTATCACTAACCGACTCAAGATTTTCGCTACGAATGGTATCTTCAAAATACTTTTCATCGTAGTTTGGGCCTACATCCAAACAACCAGCAACAGCTTCAGGATCAAAGAAGGGTTTGTCCATAAGGTCACGCATCTGTGACCTGTTCAACCTATGCCGCTGTATTACATATGAGCAGTCTTCAATGCTAGTACCAGAAGGGTCAGGGTAGAAGTTCCAACAAGACACGGACTCAAGCCGTGGAACAAGCTTTTTAGAGGGGCTATACGTTTTTTCTGCATCCCATCTATGTACTGTCTTATTTTCATTTAGCGGCCCCTTTACAATACCTGTTCCAAGTAGCGCACACTCAAACAAGGAATGCCGCAGAATATTAGTGGCATTGTTCTCATGTAGCTGATCATGAATTTCCTTTTCCATAAGACGCGCTGCTTCTCTAGCAGGGCTAATCTGAGGTTCACCCATCTTGCTAGGGCCTTCTTTCAGGTCAGCCCCTTCATACTTACCGGCCAATCCACCCAGAGGAGAAGCCTCAGTAGCGCCGGGGGGCAGATCTCTGCCATCCCCCGGAAACCCGTAAGGGTTTTCTACAGGAGGCGGGGCGGATTGGCCCTGTATGTTTAGATGTGCAAACTCAGCAATGCCCTCTGGAATAGGGCTAGACTCTACTACAATGGGGAACTTTTTACTGGCGAATAGTATGTCTATTAATTGCCCATATGCAGCAAGAACTTTAGTTTTGGTAATCTTAATGAAAACCTTACTATTCTCTGACTCTCTAAACTGAGTGCTAGAGTCGTAGATACCCCGAAAGTTCTTATACGCTTTTAGCCAGCGCTGTTCATGCTGATACCTACCAGTTTCAGCCTCTTGAAACTTAGACTTAACAACACCAACAATATTAGTTGCTGCCTCGTCTACAAGAGCCACCGCTGGAATGTCGCCTAAAGGATTATCGGGCATAGCCTATTCCTAAGTCTTAGTAGTCTTTTTCGTTTGCCATTTTGAAGACAGCAGGATCAACGCCATTGTCCGCATTAGCCTTACGCGGCATATCAACCTGCAGCGCATCACGGTCGGTCGGACCTGCAATCATTGAGTCGTGGGCTTCCCGATACAGGGCTGCTTCAGGCGCAGCACTAAGCTCGCCCTGCTTCTTCATCATACCCATAATGTAATCTTTACCATATTCGTACATAGTCTTTTTCCTTTTTGTTAATCCATGCTTAAAAAGCCGCGTGGGCCTTTTAAAACTTTAGTTGCTTCTTCTTTTTCTATAGCGCCAAAAGCTTGTTCATCAGCACTAGTATAACGCTTGTACTCTTCTTCTTCTCTATCCGCTTTTATCTCTGATAGTGCGGATCTTGCCGTGGGAGTAGACCCTACCATTGCTGCTACAGGGTCTGAACTGGTTAGCACATCTGCCGCTGCTACAAAGGGCAAAGCCTTTATTGCTTTTCTTCCGCCGCTTTTAAGCAGGTCTGAGAATCTTCTTTTTTCAGGAATCTCTTTTTTTGTGTAATCGCCGCTGCCGATAAGCTCATCCAACGTCTTGGGCTTTACCGGCTCTACATAGGGATTAGGACTTGCGCTTAATTTGCCTATCACAAGAGGCTCATTAGAATCGCCCGTACCCAGTGATTTAAGACCTTCCTTATAAAACTTAGGGCTAGGCTTTACATATTCAGGAACATCTACATCCGATATTCGGGAAGGGCCTAACTTTTCTGAAACCTTGGTATCTGCCTCTAAAACGCCATTGAAATATAAGTAATCTTTAACATCCTGCATGGAGTCCATAGAAACTTTAGGATCTATCTTCCTAGCTTCCTGCATGATGCTCTTAAACAGGTTTTTCTTTTCTTCGGAAGGGGCTTCCATAACTTTCCCCATAGCTTCTTTAAAAACATTAACATCTCGTCGGCTAATTATAGCGCCGGATGCTCTGCGGGAAACGTCTCTTCTATTAGGCTCTACAGTCTCGCCGCTACCAGTAGACAGGGTTTCTTGCATAGTGGCAGGAAGATTTGCTGCTCTTGCCTCTGCTCTTTCAGGGGCTAGCCGTTTTCTTTCCCCTGCCTGTATTTCTTGTGTTAGTGGTTGAGCAGCAAAAGAGGGAAGTTTAATAGTTTCTAAAGCTTCTAATGCTAAACTGCTTAGTCTGTAATTATAAGGTCTAATACGCTCTTTGTCAAGAACTATTTTACCTTCTCTATCTCTACCCACTACTGTAGGTACTCCACCACTCTCTTTTATATCGAGTAGTCTCTTTCCTTCCGCTGACCTCCTGTTACGTCCCTGCTTAGGGATTCTGTTAAAGTCAGCATCTAATGACTTAAAGCCGGGGTCACCGTCTTCGAGAAAACCCGCATCGAACAGAGCTTGTTCATATATCTTTGCTTCGTTCAGGCTCTTCTCTGTGCCGCCTATCCCATCAGGAAAGTAGCGATCTACTAAAGACTCAACGTCCCGTTTAGCAACAGTATCTTTAGCCGCAATCCTTGCAGCTTCAAGCCTCTTCTGAAGCTCAACAAAGGCTCCTTGAGTCGTTCTACCTGTATCCTTCATAAGGCGAAGGATAAGACCAGCACCTTCTGATGTAATAGTTATTGGCTTTGTTACGCCTAACTGCTTTAACCTTGCTTCTGGTAAGCCTGTAGTATTACTACGAAGCTGAGTACCCGGCTCTAGACCAGCCTTAGCTTCACCAAAAGTGTTTCTTCCTGCATCATCAACCATGATTAATAACCAAAGGTAGAATCAAAGGGTTTAGGTTTTGCTTCTTTCATCTTATTCATCATACTGTTAATAGTGAGGTGGCCCCGTGCGCGAGTCATACACATATAGCGCAGAGCATCATAGGCATGGTCATCTGCTTTTGTATCTACATCTTCAGGGTTAGTCTTGGACAGGGGAATGCCGGATAAAGTGCGAATAAGATGAGTACAGGTGGACAGCACTTTTATTCTTGGCAGGTTTGAAATGGGGTCTATCTGCAATCTGCGATGCAACTCCATCTTACCTGCCATTCTATTTCTATCAGAAGGAGTAAACCTAGCCCCGCATCTTATAAGCGTCTCTGCAATGGAAGGACCGCTGCCCGTCTTATTCCAACAGGAAGCATCCAACACAGAGTAGTACATGTTTGGATCTTTTCCCTCTAGCGCGGTGATAGTATGGGCTAACTGCTCTGCATTTTGACCGCTACCATAAAACTCACGGTATATCCACAGGGTATCATCCCAATCAATAGCCCCCCACAGGACACAAGAAGGGGCAGCATAGCCATAATCCGCTGCTCTTACCCGTAACCAGCCCGCAGGTATTTGCATCTGTGACGCATCCACAACGTGAACATTGCGAGAAAACTCAGGAAACGCCGCTCCCTCCGCGACATCCCAATCCCCTTCTAAAAGTCGTCTTCTCTCAACTTCTGGGAGCGACCGTAGCATAGCTTCATATTCGCCAGTTTCTGCTAGGTAGGGGTTATCAGTCAACCGCGCTGGAATAAACTTACGAAGAAAGAGCGGTTGACCTGCTTTACCGTTCGTTGCTGTGTCAGGCCATAAAAGAGCATTGCCTGTGTCTACATCAGTTGCTGCAAAAGGGGCGTTAGCCGGGGCAGGATCAATGTACATCTTCTTGACCCACCAGCCGCCTACCCCACCGGGGTTTCCTGTGCAACGCATATATGAATTTATTTCAGGATCTGTTGTACGAAGTCTGGAACGCAGATATTCCCATACAAAAGGTGTGGGATAATGCGTAATCTCATCAATGCCTATCCACGTAAAAGCCTGACCCTGATAGCGAGTTACATCTTTGTCTTTGTCGAGGTAGGAGAACCAAGCCGTAGCTCCAGAGGGGAATTGCCACATTGCTTTTGCTTCTCTGAACGTGGCCCCCGGAAAAGCTCTAGGATATAGTTGCTTACTCTTGTCAACCAGTTCTGTAAGTTCATCCAATGTGCGACGAATAATAAGGGCGCGATGATTGGGGTTATCACAATAACGCAGGAGATCAGCAAGAAGAGCATAAGACTTCCCCCCGCCAGCAGCACCGCCGTAAAACACATCCCTTTCAGGACTTGCCAAAAAGTCAGTCTGAGGCCCCGCGTTGGGCTTGAAGATAACTTCTGCTTCATCCTCAACTAACTCCCTTACTTTTTTTGGTACACTAGTAAGTACGCCTTCGTCAATTACTCTTGCCCCTTCGGGATTAAAAAGGGCCTGTTCAACTTTTTTTATGTTATCTTTTTTAGCTTTAGCGCTAGCAGCCTTTAGCTGGGCCTTCTTCGTTGCTCTGTTAGCATTCAGTATAGCCGTCTGAGAGGCTCTCCTAGCCTTCTCACGGGCGGACATGTTGTAGTTGCCCTTTACCCCCTTGGCTAGCTTAGGACGGCCCACAGCACGCTTTACAGGCTCCTCAGTGGCGTTAGCTTTGTCAACCATTACTTTAGTCTTGGTTTCCTTGGTGAGTTTGAATATTGTTTGACGTGACCGCCCTTTGCAAACTTTGCCTTACCGCGTATACCTGCGTAGGCATTACCTGACCTGTCAACTCTACCTGAAACGGACATATCAAAAGGCCCTGCCTTACCCAAGTTGCGTTGGGCTGAGATACTTCTAGAATCCACATCAACTCTCGTATCAGGGTCTTCATAAAAAGCACTAGCGGTTTCTGGATTGTTGAAGTCAGGCATTTTAAGACCCGCCCTACCTCTGCCAACAGGGGCTGATACACTTGCTCCGGGTTTGTTTACAGAGCCTGTAAACTCCGCCTTTATTTTCTTAGGAATGAGGCCAACATACTTTATAAGAGCATTAGCCATTTCAGAAGTAACTTCGCTATCCTGTCCCTTGCTGTACAGATCTTGCGCTTTAATCGCTAGAGTTGTCATCGTGACAGCATCTTCAACTGTTACTTTCTTACCAGATGTTGTTCCTGCAAGATCTTCAGGAGAAATCTTAAACAGGGTTTTATTCAGAAGCTCTTGACCGTTAGGAGATTTAGCAATAGCCTTAGCTATTTTAAAGGTAGTATCTACTAGCTGATCCTGCGTGGGTTTATCATTGGACGCCATTTTACGTGCCTATATCTTTTTGGCTGGGGATTAGCCCGCTATTAAAGGCAAAACCCCCTGCTACCACTGCTTCAGCGTCCAACGAGGATTGCTGATGAATGGTGACTTTTTTATAGCGCTTACCATACTGCTTGTTATAGCACAGGTAGCTATTCGGTTTCTCAGTGCGGGATAGACTAATTTGTACGTACAGATTAATCATTATCTATAATAATAGGCTCTTGCTGCCCTGCTTTAGAGGGGAGAAGGACTACTCCGTGAAGCGCAGTTACATTATGTTCAATAACATCATGCTTGCCAACACCTACCCGGTTAAGGATAGACTCTGCAGCCTTCATCCTTAGCTCTGCGCGGGGGGTAGTTCCATCATCGTCCAGAGCGTTTATTAGCCCTGAAGCCGCTTTTACAGAGTTAGCGGCTAGCATATTCTTAGCCCGGTCTATAATCTCATCTGCAAGGGAGTTCATAACGTCATTGCCGCTAGTAATGGCATAGCCCGCTTCGCGCAATGCTGCAGCGTTATTACCGCCATTAGCCATGAGAGCGTTTAAATAGGATGACTGCTTTTCAGTCAACTCACGCTTCTTACGCTTATTCTGGGCTAATAGATTGCTTACCATTAGTAGTTAACTTTACGAACTCCACCACCCATTGCATATTCTTTTCTACCTAGAATCTTATTTGCAACGGCGGGGTTCTTCTTGCCCAGAGCGTCCATGCCGGGATTAACTTTACCGCCCTTAGCCATAGCAGGGGCTACCATTCTTTTAGTATCCTGCATATCCATAAGACTTTCCTGCGGATTCTGCTGCATGGAGCCTGTAGCCATACCTCCATAGTTCATCTTAGCCGTCTTTGCAGCTTCCTTGAAGTTCTTGGCAGTAGGCGCACCTTTAGCCCCTACCTTACGCATCTTCTCTCCAGAGCCACCGGCTATCCGCTTGCGCTTTGCTTGAATGTTATCGTATAGCCCTCTTTTTTTAGCCATTACTTTCCTACTTTTTTTATTGCTTTCTTATGGGAAGCACCAAAAGTTTTCCCTTTTTTCATGTCAGTTTTCATACCAGACATATGTTTCTTAGTATGATGCTTTGAATGTTTTTTAAGTGTAGTCTTTTGTCTGCTTGTAAGTTTTTTAGGTGCCATTAGCACTTCCATCTCTTTCTAGCCTGTCGCAACCGCGAGTCAGGGTCTTTAGCCGCAGAGGGGAAGTCTCTCATCTGACCCGCAGAACGAGCGCAGTAGGACTTCCTGCGATTAGCCGCCTTTGATCCTGCCTTTACTTCACCAGTAACTGCACCTTTTAGCTTAGAGCCGGGATTAGCCTTACGATAAGCCTTAATACCCTTATCAGTCATTCCAGCGCCCTCTTTGGTAGGTCGCTTCATTCCTTTGCCTTTGGGCATTACATCAGGTTTACGAACTCCACCGCCCTTTGCATATTCCTTACGACTAATCGCTGCTACCTTCTTAGATTGCCGCTTGTGCATCTGTGAGGCTTTGACTAGCTCCTTGGAGATTTGCTGGAGTTGTTCTTTGGCTGGCATTACTTCATCCGGGGTTTGCGAACGGGGCCACCCATGTTGCGGTTCATTGCATATACCTTGCCGCCACTGGCTTTCCGCCCTTGCGATAGAGGGGTTTTTGATTCTTTTAAACCTATTGCTTGTTCAACAGAGTCTAACCGACCTAACAAATTATCCTTAGCGTAAAAGGCATCTTTATTATCACCGTCTTTTTTAAGGACTTTGTTTACTTTTGTAATCTCATCAAGAAGAAGATTCTTCTTGGCAGGATAGTAATCCTTTTTAGATTTAAAATCTTTTGCAGAAAGCTTCTTGTTTGCTTTATTAAAGCTTTCTAAAAATTTATTAGCCATTACTTCATCCTTGGTTTGCGAATGGAGCCACCCATGTTGTTGGCTGGCACTTTATTTTGCTGCTTTGGGTTTTTTGGCGGGAGCGGTTTTGGTGCGAGACACTGAATACTGTTTATCAGTACCAAAGCTACGGGCCTTGGGGGCGTCTCTGCCATATTGATAAACAAGTTCTTTATCTCGATTTACAGCCTTTATTCGTCTATCCAAATCAGCGCTATACACATCTTCAGCAGCTTTTCCGCGATCACCTTCTTTAGTATCGTAGTACTTTTTTATAGCTTTCTTACGATCTGCAGAATCTCTTTCATTAATAGATTTGTAAAGTTCATAAGTTGATTTTTGTTTCTTTGACATTATTCCATCTCCACTGTTGGTTTTGCCCAGCCTGTACTTTTGTACATGTTCTTACATTGACAATCCCCACAGTCACACTGAGGGCACGGGGCTGACTCATGCTCAGAAGTAGCTGTAGCTTCTGCACAGTGACAGCCCCTATCATCACAGGAGCAAGAGGCGCAGTAATTATCGGTTTGATTAATCATGATATACGATGCAAAAGGGCCTTGATAAGGCATTGTATTAAATCTTGCTTCTAAAGGGGGTAAGCGAGTAACAAAAGCCTTATCACTGCTCTTACATTTTTTATAAATATATATATGTTGATAAGACGTAGACAGGCTTGTGACTGCTAAGATACCATTATATATACAAATGGGCATGTTGTCAAGAGAAAAAAATAAAATAGTGCATTTTGTGCTTGACAAATCTGAAAACAGGTGTATAATAGTAATTACATTACTCCCAATGGTCTATATATATAAACCCCCTAATATTAGCCCTTATTGTAATATTATTACCCAAAATTGTAATATAATTACAAAATATAAGAAAGTGAGGCTTCCTTTTTACAGGCCATTAGCCGTGTTAGGTCATAAGGTATTGAAAAATAACGGTAATTATTCAGGTAGGGGTAAAAAATCATAAAAATACATCGGCATTGCATACAGATATACCCACCCCCCCAGTGGCCCATGCGCGCCCCCCTTTGCTAAGTCTTTGTTTTTGTTGATGTTAATCCCTATCCATAATATACACTATGCTCCCCGGCTCTCCGGGGTTTTTTTACGTCACCATGCCATAGACCACCGGCTAAATACGTAGGGCCGTGCGCGCATTGTTTTAACTAGACCGACAAATCCCCCAGTGACCCTTTTTGGGCTGGCAGAGAGAGGGGGGAGGCGTGCAATACGGCCTATCCAAATCAGGCACACATTACAGAAACGCATGGTATCTCTGCAGGTTACGGGGTAATCACGTCAGCATAAAAAAAGGGAGGCATAAAGCCTCCCAAGTCTGCTGAATATTAGTCGTTGTTAGCTGTGAGTGTACCCGTCAGCCTCGATGCCCAAGTACATGCCACACCACAGAACCAGCACACATTCCTCTAAGGGCAAGCGGGATACGGTGCGGCGGAATGCAAGGAAGCTCTTTCCCTGATCGTTCTGCAGCCATTTGCGATGTAGCGCGGTTAGCTGGTTCTTATTCATCCGCATATTAACTCTCCAAAATGGACGGCCATAACGGCACCGCAGGTATACCCAGCGAAGAACAAGGCGAATAGCAAGCACACTTCAAGCTTCCTCATTCCGTATCGCCTGAGCTAACAAGAAAAAGCGTGGAAAAGTACGCTTTGTATTGTTTAAGATCCTGCTCGTCCGTTTCCCTCAGAACTTCCCATTCTTCAGGGGTCAGCATCAGAAACACCTCGTCCCAGTAATTGTTGAAGCCTGAGCTGTTCATGGGGGTATTCATGCGAAATTCTCATTTAAGGCGGAGAAGAACCTTTCACGATTGAAGCGGGGATTGTCCTGCTGGAAATTGTCAGCCATTTGTCCCGCAATGTTAAACAGAGTGTGGCGGGCGACATGGCTTGCCCATTGGTTGGCGTCTCTGTCTTTTGGGGTAATAGGCCATTTTGACGAACTCAACGGCGAGCCATAATTTTCCACCGTCCGCTCCATTTCCCGGTTAAGCATGTCCACTGCGTGCTGGTAGTTCTTTCTGCTCATGGTCATTGGTAAAGCTCCAAAGGTTAAAAAAAAGACCGTTCCCCTTTTGAAGGAACGGCCTAATTTTAGCGGCAGTTTAAAACCGTTGTCAACGGTTAAATTGACTAGCCCTGATAGCCATCGGCAAGCTTGTCAATTACCAGTGAGAGCGAACCCTTGCCAGTGTACAGGCGAAAGCTCTCCTGAGATTGCATCGCCATTTTCATCTGAATATCAGCAATCTTGTCCTGAACGCTGGTAGAGAGAAACACCTGCGACCCGCCTGTTGCTGTTTTCGTTGCGCCGTCTGTTTTCTTGGCCGTCATGTTGAATAGCTCCTATAGAATGAAATGGTAAATGAGGAATGATACAACTACTATGCATGTGATCCTGTAAGCGGCGTTGATTATTTCTATCGGCCTATCTCCCGTTCTAGTTAATGGTTTGCCATTGGTCGCTGGACAGGACAATCCAGATACCCTTAGCCCGCTCAAGCTGCTCGTTGATCGTATAACCGCCATGGTCGCTGCTGATCAAGTCTGCAGATGCCCTGCCCAGACTGTGGGATTTCTCCTGCCCATTAATCTCGAAGGTACGAGTGTCATGGGTATGCGTGGCGTAATGGGTCAGGGCGTTGTACAAAGCCCATTTGTTTTTCCCAAGCCCACCTCCCTGCGAATAGCCCTTGCTGTATTCGTCCCAAAGGTCATAGAGCGCATGGAACTTTTTGATGTTGATCGATTCGTCCTGCTCAATATTGGCGTCTCTCTCCCGTGCCAATCTCTTTTGACCCGTAACATCCTTGGGGCATATGTGCTTGAGAAATAGCCCTGCAGTGTGATCGTCGACGGGCGTGTTTTTCCAGAGTTGGAACTGCTCCACATTATCGCGGAATGTCTCAAACACAGAATTGGCCGTTAAAAGCAGGTTTAACGCGTCGAAATGCTTGCTGTGTTTTACCTTGTTGTAAGAAGCCTTTTCGCCACCGAACACCATAGAATTTTCACAATAAGAACGATAAGCGCCGGCGAACTGCTGAAAAGCCCATTTGGAATTTACGCTATTAATCTGGTCAGAACGGCAATAAACCATATCCTTTCCTCCCATGTCCACGGCCTCGTCAAGGTATTGAATAGAGCGTTTAGCCTTCATACCAAATTCGGAAAATTCATCACGGACCAGCACGTTATCTGTGGGAAGGCTGCTCTCACTTAGAATGTCCGCGTGCTTGCCAAACAAGTTTACGTGATTTTCCAGCGTGTAGGTGCTGGATACGCAAGCGGTATCTGCTAATGAGTTGTTGCTGCTATAACGTAAAGCCCTGCTATCGGGTAAGTCCACACCATCGAAAGTCTGCACATTATCCTTATAAACTTCAAGCGGCTCGAAGAAGCTGAGATCGAAAATGTTGTTATGCTCGCGGAAGCTGGCAGAAGGTATAATATCCTGCTGAATAGGCATCAATTGATTCATTGTAACTTGTCCTGTTTTGATAAAGCGGGATCGCCCCCAGTGTATAATTCAGTATCAATCCTGTGTCAAGTAAATAATTGCCGCTATCTAAAAAATATCTGCACAGACTCTTTCCGGCCCACAGTCCGGCTACCTCAATGCCGGTATATTTTAACCACAACAGGGTTTATTATAAAGGGCCGACAAATTTAAGGGCCGACAAGTTTAATCTTTGTAGTAATCTAAAATTGCTAAGTCTTCTAATGCAAGCATTATTTTTTTTCCTCTTTTTTTATCTGGTGAAGTATACTAAAAAGTATATCATTAGCGTGATGTAGTTTTTGTAAGTCTGTTAACCACATGTCACCATCACATTCTGATAGGGTAGTTACAGGGCCATTTATAAGGGGGTAAATGCGTTTAACAAACTCCTCAAATGTAACGCTTTCGGTGTAGTTCCACTTGTATGTCTTTGTATCTTCCATTACGCTGCAACCTCCTCTAATTGAAACCATTCTGGTACAGAGCGATTAGTCCACTTAGCAAACCTAGCCTTGTCACCTATGTAGTATGCCCTGTATGCAGACACAACATCATCAAGAGATGCAGAGTTAGGATTGCATTTATATTCATCAGGCATACACTGAGGTACTACGCAGGTTAAACCTGTAAAGAGTGTTCTGTAAGGTATATGGTGGGGCGGATAAACCAACCATTCTAATGTAGAAGACTTATGTACTTTGCCATAGCGGTGCGTGTACTCTTCACCAAGATAGCTCCACAAGTCAGACAACCAATTGTAGTTGCCGCGTCCTAGCCTTGCCCATGCAGTAGAGGGGTGGTTCTTGTGAGCTAACGCATACAAGCCCTCACGGTCAGCGACCTCATCACCGTCAATTACTCTATGTGCGGTGGATAGTATCTGTGCATACTCTAGCACCATTTTTACAACGTGTTTGTCACAATGCATCTTCGCTGCAATCTTGGGGTTTTTGTCTAGATAGAAAATGTTCATTGTTATTCCTCATTTCTGCCGCAGTATTTCCACCCAACGTAGCTTTGCAAGCTCAGTAGCTAGTATCTCTTTTTCTCCTTGAGACATGTTAGCAAAATCTAAGTCTACCATCGCTTCATCACACATTAATTCAAACTTATCTTCGTTATTTCCCTCAGTCTCAGGCACACTCATTTTGGTTCTCCGCCTTATTCAAGTTATACAGCATTCGCTTAACCAAACCCCTCAGAAGAATTAAACCATTAACATATACGTCCAGCACCCGTCAAGTGTTTTTTTAATCTGTACAGGATAGAGTGGCGCACTCGGCAGGACTCGAACCTGCAACCTACAGATTAGAAGTCTGTTGTTCTATCCAGTTGAACTACGAGTGCTTTTTAGCTAAAACGTAGGGCTAGTTTTTAGGCCGACAAAGTTTCAAATCTTTCTAATGCTTTTTTCTCTATTATATACTCAAGTTGTTCATACGCTCGGACGTTTTTATGTATTGCTACACGTTCACGTTCACGTACACATGTAGTAGCCTCTTGTTCTGTTAAAAAGACATCTACATATTCATCTGCTTCATTAACGTAGAAACCCCAATGCTCTCTTACTAGATATATGTAAGTCATTTTTCATCTTCTGTGATCTCAGTCACTACCCAACGGCCTCGATCAGCTACATGTGGAAATCGTTTAATCCAGCTTCTTGGGTAGTTACCAAGCTCAGTCTCATAAAACCACTCCCATGTGAGTACTTTACCATCCTGCCTCTTGGAGCTTTCCGGCTTTGGACGACGAGCTATTCTTTTACGCATGTCTAACCATCCCTGTTTCAATGTTATAGTATACTAGCTCTACGCCAAGCTTTTTCTGCAGTGGTGTTAGCGCCCTATTAATCATTGTACCGGGACGCCAGTTAGCGTTCTTTGACCGGAACGACATACTCTTAACCTCTACCAGCTTCTTATCCAGTGTTTCCGGGTGTATGGCAACAAGATCCACCGGACCTGTGTTGTTAGTCTCATTGTATACGAAATAGCCTTTATCTACATAGTAGCGCATAACAGCAAGCTTAGACTGTATGCCCTTCTTTTGTTTTCTATTCATCATTGTACTGTACCTTAAGTGTGACATGAGTGGGACATAGTAGCATACTTATAGTGTTCAGTCTGCTTACAAGGTGTACATATGTAGATATTCTTTTCTAGCATAACCTCTTTCCTGCAGGACAAACACTTCCTGACTCTAAAAACAGATTGAGTATCTTTACCTATATATGTACTACTTACTTTTTGTAACTTTATCTTAGACGCTACAGCTACTATCTCCTTGGCAATGTCTTCCTTTTCTACAAGGCGCTTGTTTCTGTTCCACAAACCAATGACTACATTCCTTGTCATTAATCTACGATGCTCACGAAAGTACTCCTCGCCAAGTTCTTTTACTACCTGTGTTGATGACATGTTATCTTTATAGCGCAGGTTAAGAACCTTAGTAATAAACTCTTTAGTGTGGAACGCATTACCCATATAATTACCCATATAATTACTCTTTTTATGTGTATGTGTGGTTAACGCCATTGACAATTACAGACTGTAAACTTTCTAAGTTTATATTCCTATACCCTTTCGCTTTAAGGTCATAAACAGGCAGCATAGATTTATTTGTGTTGCAGTTAGTACCGCCCTTAAGGTGCTTCTTAACTCCTAGCCTAGCATTCATTGTGCGCTTAGTGCCATCTGCTTTAATAAACTCTACAGTGAATATTTTATCCTGCACAGTAGCCTCAAATACGCGGCGCTGAAGTTCAGGGGTTGACATTCTGGGGTAATTAATCGTAATCATGATTTATCTCCGGTTGGAAGATGCAGAGGTTACCATAAATTAAATCTGATGTCAAACCATTTTCTACCTTGACAGCCCTAAAAATACGTGATATCAGGTAGGTTACCGTCTCCCGAATTACTTTTATACTTTAGGATATTATACTAATGAATAATATTATTAAAGATTATATATATACTATAGATATACCTATAGGTACATCTATTAGATTAGATTGCCCTTTATGTAATGGAACAAAAACCCTGTCAGTAACAAGTTTTACTGATTGTGTTAAGTATTATTGTTTTCATGCTGAGTGTACAAAGGGTGGTATTATCAAAGAGGGTTTAAAAGAAACCTCATTTACAGTAGTCGATGAAATGTTAAAACCTAATGTACCTGTAGGGCTAGAAGTTGAAAAGCAACACTGGCGTAGGTCTAACTTTTCTGATAAGTTTTGTTCTTATGTAGTCGAAAACAAATGTGATTATGCAATGGTCAACAAGCTGGCTGATATAAGATATGATTATAAACGCGACAGAGCAGTATTTGTAATAAAAGAAAACAATAAGATTGTTGATGCTGCTGGCAGGTATGTAGGTGGCGGTTATTTCTCTGGCCCTAAGTGGTACAGGTATGGCGAGAATGGTATACCCTTTGTCTGTGGAACCTCTACCCATGCAGTTGTTGTAGAGGACTGTGCTTCGGCTTGTTCTGTATCATCTTTTGCAACGGGCGTCGCTCTCTTGGGAACCAGCCTGTCTGACAAGGCGCTTGACATTCTTGCAAATTTCGATAGGGTGACAGTTGCACTAGATAAAGACGCTACAACCAAAGCTATTGATATGGTTATGAGGTTGAAGTGGGAACTAGAAGATGTAGATATGGTTGTTTTAGAAAGAGATCTAAAGAAGTTGGATGTTGAAGAGTCAAGAAAGGTTTTGAAAATATATGATTGACAGAGCGGTACTTGTTGCTTGTCTGAGTAAAGAAAATTACAACCGGGTAGCTAGCCTTATAAAGAAAGAGTACTTTCCAAAAGAAGTAGCAACAATAATTGAAACGCTTTCACACTTACACAAAAACTATGAGGGTGATTTAACTGTAGATGATTTATCCCTTGGACACCAAGCCAAATACCCTGCTCTACCTGAAGCTACTGCTGAGAAGGTAGGTAGAGAGCTAGATAAGCTACGGGCTACAAAAGTAAACGCAGAGCTTGTTGCAGATGTGTTACACGCATTTTGGAAAAGAACAAAAGCAAAGGAAATAGGAGAACAAGCCCTTGGAATTTTTGTTGGTAAGTCTAGTGATACTAACTCTCTGTTCAATTCTGTAGAAGAACTAAAGAACAACGATATAAAACAGTCGCAGACTTACTCTGTTTTAAATGAGGCTATTGAAACCTCTCTTGAAGAATTTGAACGTGACCCTGAGTTTAGTTTTCCTACCCAGATACGCGATTACGTCCCCGGCATTGACAGACAGAACCTTGGCGTAATCTTTGCAAGACCTGAAGTAGGTAAGACTTCATTTGCAGCTTGGTTAGCCGGGTGGTATGTTAAGAACAAGATTAAGGTTGCCTATTGGGGCAATGAAGAGCCGGTTAGAAAGACTAGGATGCGGGTGGCTAAGTCTATCACTGAGATGTCCAAGCTTGAGGTCTTTACAAATAAAGACAAGTTTATAGACACATATAAAGAGCTTGCTGTACCCTACATTAACTTTATGGATTGTGTAGGTACATCAATACAAGAAGTGGAAGATTACTGCATACGCAATGAAGTTGATGTAGTCATAATAGATCAGCTAGATAAGATTAGGATTGACGGTGAGTTCTCTCGCGGAGATGAACGTCTAAAGGAGCTGTACTGCCGGTCCAGAGAGCTTGCGAAGAGAAACAATGTTGCTGTATGGGCTATATCACAGGCGTCTTATGAGGCGCATGGTCGAGAGACTATTGATTACTCTATGCTAGATGGTTCTAAGACAGGTAAGGCGGGTGAAGCAGATATTATCATTGGTATTGGTATAGCAGAACATGAAGAGTTCAGAACTATTAAGTTCTCTAAGAACAAGATTAATGGTTGGCATGGTTCTATAGTATTACGCAGAGATGGTGACAGGGATATATTCTCATGATTACAACTATTGATATAGAAACTACAATGACTTTCGGTTCCAATACTGTATCTTCTCCCTTCTTTGGAAACCAGATTGTATTTGTTGGTATTGCCAGTGAAATACCCGGCATGTACAGCGAAGAGATGGAAGTGTGGTTGCACCACGATGCAATTCCTGCAACAAAGGATGCAGCTCCTAAGATACAGTCTGTGTTAGATAAAACTAGCTGCCTTATAGGCCACAATCTTAAATTTGATCTGCAGTGGTTAAGGGCTTGTGGCTTTAAGTATGACGGTCATTTGTTTGACACTATGATTTCCGAGTATCTTCTTGCTAGGGGTAATAAGGTAGGACTTAGCCTTGCAGCTTGTTGTGAGAGGAGAGGGCTTTCTGAAAAACGTACTGACTTAACGTCCGAGTATATAAAGAATAAGATATCCTACGAGAGCATGCCTCCTCATATAGTTAATCAGTATTGTATGAATGATGTTAGGATAACAAAACAATTAGCTGATATGCAGATAGCAGAGTTTAGTATGTCATGGGACAATTACGAACCTTCCTCAGTCTACGGAGATATTCATGCAAAATGTGCTTGAACTGTCGATGGAGATGCTTGACGCTCTTATAGATATTGAGAGTGCCGGTATTAAAATATCCAATGAGAAGCTTACTAGGATCAAGTTAGAGTATCAGAATGAATACAACAGCCTGTACAACGACCTCATGGCTATCGCTGAGAGGGTTATGGGTGACACTCCTATCAATCTTGACAGCCCGGACGACCGCAGCATCCTGCTTTACTCCAGAAAAGTATCGGACAAGAACGCTTGGAAGAGTGCTTTTAATATTGGTACCGAGATTAGGGGCAATACCAAGAAGCAAAAGAATAAGACTAAAATGCAAAGGCCCGCATTTAATGCGCTTGTTAAAGAGCTAGCTCCTGTAGTACGCAGAACATCAGGTATCTCCTGCTCCCACTGTACCGGCGAAGGCTCCTTCTACTACACAATAAAGTCAGGGGAGAGAAGCAAGAACAAAAAGAGGTGTAGTCGATGCAGGGGTGTGGGTATATGGTATAAAGATCTTAAAGAACCTGCTGGACTTAGAGTAATACCCAGAGGGCCAGAAGACACTGCCTCTGGCGGGTTTAAGACGGACAAAGAAACGCTTACACAGATAAGACTTGACTTAGAGGGCGATGCTAGGCAGTTTGTTGATAAGTACATGAGGTACTCTATGATAAGGACGTACCTTAACACTTTTGTAGATAGCTTGGAGAAATATCAAGATGATAATGGCTTTATTCATCCTCAGTTTAATCAGTGCGTCACTGCTACTGGAAGACTGTCGTCAAGTAGACCAAACTTTCAAAACATGCCGCGTGGAAACACATTCCCTGCAAGAGAGGCAATTGTTTCTAGGCATGAAGGTGGTTACATTCTAGAGGGGGATTATTCCCAGCTAGAGTTCAGGGTTGCCGGTTTCCTGTCAAAAGATCCTGTGATCTATGAAGAGGTTACAGCCGGATATGATGTACACGCATATACTGCTAGCATCATGGGGGTATCAAGACAGGACGCAAAGGCACATACCTTCAAGCCCTTGTATGGTGGTATGCTAGGCAACAACCGAGAAATGGCTTATTACGCAGCTTTCAGGAATAAGTATCAAGCTGTATCTGAATGGCATGACAGGCTTCAGGAAGAGGCTGTAACTACAAAGAAGGTTGTATTACCATCTGGCCGGGAGTATTCTTTCCCCTATGCTAAGTATACCCGAAGAGGTACTGCAGTGGGGGCTACCGCCATTAAGAACTACCCTGTTCAGGGCTTTGCAACAGCGGACCTATTACCTTTAGCTTTGATACGACTACACAAAACGCTAAAGGCTATGACTACGATTAAGCCTAAGAGTAAGATTATTAATACAGTACACGACTCTATAGTTATGGACGTTCATCCTGACGAGAAGAGTCAAATGGTTAAATTAATGAGGGAGTCTATGCTATGTATACCTTACGAGTGTAAGCTAAAATTTAATGTTGACTTTGACATGCCTATTGATATAGAATTGAAGATAGGCCATGATTGGCTAAACTTACAGGAGATCAGATTAGATGAGTACCATAATGAAGATTGAAGATTTTAATGACGAGAATGTAGCAAAAATCGCAGCTATGATTGGACAGGTGGATGTAAACTCAAACGCTGCTGTTGGGCTTCCCCGGCTAGCTATTGAGCAGCAGAATGAAACCAAAGAAGGGGAGACGCTGCCGAAGGGTGCCTTCCGCTTGCGTATGGGTGATAAGTCTATCTACTCTAAAGAGATGGAGCTGCGCCTGTTTGTGAGATACTACTCCTATGACCTTTGGAACAATGAACAGCCTGAACTATCAGTTCGTACTGTGCTAGCACCCTCGCTTAGTGATGATTTTCCAGATACCAGCGGCGGTAACAAATGTGGTAAGCTGTCTAAGGATGAAGTTTCTGGACTACCTGTTAACTCTATTGAACACGCAAAGCAGAAGAGCATTAAATGCACACAGGTTGTGTATGGTGTGGTTACATCCGCACCTGATGCTAAAACTGTAGAAGGTGAAGAAGTAGAGCTTAAGGGTACACCCTTTATCTGGGCCGCGCGAGGCTCTGCTTTCATGCCTGTTGCTAACTATATCCGTGAAGTTCCCTCTACTAAACTAATGTTTGGTCAGAAGGCCAAGCTTGCAACGAAGCGTAATGTAAATGGTAGCGTGATTTACTACACTCCTGTTTTTGATAAGCCTAAGCCGGTTAAAGTAGAAAACGGGGATATTGAGCTTCTAAACACCTTTATGGAAGACATTGATAAGTGGAATGTAAGGGTTATTAAGGAGTATAGGGATCGTAAGGATGCAGTACTCTCGCGAGATGACTTGGATGTAGCCAACTCTTTAGAGGCAGCGGATAGAATCTGATGTCATCCATGCTGTTACATAAAGTACAGCATTTTCTTGAAAAGGCATCGAGGGGCGAAGGCGAAGGTCTTCCCCCTCACCTTATCGAAGAGTTTAAGGAAATGTGCGGCTCCGCTATTCAGAGGCAATTTGATAGGAAGCCTGAATACCGTGTACGTATGTCTGGCGTAGGTAAACCCCTATGCCAGCAAAAGATGTCAATTCGTGAGGACAAAGAGGAAGAAGTAGATTACACCCTTGTAATGAAATTCCTGTTTGGAGACTTAATAGAAGCTGTTGCTGTAACAGTACTCAAGGCTTCTGGAGTTGAGATACAGGGGGAACAAGAGGCCGTTAGTCTTGATATTGGTGGCACAACACTAAAAGGTACTTATGATGTCAAGATAGACAATAAGATTTATGACATTAAAAGTGCAGCACCCGGTTCCTTCTCTATGAAGTTTGCGGCTAATCGCGGTTATAACAACATTAAGCAGGATGATCCCTTTGGCTACGTACCACAGGGCTACCTATACTCAGAGGCTGCTGGAACAACCTTTGGCGGGTGGATAGCCATTAACAAGTCTACAGGTGAGTGGGCTGTATGTGAAGCTCCCCTTGTGCAGGACGAGGATAGAGAAGAGGCTTTAGAGCTAGCAGACAGGAATATTAGAGAGGTACTCACCAACCCAACCATTGACAAGTGTTTTACTGACACTGCTGAAACCTACAAGGATAAAGAGACGGGTACTGTTAAGAAGACAGGAAACCGAACTCTGGATAGAACCTGTGGTTACTGTGGTTATAAGAAGTACTGCTGGCCTGATGCCGTGTATAAGATGTCAGCAAAGTCAAGCGCTAAGACAAAGCCTAGAGTTTGGTACAGCAAGCATGTAAAGGATGAAGTGTAATGTCACTATATATGCCAGAAAGAATTAGCGATTTAGAAATAGAACAAAACCCTTATGCGACCTTTGTTTACTTTGATACAGTAAAAGGAGATTGCTTTGTTCAAGACAACCTACATGTTAAGTCAGCCGCCACTAATGCTAACCTCATATGCATAGTTTTTGCAAAAGATATGTCACCGGATGGGTTTTGGTCGAAAGAAGAGTTTAATAGTACTGGAAAGTCTGCAATATCTGAGGGCTTTGTTGAAATACGTAGGCAAAGACAGGTTAACAAACTTGTAGTCTTTCCTATGGTGCCTTTTTCACTTGCTAAATCAACCACCCCTGAATGGGTTCAAGACTATATGGATAAACAGTATATACAGATGGTAAATACTGCATCATGAGATTTAGATCACAGTTTGAAGCGCAAGTTGCCCTGTCTTTATCTAGACGGGGTATTACCTATGAATTTGAACCTGATAAGATTCCTTATCAGCGTAAGCCTAGCGTATATATTCCAGACTTTTACATACCTAGTGAGGGTATGTACATTGAAGTTAAGGGTAGATTACTACAGCAGGATAGGGTGAAACACCTTCTTGTTAAAAAACAAAACCCTGACTTTGAGGTTAAATTCTTTTTTGCTAACGGCAATAAGAAAATATACAAAGGGTCAAAGACTAGTCACGCTGATTGGGCGGATAAGCACGGGTTTGAATGGGCGGATAAAAGTTTACCAGCGGGGTGGTTCAATGGGCGATGATTATGAAGGATTTGTTTTTACTTCGGGCGATGGGATAGAAGATGCGGATTCATTGATAGATGAGGCTATGAGAAATAGAATATCTGAGGAGACATTCTTTCTCGCACCGGACAGGCTCTATATAGTTTTTGATTCCATAGATGTTGACAAGGTGACTGTTCGCGCATACGACACCTTAGACGCCACAGACGTTAGCGCCGCCCACATTCTTCAGCAGGGTATGCTTAGTCTTCTTGAAACGGACTATGATTATCTAATGCAGTTAGGGCATGAGGCTACACTAGATAGAATATCTGAGGAACAGGCAAAGAAAGACAGCAAAAAACTTACTGTTGAAGAGGTATATGATAATGTCATACAAGTTAAATTTAGCGAGGATAACTAATGCCTGATGAAAAGAAGTATCTTAAAGAGTTAGAGGGAGCTGTAAATAACCCTAACCACTACAATCAGAATGGCAAAGAAACTATTGAGCTTATAAAAGAATCCATGACCGAAGAAGAGTTCTCTGGCTACCTGAGAGGCAACGTGTTAAAATATGTATGTAGGTATAAACATAAGGGTATGCCCTTAAAGGATTTGATGAAGGCCAATTGGTACATAAACAGGTTGATTGAGGAAACAAAAGACAATGACTAATAATTACTTCCCTACAGACTATCAAGAGTTCATACACCTGTCTCGCTATGCCCGTTGGCTAGGTGACAGGCGGGAAGCTTGGCCTGAGACAGTGGCTAGATACTTTGACTATATGGAAACACACCTAAAGAAAAACCATAACCACACTATTCCTAATAGACAAGAATTGGAAGAGGCTGTACTTAGCCTACAGATAATGCCTTCTATGCGAGCCTTGATGACTTCAGGTCTAGCCCTAGAACGTGATCACACTTCCGGGTACAACTGCTCTTATATCCCTGTTGACTCCCCGCGCTCCTTTGATGAAATTCTGTATGTGCTTATGTGTGGTACAGGGGTGGGATTCTCTGCAGAGAGACAATACACAGATAAGCTGCCTATTGTAAATGAACACTTTGAGCCTACTGAGACAACTATTATTGTACAGGATAGTAAGGCCGGGTGGGCTAGGGGCCTCAGAGAACTAATTGCGTGTCTTTACGCAGGACAGGTGCCAGAATGGGATCTAACCCGCTTACGCCCTGCTGGAGCGCGTCTAAAGACCTTTGGCGGTCGGTCGTCCGGTCCTGCACCCTTGGATGACTTGTTGAAGTTTACAGTGGCTCTTTTCAAGGCTGCTGCGGGCAGGAAGTTATCAACTCTGGAATGTCACGATCTTGTTTGTAAGATTGCTAGTGTTATTGTTGTTGGTGGTGTTAGGCGGTCAGCCCTTATATCCCTCTCTGATCTTAACTCCAACAGGATGCGTGTAGCTAAGTCGGGAGATTGGTTTAGGGAATACCCCTACAGAGGGCTAGCCAACAACTCTGCGGTGTATGATAGCCGCCCGGACATGAACACTTTTCTAAAAGAATGGTATTCTCTGTATGAATCAAAGTCTGGAGAGAGAGGGATTTTTAATCGTGGAGCAGCTAAAAATAAGGTTGATAGTATCGGTCGTCGCGATTCTGATCATGTATTTGGAACTAACCCTTGCTCTGAAATAATTCTAAGACCCTACCAATTCTGTAATCTTACAGAGGTAGTTGTTCGTTCCGAGGATAATGTAGGAAATCTTTCAAAGAAAGTAGAGCTAGCCACACAGCTAGGGACTTATCAATCCTCTCTAACTGATTTTAAATACCTGCGTAAAATCTGGAAACAGAATACAGAAGAAGAGAGACTGCTGGGTGTTAGCCTTACTGGCATTCTGGACAACGCACATCTATCAAAGGTGGATGACAACTTGCCCCGCATTCTTGAGGGTCTTAAGTTAGTGGCAATTAAAACTAATGAACGGTTTGCTAAACAGCTAGACATTGAAGTGTCCACGGCTATTACCTGTGTAAAGCCTTCCGGTACTGTTTCTCAGTTGGTTGACAGCGCGTCTGGTATCCATCCTAGACATAGTGAGTATTACATCCGAACTGTTCGCGGTGACACTAAAGACCCTCTTACTCAGTTTATGATACAGAAGGGTATCCCCGCAGAACCTGCTATTGGTAATGAAGACAACATGACGGTATTCTCCTTTCCTGTTAAGTCACCTAAAGGGGCGCTAACGAGGGAAAGCATGACTGCAGTTGAACATCTTGAACTGTGGAAAGTGTATGCGGAGTTCTGGTGTGAGCATAAACCCTCAATCACTATTTCCGTTAAAGAAGAGGAATGGCTTAAAGTAGGCTCTTGGGTCTATGACAATTTTGACTACCTCTCAGGCGTGTCATTCCTTCCCTTCTCAGATCATACATACCAGCAAGCTCCCTATACCGAGTGTAGTGAAGACGAATACAAAAAGTTGTTGACACAGATGCCTGATTCGATAGTATGGGAAGACTTAAAAGAGCTTGAGGTAGAAGACACTACCACAGGATCTCAAGAATTAAGTTGCACAGGAGATGTCTGTGAGATTGTTGATATAGGAGTTTAGAATGAATAAGCTTATAATCGGTGCTATTGGACTTACTGCGCTTACGCTAACAACCGCCGCAGCTACCGCTGATAAAGGCTGTGATTATAACCCTGACGGTACCTTTAATATTGGAAAAGGTCAGGTAGCCCTATACGGATCATGGAAAGAGGCTAGAGCATGTGCTATGCAGGGCCTACTACCCGACATTGTAGCCGAGAGACTAGGTAGATATGGCGACGAACAGAAGCAGATCGAGGGTGCTTATCTAAGGGTCCACAATGCTAAAGTAAAGACACAGAAAAAAGAAAGAGAAGTTGAAGTACAACCTCTTCCTCCTATTAAATAATGATACACGAAGTTCAGATAACCGAGGACATGCGCCGACTAGCCGAACGCAAGGCTACTATCTTGGGTGAGTTAAACAACTCTATTGAGAGGGGTGCCGGTTCTCAGGCTGGATATTTGGGGGAGATGATAGTTGTAAGCGTTCTGGGTGGCTCTCACGAAAACACCTTTGATTACGATGTTACTCTTAATGATGGCACAACAGTAGATGTCAAAACTAAGAGAGTGTCCTCTCCCCCAAAAGAGTATTACTCCTGTTCAGTTGCTAAGTTCAATGCTAAACAAAACTGTGACTCCTATGCTTTTGTTAGAGTTAAAAACGATCTCTCTGTTGGTTGGTATTTAGGAAAGATAAATAAGGAAGACTTCTTTACAGAATCAACTGAACACAAAAGGGGAGACGTTGACCCGGATAACGGTTTTGTTTTTAGGGCAGACTGTTACAACTTGCCGATATCTATGCTGGAGCATAACAATGAAAAAGAGTAAAAAACCCGACGCGCTTCTTTATAAGATGTCCGTATCCATCACATCAAAGGGAGAGATAGCCTTAGACTTTGAGGGACCGCCCTCTGCTAGGGAGATTGAAGACCTCTTTGATAAGTGGAACCCTGAGTTTGAACACACAAAAAAAATAGTCTCGCTGGTAAATTACCTACGAGACTATAGTGATCAACAGTATAGAGATATAAAAGGAGTTATTTAGCGGGGGTATTTTCCCCTCTTTTTTCCTTTGGCTTTATTGCTTTTTCATAGTATATAATTAATTCCTTTTGCTGTTGAATAAATCTTTTTATCTCAGACATGTTCAATGCAAGAGTTTCGTAATCTCTTACACTTATCGCGTAGAATAGAAAGTCTCCATTCTCTTTTATGAACCTGCTTTTAAACTGATCGAAGTTATTCTCATTGACCACATAAAAATACAGATCATCCATACCCACAGGACGAGGGCGGTTCTGTATAGGTATCTGCCTCTCTATTTCTACCGTCTTAACCTCTAAAGGCATAACCCTTTTAAAGAAAGAAGTACAGCCACTACTTAGCAGGAGTAATGGGAGCAGCACCAGATATGACTTCCAGTGAGCGAAGTAATTTCTTAGTTCCATTGTTTATCTTCTTTTCTACTAGTTCAGGATCTTTAAGGCTAAGGGCAACTAAGTTGTGTTTTCTTAAACGGCCTATTAGAGTATCCCTGTAGGTATTAGCCTTATCAATCTTAGATTGAAGGTCGCTGTTCAGCCTCTGAAATTTATCCCTGTCTTCCACCATCGCATTAATTGTGTTGTCTTGGATCAATTTAGCTGTAGCAAGCTTTGTATTGTTCTCAGTGAGGATGCGTATTCTATCCTGAGTATCCACATAGTAATAGTACGCCCCATAGCCCACACCCCCAAGCAAGCCAACAACTACTAGTAAAATGTATAACTTGATCATTTAATTAGTTTGTTTTTAGCCTTAAGAATGTTCATCCCAAACACATTAATTGTAGTTAGGATGGCTTGTACTGTTTTGTTATCCGACTGGTTTGGTGTAATAGCAGCGAAGATGGAAAATCCTCCAAACGCTGCAAGTGCTAACACTACGATTGTAATAATAAATCCCATAGCTATCTCCTTAAGTTATCTAATTCGAGTTCACGAATTTGGGTTTTAGTCTTTTCCTTGGTCTTCATGTTTTGGTGGTAGCCAAGCCCATTGATTAAGACCGTAAACAGATTTGGATCGTACCTTCTGATAGTATCACCCTCTGTTTCAATAATCTCAATTACAGCGTCAACCATCTTGGGGTCGTTAAGTATTCTTGATAGGGCTTGAGCCTTTTTCTTTCTAAAGCTAAGAATGGCTACTTCTGTTGCCACATACTTAGGGCTAATGACGCCACGCGCTACACTGTAGGTACGAGACAGCAGTGACTCAATTGACAGCCCCTTTGGACTCGTCACGGAGATACCTGCATCCTTCAGCCGCGCTGCGTTATCCCTGTTCTGAACCATAAGGAACTGAGCCATTCTAGTTAGAGCAGTAAACTTATCATCCCCTATAACCCCTCTAACTCTTTCAGACACATCTTTGTCTAAAACAAGGGAGTACAAAGACTCATGGTCAAAGTCGCGCAGAAGTTCGCCGGGGCTTGACTCTCGCATTCTGCCATATGAGGCGCGAGAGATAGATTCTATTGTGAGGTCTGATACTAGCTCTTTCACTTCTTTTTCATCAACACCCATTTCCTTGGCTATCTTTGGAAGAAGGGCATCCATTCTGCTCTGACCCTGCGGATTCAGTATGAAGAACCTTAAGAAGCGGTCGTAGTCATTTACTTCACTGGCACCCTGCTGTTCCGCACCAAACTTATCCATGTTTTTTAAGAAGTTTTCTCTTAGCTTAGCCTGCTCTCTAACAGCGACGGCTGCTCTTTTAACTTCTTTTTCTACAACACCTTCTGCATTTTTCAGTATTTCTCTCCCGCCAAAGAAGTTATCGACGGATAGATTGTACTGTACAACCCTGTCTATATCAATAAGCCCTTCTCTTTGCAGGACATCAAGCGCAGGGCTATCAATAGCATCCCCGCCGACTGATCTAGCCCGTGCGGCTAACCGCCCTTCTACTAACTTCTCAGCATCTACTAGTTTACCCTGAGAGGGTATCAACTCTTTTGCAGAACGCACGGTCTTTGACTCAGATATATGTCTAGCAAGAAGATCATTCATTAGATTGCGAACAACAACCTTGCCCTTAGAGGAAAGAACGTATTCCCCTGTGTCATCGTAATATCCGCCAAACGTCTTTTTTAGATGATTTACAAGGTCAGTGCCCGCTTGAGTGTCTCCTGAGATAACCTTCTTTATGTCCACCCATTTAACGGGATCAACTTTATGGCTTCCGTTAGGATTAAAATGGTCTACGTTGTAGCCTAGTGGGTTATTGTCCCTGTCTCTGTACCGCGTAATAACATTGTCAATGTAGTTTTTCTTCGCGCTTCTAATAGCCTGACCCGCTTCGCCCTCTTCAGGTATAGTGTTGACAATAGATTTGGACAGACCGCCCATCTTCTCGGATAGCTCTCTCTTACCGGGAACGTCATACATCTTTCCGGCTTGAGTAGAGAATGCAGAGGAGTATTCCTGAATGTCGCTTACAGTTGCAGTAATCTTAAGGTCTGGTAACCCTAGCTCTTCCGACATTATTTTAGCAATTTTAAATACATCAAAGTCGTTAAGCTGATCTCCCGCGTCACCCTTATACTCCGAGTTAAAGAAGCTCTTTATCTGACTATAGTTTAAGTCCTCTATAGTAGCAATAACATCTTCTGTTTCTCCGGCGTCCCTCAATGACTGTTTAAACTCTGTTACGATAGCATCCTTTAGCTCTGGGCTAGACTCAAGGGCTTTCATTACGCTTGTTTGACCCTCAACATTTGAAAGGGCCTCCAGTGTAGAGGCGTTGCCTAACTTTTTGCCTTTAAGAACCTGTTTTATTTTATCCATTCTGGTTCTGGCAATTACATCGTCGGCTGTTCCATATAGATCATCTAACCAATCTGTAATATCAATAGCATCACCATACTGAGAGAGGGCTTCAAACCTAGCCTTTGCTTTGGTGGTGATATCCGCTTTTCTATTTCTTGCATACTTGGCTAGATTTTCAGCAGCGTCTTCCGCATTTAGCTGATATTTTTCAGGATCAAGATAAGAGTCAAGAAAACGAAGTAGATCAGACTCTACTTCAGAAGCAGCTTCTTCCGCACCTTCTATCTGGCGAGAACCCGCTTTTCCAAGATCAGGAATTGCCCCCTCTTTAAGTATCCTGCCCGCCTCATCCTTTGGATAGGCAACATCATCCAATAAACGAGCGTTCATAAGCTGCTCTATCAATCCAGTAAGGGTTTCCTTATCCTCTATGCTTTTTGTGACCATAGGATCAGCAACTAAATCAAGAACCTCTTGGACAAGACCGTCTATCTGCTGCTTATCCTGCCCTAACTGTTCTGTCTGTCTAGCCGATACAGTCTGCATGGATTTAACGAAGGAGTCGAACCTGCTGTTCTGAACCCCTGCATCTCCTGCAGCACCGGCTAATTGATCTACCAACCCTCTAAGCTCTTCAAATTGTTTTTCTATGTTTCTTTCATTGCCCAGAAGGATTTCTAAATTCTTATCTATCCCCTTTATGCCTTTAGCCATGTCTAGTTTATTATAGCTATTAGTTATGGCATCTTTCATCATCATAAGAGGGATCATTCCAGTAGCCTTGCCCATAGTGACTTCTAAAAGTTCCGGGTCTACTCCAGCAGCTCCAAGGTCAACTCTAATATCATTAAGCAACTTTAGCTGCGAAAAAACAACATCTCTGTCCTCTTTAGGCAAGGCCCTAATAAAAGTACTAAAGTTCTTAAGTGCCTTTTGTTCTGCTCTGCTAAGATCAGATATCTTAGGAATAACTCCTTTTTGAGCAAGCGCTCTGACCTGATCATCATTCAAAGCCCCTACAGCACTGCCTAAGCCAACAACCAAAGAGCCTACACCCTTGCCCGCACTACTAGCAAACTTATACATTGAACTAAAGGCAATAGAGGAACCAAATCCTCCACCAAGCGCTCCGAACAAAGCCCCAAAGTCTTCGCCATACAGATTGCCCCCTATCGTTGCGCCAATAACAGCCCCTACTTCTGTAGCGGGTATTTCCAGTAGCTCTTTAGGAATGGAGTTTACACGATTGCTTCTAGCTACGGATAGCGCAGCAGATTCACGGGCGATTAATGCTTTATCCTTTGAGCTTTTTGCAAGGGATAATTTCTCTTTGGCACGGCTTATAGCAGCATTATTCTTTACAAGAGTCTTATAAATAGGCTTCTGCTTCATAGTGAGGACAGAACCAACTCTCTTGCCATACATAGCCCTACGCACACCGGATAGTCCTAAATAGCTAGCCAAAGAGAAGGTAGCATCATCCATCATTTTCAGGGTGGCTTCTCTTATGTCATCGTCGGTAGCCTGTAAGATATCCTTTCCCATAATCTTTTCTGCTTTTGCAACTACCTTCTTACTGCCTCGCGTAAGAAATTTAATACCCGCAGCAGTACCGCCTATAATTTCAGGGACAGCTCTTATTGCTTGT